>ERZ773003.36-NODE-36-length-124436-cov-7.160475_pt1 | contig 124436 bp, 113 predicted proteins | sample MGYA00580668_ERZ773003 | MGnify/ENA primary metagenome ERZ773003 (study PRJEB29015, sample SAMEA2738002) | human oral metagenome | biome: human oral; feature: human-associated habitat; material: dental | place: China | collected 2126 ...
AACCAGCCAGAACTGTTCGCCAGCCCAATAGCATTCCTGCGGTTTACTATGGCTTTACGGGTTAGTTGGGTGAACCTAAGGATTTTCTTTACTATTTTTACGCTAATTCGTCAGCGCCTCGAAAAACGAGCGGACTTTGGCGTGGCGCGAGTGCTTGATGACTTTTTCGGGCGTGCCGTCTTCGATGATCTTGCCGCCGTCCAGAAAGATAATGCGCGAAGCGACATCGCGCGCAAACGACATTTCGTGCGTGACGATCACCATAGTGATGCCGGTGCTGGCGAGCTTGCGGATGACCGCTAATACTTCATCGACCATTTCTGGATCGAGGGCGCTGGTCGGCTCGTCGAAAAGCAAGACTTTTGGCTGCATCGCCATGGCGCGCGCGATCGCAACGCGCTGCTTTTGCCCGCCCGATAAATGGCTGGGGAATTCGTTAGCTTTTTCGCGCAAGCCGACTTTTTCGAGCGCTTCAAGCGCGGTTTGGCGCGCTTTGCGCCGCGACAGCTTACGCACTTTCGTAAGCGCTAGCATGATGTTATCAATGACATTCATGTTCGGGAATAAATTAAACTGCTGGAATACCATGCCGATGTCGGCGCGCACTTGGTTGAGATTTGTATGCGGGTCGGTCATATCGATGCCGTTCACCCACACGCGCCCGCTGGTCGGCGTTTCGGTCATGTTGATACAGCGCAGCAAGGTGCTTTTGCCGCCGCCGCTTGAGCCGAGGATTACGACGACTTCGCCTTGGTCGATTTGCAAATCAATCCCCTTGAGCACGTGGTTTTTGCCGTATTTTTTGTGCAGGTTTTCAATGTTAATCACTTTCTTTCAGCCTCCTTTCGACGCGGCGCATAAGGCGCGTGAATATAGTCGTAAGCCCCAGATACAGCAGCGCAGCGGCAAAGAGCGACTCAAACGCCGTGGCAGTCTGGAAGCGGATGTTATCGGCGCCGCGCATGAGGTCGTTCATACCGATCCAGCCGACGATTGACGTTTCTTTTAGTAAAGTGATAAATTCGCTGATGAGCGCCGGCAATGAAGTTTTCAGCGCTTGCGGCAGGACGACGTAGCGCATCGTTTGCCAGCGGCTGAGGCCCAGCGACCGCGCCGCTTCGACTTGCCCGCTGTCGACGCCCTCAATGCCGCCGCGGATAATCTCTGCGATATACGCGCCGCTGTTGATACCAAAGGCTAGGCTCGCGATCCATAGCTTCGACACGCTGCGGTACGAGCCGAACACGACGTAGTACATGATCAGCAGCTGTACGAGCGACGGCGTGCCGCGGATAATGACGGTGTAGATATTTGCCAGCCACGCCACTGGGCGCCAGCGCTGCAAGCGCGATGGTTTATAGCGTTTGAACGGCTGCCACTGCGATTGCTGCATGAGCGCGATCACCAGCCCGATAGCGATACCAATAATCGTCGAAAACACCGTGAGCAGCAGCGTAACCTCTAGTCCGCGCGTCAGATATAAATAGCGCTCGTCGCCAAAGAGGATTTCAAACGTATTCATGATGCGCTTACTCCAAAATGCTTTTTAACGAGCGCGTCGTAGCGTCCATCTTTCTTCATAGCTTTGATACTATCGTTCACTTGCTTGAGCAACTCAGCATTACCCTTCTTAATAGCGATAGCATAGTCCTCTTTCGTTAAGTCGCGCGCCAGCATGGTGAGGTTCGGGTTCGTCGCTAAATATTGCGTCGCTGGACCGTTGTCCATGATTGCTGCGTCGATACGCCGCGCATTCAGCTCTTGCATAACATTTGATGTCGCGGGCAATTGCACGACCGACGCACCTGTAATCTTATGCGCGAGCGTATCGCCCGTTGTGCCAAGCTGCACGCCGATACGTTTACCCTTCAAGTCATCAACCGACTCAACCGTCGAGCCAGTTTTCGGCACGACAACCTTTTGCGCCGCCGAATAGTAGGTAGTAGAAAAGGCAGCGTTTTTGGCGCGCTCCGGCGTGACAGTCATACCAGCGGCAATTAAATCAATCCGCCCCGCCTGTAACGCCGGCAGCAAGCCGTCAAACGATATTTCCTCAATCTGCAGCGAGCGGTTTGTATCTTTAGCGATTTCGCGCACCAAATCGACATCAAATCCAACGACATTTTGCCCGTTTTTGTACTCAAACGGCTTGAAACCTGGGTCGGTGCCCATGATCAGCGTTTTTTCAAGCCCGCTGCCCGACGAGCCAGTATGCTGCGCGCTGCCCGGGTTGATCTCGGTATCCCAGTACATATAGCCGATCGCCGCGGCCACGAGCGCGCCAAGCGTTAGCCATTTTATCCGTGCAACTACTTTTTTCTGCTTTGCTGCCCACCGCATATAAATTTAGTATAAGCAGATCGACGGATTAGCGCAAGTATTAGATCTCTAGCCAATGTTAATAGTATCTAAATGTTGAGAGCTGGGCATAATTAGTAAGCAGGTACACTAGTCGAATCATTCTGAATAAACTACTTGAATAATGCTTAGAAAAGAGGGATAATAAATAGAACTCTTGACACTACACCTCTTTAAGAAAGGCCCCGCAATGACTAAACCCCTCATTGAAGTCGAACGCAAACGCATATTTACCGGTAATGTGGATACGTTTATTGCAACGCTACGAGCACATGGTTTTACACAGGCTAACCAGTTGCACGAAAATGATACTTATTATTCCCGCCCCGATGTTGATTTCATGCAGACTGTTGAATGTTTGCGCGTACGCGAGCGCGACGGGTTTGCTGAGGTAACGTACAAGCCGGCAACATCGCAGGCAACAAGCACAAACAATGGCACGATCATGAAGCCGGAGACAAATCTATCAATCGCGCCAAACGATGCGGCAACCGCCAAGCAATTGCTCGCAGACCTTGGCATGATAGAGCTAACGACAGTCGCTAAATTCCGGCGTACATTTGCCTCGGCGGCATATCCCAATGCTGTCATTGCGATTGATGAAATCATGGATGTCGGGACATTCATTGAAACAGAGGTAACGCTTGCGGATAAAGCGGCAGCACTTCGAACTATCAATAAGCTGGAACGATCGCTCGGCGTAGACGTGTTTCCGCTTGCAACGAAACCGTATCGCGATATGTGTATGGAGGCGTAGCACGCGTTTAGAATGGATGCAGCTAAAAAACCGAGGGCATACGATAAATCCCTCGGTTTTACAGATTACTGCAGAAATTGAGCGGCTACTTTGAGCGCTTCTCAATAATTTCCTGCGCTACGTTTGGTGGAACTTCTTCGTAGTGCGCTAGCTCCATCGTGCTGGCAGCACGACCCTGGCTCATACTGCGAATGTCGCTGGTGTAGCCAAACATATTAGCGAGTGGCACAATCGCCTTGATAAGTTTCGCACCGCCCATCAAGTCTTCCATCGCCTCAATACGACCGCGACGCGAGTTCAGGTCACCGATGATGTCGCCCATAAACTCTTCTGGCGTCGTCACCTCAACATGCATAACCGGCTCAAGCAGTACCGGATTGGCCTGCTTGATGCCAGCGCGTGCTGCTAGACTACCCGCCAAGCTAAACGCCAGCTCGCTGGAGTCAACATCATGGTAGCTACCGTCGTAGAGCGTGGCTTTGACATCAACCACCGGATAACCCGCAATGACGCCGCCGTTTAGCGTCTCGACGATACCTTTTTGCACCGCCGGGCGGTATTCCTGCGGCACCACGCCGCCTTTGATTTCATCAATAAACTCAAAGCCCCTTCCGGTTTCGTTCGGTTCAAAGCGCACCCAGACATCACCGTACTGGCCGCGGCCGCCAGACTGCTTAGCATGCTTACCCTGCACTTCCGCCGTGCCCTTAATAGTTTCGCGGTAGGCAACTTGCGGCTCGCCGACATTTGCTTCAACGTTAAACTCGCGCTTCATGCGGTCGATGAGGATTTCGAGATGGAGCTCGCCCATACCGGACATGATCGTCTGGCCGGTGTCTTCGTCGGTATGAATGCGGAATGTCGGGTCTTCCTCCGCGAGGCGCTGCAGAGCAATGCCCATTTTTTCTTGATCGGCTTTCGTTTTCGGCTCAACGGCGATTGATACCGGCGGGTCGGGAAACTCAATCGACTCAAGCGCGATCGGGTGCGCCGCATCCGCTAATGTATTACCGGTGTACGTATTCTTCAAACCGACGACCGCCGCGATGTCGCCCGCACCGACCGAATCAATGTCCTCGCGCTTATCGGCATGCATGCGCACGATACGCCCGATACGTTCTTTCTCGCCCGTTGTCGTGTTGAGCACGTAGCTGCCGGCTTTCAGAACGCCCGAATATACGCGGACAAAGATCAGCTTACCAACAAATGGATCAGCGGCAATCTTAAACGCCAGCGCCGCCATCGGCTCTTTGTTATCCGGCTTGCGGCCAACCTCGTCGCCCGTCTTCGGGTTTTTGCCCCAAATTTCGTCGACATCAAGCGGGCTTGGCAAATAATCCGTCATGATGTCAAGCAGTTTCTCGACGATCACGCCGCGGCCGTCGCCGCCCGTCACCAGGAAGAAGTCGCCCGCCAGCACGCGCTTGCGCAGCGCCATCTTTAGTTCGTCTTTCGTAATTGATTCCTCGCCTTCGTCAAGGAACTTCATCATCAAGTCGTCGTCGGCTTCAACGGCATTTTCAACAAGCAGGCTGCGCGCGTTCTGTGCTTTTTCCAGCATGTCCGCTGGAATTTCGCCTTCAATCAGCTCGTGGTCGGTGTAATCCTTGTAGGTGTAAGCTTTCATCTCGACCAAATCAACCACGCCGCAAACGTCCTTCTCAAACCCAATCGGCAAATGAATCGGAAATGCCTGCTTGCTGAGGCGCGTGTGGATACTCTCCAGCGATTTGTAAAAATCGCCGCCCGTTTGGTTGATCTTGTTGATGAAACAGAGGCGCGGCACGCCGTATTTATTCGCCTGGCGCCAGACTGTTTCAGACTGAGCCTCAACGCCCATTTTGCCGTCAAATACCGTCACCGCGCCATCAAGCACGCGAAGCGAGCGCTCCACTTCAGCGGTAAAGTCAATGTGCCCCGGCGTGTCGATGATGTTGATTTTATGGCCTTTCCAAAAGCATGTTACGGCCGCCGACGTAATCGTGATGCCGCGCTCTTTTTCCTGCGCCATCCAGTCGGTCGTCGCGCCGTCGCCGTCGCCTTTCACCTCGCCGATTTTATGGTTGATGCCGGTGCGGTACAAGATACCTTCGGTCGTCGTGGTTTTGCCTGCGTCGATATGCGCAATAATACCAACATTTCTAAAGTTTTTTAGCGGAACATTCGTTGCCATGAGGTTTCCTTTAACTTAAATAATATTATCCGAGTTTTTGGCTATTTTTTGCCACCAAAAAACTACTATTACTGGCTATTATATCAGATTTATTATTGTAAATACAGTGCCTAACGTGCGTTAATCTGCGCTGTAAAACGCTCTCCACGAGGAGAGCGTTTTACGCGGAGAATAGATCGCGGCTGATTACTATTTGTCCTCACCTTCGCTTTTACCTTTGTCGTTGCGGATAAACCAGCGAGCGATCCAGACGGCGGCGACTGCGTAGGCAGTTATAATTATAAACGGCAAAATCATAGTGAGGCAATTCAAGATTTGAATATTCATAATTTACGCTCCTTCTATTCTCTTACGGCGTTCGCCTAGCCGCGCGCGAAATGCGCGAAAGCGCGGTTGGCTTCCGCCATTTTGTGCGTGTCTTCTTTCTTCTTGAACGCAATGCCGGTTTCGTTAACAGCATCAACAATTTCGGTCGCAAGGCGCTTACTGTACGGCATGCCGCTTTTGCTGCGCGCCGCCTGCACTAGCCACATAAACGCGAAATGCTGCTGGCGATGGCCCTGAATCGGAAATGGAATCTGATAGTTCGCACCGCCGACGCGGCGAGATTTCACCTCGAACGCCGGACTAATATTTTTAATGCAAGCTTCAAAAACTTCCAGCGGCTCTTCGCTTTTAAGCGTTTTTGCCGCCTGCTCAAGCGCGGTGTAGACGGCGCGCTCGGCAACTTGCTTTTTGCCGTTAAGCATTGATTTGTTGATCAAGCGCTGCACGAGCACGCTCTGGTATTTGCGATCCGGCTTGATAGTGCGCTGCAATTTCTTCGTGACTTTACGAGGCATGATTACTTATCCTCCTTTTTCGTACCATATTTTGAACGGCCTTGTTTGCGCTTGGAGACGCCTTGCAAATCAAGCGCGCCGCGTACGATATGGTAGCGCACACCTGGCAGGTCTGGCACGCGGCCGCCGCGTACGAGCACGACTGCGTGCTCCTGTAAATTGTGCCCTTCGCCGCCAATATACGCCCAAACTTCGTACCCGTTCGTCAGGCGCACGCGCGCAACTTTACGGAGCGCAGAGTTAGGTTTTTTCGGTGTTTTGGTTGTCACTTTCACGCACACGCCGCGCTTGAGCGGTGCATTTTGGTTATAGTACCGAACTTTCAGCGCGTTATGAATGCGCCCAAGCGCTGGAGACTTCGACTTTTTTGCCGCTGTCTTGCGCGACTTGCGCACCAGCTGATTGATGGTTGGCATAAATCACCCATTCCTTTTCATTACACTTATCTTCTTGGCGGAGCTTGCTAAAGGCTCTGCGGATGCATGGGCACGGCAGCAACCCGCCTCATGCGTCTGATTTTACGCGCCGAGATTATCCTAGCGGCGAATCAGAGAAACTCTCTGTTATTATAGCACGGTTGGTGGCATTTTGTCTAGATAGGATAATGTATAAAGCTGATTTTTAGAGCGACGGTTTTTGGCTTGTTTAGACCTATCATACCCGAATTCTACCGCAAACTATTGACTTTGGGCGACAAGTATGATATATATCAGCTTTTCGCACAATCCCGTGCGAGGAGCAGGATCTTGAGAAGAAAAAGGAGGGGTAAAGCTATGCTTTACCTTAGGTGCGAAGATGAGCCCCCGTACAAGCCCCGCCCCTGGTGGCGGCGAACTCTTGATAGGGCTCGCCGCCTGTTCAGGCGGTAGTCTCTAGGCGTTGCCGCCCCCATGCTTTGGTTTATCTGAAGTATGGGGGCGGCACTCCACTTCGAACTCTGTTTAGAGTTCTGAGTTTCCCGCCTAGGCTTTCGGGCTTATGGTTTTCGCTCCCTTTCCTTTCCTTTCCTTTCTTTTCTTTTCTTTATCATAGCTTACTGCTTTGAGCTATCCTCTACTTTCTCAGTTGGATTGCTTGGCGGTTTAGCCGTATCGCAAAAGAGCTGTTTGTTTTCCTTTCCTATGGCTCTTTTCTCTGCCCAAGCTGCATGTTTTGTATAATGTGCGCTTGGGCTTTTTTCTTAAGAAGCAAGGACAGGTTAATATATAAAGCGCCTGCTATCAAGAGACTGAGCCGGCTCTATCTGTGTACGCCGCCATCAAATCGCAACTCCGCAACCGTTTTCAGGTCGATGCCGATTTCTTTATACAGCTCGTCGGTATTTTTGTACACTGTGTCGTTCGGCGAATATCCGAGCTTCGTAATCATAGCCGTAACTTGATCGCTGCTGCCACCTTCAATTTCGGCGTAATCATCAAGAAACGGCCACGAATCCACAGTAATTTGCACGCCGTCCAGCATATATTCTTCGCGCCGATTTTCCTGGTAGCCGCGCGGTTTCAACCCAAGTGCCGCCAGCACATCAAGCGCTTGATCAAAATCGTCAACGACAATCTCTTTTTCAATCGTCCCGTCGACCGTATCGCTCACGATTTCTTTGCATGTGATGGTCGTGCGGCTACCGTCTGTCCGTAAGCGCACCCATTTATTTGCCTGCGCTGGGATAGTGTCGAATACGTAGCGGCGAAATTGGTAGCTGCCGGTTTTCTTCGCGCCAAGCGATTCAACCTGCTGCACGAATTGCGCCGTATTGATATGTAAAATTTTTGCTTCGTACTCTAACTCATCATGCACCTCCTATTTTTGCCTATTATAGCAGGTTGTATGTACGTAGTAAAGCGCTCGCCGCCCGCGCCCGGCTTTCGCGCTAAATCATAAGAGTTATAGTATAATATAAGCATGAATCCACAACGAAATTTGAATGATAGCGATATTGAAAATGCCGGACACCCGGGGTACGTTTCGCCGTCGGCGAACGCGGCGCCGAAGCCACTTTCAGACGGCAAATATGCGCAGCCCGTACCGCACCAAAAGGGCGTCCGCTCGTTTCATGCGCTCAAAGTAATACTAATCAGCGGATTGCTGCTTGCGGCGGCGATCGGCGTGATTGCAGTCGTATTGCTGTTTGCGCAATCATCAACCAAGCGTACTACAAACGAGCAGAAAAAGGCTGGCGAAACCAAATTAGACCCGCTCACTGCGCAGCAAACTATTGAACGCACGGCTGTGTATTTCAAGGGGCAAGAAAAAGCTAAAACGCCGCTGACAATTCCGATCAAGGTGAAGGGCAAAAATTTTTACACTGTCATACCGGACGTTGATATTTTGCAGAGTCTTGCCGGCTACGTGCCGAAAGAAATGAGCAAGCAGCAGCGCGAGTCAATTGAAAAAAGCCTGGACTACGATAAGTTCGTCAAGAAAGTTTTTTCCGAGGGCGATGAAAAAACAGCGTATTTAGCTGATTTCACGCGCGATGACGTCGTGTGCCAGCTGAGCGTCGATCCAGCAGAGCACGACACCAAAGGCGACTGGACGGAGCTGCGCTGCTTGGATGTATCCGCTTACACGCCATACGCCGATGCCCAGCAGCCGCTCGCCAAAGCGTACAGCGCTGTTACGTCGACCGCGGCGCATTATGGATTTATCGGCAAGCCAATGCCGAAAGACGGCGCGCTCAGTGGGTACAAACTAGTTGAAATTCCAGTCGGCGCGGTTACCAATCAACGCATGACGACGCCCGATAATTTGGGCATGTTCTATCAGATGCCGGACGGCTTGTGGTATTATTTCCGCGACCGCAACCGCGATGTGTATGTAGAGTGCGAAAACTTTACCGGTGAAAATCAACGGCGTGCCTATGCCGACCAGCCGTGCCGCCGCCGCTCAACTGGCACAATTGAGACCGTGAAATACGGCGGGAAGCGCTAATTTCGGTTACCTCTGAAGATCAAGCTGGCAAAAGTGTTTTTGATTTAATTTAATTTCATTGCAGTCTTTAATGCCGCATCAAACGTTGCGTGAATCGCCGGGGATGAAAGAGAGCGTTCGACAAATAAACAGAGGCGTGAATAATCACATACTAAAACACCTTTCCCGTAAATGAGAAAGGTGTTTTTTTGAGCGTCACCTCAACCTAGCGTAGTTTAACGGACTACGATTCCGAATCAACGTCTGGTGTGATGTCGTTTGCTTCAGACTCAACATCTTCCGCGTATTCATCCGCCGGCGAATTGTCCTCGTCCTCATTGAGCGCAATTGCACCCGTACCAACAGGAATCTTGCGGCCGATGATAACGTTTTCCTTCAAGCCGTGCAGGCGATCGGCGCGGCCAGAAGTAGCGGCACTAATAAGCACGCGCGTCGTGTCTTGGAACGATGCCGCCGATAGCCATGAATCGCTCCAGATGCTCACTTTGGTGATGCCGAGCAGCAACTGCGTATATTGCGCCGGCTCTTTGCCTGCGGCGACCAACTCTTTGTTTGCGCGCACGACACGAGCTTTGCTGACGATATCGCCCATTACAAACTCGCTGTCGCCCGGATCTTCAATTTGCACGCGGCTGAACATCTGGCGCACAATGACCTCCAGATGTTTATCGGCAACGTCTTGGCCCTGGGCGGCGTAAATACGCAGCACTTCGTTGATGATGTAGCGCTGTGTCGCTTCTGTTCCTTTCAGGCGCATCAAATCGTGCAGATTAAGCGAACCGATTGTTAGCCGATCGCCTGGCTCAACACGATCACCTGCCGAAACAACTAGCTGCGCTGTACCCGGAATCTCATATTTCACTGGCGATACTGCCGTCGACGCAATCACGATCGTACCCTCTGCCGTCTCGACAACACCATCAAACGGTGCGATCAACGGCTTTGTACCCTCGGTCGCTTCAGCAAGCACATCGCCCACTTTTACTTCCGAACCGTCTTGCAACAGCGGCGTACGACCCTCAAGCGGCAATCGCTCAACACGGCCCGTTTCCGGCGCCACTTGCACAATATACTTATGGCCATCCTCCCAGACGTCAACCGTACCAGCAATCTCGGTGATATATGCTTGTCCTTTCGGATTGCGCGCTTCAAACAATTCTTCGACACGCGGTAAACCTTGCGTAATGTCGCTTCCTGCTACACCAGAGTTATGGAAAGTGCGGAGCGTCAGCTGCGTACCTGGCTCGCCGACCGACTGCGCGGCAATCACGCCAACCGGCTCGGCAGGATCAACCAGGCGGTTGGTCGACATATCAATGCCGTAGCTACGACGTGGCACACCCTCTAGGTTATTCGTTGACAGAATCGACTGGATCTTCACCTCGGTAATCGCTTCGTCGGCGTCAATTGCATTTGCGACTTCACGCGTGATCAGCTCGTTCTCACCGATATGCCCCGGCACTGCGTCACGCGTGTAACGTCCGTACAATCGGTTGCCGAAGTCAATCATCGTCTCTTCGGTTTCCGAACGGTAGATCGTATAGCCTTCGTCGTCGCCCGCTTCATCCTCTACCGTGAATACGTCTTGCGACACATCGACTAAGCGTCGTGTCAAATATCCAGAGTCTGCCGTCTTAAGCGCCGTGTCAATCAAGCCCTTGCGCGAACCGCGCGTCGCCACGAACGATTCCAGGCTCGACAGACCGTGCGTATAGTACGAACGAATCGGCAGCTCAATTTCGCGGTTAGCGGCGTCCACCTGGATACCAATCATCGCACTGGCAAGCTTTACGTTTGAAATATCACCACGCGCGCCCGAGTTGACCATCACGGAAATACTCGTATCCATACTGCCGAGCTTTTCTTTTAGCAGCTTCGTCACGCTATTATCAACTGTACGCCACGCGCCAACTGTTAGGTTATAGCGCTCCGACTCAGTGATCAACCCCTGATCGTACTGATCAGCAATCACTGCCGCGCGCTTGTCTCCATCGGCAATGAAGCTTTCCGTCTCGCTAAAATGCACGTAGTCGTCCTTACCAGTTGATACTGCCGCCACTGTCGCAAATCGGAATGCCAAACCTTTCATACGGTCTGCTGTTTTAGCAGTCTCTTCAGCGCCATATTTGTCGAAGATCTGCGCCAGCACGCGCTTCAATTCTTTCTTCGTTTGCACGTTATTGTTATACGGAAAATCGTCTGGCAAAATCTCGTTAAAGAATACACGCCCGAGCGTCGTATTGCGGATTTCGCCCTTGGCACGAATGCGGATCGGGCTCTGCAGATGCAATTTACCCATATCATACGCCAACTCGGCATCACGACTGTCAGCAAACACCGCAACCGTATCAGTTTGCACGCTTGGCTTTTCATACGTCAAATAGTAATTACCAAGCACGATGTCCTGCCCGATGTTTAACACCGGACTGCCGTCTGCCGGCTTCAACAAGTTGTTAACCGCGCTCATCAGCTCGCGCGCTTCAGCTTGCGCTTCTTTGCTAAGCGGCAAGTGTACCGCCATCTGGTCGCCATCGTAATCGGCATTAAAACCACTTGCTACGAGCGGATGCAGCTGGATCGCTTTCCCCTCAACCAATTTTGGCTGAAATGCTTGAATACTCAAGCGGTGCAGCGATGGCGCACGGTTCAAGAGAACATATTTACCCTCAATTACAGCATCAAGCGCATCCCACACGACCGCCTCGCCCGCGTCGATCAAGCGCGTCGCTGAACGAATATTGTGCGCATATTCGCGTTCAATCAGCCAACTAATAACGAATGGCTTAAACAACTCAATTGCCATTTGCTTCGGCAAACCGCACTGATTGATTTTCAATTTCGGGCCAACCACGATCACCGAACGGCCCGAATAGTCTACGCGCTTACCAAGCAAATTCTGGCGGAAACGCCCTTGCTTGCCCTTTAGCATATCGCTCAAGCTCTTCAGGCGGCGGCGATTGCCCGCAGCGTTCACGGCGCGTCCGCCGCGCGCTGCCGAGTTATCAATGAGGCTGTCGACTGCTTCTTGCAGCATGCGCATTTCGTTGCGGCGAATTACTTCCGGCGCGTTCAGGTCAATCAATTTCTTCAAGCGATTATTGCGATTGATAACGCGGCGGTACAGATCGTTGAGGTCGCTCGTTGCAAACCGCCCGCCCGCGAGCGAAACCATCGGGCGCAAGTCTGGTGGAATAACCGGTAGCACCGTCAAGCACAAACTTGACGGCTTAATGCCTGCTGATTGCATACCTTCAAGCACTTTCAAACGCTTCAGCAATTTCTTTTCACGCTGACCTTTTGCGCCATCTGCTTCTTCTTGCAATTTAGCAATCAATTCACTCAGGTTGATTTCATCAAGCAACGCTTTCAACGCCGTGCCGCCCATACCAACTTCAATCAGCTCTTCATATTCTTCCGGCAAATTGCGGTAGTCGGTTTCGTTAATCAATGCACGCCGTACCAAGCTCTCAAGCTGCGATTTCTTCACGTTGAACTGATCTTCCAAATCCTGCAGCTCGCGCGTTTGCTCTTCTGCCAGCTGTTTGACATCCGCGCCGTCCGCACTCGCTTCGCGCTCATAGCGAATTCTAATTGCAGCGCGACCAGCTTCAGTCTCTGCCTCCAAGTCAGCCAGCATTTGATCACGCTTTTCTTCGTCGACCTTTAAAATCACATAGGTTGCAAAGTAAGCGATACGCTCTAAATTGCGCACCGTGATGCCGGTCAATAAGCTCATCGCACTCGGCGTACCGCGCATAAACCAAATATGCGCAACTGGTGCTGCCAGATTGATGTGGCCCATGCGTTCGCGGCGTACAATTGACTTCGTAACCAACTCGCCGTTTTTATCAACCGCCGCTTCGCGCGAACGCACACCTTTGAGTTTACTGTCGTGCGGGTTAATGTCTTTAACCGGACCAAAAATTCGCTCGCAGAACAGCCCGTCGCGTTCTGGTTTTTGTGTACGGTAATTAATCGTTTCCGGCTTCGTTACCTCGCCGTAGCTCCACTTCAGAATATCTTCCGGGCTCGCCACCGCCAGGCGAACTGCGTCGAAATCAGCGATACCATGCGTGTTAACTGGATACGCCATCTTACGCCTCCTCCCTGTCTGCTTGCGTTGTTATTTCATCGTACATTTCGTCTTCCTCTTCGCTTATATCCGAAATTTGACCTTCATCGTCGATAGCGCGCACGCTCATGCCGTCATCATCGCCAACATCGCCGATTCCGTCAGATTCGTCAAGGTAAGTTTCTGCTTCGCCGCTATCATCATCGTCATCATTTGTAGCCGGCGCAGCTTTACCAGCCGGTCCGCTTGACTCAATCAAATGCTCAGCGTCAATATTCTCGTTTTCGTCGACCAGATCAACGCGCAAGCCTAAGCCTTGCAGCTCTTTCACCAACACGTTGAATGATTCTGGCAATTTCGGACCGGTGATTACGTCATTTTTGATAATTGATTCGTACGCTTTCGCGCGGCCGTATACGTCGTCCGACTTAATCGTTAGCATTTCCTGCAACGTGGTCGCGGCACCATACGCTTCAAGCGCCCACACCTCCATCTCACCAAAGCGCTGGCCGCCATTTTGCGCCTTACCGCCAAGCGGCTGCTGCGTCACCATCGTGTACGGGCCAGTGCTGCGCGCGTGGATTTTGTCGCTAACCATGTGATGCAATTTAATCATGTGCATTACGCCGACGGTTGTGCGCTCCTCAAACGCTTCGCCGCTGCGACCATCAAAGAGCTGACTCTTGCCGTCTCTCGCTAAGCCAGCTTTTTCAAGCTCGCGCTCAATCACGTCATTTGGCACTCCGTTAAACGGCGGAGTTGCAACTTTGTAGCCAAGCGCCCGCGCTGCCATGCCCAGATGCGTTTCAAACAACTGCCCCAAGTTCATGCGGCTTGGCACGCCAAGCGGGTTTAGAACGACATCAACTGGCGTTCCGTCTGCCAAATACGGCATATCCTCAACCGGCAAAATGCGCGCCACTACGCCTTTGTTACCGTGGCGTCCTGCCATCTTGTCGCCGACGCTAATTTTGCGCAATTGCGCCACAAAAATCTGGATCTGCATCAGTACGCCGGCTTTTAGTTCATGACCGTTTTCACGGCTGAAAATCTTCACGCCAACAACTTTACCGCCGCCTGCATTATTCATGCGCTGCGACGTGTCGCGCACGTCTTTCGCTTTTTCGCCAAAAATCGCGCGCAGCAGCCGTTCTTCCGAACTAAGCTCCTGCTCGCCTTTCGGCGTAATTTTCCCGACAAGTACATCGCCCGCTTTTACTTCCGAACCGATTTGTACAATACCGTTTTCATCCAAATGGCGCAAACTGTCTTCGCTCACATTTGGAATATCGCGTGTCACGATTTCCGGGCCAAGCTTCGTTTCGCGTACTTCTACCGAATAATCTTTAATATTTACGCTAGTAAGCGTGTCGTCCTCAACTAATCGGCGGCTAATCACGATCGCGTCGTCCATATTGTAGCCGCCCCATGGCATGAATGCTACTAATAGGTCTTTACCTAGTGCTAGTTCACCCTCAGCAATCGACATGCCCTCAATGAGGATGTCGCCTTTTGCAACAGTTTCGCCGCGCGATACGCGAACTTTCTGGTTAACGCAACGATCATCATTGCTCTTCGCGAAGTGAATGAGATCATAGCGCTTCACTCCATCCTTATATTGCACCTCAACGGCATCACCGTCAGCGCGAACTACTTCGCCGTCGGCTTCCGCGACGATCAATTGGCTAGAATCGCGCGCAACGTTTGCTTCAATTCCCGTTCCAACCGTTGGCGCTTGCGGCTGCAATAGCGGCACTGCTTGGCGCTGCATGTTTGAGCCAGTCAACGCACGGTCGACGCGATTCTTTTCGATGAACGGCACAAGGCTGGCTGTTGATCCTAGAATCTGCTTGTGCGACGCGTCCATCAACGTCACCTCGCTCGCATCTACGCGGCTCGGTTGTAAGAATTTACGTGCCGACACACGCTCGCTCATGAAGTTGCCGTTATCGTCAAGCTTTGCGCCAGCGTCAGCAATTACCTCATTCACCTCTTGCGATGCGTCCAAATAAACAATCTTATCAGTCACACGGCCATTCTCGACTTTGCGGTACGGCGTTTCGATAAATCCGTATTCATTAATCCGCGCGTACGTAGCCAAATTCAATACTAGCCCGATGTTAGCACCCTCCGGCGTTTCCACGCTACAAATACGCCCGTAGTGTGTCGGGTGGGCATCGCGCACCTCAAATCCAGCGCGCTCGCGGCTTAGTCCGCCCGGTCCCATTGAGCTCAATCGGCGCTTGTGGCTTAACTCCGAAATCGGGTTCACTTCGTCAAGCAGCTGGCTCAATTGGCTACTCGCAAAGAATTCGCGCACCGCCGCAACCACTGGGCGGGCGTTTATCAGCTGGCTTGGTGTCACCGTTTCGATATCGCTCATACTCATGCGATCCATCGCATTGCGCTGCATGCGGAGCATACCTACGCGGAACTGACGCGCTACCAACTCGCCTACAAGCTTAATGCGGCGGTTATCAAGCGCATCAATGTCATCACCCGGCTCCTGCGTGTTGTTCATGCGAATTAGCTCACGAATAATCGCTACCAGATCGTCGAGTCTCAATACACGATTCTCTGCGGTATTTGGTACATCCAAATTCAATCGTTTATTCATCTTATAGCGACCAACGCGACTGTAGTCAAACCTCTTAAAGTCAAAGAACATTCGCTCAATCATCTGGCGCGCGTTATCAACCGTCGCTAAGTCGCCTGGGCGCAAGCGGCGATACACCTCAATCAGCGCCTCGTTCACACCATGTGCAGGATCTTTCTCTAATGTCGCCTCAATATATTTCGTTTCACCGGTATCAATGTCGGCAAATAGCTCACGAATTTCCGACACCTTACTATAACCAAGCGCTCGCAAAAATGTTGTCACGGCAATTTTGCGCCGACGATCAATTTTTACATAAATCGCACCGCTCGCACTTGTTTCAAACTCTAGCCACGCCCCACGACCCGGGATTAATTTTGCGCTGTACAAATTTTTACCCGTGCCTTTTTCCGGCGTATAGAACACGCCTGCTGAACGAATCAGCTGGCTCACCACCACGCGCTCCGTACCGTTGATGATAAACGTTGCGCGATCTGTCATCCACGGATAGTCGCCTAAGTAAATTTCCTGCTCTTTGACTTCACCTGTCACTTTATTTGTTAGTTCAGTGGTCACCAGCAGCGGCGCGTCAAACGTCAAATTATTTTCTTTGGCAAATTTTTCATCATTTTTTGGCGCTTCAAATTTATAATCCTTAAAACGCAGTTCCAATTTCTGTCCAGTATAGTCCTCAATTGGATTAATTTCTGCGAAAATCTCGCTCAGACCCGTCTCGACGAAATCTTTCCACGATTCCTTTTGGTGGGTCAGGAGGTTTGGTACCGCCACCGCCGTGTCGTCATTCGTGAAAAACACGCGCTGTGCCGGAGTGTGATTTGCCGTGGTTGCTTTTGGCATGCGTACTCCCGTTTTGGTTAAATTTGAACAATATCCGTGCTAATGACAAGAGGTGGGTTGGCTCTATCATTCCCGCACGAGTTGGCGCCGAAGCTTTACTAACCATGGATTACCGCATACTAAAACGCCACGCCACAGGCGCAGTACACTATCAACCCACGTTACACAATCTTCATTGCCTTTCATTGTAAAGGGTTTAGGCGGCTATGTCAATGGGGTGCGTATGACTTTATTGGAGAATCCAGGCGATGCTAACTCCCGCCGTGAAGCCAAAAGAAAGAGCCTCGTTCCCCACGCGGGTTGCGCGGGGGAACGAGGCTGGATGGGAGCGAGTTAGCGGACGGCCGCCGACTCAAGCTCCCGGTAGTGATCGGAGGTCGCTTCCGCGATCTCCTCGTTGCGCACGATATTCGCCATATAGGCGTAATAGCGGTCGACGGCGAATCCGATGGCGGCTACGGTGCCGCCGACTGCTACTACTATCACACTAGCAGTAGCAGTAGCAGTAGCAGTAGCAGTAGCCGTGCGGTGACTCTGATTGCTTGCCGCGACCAGCGCAAGGATAATCCCTGCGCATTGGAAAACACTAGCGGCAAAGCTAGCTTTCCAAAAGAGATGCTCTCCTTTCACTCGCAGCTTCTGTGATGTAAGATAAATCACATGGATGCGCCTCAGGTGCATCGGACAAAACACCTGCCAACCGCTGTACGCGGCGCAGGCGAAACCAGCAACGAAAAGAATAGCGACGACGCCGTACCACACAACATCAGACATTTTCTCCTCCTATAACTAGAAATGTCTGTGTAGCCCTACAATATCACATCACCGCAAAAATTGCAACCGAGTTTAGCGCCCGCGCCGGATCATTTCGTCTGCCAACCCATACTTCACCGCTTCATCGGCGCTCATCCAGTGGTCGCGCTCCATGTCGGCTTTAACTTTGTCGAGCTTTTGTCCGGTGTTTTTCGCGATCACTTTCGCAAGCAGCTCTTTCATGCGCACTGATTCGCGCAAGCTAATTTCTTGATCAGTCACCATGCCCTGCGTACCGCTGGATGGCTGGTGAATCATCACACGCGCATTCGGCAACACAAACCGCTTACCTTTAGCGCCACTACTTAGCAAAAACGCACCCATGCTTGCCTGCAGCCCGATGCCAATCGTCTGGACGTCCGGCTTGATATATTGTATCGTATCGTAAATTGCTAGCCCATCATACACGCTGCCGCCTGGACTATTGATGTATAGTTGGATATCTTTGTCGGGATCTTCGTTTGCTAGGTGTAGCAGCTGCGCCACGATCGTATTCGCCGAGCCTTCCGTCACTTCCTCGCCTAAAAAGATAATCCGATCTTCAAGCAACCGGGAATAAATATCGTACCCGCGCTCGCCATCGCGCGTGCGCACGATTACATTTGGCACTAAATAATTTCGCATATCATTCATAGGTTTCATTGTACGCTGAATATTAGCACTCGTCAAGGGAGAGTGCTAATTCGCCCAATCATTGCTGCTGCACCCTAGTCGTCAAACTACGTATTGTGGTTATCAACGATTAGTTTATTACGCTCGGCAGTCTTTTCGCGATCCTTGTTCAGCAGCATTTGCGCCTCATCGGTATCAAGCGCAAGAATCTTTGCATATACGCCGCTGTCATTCCTGCCGGAGAGCACAAGTATATTTAGCTGCTCGTCGGCGTAAACAACATACTCGTCTCCGTTCTCTAGGTTGCTCATACCGAAACACGCGGTATTAATTTCGGCTGTTCTGCGGCCGTCTTTCGAGACGGCGTAAATACCAATTGAATCTGCCACAAACAGTCCTTCCGGTGTTGTATTGTCGCTTGCAACAAAACCGTCCACGTTCGGCCCGATGAACAAGCTGTCGGCGTACGGTATTGCTTTGCGCAATGCGTGATTGCTTGGCAATTCCGCCGTCAAACCAAACATTTTGTCTTTTTCATACGAAAGGAAATGCGCGCCGAGCTGTTCGGCAGCATCCGCTGTCTTGCGCCATGGCTGCAAAAAGTATATTTCCGGCGGCGAATAAATCGGGCGTTTAATATGCGGATCTTTATGCAGTTCATCTTTCTCATTTATTGAATAACTTGAGTCCAGATGCCCCGAGCCCATTACCGTATGGTATGACGCATACTCATTTGCCTTGAGCGCGCAACCCTGCTTGAGCAGGTTCTGAATCGTATCAATCGCATACAATTGCACGAGACGCCCACTGCTTTTGTCTTCGACGCGAGCGTCAAGCATTCCCTCATGCTCCAGGCCTTCACCAATCTTCCTTGAACTAAGCAGATGGCCAATTTCATGCGCCGGTGCACAGCCGAACGGATCACCGTATGTTGATATATGAATTCTCGGATTACTCGGATCTTGGTAGGCGATGCCAATTGCTTTTTCGCTCAACTCAGAATAATGGCTATCGAAAATTACCATCGTAATAACCGGCTTACCATCATAGTCATCACCCTCTATGATTTGCTCGCGCGTTTCTTTTACGTACCGCTTAAACTGATCGGTCGTGTACATCGGCGCTTCGTCGCTATCGTCTTTGCGCGGGCGCGCACCTTCCGGCTCAACGACCTTTTCGATATGTTTGATGTCTATCTGGTATTGCCCGCCAAGCGTTTGTTCAATTTGATTCACATTATCTTGCGCTGCGCTCTCTATATGCTCGCGTCCCCATCGGCGCCGACTGTCAGTGCCATTGCCATCGCAGCTATCAGGGTCAATTGCCGAACCGTAAATCGCAACGACTCCCAGCGTCATCTCTACGGAATCATTTGGACCAATCCGCTCAAAACGGTCGTATAAATACTCGACCGCACCCTCGCCAACAGCGCCTACTGCAAGCCCTGCTGTAACGCCAACTGCAAGGTCCCACAAAAACGATCGCCGTGAAATACCCGTAGAGCTTTGCTTGTCTGGCTCAACACAATCCAAATCATCAAAGTCCTCCGAATCATCAGAGAAATCCGGCGTCTCTGCGGAATCCGAAGCGCACGGGTACGCAATCACCTCTTTGCAGTGTTCATACATATCTTTTTGTTATATACCAAATATATACTTTTGTCAAAATAAACCACTTCTGTCATATTTCTCAACAACTAAGCAAAATAAACATGAATAATGCGCTCAGCCATGCCCAGAGTACCTATTTAGCGCCTCAATCCGCTACGAGTTCAGTTCGACCAGCTTGTCGACCGTCTTTTCAGTGATCAGCCGATTTGCAACTTCGCGCTGCGCTTCAGGTTTATCAAAGTGTTTTGCCATCTTGGGATTGTTCGCATATTGCTGCTTATAGGCGTTGATATGCGCTGCCAGCTCGTCTGCTGTCGCTTCAATTTTCAGTTCTTTACTCAACTGCGCCAGCACTAGACCCGCCTTGATGCGCGCGTCGGCGGCATCGTTTGCTTCGGCTTTTACCCAAGCGTCGCGGTCGGCATAGCCCTTCTCTTCAAAATACTGCTCTAAGGTGCGGCCCCGGTACATCAAATTCTGGCGTAAATCCTGCTCCAGCGAACGGATTTGATCGTCGCGCAATACCGATGGCACGCTCACTGTGCTCTTTGCAACCAGCTGTTTTACCAACTCATCTTTCAAATCGTCCGCCGCCTTGCGCTCAGCTTGCGCCGTAATCTCCGCCTTTATATCCTTGCGCAAATCATCCATTGACGTAAATGGACCAGCCTTTGCGGCAAATTTATCGTCGAGCGCAGGCAGCTTCACGCTATTCACTTTTTTCACTGTAACTTCAAACACAACGTCCTGCCCGGCTAAGTCTTTCGCATGGTAGTCCTTCGGAAACGCCAGCTTAACATCTTTTGTATCGCCCGCTTTCAAGCCGACAAGCGCATCTTCAAACCCCGGAATAAAGGAATTTGAGCCAAGCACTAACGGATAATCCTTACCCGTGCCGCCCTGAAACGCCTCGCCATCTTTTTTACCGACAAAGTCAATTACCACCTCATCGCCCAATTTTGCCGCGCGTTTGACTTCTTTCTTTTCCGATAACCCTTTTTGGATTCGTTGAATCACTTCGTCAATTTCTTTTTTATCGACGTTAACCGCCGCTTTTTTTGCCTTAAGCTTTTTGTAATCGCCTAATTTCACTTCAGGCAGTACATCTGCTTCGGCAGTAAACTCTAATAGCTCGCCCGGTACGTATTTTTTAATTTCAACCTCAGGGCGGGCTAGCACCTGCAAATCGTTGTTCAAAAAAGCTTCGGCAACCGCACGGTTTAGCGCTGCGTCTAGCGTCTCCTGTGCCAACGCATTCGAATCGGTATGTTTTTTCACAATCTCAAGCGGCACATGCCCCGTACGAAATCCATTAACTTTGATTGTTTTTGCTAAGCGCTTTAGCGCCACCTGCTCAGCTGCTGCCAGTTCGGCATGATCCGCCGCGACCACTACTTTCACGCGCGTATCTGATTCGTGTGTTACTGTCGTCTTCATAACAGCACATTATAACAGATATACCGGTGTTTGTCAGGCGTCAAAGTCGTCCAAAAATTCCGACAAGTCAAAATCGTCATCTTCGCGGACGCGCACGCGGCGGTCGCTCACTGCCGTTACGATTCGTTCAAACCCGACTGTTTTGTCTGTGCCGTCGCGCAAATTTTTCAGCGTGTACGTTTGCCGCTCTACGCTCGCCTCATCAATAAGCATGACATACGTGATATCTTTTTCTACCGCCGTGACCAGCTGCTCCGCTAACGTCCGACCGGTATAGTCAACTTCGGTATGGATTCGTTCACTGCGTAGTTTTTCGGCGATTCGCTCCGCCGTATCAAATACGCGCCCAACCGCCGCCACGTACACTTCAGTCGCGCTCGGTAATACTGCATGCCCACTTTTTTCCAGAGCCTCGACGATATGCGCCATATCGCCCAACGATGCAACTAACGTTTCCAGCGACGGCGCGACCATTCGCCCGCCGCGATATAATAATTTTTCATCGTTCGCGACAATATCAAACAGTACGCCGGCTGTGCAATCAGCATACGATAATGTTAAATCAAGCACTACGCCGGTGATACCGAGCGCCTCAAGCCGTGCATACAATGCCGCCAAATCTTGGTATGCGTTATGCTCGCGCACCGCTTCGGGCAGTTCCTCGGCATTTTTCGCTGCTAGCACTTTGGCGAGCTGCTGCAAAATCGTGCCCGCTTGCATACGCCCAACGATATCGATCGCACGGTCGCGAAACTCTACAGGCGTAAGCATGCGCTTTTCTGCAAGCAGGCGCGTCATGAGCTCGGCCTGTATTGCATCCAGTTCTAAATAATCCTCTAAGATTGCCTGCACGATTCGTGCGTCGTTCAATCGTATACGATAGCTCGTGCGCGGCAGCCCGATCGCGTCCAGGCTGCGCTTTGCAATAGCAATCGCCTCAACATCAGCACGCGGCGACTCGCAACCAACATTGTCGTAATGGAAAACCCGCCCCGACCATGAATACGCCGGTCGTCCGAGCGAGCCGTTCGAAATCTTAAAACGCCGCGCATAATGTACCGACACCGGCATATCGTCGCCAAATTCTTCGTAGCCGTATAGTTTCGCCGTTCGACGCCACGCCGACTCAATATGATGGCGCACACGAACAGATTGCGGGTAGTACAGCTCCTGGCCGCCCACCAAATTGGCTAACGAAGCTTTCATATGATTTATTATAGCATACTTGACTATATTTTGCAAGCATTTTATATTATGGATACGCTTAATTTTTGTATTAGAAAATACCCTCTAGCACAGAGTATCATTGCAGCCTATGCTGCTGCACCCACGCATACATCGCGATTCCAGCCGCTACGCCGACATTAAGGCTGCGCGTACTGCCGAATTGCTCGATTGCAATAGTCCGGGCAGCATACCGCAATAGCTCTTGGCGAATTCCCGAGCGTTCCGCGCCGAATAGCAGTACGGCATTTCTCGGTAGTTTCGTGCGGCTCAAAGGCTGCGAGCCATCAACATTATCAATCGCGATCAATTCTTTGCCCGCAATCGCATACATAAAGTCATCCGCCGCCGCATAGTAGTGCACGTGCAAGTATTTGTCGGTCATCATTGCGCCGCGCTTGTTCCATTGCCGCCGCCCAATAACATGTACGTGCCGCACGCCAAACGCATTCGCACTGCGCACGATCGTGCCCATATTGAAGTCCCGCTCAACATTATCAATTGCAATCTCTAGCATTGAACCATGCGCGTCCAGATCATTGATAATTTGCTCAATCGGCACGCCTTTGTAGCGGTTGACGACGTTGCGGGAGTCGTTAGGCGTCATCGGTAGTTTGTTCCGAAACTGAAGCTTTTTCGTCGTTTCGCGTCTTCAAAAAAGCCTGCATCAGTGCATCGTGCGCAACAGCCCCGGCGCTAAATGATATTCGCCAAGAATCTTTTGGCCGCGTATCAAGCACGTGCTCGTACTCGCCCTTTATACACACGACTCCATCTTCTGCAGAAATATCATTTGGTATATCTACGAGCCTGTCCAGCACGGCAGTGGCAATAGCACGCGGGTCATGCGGCAAGTCATCTATGCGTGTTTCGACTTGATTGCCATCAATGTCTTCGTGCTTTACCGTCTGCTTTGCCATAGCGCCAGCGAGCGTACCTTGTTGCGACCGAATTCGATCGAGCGGGAACCTTTCAACTGTCATATAATCCTTTCTCGTTTGCATCATGATATACGAGCGGCAAACGTTTGATTTATTATTGACAATTTCTACATTGTATCATGTTATATAATAAATATGAACTCATGCGGCTATTTACTTTGCGCCGAAGTGCCGGTATAATCAGATCGTAAGAGTCCGGAGCGACTAAAACTGGTGCACTTTTATATCCATAATGTATGCGGATGTGGCGGAATTGGTAGACGCGCTAGCTTCAGGTGCTAGTGCCAGCAATGGCGTGGAGGTTCAAGTCCTCTCATCCGCACCAAAATTGAGATTTATAGCTATAACTCAGGCGCAATGCGTCTGTTTTTTATATTTTAGCCTTTGTCGCGGATAAGCGGAGGACAGACACAGTAGTGCCTACGCGCATCTTATGAACAAGTAACCACGAAAATCCTCGCTAAATTAAAACCGAAGCGTACCATCAATCATGCCGGCAAGCTGGCGTACGTCATTTAGCTGCTTAACGCCAGGATTAAGCGTACCAAGCGGATCAAATAGCTTGCGGATCGCACGGTACATGTCAACGCGCCGCGCACCAATGCATTCGTATGCAAATCGGCTTAGCAACCGTCCTTCGCTGTGCTGACCAACGATTGCGCCGCCGTACTGATGAACGAGCCGCGCTGTTTCGTCAAACAAACGCATGAGTTTTTGGCGGTCGCTCGCCTGCGCTATCGGCGCAAGCGGATATGCCGACACGAGTTCAGTCAAACCGTCTACCGCAATTGGCAGCTCCACGCGCAACTTATTAGCAAGCGCCGTCAGCGCTTTTGTGAAATCCTCAAACCGTTCCGGCGGCACGAACCAATCGGACAACAATGGCGGCACGCCAACGCCTGCACGATCTGGCAGTGTAGAATAGCGCGTAATATCAAGGAGCGTCAATAGCGAAGCGCGCGCATCATCGTCCAATACCAGCGAAACGTCAGCTACGCTACCGCATAATTTTTCAAGTTTTTTCTTTCCTTTCGTACGGGCGCGCGCGTTAAAATCGTCAAACCCAACAAGAATAACCGCCTGCGGCGCTTTACCGCCAACCTCTTGAAACCATGGCGCCTTATAACCAACCTGTACCGCCCGCCGTACGAGCGTCGCATCAAAGTATTTCACAAACGCCGGCGCGAACTGGCGTAGCTCATCGAGCATGTCGCGCGCTGTGTCTGCCGAAGCAAATACAAGCGCCGCCGTATCCAAATGCTGGCTGCGAAAATCAACACGCAAAATCATCTCGCTGATAATACCAAGCGTGCCCTGGCTACCGATAAAGAGCGGCGTCAGGTCGATGCTACCGTCGCGGTCGCGTACACGCGCAATACTGTTATAGCCAGTTTGATCGCGCTCGTGGATTGTACTGATTTCATCAGAGTAATCTTCCAAAATTGTTTCTACACCGCGGTAAATATCGCCCTCTAAATCCTGCTGGCCTTTCTTGCGGCTGAGCTCGCGTTTACTAATTTTGCCAGTCTGCAGCACGTCGCCGTTCGCTAGCACAACCTCTAACTGGCTCACATTCGCCGCAAGCGAACCATATTTGCCCGCCAGATACCCCGCAGCATTGTCGGCAATCGCGCCGCCAATTGTGCCGCGCTCAAGTCCATCAAGCGCCAGAACTCCCGTGCCCTGCAAGGCAAGCGCCGATTGAAGCGCCTGAATCGTCACGCCAGGCTGCAAACGCGCCAACCGCTGTTTACTATCATATTCAAAAATCGTGTTCATGTGTGCCGCGAGAGAGATTTGTGCGCCGCGACCGACAGCACCGCCATTAATGCCATAGCCGGCACCGCGCGCTACGAGCGGCAACGCGTGTCCGCGCTCAGACAGCTGCCACGAAAATCGCGCCGTTTTACGAATATCGCTCGTATTTCGCGGCGACACGACCATTTCAGGAGCAATCGCCAAAATCCCCGCGTCCCTGGCGCGCGCCGCACGCAAATCCGTGCGAAAATCTACCTCGCCTGCCAAGTGTCCGCGCAAATAGGTTGCGACTTTGCTCATTATTACCCCTTATCCCTAATCGTTTACGTCTGGATTTATTTTAACACAAGCAGAGTGAGATAGAAAATAGTATTAGCAACAGACCCAATACTATTGATGAGTCATAAGGCCGTATGGCGACCTCTCGTAATTTCACTCGTTGTTTGCTATACTGGATTTTACGCGTTTACGCGCACCATGCGGATGTGGTGGAATTGGTAGACACGTATGCCTTAGGAGCATATGCCTCACGGCGTGAAGGTTCAAGTCCTTTCATCCGCACCAAAGTTGAGATAGTTTGACAGACTAAGCCCTGACTCAGGGCTTTTTTAGTGGACAATAAACAATATTGTGCGATGTATGATGGAGTTTACGCCTCGCCTACCACTTATGAGGAAGGTTCTCCCCATATGATACAAAACCCGACGCTAACGTCGGGTTACGGGTTAAATTAGATTGCCTACTTTTATACCGAAAACTTACCTCTCTCGGCGGAAAGAGGTGAGAAAAGCATTACCATAACTACGATTGTCCACCACAACAATTTCCTTAGTCAGATTTGGAAACTCACCTCTTCCTGGATGTGATAATACCATAAGCGCCCCAGGTTTGAGAAGACTTAAAAGTTTCGATACTGTGGAAAACTGTGTATCGTGATATGGCGGATCAGCAAAAATAATGTCATAATTTTCTGCTTGACCAGATTCTAACCAAACGCTAACAGATGAGCAAACCAACGTAACATCACTCTCGACACCAAGCGATACCATATTTTTACGTAATATATTTTGTGCGATTTTATCACGCTCAATGAATGTAACATGCGCCGCGCCGCGGCTAAGCGCTTCAAATCCAACCGCACCCGTCCCCGCAAATACATCAAGCACATGTGCGCCGCGAACTTCGCCGCCAATCCGATTGAACAGTGCGTTGCGAATACGTTCGCCCATCGGTTTAGTGCGCGTATTGTTTGGCTTCGGCGCATCAAGCTTACGTCCGCCGTATTTGCCGGCAATGACGCGAATTGACGTCACAAAACCGCCTCGCGGTATGCCGCGTACCACGCATACATCACGACCGCACAAATTTTCGGAATCAGCGTGCGGCGCGTTTGGTTCGCGAGGCGCGCCGTCCATCCGTGCTTCCAAAATGTTTCATACATATTTAACGCGTAAACTTCCTGCACTGCCTCCAAGAATATGCGCTCTAGCCCTAAGTTGTCCGCACGCTTCACCCATTCTTTACTCGGCGCAGAGTCAGCGAACGTCGTCGTTTTTATCGCTGTTGCCACGCCGACTTCAAACAGCAAATGCGTCGCAAACACGCCTTTTGCACCCCAATACTCCCAGTTGCGCCCCATCGTATCGCGCAGATTATCACCTTTAATGATGTTTTTGTCCTTGATTGATAAGCGCTCTTCTTTTGGCTTACCCCACAGTTCTTCAATCTTATCGCTAAGCGGATAGTGGTGTGCCGGCGTCAAACCGTCGGTAATCGCGTGCGCCATCCAGGCGGCTTCAAACGCAGCGCGCACCCGGTTCGTATCGCGAAGCGCCTGCACTAAATTTACATAGTGATCGTTAATCATACCGGCAAGCGCCCGGTCGTTCGGATTCGCCGGGTCAATGTAGTGCCACGGTTCGTCAACGCTCGGGCTCTTACGTTTAATACCGTCCGGACCGTTATTACCCTCAAAGTGCAGGATCTCGCGCGTTGTTGGGAAAGAATGCTCTACGCCTGTAAACTTTCGCATGTTACGCCGCGCGATGCGGTCGATCTTTTGATGAACCCCCATGATATTGCCTGAATGGGAACGAAATGTCGTACCACTGTACATAATTATTTATTATACCATGTTAGTTAAGCGTCGTTAGGCGTTGATTGCGGCGGATTTCGCGCGCAAGATCTGGGTAATCCGCCAGATTGTCGCCGCTCGCGATAAATGCCTGCGCCGCCTTTTGGGCGCGGGCGATCAGCTTCGTGTCGGCGAGCGTCGCGATCTGTAAATTAAGCGCACCGTGCTGCATGCGCCCGTAAATTTCACCAGGACCACGCAAACGCATATCAACTTCTGCTAGGTAAAACCCGTCGTTTGACCGCTCAATCTCGCGTAAACGCTCACTTGGTTTATTATTTGTACTCATCATCAAATAACAATAACTTTGGTGCTTGCCGCGCCCAACACGCCCGCGCAGCTGATGAAGCTGGCTGAGGCCAAATTGCTCCGCATCTTCAATCATCATGATAGTTGCATTTGGCACGTCCACGCCAACTTCAACTACCGTCGTACTCACTAAAATATCATATTTTTTATCTTTGAAATCCTGCATAACGTGGTCTTTTTCGTCTGGTTTCATCTTGCCGTGTAGTAGTCCGATCGTACGATGACCAAACACACTGTTTTTAAGTTTTTTGTACTCAGCTTCAACGCTTTTGCGATCGTTTTCGGGATTATCGCGGATCAATCCGCAGATGATATACGCTTGACGACCAGCTTGCAGTTCGCGCTCAACCTGCTGATAGATTTTATCGCGCGACGGCGGCGAGACGAGTTTTGTCTTAATCGGCTTTCGTCCACCGGGGAGTTCATTAAGCACCGACACATCCAGCTCGCCGTATACTGTGAGCGCAAGCGAGCGCGGAATTGGCGTCGCCGTCATTGCCAGCAAATGCGGTAATACGCCCGATTTACCAAGTAACCGTTGGCGCTGCTCTACGCCAAATCGATGCTGTTCGTCGATTATTACGAACCCGAGATTGTGAAACGCAACTTTATCCTGAAACAATGCGTGCGTACCAACTACCACATCAACATCGCCATTAGCAATCTGCGCGTATAACGCCGCGCGTGCCGCGCCCTTCACGCTGCCAACAAGCAGCCCAACTGTCACGCCAAATGGCGAAAGAAGTACGCGTAGCGTTTCAGCATGCTGTGCCGCTAATATCTCCGTCGGTGCCATCAACGTAGTTTGGTAACCAGCACTCGCCGCCTGACATGCCGCAATACCCGCTACTACTGTTTTACCGCTGCCAACATCACCCTGAAGCAAGCGATTCATCGGCGTAGCGTGCTCGAAATCCTGCAATATGTCCCACGCCGCCCGACGCTGTGAATTCGTGAGCGCAAACGGCAATTGCGACACAAACTGCCGTACCACATCAGGCTCAAACGTAATCTGATAGCCCTGTAGTTTTTGGTTTTCAATTTTATTTAATTGGCTTGCCAAAATCAACTGGAACAGCTCCTCAAACGCTAGCCGCTCGCGAGCGCGCACCACGTCGCCCGCCCGGCGTGGAAAATGCATCGCGCTGATTGCATCGGCGCGCGACATGAGCGCTTCATGCGCAACAACGCTCGGCGGTAGCGTCTCCGGCAATACACTCATCAATGGGCGCAATTGCTCAATAATTTTGCGCACCGTTTGTGACTTAAGTCCGCGCAGTTGGCGATATACCGGCAGTAGTCGCTCAGCTTGCACTGGCAGCTCCTTTGCAAGCTCAGCGCTAGGGTTCGTCAATTGATAGCGCCCGTAATTATATTCAAACACGCCGCTAAAGAAAAAATATTCATCGCTTGCGCCGAGCTGCTGCGTGCGATATGGTTGATTAAACCATACGGCGTTTAGCTTGCCGCTATCGTCCGCCAATACCGCCGTCGTCAAGCGCAAGCCGCGACGTACGGGGCGCGTGCTAATCTTCTCGCAGCGGGCGCGAATCGTTACGTTGCCAGGTTTGAGTTCAGCGATCGGCGCAACATTTGTGAAGTCTTCATGTCTGCGAGGCAAAAACGCCAGCAAATCACCAACCGTCTCTAGCCCTGCACTGCGCAGCTGCGCCGCCGTTTTTGGCCCAACGCCTTTGATTTGCTCTAATTTGGTTGTTAGATTCACGTTCCTGGTTATTCCGTCACACCAAGCACGCCGTCTAACGCATATGCCGTCGTTTCCCAGCCGTCAACCGCAATACTGTCAATGCCCATCGCCTTAACCGGATAGTCGTTGCCACCCTCATTGAGTTTGTCTCCAAAAAAGAGCACTTCATCTTTAGAAATGTCAAGCGCGTCGATCAGTTTGCCGATGCCATACGCCTTATCAATGCCCGGGCGTGTGATATCCGTGCTCGTCGTGCCGCCGATTCGCACCTCAAGCCCAGGCAGCTGCTCGGCAACTTTGTCGCGATATACCGGACGCACATCTTTGAATTTCTCTGCCCACGCGTATTTGTCCTCGGGCGTCGCTTGCTGCCCAAGCGCCGACATCGTGATTTGGCTGATGCGGTCTTCAATAATTTCTCCCGCCGGCTTGTCGCACCAAATGCCCATGTCTTTGGCGGTTCTTTCAAGTACGTCAATGATATGTGCGCGCTCCCTCTCACTCAAATCCTCAGCGTATTGCAGCTCCCATTCGCCCCCAAGTGTATCGTACCGGTAGTAGCGCGTACCGCAGGTCGGCATTGCATGAAAGCGCGCCAGTTGCTGCGGCGATACACTCAAGCGGTCAATTACTTGCGAACGAATTTGCTTGAACGTACCGCCCGTAATCACACAAACATCGTAGTGCTCTAATAAACGGCCTAGCAACACTGCCATGCGGTCGCTAACCGGCGATTTTGTCACCGCCAGCGTGTCGTCTAAATCAAATGCCAGTACTTTCTTCATGTATTCTCCTCTAACGAACGAGCACAAACCCGTTTTTGCCTTTTTTAATTAAATTAATGCCTGATAATTCGCGATCGGCAGTAATCTTTTCGCCATTCACGCTAATAGCGTTGTTTGCAATCAAGCGCCGCGCCTCGCCGTTACTCGCGCATACGCCCGCCTCAACGAGCGCCGAGACGACGTTTTGCGGCGACACGGTCGGAATTTCTGCCGACAGCGCGTCAAGGTCTGCATCGGTCAATTTTTGAACGCTTAGTCCGCCGAAAAGCACGCCTGTGACACGCTCGACACTCTCGCGCCGTTCGCGCCCGTGTACAAGGTCGGTGACTTCGCGCGCCAAGGTTTTTTGCAGCGCCCGCTCGCCCGGATTTAAGTGGTGGTTGTCGATCAGCGCTTCAACTGTCTCGCGCTCAAGCAGCGTGTAAATTTTAATGAGATCTTCGCTTGTCAAATCATCGCAGTTTAGCCAAAATTGATAGAATTGGTACGGACTGGTCTTATTCGGGTCAAGCCACACTGCGCCGCCTTCTGACTTGCCAAACTTCACGCCAGTCTGCCTGTTGATAATAAGCGGTGCCGTAAACACATGCGCGTCGCCGCCTTCAAGTTTGCGAATTAAACTTACGCCCGTGACGCTATTACCCCACTGATCAGCACCCGCCAACTGCAGCGTCGCGCCCTTTTCACGATACAAATGCAAGAAATCATAGCCCTGAATCAGCGCGTAGCTAAATTCGCCGTAACTGATGCCGCTGCCGCCCTCGCCAATGCGCTGCTGCACAAACTCGCGATCAAGCAATTGCGTCATACTGACGTGCTTGCCGATTTGGTGTAAAAAATCAATATAGTTAATATCGCGAAACCAGTCAGCGTTATCAACAATTTCAAACTCTTTGCCGTTAAAAATCTGCGCAAATTGCCGCCGCAAACCCTCAACGTTTCGCGCCACCGTCTCGGCATTACGCAAATCTCGCTCCTGCTTTTTGCCGTCTGGATCGCCTATCATGCCGGTCGCGCCGCCGACAAGCAGAATCGGCTTATAGCCATACTCAATGAACTGGCGACACATCATCATTGCTGCTAAATTACCAATTTGCATGCTGTCCGCGCTCGGATCAACGCCGAAATAAAATGTACGCGTCTCGCGGTCAAGTTCTTTGATATCAGAGAATGTCGTCTGATTGACAAACCCGCGCCAGGTCAACTCTTCGCTCAGCGTCATTTCATATCCTTTCCGTACGCTTATAAATAACTAGTGCCAGTGTACCATAAAAAGGCTAGGCACGCGACATAAATGGTGGTATGATGGAGGGTAATATTGCTTATGGGAAGAAAATTACTGTGGGGAAAAAACAGGGACCGACGAAGAAAGGCGTGAGTGTTTATTCTAACCTCGCCCGCAAACGACAAGTTAAAAAAGACGCTAAAGCACGAAAGAAAGCGGAATATTTAGCGACGCTACCGAAACATCCGCTGAAGCGTTTATTGTACCGGTTACACCCGAAACGCGTAGCGAAGTATTGGTTCAGCCGGCAGGGGTTATTTATGTTCCTGAAGATTATCGGCGTGTGCATGCTGCTGCTCGTACTGACGGGAACGGCGCTTTTCGCTTATTTCCGCAAAGATCTCGATCAGATCAATCCCGACACGCTATCGCAGCGCGTACGCACCACAGTGACAAAGTATTACGACCGCAATAATAAATTATTATGGGAAGACAAAGGCGATGGCGACTATACGCTAGTTGTCGACCATAAAAATATTGCACCATGCATGGATCAGGCGACGGTTGCAATCGAGGACAAAGATTTTTATAAGCACGGCGGCATCAGTCCCACCGGCATCATGCGAGCTTTCATTAGCAACTCGCGTGGCAATGACGTTCAAGGCGGCTCGACACTGACGCAGCAGCTGGTTAAGCTGGTTTTCTTGCGCGACGAGGCACTGCGCAGCGGCCGGGGTTTAGCTGGTATCCCGCGCAAGATTAAAGAGATCATTTTGGCGGTTGAAGTTGAACGCATGTATAGCAAAGAGCAGATTTTAGGGCTTTACTTAAACGAATCGCCGTATGGCGGACGGCGCAATGGCGTTGAGTCGGCAGCGCAGACATATTTTGGCAAATCATCGAAAGATTTGAATTTATCGGAGTGTGCACTACTCGCGGCAATCCCAAACAATCCGAGCGCCTATAATCCGTACAATATCGCCGGGCGTAATGCTCTGCTCGCACGCCAGCGCAAAGTGATTGATAATATGGTTGAGATGAAATATATCTCCAAGGAGCAAGCGAATCAAGCAAAAAGTGTCGCTATTATGGACACTGTAAAGCCGCTTGCCGATCAGTATTCTAATGTGAAAGCGCCTCATTTTGTGCAAATGGTCAAAGAGCAGCTGGAAGGCGAACTCGGCAAAACGATCGTCGGCGAAGGCGGACTAACCGTGAAGACGACGCTTGATATTGACGTACAAAATTTACTTGAGTCAAATATGACAGCGATGTTCAATGGCAGCATGACGAGCCGCGATTGCAACTATCGAAATTGTCCGAACCATGCCGGCTTTACGAACGGCGCGGCAGCGATTGAAGATACGAAGACCGGCCAGCTGCTAGCGCTAATGGGTAGCCGCGACTTTAATTACACCGGATTCGGTCAGGACAATGCTGCAAAAGCGTTTATCCAGCCGGGGTCGTCGATTAAACCGTTCGTCTATGCGCAGCTATTCAGCGACCAAGGCAGCGGCAAGCAGAACTATGGCAGCGGTTCGACGCTCACCGATACCAAAACGACGTTCCCAGGTAATTACACGCCGCAAAACGCCGACAATAAGTTTCAGAATAACATCAATATCCGCCAGGCGCTTGACCGTTCGCGCAACATTCCCGCCGTCAAAGCGATGGCGATTAACGAACAGAATAGCTCTGGCAGCACCTGGTCGCTAATTCGTGCTGCCGGTAATAAATATTACTGCACCAATGGCGCCGACGCGCAGGCTGGCTTGTCGAGCGCGCTCGGCAGCTGCGGCACGCGGCTGATTGACCATGTCAATGCTTACTCAACATTGAGCCGCCAGGGCGTCTACATGCCGCAAACGTCAATCATAAAAGTCACGAACAGCAACGGCGAAACGCTCAAAGAATATAAAGCATCAAGCAAACAAGTCATCAACCCGCAGGCGGCGTACATTGTGACCGATATTCTAGGCGACGCGAAGGCACGCGCCGGGCTTGGCTGGAATCAAGATTATCTACCGGCGCTCACCGGAATCGGTGTCCACGCTGCGGTCAAAACAGGAACAAGTAACGGCGAAAAAAACGGTAAGGTCGCGTCGAAAGATATCTGGGCAGCCGGTTACACGCCGAGCTTGTCAATGGCAGTATGGTTCGGCAATTCCGACACATCGGTGCTCAAGAGCGGCAACTCGCTCATTCCTGCAATGTTCTTTGATAAAACGATGGCGGCAGTGTCGAAATCGTACGCCGATCAAAAGAAATTAGCCCTAAGCGATTGGTATACGGCACCGAGCGGTATCCAAAATATCAAAGGCGAACTCTTTCCGTCGTATTACAACAAATCAACCGGTACATCAACAGCAAAGATGACGTTCGATAAAGTGTCAAAAAAGAAGGCGACCTCATGTACGCCGGAAGATGCGAAAATTGAAATCGGCGTCATCAAAGCGAAAGATGATTTTACTAAAAAAGAAATCATCACCTCGACCGATAGCAGCTACGACGCCAACGCCGACGACGACGCCCACCAATGCGACGACGCCAAACCAACCGTATCAGTCAGCACAACATCAAGCGGCACCGTCTCCGTCACGTATACGCACGGGCGCTACACGCTTCAGTCGATTGAATTACTATCCGGCAGTACGGTTGTTGCCAGCAAACAGGTCGACAGCAACGGTACATGGACATTATCGCCGACCGACTTGGCGTCCGCTACAAGCGGCACGATCACCGCAAAGGTAACTGACGTCGGCTACTACACCGCGACAAATAGCACGAGCTACCAAAAGAGCAGCAGTTCATCAAGCGGCAGTTAGTATAAGAATGACCGCAGTAAACAAATTAACCAATCGTATTTTGCATTAAACCTCCAGACTAAAGAGAGGTTCAGCCTGCGGCACGCCTCGTTCACTAGCTATGCTACTTGCTCCCAGAGCAAGGCTGGAGTCTAATCGCAGAAAGCGAAAATACACTCGCTACTGCTCATTCACGAGAGTGATCAAGTCATCTTCGTGATTTTTGCGGCGCGAATGACTCGTGCGGCGCGGCTCGGAATTTGCATTTGGCCGTGAGTGCGAAGCCTGTACCGTCGCACCATCTTTTCCCTTTCGCGAAGTGTGTGTCCGGCGAGAAGCTTTGTTGTCTTCGTGCGCGCGCTGCATGCGCGACGACTGCGCTGTTTTTGCCGAATGCGCTTGGGTTGCCGTACTACTACGCTGCACGCTTGACGTGTTTTTACCTCGACGGCGTTGATTTGAAGTAGACGGAGCAGCCGACTCGTTTGATGTATTGTTTGCTGCTTGCGATTTTGCCGTTTTGTTTAGTTCGCCTGACGCCGCAGTAGAGATTGCGCTGTGCGATTTTGACGATTGGCGCTGCGTACGGCGTTTTTCCGGCTGAGCCTCGTTTACTAATTTCGCAAACATCATGCGCCCTGCCGCTGTTTGCAGACTGCGCACAATTTCAACCGTATGCGTTTGCCCAATTTTGCTGCTCGCCTGTTCAACGACGACCATCGTGCCGTCCGGCAAATAACCGACCGCCTGGTGCGAGTCTTGTCCTTTCTGAATCAGATCGAGAAGAAGCTTTTCTCCCGGCAAATATTCCATGCGCAGACTCTGCGCCAGCTCATTCAGATTCAGCACTTCCGTACCTTCCACCGCTGCGACTTTGTTAAGATTATAGTCAAGCGTCATGATAACCGCGCCGTGTTGTTTTGCGAGTGACAACAGCCGATCGTCAACACCTTCGCTGGCGCGGCTGCCGTCCTGTAGCAACTCCACTGAGACACGCTCCATCGCCTGCAATTCCGTCACAACGTCAAGCCCATGGCGCGCGCGAGCACGTTTATCGCTATCGGCATGGTCTGCTAAAAATTGCAGCTCACCGATCACTGAGCGCGGAATCACCAGCGTGCCGCCAATGAATCCCGTACCCGCTACCGCAACAATCCTCCCGTCCATCAATACCGATGTATCAACTAAAATCGCGCGGTCTTTCGCTTTAATGTTCGTCTTTGGCAGCCGCGCCAATAAATATGACACTTCGCCCAAAATTAATAGCGTCACCGCTAGTAATACAATGTCCTTTGTTTCCATACGTTCCTTTCTTTTCGCGAGATTTGATCTCTGTTAGCGACTACTTCATGTAGTCAATGAGCGCCTGGCGCAAATCATGCGCGCCGCGTACAAATGAATTCTTTTTGCCCGATTTTGGAGCAATCGCCTGGGTAAAACCGAGCTTCTTCGCCTCAGCAATACGCTTATTAGGTAGTCGCGCCGAGCGGATTTCACCGCCCAAACCAACTTCACCGAACACCACCAAGCCATCGTCTAGCTTGCGCCCCGCTGCCGCCGAAGCGATTGCCATCGCAACAGCCAAATCGGCCGCTGGATCCGCCAGCTTCAGTCCGCCCACTACATTGATATAAATATCTTTGTCAGATAAGTTCAGTTTTGTGCGTTTCTCAAGCACAGCAATCAACAGGTTGAGGCGATTCAAGTCGAATCCGCTCGCCGTTCTCTTAGGATACCCGAAATTTGTCGAATTGACAAGGGCTTGAATTTCTACCAAAATCGGACGGTTGCCTTCAAGCGTAGCAAGCACTACCGATCCATCAGCATTTTGGCGCTCGGCAAGTAATGCCGCCGACGGATTTTCGACCACGCTCAAACCGCGTTCACTCATCTCAAAGATCGCCGCTTCGCTAGTTGAGCCGTAGCGATTCTTTACCGCGCGCACTACTTTGAAGCCACCATAGCGGTCGCCCTCAAACTGCAATACAACATCAACTAAATGCTCCAACACTTTTGGTCCGGCAATTGAACCTTCTTTCGTGACATGTCCGACCAAAATCACCGCTGCGCCGGACGCTTTAGCAGCACGAATAATGACGTTGCTTGAGTTAGTAATTTGACTGACCGTTCCCGGCGCGCTCGCCACCTCTTCAAGGCTAAGCGTTTGAATGCTATCAATAATAACAAGCTTGTAAGCACCGCTGCGAATCGTCGCCGCAATATCGTCAGCGCTCGTGCTTGCGACAAATTGCAAATGGTCGCCCGCCACCGCGCCCAAGCGCCGAGCTCGCAGTTTAACTTGCGACGCCGACTCCTCGCCGCTCGCGTACAGCACTAGCGCTTCTTCAGAGATATGCGCCGCTATTTGCAGCAATAGCGTCGACTTGCCGATACCCGGCTGACCAGCCAGCAGCATAACGCCGCCCGGTAGAATACCGCCGCCCAATACCGCGTCTACATCAGCAATACCCGTGCCAAGACGTGCGGTTGATGCTTCTGCCGAAATTGAACGCATTGACTGCGCTTTCAATATATTGCCGTGCGCGGCACTACGCGCCACTGCCGAATTGCCCGCCGCACGTACAACCTGCTCTACAAGTGAGTTCCACTCGCCGCAATTCTCACACTTACCGGCCCACTTCGGGTAGCTCGCACCGCACTGCTGACACACAAATTGGCTGCGTGCTTTTGCCACTACTTCACCTCACTCGGCGCACTCACGCCATTCATGCTTTGATTCAGCTGCTGCGCCCGCACAGCAAGCTTGTTGTATTCGACAATCATCGTATTATACGCTGATATACGTGCGTTTAATTGATTTTGCCGACGATTTAATGCCGCAACGCGCCCTGAAAGTACATTTCGCGCCGCATAGAACTCTTGCGACGAAAAATCACCGCTTACCGCTCGCTGGTTGAAGCTTTGAATATCGGAGTTTAATTGATTCAGTTCATTCTGATAAGCATCCGTTTCAGTTTTAAGTGACGATTCTTCAGTAGATATCTTCGCTCTTAACGATGCCGCCTGCTGGTCTAACTCCGAAAATACTTGCGTATAACGCCGATTTAGCGCTACGATGCTCGCACGGTTCGTGAAATAGCGCGCGTAATGCCGCTCTAGCTCACTATCAAGATTTGCGATCGTCGTGCCTAAAATTGAGTGTAATTCATTAACCTCAGCGCCTGGCTCCGCCTGTTTATAGTACTCCATTAAACGTTTTAGCGTCGGCTCGTCTTTCACTTTTTGATACGCTGCACGCACTAATCCGTCCACCCTCTGCTGTTCAAATGCGTTCAACCGCGCATACGCCGCATGCAGCAACTCATGCGCCGCCGTCACGTCAAGCGCGCCATCAAGCTCGTTGTTTTGCACATTATACAAATAAATCCGGTCGCGATAGTAACACCCCAAGATTGCCGTCGTCCGCTCCACACTATGACAACTGCTGTTGAACTGCCCTGAGTCCTGCACCTCAGGACTAGTCGCGTGAAAAATCCGTTTACCCGCCGACGTCAGCGTTACGCGCTGTTCAATCGCTGAGATCTGCGATGACGGCGTATATTGCTGCGCGCGAAACTCGTCAAGCAGCTGCGGACCAAACCAATACGCCGCCGCCAACCCTCCAGCGGCTACCGCGATCGCAGCAAACGATCGCATGAAGCTAGTTCGTTTCGGTTTCGCTGCTCCGTTCAATCGCGATCACCCCCTTGGTTAATACTACTTCTAGAATATCACCTTTTTTGTACGAATTTGCCAAAACCCCCTCGGCAATCGCATGCTCAACCTCATCCTCAATGATACGGCGCAGTGGGCGCGCGCCATACTTCACTGTATAGCCTTTGTCGATCAGATAGCGTTTCGCCGCAGGCGCAACTTTCAACGCCAAGCCTTGCCGCACGAGCCGCTGGCGCAACTCTCCAATTAGCAGGTCAAAAATCTTACCGACCTCAGCCCGCGTGAGCGCACGGAATGTAATGATGCCATCAAAACGGTTAATAAGTTCTGGACGCATGTATTTTTCAAGCGCTTCGCGCGTTAAGTGGGCATTACGTTCGTGCAGCGAGTCAAGCTGCCCGTTCTTAACGCTATGCGCACGAAATCCAAGCTCCGATTCTTTCATCATCTGATCGGCTCCAAGATTGCTCGTCAGAATAATAATCGTGTTGCGAAAGCTCACCTCCCTGCCTTTTGCGTCGGTCAACACGCCATCTTCAAGCAGCTGCAATAGTAAATTAAATACATCCGGATGCGCTTTTTCAATCTCGTCAAATAGCACAACGCTGTAAGGCTGACGCCGAATTTTATCAGTCAGCTTACCGCCATCTTCGTAGCCAACATAACCTGCCGGCGCGCCAACAAGCCGCGATGTATTATGCTTTTCGCCGAACTCGCTCATATCAATTTTAATAAGCGCGTCTTCGCTGCCAAACACTTCACGTGCCAGCACCTTAGCAAGTTGCGTTTTACCTACACCTGTCGGTCCCATAAACACGAAACTACCAATCGGGCGACGGCTGCTTGCTACGCCAGAGCGGCTGCGCCGAATCGCCCGCGACACTTTCTGAATCGCCTCGCGCTGTCCAATAATATATTTACTTAAATGCTTTTCAAGCTGCCGCAATAATTTCGCTTCACTGGTCTGCACTTTCTCAACCGGTATGCTGGTCATCACCGCGATAGCATGCGCCACGTCGCCATCGGTCAGCTGAATCGCTCGTTTACCTTCTTGCGCGATTTTTTCGACCTCTAGTTTCTCATTAATTTGGCTAATCCGCTGCTTGTAGAGCGCCGCCCGTTCATAGTCTTCATGTGTGACCGCCTCTTCCATGCGTTCATTCAAATGTTTGAGTTCTTTCAGATAATCACGCTGCCGGCTCGGCACATGCCCTTGCTTAACTCGCACGCGCGCTGCCGCTTCGTCGAGCACGTCAATCGCCTTATCTGGCATGAAGCGATCAGACACATAGCGGTCGCTCATGTATACCGCCGATTCGATTACATCATCAGTAATCGTCACGCCGTGATGTTTTTCATAATAACTTTTCAGCCCTTTCAAAATTGCAATCGTTTGCGCGATCGTCGGTTCTTTCACGACAATCGTCTGAAAACGCCGCTCTAACGCCGTATCTTTTTCGATATGCTTGCGATATTCGTCAAGCGTCGTCGCGCCAATCATGTGCAACTCGCCGCGGGCAAGCGCCGGCTTCAAAATGTTTGCCGCATCCATACTTCCCTCAGCCGCACCAGCGCCCACTAGCAAGTGCAGCTCATCAATGAACACGATAATATTCGCGTGCTTTTTGATTTCTGCGACGACCTTTTTCAATCGGTCTTCAAACTCGCCGCGATATTTCGTACCTGCGATCATCGCCGCCATGTCTAGCATAATCACGCGTTTGTCAAGCAAATGCGCCGGCACGTCCTCGTGCACGATACGCTGCGCCAAACCCTCAACGATGGCCGTCTTGCCAACGCCTGGCTCGCCAATCAGCACAGGATTATTTTTTGTACGCCGGCTGAGGATCGTAATCATACGCTCTAGCTCCTTATCGCGCCCGATCATTGCGTCAAGCTCGCCTGCCGCCGCTTTCGCCGTCAAGTCAATCCCGAACACACTAAGCGCACCGCCACGTACCGCTCGCCGCCGCGGCTCGGTCGCGACATCGCCGTGCTCACTGCGATTTTCCTCGAACGAATCTTCAAGTTCATTCATTACTTTATCAACGTCTACGCCCATATCACGCAACAGCGTCGTAGCTCGCGCATTACCTTGGCGCAGCACGCTATACAGGATATGCTCAGTGCCCAAAAAATCGTGATTATATTCTTTAGCAGCCTCCCACGCCATGCGCAGTGTCAACATCGCCGTCTCGCTTAAACCGACGACACCTGTGCTTGTTACGACGCGCGACGGTTTGATATCAAGCGCTATTTCCGCCTGCTGCAGCGTTACGCCCGCGTCTGCGAGCACTTTTGCCGCTGAACTTGAGCCCTGCGCCAATACACCTAGCAATAAATGCTCGGTTCCAATATAATTACTCCCGTTACCACGCGCAATCGCATCAGCATGCTGCACGCTCGCGCGCGCATTATCAGTCAAATGTGAAATAAAATCTGCAAAATCTTCTGGCATTATTCGTTGTGCTCCGTTTCTCTGGTATAACAGCCCATATATCTTAGTATACCGATAATGTTAGCACTCGTCAAGGGAGAGTGCTAACATTTTTATAGTTTTCACTCACTTCATCGTGCAGAGCCACTGATAGTACGCCTGGTCAAACAAAAAGCCTCTCGGGAATTTGGAGGCTTTCTGCTGTAGTGTAAATTCTATTCTTGATCTTCAATCGCCGCGAACAGCCCATCTTCAATGTTTGTGCGCGGCTTTTTCTCGGCCGGCTTGGCGGTTGCTGTTTCGATATCCAACTCGTAGCCCGTCAAGCGACTCGCCAGACGTACATTTTGTCCGCCGCGGCCGATCGCGATTGATTGTTGATCTTCTGTAACGTAGACTTTCGCTGATTTATGTTCTTTATCAATTTCAACTTTCACGATTTCCGCTGGGCTAAGTGCATTACGGATATACGTATCAATATTCTCGTCGTAGGTTACAATATCAATTTTTTCCTGATCGCCAATCTCATTCATTACTGCGTTCACGCGTGTGCCGTGCCCGCCAACGAATGTGCCAACCGGATCAACGCCCGGCACTAAACTCGCAACTGCCAACTTCGTGCGGCGGCCCGCTTCGCGCGCAATGCCTTTGATTTCGACCGCGCCGGTTTCCATTTCCGGCACTTCCTGGCGGAATAGATATTCAATAAAAGCTTCATTGCCGCGGCTAAGTACCAGCTGCGCACCGCGCCCGTCGCGCTCAATGTCCTTAATAAATACCCTGAGACGCTGCCCAACCGAATAATACTCTCCCTGAATCTGCTCGCTTTGCGGTAAAATACCCGTCGCTTTGCCTAGCTCGACACGCACGACGCGCGGCTCTACACGCTGTACCACGCCCGTCACAACCGTACCAATTTTATCTTCAAATTCAGCCAGCACAACCTCGCGCTCTGCTTCGCGCAAGCGTTGAATTACGACCTGCTTGGCAGTCTGCGCCGCCACGCGTCCAAAACTCGTAACGTCATGTGTTTCCGTCACAATCTCGCCACCAAGCTCAGCGTTTTTATCAATTTTTTGCGCATCCTCCAAACTAATTTGGTTAATGTCGTTCTCGACATCCTCGACAACCGTTTTCACAACCGATACTTTCGCTGTGCCGTCATTAATATTAAGTTCGGCGCGTACGTTCTGCTCGCGCTCACCGTTATCGCGGCGCCACGCCGCAGCGATTGCCTGTTCAATCACGCCCAGCACGACATCCTCGGGAAGCGCTTTTTCTTCGGCGATCGTACGCATTGCTAGCGTCATTTGTTTTACATTCAAATCTTGCATAATGTTCCTTTCTTACGAAAAATTCCGACCTGCCGGCCGGATTAGTATAGTTTTATTGTAGCGATTGCAGTGTCTGCTGTCAAGGGCCGACCGCTACGTCTTTCCTCACTATTTATATTGACGCGCTCGCCACTGAAAGACGTGCTATACTGGTGCCTATGCAGTTATCTGATTTTCATTATGATATTCCACACGAGCTCATCGCCAACCAACCGCCCGCTGTACGCGGAACGTCACGATTACTTACACTTAACCGCCGCACTGGTGCAATCAACGACCGCCATTACCCTGATATCGTTGATTACCTAAATGCGGGCGATGTGCTCGTCATTAACGATACGAAAGTGCTAAAAGCTCGCCTGCGTGCCCGCAAACCAAGCGGCGGCGAGCGCGAACTAGTGCTCGTCGAGCAGCATGGTTCACACGACGATTGGTTTCGGCATAAAGTAATTTACCGCCGTAAGTTGCATGCTGGCGATACGCTTTTTGTTGGTGATGACGAATTAGTTGTTGAAGAAATTTTGGGCGGCGGGATTGCTGTCATTCGCAGCCAGCGCAGCCTACTTGACATTGCAGAGGAATACGGCTCAGTACCACTACCACCCTATATGAACCGCGATGCCACGCCTACTGACATTGAGCGCTACCAAACCGTTTTTGCGCGCGAAATCGGTTCAGTCGCCGCGCCAACTGCTAGTCTCAACATGACAGACGAGATCCTCGCGCGGCTACGCGCCAAAGGTGTTATTATCGCGCACGCTACGCTGCATGTCGGACTCGGCACATTTCTGCCAATTCGCGTAGATGACATCACCAGGCATACGATGCACCAAGAGTATTTTTCAATCCCTGCCGCTACCATAGCCGCAATCCAAGCTGCAAAGGCTAGCGACAACCGCGTTATTGCACTCGGCACGACAATGACACGCACGCTTGAATATGCTCACCAACAAATCCTGCACGAATCGCCGCACGACATCACCGGCGAAGCAGATATATTTATCTATCCGGGCTATAAATTTCAGGTAATTGATACGCTGATTACAAACTTTCATTTGCCAGAAAGCACCGTCCTCATGCTCGCTGCTGCATTTGCTGGCTGGAATATGCTACTCCCCGCATACGAGCACGCTGTCGCCGAGCGATACCGGTTTTTTAGCTATGGCGATAGTATGATAATTGCATAGGGTAGCTAAACTGTGTGCATTACTCTGTATCATTGGCAGCTAGGTTTATGTGATGATATTCAAGTTATGAAAAGTGCCCAGGGATTGTACGCCCCCTGGGCTTTGGCGTTGACCGCTTCGCGCCTGTGCTTGGACTCTCCGAGCGAGTCCAAGCAGCGAGCGGTTTACATTAAGAGAAGAGAGCTTTATCACTCAAGCGTGCAAACTTGAGTGATAAAGCCGCATGCAAGGACAACGAATACTAGCGCTCGTTGTCCTTGCGCCGGTCATGCCGGCGCGGGATAAGCATCAGCGCAATGAGCGCCAGCATCGCCACCACGCCGGAGACAGCAGCAGTATAGATAGGAAGCATCACACCTCCTTTCTCCTTTCTCCTTTCGCACTTCATCATTACAGCCAGGTGTCGTACCTGACTGCAATGAAACGGCGCGGCCGCACGCCGAAAAACGCACGGCGAGCAGCAGCGACATCGTCATAGGTGCCACTGTTGGCAATAATATGACCCGCTCGCCTGAGCGGGTCATATTGGATACGCCAATATCCGTCCCGAACAGTATACATACCGTCCAAGTGTACGGAATACCTCGTGTTGCTAAAGTTAATTAATGCTCCCCACTGTTCATGAAGGATTTCACCGTCTTCGCAAAGAGCAAGACGGATAATAGTCTCTTCGCTACCGCCCTCAGCGGCAGCGATAGCAAACTGCGAGGGGCTCGGCCCCTCAATGATACGCGCAGAATACAGAGTAGTAGACATAAAGCCCCTTCTCTCAAAGTTCCTTGCCGCCAGGATCGGCGACAACACGCCTTGCTATATCATATCCCATCTGTCGGCGCAAATGCGCTATACTATATTCATGGACACTGCGCTTACTTTTGACATTACCCGCCGCTTACCCGGTACGCTGGCGCGGGCGGGTGTCATTCATACGCCGCACGGCGAAATTCGCACGCCGGCATTTATCGTGGGCGGCACCAAAGCAACAGTGAAAGCGATCACTCCCGAGCAAATTCGCAGCTACGGCGGTCAGGCGGTGCTAGCGAACACGTACCACCTGATGTTGCGGCCAGGCGCAGACATTGTGCGAGCTGGCGGCGGACTGGGTGCATTCATGAATTGGGACGGGCCAACATTTACCGATAGTGGCGGATTTCAAGTATTTAGCTTGGGGATCGCATACAAAAAAGGCATTGACGCGGTAGCGCACACACAGAAAGGTAACGCCAAGCTAGCAGTTGCGTCGCGCAACCAACTAGTAAGAGTAACAGACGAAGGCGCAGAGTTCCGCTCGCATATTGACGGCGCAAAATTACTAATGACACCGGAGGCGTCGATGGAACTGCAACATAAAATAGGCGCGGACATTCACATGGCATTCGACGAGTTGACTGCACCGCTCGCCTCGCGCGAAACGATTGCGGCGGCGATGAACCGGACGCATGCCTGGGCGGAGCGCTGCCTGAAGCGCCACTCGGACCTCAATACGGAACATACGGAGCGCGGCGAAAATCTACAGGCGCTCTACGGCGTCGTGCAAGGCGCGCGCGATGAAGCCTTGCGGCGCGAATCAGCCGCATTTTTAGGGGCACGCGAGTTTGATGGCTATGGCATCGGCGGTGTATTTGAGCCGGGCGAAATCTCAAGCGTCGTACGCTGGGCGTGCGAGACGCTACCGGCAAAAAAGCCACGCCATCTGCTCGGTATGGGGTCGCAACCAGCGGATTTATTCCTAGGCGTAGAATACGGTATCGATACATTTGATTGCGTAGCACCAACCCGCCAAGCGCGCAACGGCGCGCTTTACACGCTCAATGGCCGCATAAATATTAGCAACGCGCGCTTCAAAGCAGATTTTTCGCCAATTGACGCCGCATGCGATTGCTATACCTGCCAGCATTATACCCGCGCTTACGTCAACCATTTATTCCGCGCCGATGAAATTCTAGGCGCGACGCTTGCAAGCATCCACAATGAGCGTTTCGTCGTGCGAACAGTCGACCAAATTCGCAAATCAATCATCGACGGCACATTTTTTGCATTCAAACAACAATTCCTGGCGCGCTACTACGGTGATAAACTACCGGCAGGCGTATCGTTATAGTTAGTCCAGCAAGTGCTTTGCGGGCAATTCGTACACATCAGTTTGCTCGCGCTGCTTAATGGCGTGAATTAAACGCATCGTCACGGGCGAAATGATAATCTCCACTGCCATCTTGATCGCGAACACCGTCGCGATTAGCTGCACAAGCGATGCGGATGACATCGTACCAATAAATGCAATGACACTAAACAAAACTGTGTCGACTGAATCGCCCACCGCCGAGCTACCGATCAGCCGCAGCCACAAGCCGTTTCCCTTGGTCTGTACTTTGGCGCGCGCCATCACGTATGCGTTCAAGATTTCACCGAAAAATAGCGCAACAAGCGACGCCGCAACGATACGCCATACCACACCAAGCGTTAAATCATACGCCGCTTGATTCGTCCAATCAGCGCTCGCCGGCAACACCTGCACCAACCAAAAGGTCGCCGATGTCAGCAGCATCATCGCCACGCTAATGACAATTAGCCGGCGCATCCGCCGAAACCCGTACACTTCGGTGATGATATCACCCGCGATATACGCCAGCGGAAACAGCACTGTACCAGCGTCAAACACTAACGGACCAACGGCAATAATCTTCGTACTAGCAATATTGCTCACGATAAGCGTTGTGAGAAAAAGCGCCGCGAGTACATCATAAGCGGAGAATGATTTTTTGCGTTTGCGTGTAAGAAAATTAAACATGGTAGAAATTATACTGCATAGAGCATGCTTCAAGCAAAGTGTACCCATTCAGCGTGATACACTATTTACATGATCAAACCATGGAAATTCATCGCGCGAAAACATATTTTTCAACATCCGCGCCTACAGCTCGCCGAAGATACAGTCGCCCTGCCAAACGGTAAAGAAATATCCTATTTACGCGAAGCACCAGCAAAAACGCATAGTGTCGCCATCATCGCAATAAACGCCGACGGACACATTTTATTGCAAAAAGAATATAGCTACCCGCCGAATACAGTACTCTGGCAACTTCCCGGCGGCGCGATAGAATCAGGCGAAAGTATTAGTGACGCCGCCCGCCGTGAATTAGCGGAAGAATCAGGGTTCACTGCGAATAACTGTACGGTAATCGGTAGTTACTATTTGAACAATCGCCGTTCCGACCGCAAACAGTTTATTATAGTGTGCAAAGATCTGCGAAAGAAAACACTTCCATCAGATGATGAGGAATTTATCGAAAGTATATGGACAAACCGCACAGAAATCGCACGCATGGTTGCGGCAGGTGAAATCGAGAATATCACATTGCTCGCAGCGCTGCAGTTATTTGATTCGTTCAATAATTCCGCTTTATAATTTATAATTTATCTATCAGTCTGAAAATCAGTAATTTACTTAATTGTATACCTAACCTCGCAGCCTTACGCCGGCATAATCTGCTCCGGGCACGACGACAATACGCGCGCCATGGCGGCTTTTTCCGGCTCGGCGACCCAGAGCGCGTACTTTCGCTTAACGGCAATTTGGCGCGCAATATATTGGCAGCGAAACGGCTTATTGCTCGGCAACCACGTTGCAGCATCGCCATCGCCTTTTTGCTGATTCGCCGGACCGTCCACCGCCAGCAGCTCCAGCGGATCGTTCGCCAACTGCACGCGGCGCTCAGCAGAAAGCTGCTGCGCTCCCGTTTGCCACGCATTGCTCAGCGCTACCACGTGGTCGATCTGCACCGCCGCGCTCGTCGACGCACCGCGCGCAAACGCGATAGCCTTGCCGGTGTACGGATCGTTCAACGCGCCCGTACGAACCTTGCACTTATCATCTTCTAATACAACGTTTTTCAAATCGCGCTGCAAAATCAAATTTCGGGTATCGCAATTGCCAAGCTTCGCCCATCCATCGCCGAATTGCGCCCGCTTATAGCCAGTCTTTGGCGCGCGACCTTTCATCGGCAACATCTCCAGTGCTGCACTCGCTAACTCGCCATTACCGCCGCGCCGCTGCACTGGCGCGGCTGGCTGCGATATCGGTATCGTTTGCACAATCCACGCCGCTAGTGCCGCCAAGAGCACTATCACTACTGTTACTCGTCGCCGCCGTTGCCGCATATGCTTAGTATAACGCACCTCTGCTATACTAAATATATGAATCGATTATTTTCTCAATTTATTCCCGAACATTATACAATTCAGTGGAATCTATCGCGCGCGCACGACAAGCGGCGCATCACCGGTACAACGATTATCGTTGGGCAGCAAGTTGTCGACGGTACGATTCGCTTGCACGCAAAAGATCTGAGTATATCGCGCGTGCTCGTAAATCAGCAGGAAATATCGGAGTTTTTTGTCAAAAACGACGAGCTGATTATTCCCCATCCAGGCGCAAATCAGGTGACAATTGCGATTGAGTTTTCACTGCGCCTGACCGATGCCATGCATGGTATTTACCCTTGCTATTTCAAAGTTGACGGCAAACAGCGCGAGCTTTATGCTACACAGTTCGAAAGTCATCACGCCCGCGAGGCTTTTCCGTGCATCGACGAGCCGGAAGCCAAAGCAACGTTTGATATTTCGCTTGTATCGGATCAACCTGTATTGCTTAGCAATATGCCAGTCGTTTCACAGCAATCAGGCGTCACAACTTTTGCAACCACGCCGCGCATGAGTACATATCTCGTCGCATTCGCTGCGGGCGATCTGCAGCGCGCTACCACACGCACCGCAAGCGGCATTGAGGTAAACGTATACGCCACGATGGCGCAGCCCGCTGCCAGTCTCTCGTGGGCGCTTGATCACGCGGCACGGACGATTGACTTTTTTAATGAATACTTTGGCGTACCATACCCGCTGCCAAAATCCGACCATATCGCACTGCCTGATTTTTCGAGCGGCGCGATGGAGAATTGGGGGCTTATCACCTACCGCGAGATCGCGCTGCTTGCCGACCCTGCCACTACCAGCATATCAAGCAAACAATACATCGCCACAGTCATCGCGCACGAACTCAGCCACCAGTGGTTTGGCAACCTCGTTACGATGAAATGGTGGAATAATTTATGGCTCAACGAAAGTTTCGCCACGCTGATGGAATACTTAGCGACCGACGCGCTCCATCCCGAGTGGCGGCAGTGGGATGAATTTGCCAGCAACGAGGGCGTCGCTGCGCTGCGCCGCGATTGTATTGACGGCGTACAGCCTGTGCAAGTCGACGTATCAAGCCCAGCGGAGATCAGCGCGTTATTCGACGGCGCAATCGTTTACGCCAAAGGGGGACGCCTGCTGCGCATGGTACAGACTTGGATCGGCGACGACGCGTTCCGCCGCGGCTTAACTGATTATTTCACCAAATTCCAATACGACAATACAACTGGCGATGACTTGTGGCAATGCTTCAGCACTGCCAGCGGCAAAGATGTCGGCGCACTTATGAATACGTGGATTTCGCAGCCTGGCTACCCCGTCGTGCGGGCAACACTCGCCGACGGCAAACTCACGCTCTCGCAAGAGCAATTTTTCGTCGGACCGCACCAGCCTAACAACCGCCTGTGGCCGATTCCGCTCGGCGCAAATGACTCGCGCATACCAGATATACTCGCCGACGCGTCCGTCGCCGTATCATACGCCGGCAGCGACATGCTACTACTAAACGCCGCGAACACCGGACACTTCATCACACTGTACGACGATGAATTGCGCGGACGAATTATGCGCGAAATTTTGGCGGGCACGCTTGAATCATCGGTGCGCGCGCAGTATCTAAACGAGCAACTACTTCTGATGCGCGGCGGGCTGTTGCCAAGCAGTACGCTTGTCGATTTATTATCTGTCTACAAAAATGAATCCGACCAAAAAGTTTGGGAAATCATATCGCTCGCACTGAGCGAACTCAAAAAATTCGTTGATCATGATACAGCTGCCGAGCACATGCTGCGCACTTTTGCCGCCGACCTAGCACGGACGCAATATACACGCCTAGGCTGGAGCGCCGCGCCAGGCGAACCTGAACAGGACACCAAGCTTCGAGCGATCGTCATCGGTTGCATGCTGTACGGCGAAGATGCCGGTGCAATCCGCCAGGCGCGCGAGTTGTATCGCGCCAACACGCTGGAGCAGCTTGATGCCGAATTGCGCCCGCTTATCATCGGTGCTGTTGTCCGCCACGACCAGCAACCACATAATATCGTCCGCACATTGCTTCAGATGTACGAGAACTCTGCATCTGCCGAACTGCGCAGCGACATCGCATCGGGCGTCACCGCTACGCGCGACCTCGGCGAATTAAAACATCTGATCCGCCTGCTCACCAACACGCGCGTTATTCGCACCCAAGATACCGTACATTGGTTTGTCGATTTGCTGCGCAACCGCGAGGGGCGCGAGCTCGCCTGGAAGTGGCTGCGCAATAACTGGAAATGGGTCGAAAAGACTTTTGCCAGCGACAAAAGCCACGATTATTTTCCGCGCTACGCCGCCAGCCTACTGATGACACGCCAGCAGCTCGCTGAGTACCGCGATTTTTTCACGCCGCTGCGCAGCGACCAATCGCTCGTGCGCGCCATTGACATGGGGCTATTAGACCTTGAAGGCAAACTAGATCTCATCGACCGCGACGCGCCAGGGGTGATCGCTGCGTTATCGCGGTGACTTTGCGGAAAACTAATGCGGGACTTATTTCATCCCGCAACTTGTCGTGCCCGCTCCATAGGTGCATACCTATATTGACGAACCAAAAAAATATGAAAGTAAACTAATCCATCTCAACAATCTGCCGCACGCATGGCGGCTCGCCCGATGCATCCGCCGCGAGCAAGTGAACTTCGCACTTGCCAAATTGCGGATTCTGCGCCAAAAATAACTCCGCCGCAAACCGGATCTGCCGTTGCTTGCGCGGAGTAATCGCCGCCAAACCGTCGCCGTGAACAGTGTTTTTACGATACTTTACCTCGGTAAAATATAGCTTGCCGCCACGGCGCGATACAATGTCGATCTCGCACCACTTCGTACGCCAATTACGCGCCACAATCTCATGCCCGTCAACTATCAACGCCTCAGCGACAGCCGCCTCGCCCGCGTCACCGATCAATCTAGTGGCTGTGGCTGATTTTTTATTACCTCGGGCTGCAGGGTGCTTGGGAAACTTGCCGGTGCATGACGCCTCAAGCTCCACCTCGCCATTTGCGTACTTTACGAGCGGCGCAAAACTCAGCCGATGCAACGGCGTCACGCCGAATTGCTCAATCGCCGCTCGATGCTTTGCAACGCCGTAGCCGGCATTACTACCAAAACCATACGCCGGATAGCGCGCGCCCTGCTCAGCCATGTAGTTGTCCCTTGCAACTTTCGCAATAATTGACGCCGCCGAGACGCTCGGCACCAGCAAATCCGCCTTTTTCATCGTCGTCACAAACCGCCCTTTGCTTGTATCCCGCAAAAAGTTCACCGTTCCGTCAATGATAATTTCATGATAACTCGCACTAGTTTTATCAACCGCCTCAACCGCCCGCCGGGCCGCCCAGCACAGCGCCATACTTAAGCCAATATCATCAATCTCCGCCGCACTCACCCAGCCCAAACCATAGCCAGCCGCCCGTCCACGAATCTCGACGTTCAATGCTTCACGCTGTTTTTTCGTTAGCTTTTTACTATCTGTCAAACCATCAATTTGCGCGCCGCCCAGCACCACCGCGCCAACCACTAGCGGTCCCGCCCACGGTCCGCGCCCAACTTCGTCGATACCGAGGATCATACGTTTTATTGTAACAAAAATCCTACAGATACACCTGCTTATAGCCGCAAAATCCCCCGAGCTAACATTCGGGGGATTTTTCGCTAAGAATCCTACGAAGGACTACGCTTCTTTATGCCGCGCTGCGACCTCCGCCGCCTTAGCATCAAGTTCGGCTTGCTTCGCATCTTCCGCGGCTTTCTTCTCGGCAGCCGCTTTAGCTTTCTCTTCTTTCAAACGCTCCGCCTCGGCTTCGGCATGCTCATCGCGAATTGCATTAACAGCCTCGCGATCAAACTGTACAGCAGTCAAGCGAGCCGATTTACCGCTGCGCTGGCGCAGGTAGCTAAGGAAGTTGCGGCGAACCTTTGCGCGGCGCACAACCTCAACTTTTTCGACCAGCGGACTATGCAGCAAAAACGATTTCTCCACGCCGATACCGCTCGCAACCTTGCGTACAGTAATACGGCTCGTGTGCTGTCCCTTGTTATCGGTACGGATAACCACGCCTTCAAACATCTGAATGCGCTCTTTGCTGCCTTCTTTAATTTTTTGATGCACGCGCACCGTATCGCCGCTGCGCACATCGACGACTTGGGCTTTTTTCTGCTCGTCGTTCACCTTTTGAATCAGTGCAAAACTCATGTCTCTCTCGCTTATATCATTATTAGTACAATCAACTACCAATTCTAGCACGAAATGCCGGAGAGAGCAAGCGTTACGCCGCCACCTCACGCAAGTCCACGCCTGTCTGCCTGGCAATGTACTCAATTTGGCGTGTTTGGCGATCGTCGGAAGATTTAAGGGCGGCGGTTTCAGCCGTCAAATCTTCAAGCATAGCAGTATGTTGGTCGAGGATATTATACACTTTTGAGATGTCGTCTTTTGTTGCCATAGTATCAAGACGCTTATCAATTTCATCAAAGCGCTTTTCCATATACCTAAACAATTTCGTAAACTGGTCGTCCTTCATGCCTCCAGTATACCAAATGAGCGTATAATAGACATATGGATTACGATCAATTAGCACTCACCCTACACGAAAAGTACAAAGGTAAAATCACCACGGCGCTGCGAGACACGCGCGAGCTCGGACGCGATGAGCTCAGTGCCTACTATAGCCCAGGCGTTGCAGCAGTGAGCCGGGCTATTGCCGATAACCCGGCGAGCTTGCCGCGGTATACGTGGACGAATAATCTTGTGGCTGTTATTTCCGATGGTTCAGCAATCCTTGGACTCGGTGATCTCGGCCCAAAGGCTGCTATGCCGGTGATGGAAGGCAAGGCGCTATTGTTCAAGCACTTTGCCGGTGTCGATAGCGTACCGATCGTCCTTGACATCCATACGACGGATGAGATCGTAGCAGCCGTGAAAGCGATCGCGCCAAGCTTTGGTGCCATTAACCTTGAAGACATCGCAGCGCCAAAGTGCTTTGAGATTGAAGAGCGCTTAAAGGCTGAGCTATCTATTCCTGTCTTTCATGATGATCAGCATGGTACGGCTATTGTTGTATTAGCAGGGCTTATCAATGCGATGAAGGTTGTTCATAAGACGCTAGCAGGCTGCAGGGTAGTCACTGTTGGAGCAGGAGCAGCCGGTACGGCTATCATAAAGCTATTACGCTTATACGGCGTTCGTGAGATTATTGCTGTCGATAGCCGCGGCATTATTAGCGATGCCCGTACCGACCTCAACGACGAAAAGAAAGCGCTCCTCGAATTCGTAGACCGGGATAAGACCGGCACGATGGAAGATGCAATCGCTGGCGCTGATATCTTTATTGGCGTATCAAAAGGCGGGCTGCTTACGCAAGCGCATATACAGAGCATGGCAACCAACCCTATTGTCTTTGCTCTTGCAAATCCAATTCCCGAGATTATGCCCGATCAGGCAAAGCACGCTGGCGTTGCCGTCATTGCAACAGGACGCAGCGACTTCCCAAACCAAATCAACAATGCGCTGGCATTCCCCGGCATCTTCCGCGGCGCGCTAGATAATGGCGTCCAGAAAATCACCGACCAGCACAAACTAGCCGCCGCCGAAGCGCTCGCAGCGCTGGTCGAGAATCCAACCGCAGACGAAGTAATCCCGTCGCCGTTTGATGAGCGCGTCGTGCCGGCGGTCTCTGCAGTAATTAAATAGTGTCAAAAAGTGAAAAACCCGCCCTTCCGGCGGAGATGGGAGCCCTATTGGCGATTAAGCCAAGAACTCGACCATCCCCGCCAGGAAAGCGCGGGTGTGGAGACCTTGAGCGCACTCTCAAGGTCTCGGAAAATGAAATCTGATGCCCCGAGTGCGCGGGGCACGGGCGCTACAGCTCCTCGAGCGGAAACAGGAGCTCGCGCTCCCAGTCTTCCATCTTTGCGTGAATCGCGGACATCTTGTCCGCGTGGATATCATCGTAGATCGCCGCCAGCTGGCGGCGACCCGGGCCGTAGCGCTGTGTCGCTTTGCTGTCCACCCAGACGCCAAAGCGGCAATGATACGTGTCCGCCTTGGTCTTCGCGGCCTGCACAGCAGGCTGCAGCTTGGGCGGAATCGAGGAGGAATCGACCTCCTCAACCTCGACCAAGGCTTTCTGATTCTTAACACCCAGGCGCTTGATGCGCTTGATCTCAACCGCGCCGGAGCGCCCGGCACGTATGACATACATGCCGGCCCGCAGGCCGACAAGCGCATGGTTGCCGCAGGCGAGGTGCCCGCGGGTCCGGACCGAGATCGGACGGGGCTTCGACCCATCCGGTTCGGCGACGATAGTGGCGGAGCCGCGGCGCGAAAAAGCGCCGCCGCGCTCCCAAAGGGCGGGCCAGCCGCCCTTCGTGATAACAATGTCGTTGAGGGTTTCTAGAGCCATAATCGGCTCCTTTCTGCCCCACTCGGGGCGGTATGGAGTCTGACCGTTTCAGACTCTCTACTCACACATAAAAATACGAACAGCCAACGACCATTCGCGAAAACTTTTTATATCTTGATAGAGAGTCTGAAATCCGACGACGCTAGTCGGTGCTTATCAGATTTCATTTTTTAAGTATGCATACCAGCTCAACCTGCTAGAGGGAGTGGTATACTATTATACTATCACACATCACGCTGTTTGTCAAGAGTTTTAGAGGTGTTTTTGTTGTTTTTGCCAAATCCAGACAACCGTCACCACCCAACTTTCGCAAAAAACACCAAAAACCAGCTTAAATCACCCGAGCAACCTCTTCTAGCGTCGTTTCGCCGCGGAGTGCCGCCAGCACGCCGACTTGCTCCAATGTCAGCATGCCTTCAGCTTTGGCAGTTTGTTCAATTGATTCGGGATGGACATCTTCAACATCGCCGCGAATATATTTCTGGATTTCCTCGGTCACGATTAGCTGTTCCATAATCACGATGCGCCCCTTATAGCCAAACGGCGCATCATTACTAGGTTTCGGCCGCCACAACTTAAATGTATCTAAGTCCGGACATTCAACATCAGCCGGTATGCCTGCCAACACACGCTTCACGTAATCGCGCGTCGCCTCGTCCGGCTCGTATTCTTCTTTTGTCGCATCAACCAGCCGGCGCACTAAGCGCTGCGCGATCACTAAGCGAATCGCGCTTGAGAAAATCGGGTTCACGCCGATCATGTCAATCATGCGACTAAACGCTGTGCTGGTTGAATTTGCATGAAAGCTTGATAGCACCAAATGCCCCGTGATCGACGCCTGAATCGCGGTGCGCGCTGTGTCGGTATCGCGAATCTCGCCGACCATCACGACATCCGGGTCGAGACGAAGCACGCTGCGCAGTCCGTCCGCGAAACTCTGCCCATGCGTCGTGTCGATCGGAATCTGCGAAATACCACTCAAACTGTACTCAACCGGATCTTCAAGCGTAATCAGCTTGCGATCGGAGGTGTTCAGCGCGTTTAGCACGCTATAGAGCGTCGTCGATTTACCACTGCCCGTCGGGCCGACCATCAGCATAAGCCCGCGCGGGTGGCTCACTACTTCGTCAATTTCACGGCGCTGGCGCGGCGGTATGCCTAGCAAGTCCAAGTTCAACAAACTCTCGTCGAAGTTAAACAAGCGCAGCACCGCGTCTTGCCCGTACACCGTCGGCACAGTCTCGACGCGGATATTAAGCAAGTGCGTACCTTGCTCGGTCGTAATCTCACGCTGCATATGTCCCGACTGCGACTGATACGCCGCCGTACTGATGCCGGCGCGGCTTGCGAGTTCGCCCATAATCACGCGGTAACGATCGCGCTCCAAATGCGCCACCGGGTGCAACGCACCATCTACACGCAAACGTACGCGAATGTTATCGCGCTCATTTTCAATGTGAATGTCGCTCGCGCCCAGCCGATCCGCCTGTTGAATAATAAAATCAAACAGGTCGCTGCTCGTCACTGTATTAAGCGTTTGGCTGACCTGCGCGATCGTGTCACTATCGCCCTCTTTGGCAATTTTGATATCCTGATACTCGGTGGGGCGCGGCGGGTCGTAGCGCAGCATAAGCGCACGGTAGCCGCTCAGGCTAATTAGCGAAAATTGAATCTGATCGCCGCGCTCTTCGTACTGGCGGCGCATGACTTGCAGCACCGACTGCGGCGTCTGCGACGTCACGCCAAACTGGTACATCACTTCGTTGCCACCGCGCACTAGCGGTACGATCCGATCCTGATGCATCTGCTGCACCGGAAGCATATCTTTCACGAGCGGGATTTCATGCTCCAGTTCACGCGTATCTAAATACGGCAACCCCAAAATCGCCGCGCGGCGCTGCGTGGCGCGCTCGTCTTGTTCGCGGCGTCTACGTTGGACTTCTTCTTCGTTCACTAGTGCTAGTATAGCAAAAAGCTTACGGTTTTGGCGAGTGTTACAATAGAAAATATGAGAGAAATTATCGTGATCGCGCACAATATTCGCTCGACGCACAACGTAGGGGCGATTTTTCGCACCTGCGAGGGGCTCGGAATCCGCCGGATTATCCTGAGCGGCTACACGCCGTATCCCGACGTATCGCTCGCCGCTGCTGCGCCGGTCTGCGCATATAGCGCTAGCGAGACTTGCCGGACCGATCCGCGCTTGCCGCACATTCGCGAAAAAATCACAAAACAAATTCATAAAACAGCGCTTGGCGCCGAAGCAATCGTGCCGTTTGAATACTATGACACGCCGGATTTTGACGAACTGCAAGCAAACGGCTATCGGATCGCGGCGCTTGAGCAAGCAGAAAATTCAATCAATCTCGCAGACTACCGAGCGCCCGAAAAACTCGCGCTGCTACTCGGCGAAGAGGTCTACGGCGTACCGGCGGAGTTGCTGCGCCAAGTCGACGACATTATCGAAATCCCAATGCGCGGACAAAAAGAATCGTTCAACGTGTCGGTGGCGGCGGGAATCGCGCTGTACGAATTGACGAAATAATATTCTCAAACCTATGACGCAGCGCTTTCCAGCGGCAGCGCAAAGAGAGCTCAAGGTCAAACCCCTGCTATTTTATCGCTACGCATTCATCGCCGAGGATCTGTACTAAGCCGTCGTGCAATTCGCGCTGCGCATCAACGCGAAACGGCAATCGAATCGCGCGCGACTTATCGCTGCCTAGTACCATGATGATGTCGTTTTGCCCGGGGTGCTTACCGCATAACTGCTTGAGTGCTAACAGCGAATCGTGGTCGTTTGGATTTGCGATTTTGACATAAACTGTTTTGAGTGCAGGCAATGGAGTAGCTACAGCCGATTTTGGCATTTTTGCCGTCACAGCGGTAGCCGGCGCGCCCACATTCGCCTTTTTAGGATAGCGCTTCTGTTTCACCGCCGCGCGACCCGTCGGCGCGGTCATTTTGCGCCCATGGCTTTGGTATTCATTCAATTCCTTGTCGGTCACGACGCTAATTTCATCGGCAATCATTTTCGCCTCGTCGGTCATATTGCCGTCGCGGTCGCGCGCGCTAATCTTGCCGGACACTTTCAGCACAGCATCTTGCTGCAATCCGTCGCCGAGCTGCTCGTACAGGCGCGGAAACACGATCACTTCGCCTTCGCCAGTTTTATCTTCCAACCCGACGAATGCCATTTTCGCGCCCGATTTCGTGACAATCGTGCGCACCGTCGACACCAGCCCGCCGATCGTCACCTGCTGCCCGTCAATACTTGGCGCGCAGTTATGCAGGGGAATCGTTTGCTCCTCAAAAAATGCATCGTAATTATCAAGCGGATGCGCCGAAATATATAGCCCGAGCAGCTCGCGCTCCCACATCAGCTGCTCCTTCGGCGTGTGCTTCACTGGCGCGGTCTTTAACTCAATCGACGGCATCAGCTTGTCGCCGCCAAGCGCCGCGAACATATCGACCTGGCCACTCAAAGCTTCCTTCTGCAATTTGCTCGCAAATGCCAAAATCGCGTCGAGGTTGAACAGCAAATCGCTGCGGTCGCCCAGCTCGTCAAACGCCCCTGCCTTAATGAGCGATTCCCACGCTTTACGGTTCACCTTGCTCGTGCTCACGCGCTTCGCAAAATCCTCCACGCTTTTGAACGGACCGCCGGCATCGCGCGCACGAATAATCTCCTCAACCGCGCCCACGCCAACGCCTTTCACCGCTGCCATACCGAAGCGCACTTGTTTCGCTGCCGGCACGACCGCGAACTCAACATACGATTGATTAACGTCTGGACTAAGCACTTCCATACCCATATGCTTGCACTCGGTGATTTCTATCGCTAAGCGATCAATATCGTCATGGTCGCTCGTCATCAGCGCCGCCATAAACGCATCAGGATAATGCGCTTTCAAATACGCCGTCCAATATGCAATCAAACCATAACACGCCGCATGCGACTTATTAAAACAGTAGTTTGCAAACTCTTCTAGCTGACTCCAAAACGTCTCCGCCATTTCACGCGTGGCGCCGCCAACTTTGACCGCGCCCTCGACGAACTCCGGCTTAACCTTTTTCATTAGGTCGATTTTTTTCTTACCGACGGCTTTACGCAGCGTATCAGCCTGACCACCAGTAAAGCCGCACCATTCCTTAGAAATCTGCATGAACTGCTCTTGGTAAACCAAAACTCCGTAAGTGTTTTCCAGCGAATTACGCATACCTTCGTGCAAGTAGGTAATCGGCTCTTCGCCGTTCTTGCGGCGGATAAAGCTATCAATAAACTGTATCGGTCCCGGGCGGTACAGAGCCACCATGGCGATGATATCTTCGAAATGCGTCGGTTTGAGCGCCCGCAGGTAGCGTTTCATGCCCGCCGACTCTAACTGAAACACGCCGGTGGTGTCGCCGCGCTGGAATAGCTCATACGTCTCTTTATCATCAAGCGGCAGCGACGCTAGGTCAATATTTTCCTTGTACACTTTGCGAATAATGCGCATCGCATTGTTAATAATCGTTAAGTTTGATAACCCAAGAAAGTCCATTTTCAATAGCCCTAACTCTTCGACCTCGCCCATCGGGAACTGCGTCGCAACCACGCCTTTTTGCGCCATTTCTAGCGGAATATAATTGACAAGCGTGTCAGGCGCGATCACCACGCCGCAGGCGTGCACGCCATGGCTGCGAATCGTCCCCTCTAGCTGAATCGCATAATCAAGGACCTCTTTGGCGGTCGGGTTGTTCTCGTATTCATTTTTCAAATCAACATCGTCAACAATACTCTTGCTCAGAGGAATGTGGCGTCCCTGCGCCGGCGGCGGCACTAATTTTGCAAGCCGGTCGCTTTCAGCATACGGCACTTCCAGCACGCGCGCTACGTCGCGCACCGCCATGCGCCCAAACATCTTACCGAACGTCGCAATATTACTGACATGATCTTCGCCGTATTTATTTGCACAGTATTGAATCACTTCGTCGCGGCGCGTGTCTTGAATGTCAACATCAATATCAGGCATAGAGATACGGTCAGGGTTGAGGAAACGCTCAAATAGCAGTCCGTATTTCAGCGGATCAAGATCAGTAATATTAAGCGCGTATGCCACAATTGAGCCCGCTGCGCTTCCTCGCCCTGGACCAAACACGATCCCTTGGGACTTGCCCCAGTTGATGAAATCCTGCACGATCAAAAAATAGCCCTCGTACCCCATATTTGCCATAACGCCAAGTTCCATCTCAACGCGCTCGCGCACCTCAGGCGCGAGGATTGCCGCAATGTCGTCAACCGTCATCGACTCAACTTCATCGGCAGTTTTGTCATTATAGCGGCGCGCCAAACCCTGATAGACGAGCTTGTGTAAATACGAATGCTCGCTTTCGCCATCGGGCAGCGGATATTTCGGAATTAAAATCCGCCCTAATTCAATTTCAACATTACATCGATCAGCAATTGCCTTAGTGTTTGTAATTACCTCGGGAAACTCACCGCCCCAATGGTCAATGATGTCGCGCGGATCGGTTAAGTGCAGCTCGAAATCTTTCAAGCTCATGCGTTTTTCGTCGCTCAAATATGCGCCCGTACCGACACACAGCAGAATCTCATGCGCATCCTGGTAGGCATGCGTTAGATAGTGCCCGTCACAGGTCACGACCATCGGAATAGCAAGCTCTTTCGACAGCTTAATCAGTCCTTCGTTAATTTTTGCCTGCACATCCCAATGCGTATTTGACTTCGGATGGCCGTGATCCTGCAGCTCTAGGTAGTAGCGGTCGCCAAGTACTGATTTATACCACGTAGCAGTTTCTTTGGCGCGCGCGTAATCGTCTTCCTTTAGCGCTACGCCGATCTCACCGCTAGCACAACCGCTTAACACGATCAAACCCTCGTTTAGCTCTTCAAGTAAATCGTGATCTATGCGCGGCTTGTAGTACATGCCTTCAAGGTTGGCGCGCGTTGATAACTTCATCAAATTATGAAAGCCGGTGTTATTCATTGCAAGCACAGTCAAATGAAAGCGCTGCTTATCTTTTGCAGGATCGCGGTCAAAACGCGAGCGCGCCGCCACGTACGTCTCAATCCCGAGAATCGGCTTGATGCCGGCAGCTTTAGCGGCTTTATAATATTCTAAGATTCCGCTCATCGTGCCATGATCGGTTACTGCCGCCGCTTCCATGCCGAACTCTTTCACCTTATCAACCAAATCACCGATGCGCGTCAGTCCATCCAGCACCGAATGATACGTATGGTTGTGCAGGTGAACAAAATCGCTCGGCTGCAATGATTCCGCCGCCTGTTTCGTCTGTGTACTCCCCATAAATCACTTCTCATTATACCGCTTTTGCCTGGCGGTTTCACGAACTTCTTTGTAGTAAAATCAACGATACTTTAGTGGCGCGCCTGTACGATTCGTACGATTTCATCGACAAACCCTGCGATGCCCGGAATGAATTGTCCTGTCAGATTCAGCAGCCAAATAGCGCCCGCAATTAGCACTGTACCGCCCAGCACCGATCCAAGCCCGAAAAATATGCCGCGTATAAAATTAAATTTATAAACCTGTGCCCGGTTCGTATTAAAGTCGTTAAACAAATCCTCAAGTACGCCCTTGCGCGCACCGACTTCGTTATCATGCGCGATTTTCTGCACGATCCGTTTCACGATATTCTGCTGTTTTGCCATAGCCCTAGTGTACGCGAAATGGATCGTTTTCACAATAAAATGCGCCGGAATTAACGCCGGCGCATACAGCCAAAACAGCAAGAGTTCTGCTGCTACTTTTTTCGCGTTTCGCGCGCGCTTTTGCTAAATTCTTCTTTTGCGCTCGCAGCTGCGCGACCAGCACGCTCGCGGTAATCATCAACTGTTTTGCGCCCCTCTTCGACAGCGGTTTCGACATGCTTTTTCGTGTCTTTGTAAACTTTTTCACTTTTTTTCTTGGCTTCGTCGACTGCCTTATCGGTATCTTTTTTCAGTTCGTCTGCTTTTGCCTTTAGGTCGGCGCGCGTCTCCTTGCCTGATTTTGGCGCAGTCAATACGCCAGCGATCACGCCAGCGACCGCTCCAAACAGTGCTCCGAGTGCAAATTTACCTTTTGACATAATTCCTCCTTTATTTTTTTGCTCGTTTAATAAACCGTGTGATAATTTTTAATAGCGCCATCGGCGACGTAACTGCCGCAACATTACCGGCGATGGTTTCGAATTTCACCGCTGTACGCTCCGCTACGTCGGTGACGCGCTTAATCTGCCGGGTTAGCTTGATAAGTTTTATCGCCAGCACAATCGCCAGCAACAAAAATACTGCTAAAAATACCGACAAAATAATGACCAGTACTTGCGCCCATATCATGCGCATGCTCCTTTTTATTTTATTAATGACAAACCAAAACGGTTACGTCTATAACTATAGCGCATTTTGCAAAAATATGCAAGAGTTTACTCAGATATTTCAGATAATTCCGCCACGCGCTGCAGCAAATGTTCGCGAAGCGCCGGACCAAGCTTGGGATGATCAAGTCCGAAATCAATCATTGTTTTCAAATATTCAAGCTTGTCGCCCGTATCGTAGAACTTGCCGTCGGTGATTTCGCGCGCATACACGCCCCAGCCGTCGTTAATCATCGCTTGCACAATCGGCTGGATCATAAACTCTCCGTGCCCGTCAAAGCTAGCGTGTGCTTTTTCTAGATAATCAAAAATTTCCGGTGTAAACAGAAATTCGCTTACGCTGCCGAGTTCGCTCGGTGCATTCGCTTTACCAGGCTTTTCGATAATGCGATCAACCTTAACCTCGCCCGTCTGTTCTGCCGCGCCGCTGACGAAACCGTACTTGTCGTACTCATCATCCTTCTCGGCACGTTTACACGCAAGCACGCTGCCGCCGTAGCGCTCGTACGTCTCAATCAGCTGTTTCGTAACGCCTGGCCGGCTGACAAAAAAATCGTCCGCCCAAGTGTAGATAAACGGTTCGCTGCCCATCAAATGCGCCGCACACTGAATCGGCGTCGCGTTGCCATACGCGCCTTTTTGGCGCAGATAGACGAAATTCGCCAAATTTGCAATCGCCTCAACCTGGTCAAGTAATGGATTTTTCTTGTCGCCGCCTGCTCGCAAATTTGCAAGCAGATCTTCGTTTGGCAAATCGAAATGATCTTCAATTGCACGCTTGCTCGCGCTCCCAACAATGATGATATCTTTAATACCTGCATCAACCAACTCCTCAACGACATACTGAATGATCGGCTTATCAATAAGCGGCATCATTTCCTTCGGCATTGCCTTAGTCTGCGGCAAAAAGCGCGTACCGAATCCAGCGGCAGCAATAATAGCTTTGGTTGGTCGTTTCATCATTTATAACCTTTCTCGAATTAATTTCTGCGCCAAACTTGGGTTCGCTTGCCCTTTCGACCGCTTCATAACTTGACCGACAAGATAGCCGATAGCCTTATCTTTGCCTGCCTTAATGTCAGCAATCGAGGCGGCGCTCGCAGGATCATTCATAACGTCGTCGACAATAGCAGCGATAGCACTTTCGTCCGATACTTGCAATAGATTCTTCTCTTTAGCGATGTCGCGCGGCATCTTGCCGGCAAACGATTCGTCGAACAAAAAGAGGAAAATTTCTTTGGCGTTATTTGAGCTAATTTCGTTTTTTTCCGCCAACAGCGCCAAGTGGACGAGACGGCGCGGCTCAACCAAGCCAGACCGAATACGCGCAAGATCAATCATCTCATCGGGTGTTGACGCAAACCAGTTGAAGATCCGGCGCATCAGCGCCGCGTAGCCTTGTTTATCCACACCCAACTTGCTCAGCACACCGCCTTGATCCGAATCTGCCAGGCGATACGTCTGCTGCAATAAATCGGCAATTTCTTGATGACCTAATATCGTATCAACGACTGATTTATCAAGTGCTAAATCAGTCCATGACTTACGATATTCGCCCGGCAGCATCGGCATGCCGGCTTGAATATCGGCAATTTCTTCATCAGTTAAAACGATCGGCGGAATGTCGGGATCGGGCATATAACGGTAATCCTGTGCATCCTCTTTGCTACGCTGGCTCGTCGTTATTCCTCTGTCGTCGTTCCAACCGCGGGTTTCTTGTACGACCAGCTCGCCCGCTTCAACCAATGCAACCTGGCGTTCAAATTCATACTGCGCAGCGTGCTCAACGCTCCGAAAACTATTCAGATTCTTCACCTCGGCGCGCTTGCCAAGCGTCGTTGAACCTTTCGGCGCGATACTAATATTCACGTCAAACCGCATATTACCATGGTATAAATCACCATATGTCACGCCTGCGTATGTCATTAAACGGTACAACTCCGTCGCATAGGCGCGCGCCTCTGCCGCCGAATGCATGTCAGGCTTAGACACAATTTCGATAAGCGGCGTGCCGGCGCGGTTCAAATCAACGAGCGAATAGTTATCGTGGTGCGTTAGCTTACCCGCATCTTCTTCCATGTGCGCGTGCTCAATACGCACGCGTTTTACTGTGCCATCCTCAAGCGGCGCATCAACATAGCCGGCAAGAATAATCGGCTGATACATTTGGCTTGTCTGATAGCCTTTCGGCAGGTCAGGATAAAAATAGTGCTTGCGATCAAAGCGCGACACGTTCGCAATCGGCGCGTTAAGAGCTTTTCCGGCGCGAATCGCTAAATCAACCGCATGCCGGTTCAGTACCGGTAGCATGCCCGGCAGCCCAAAATCAATCGGATGAACTTTGGTATTCGGCGCCGCATCGCGCGCATCATTGTCTGCTGGACTAAATAATTTCGTATCGGTCGCAAGTTGGACATGGCACTCAATGCCGATTGTCATTTCATATTTCTGCAATATTTCTGCGGATGCTGCCATTAAATCGCTCCTAAATCTTTCAATGCTTGTTTATAGGCTGATAATGCGCGCAGGGCGAGATCGTGCGAAAGTTTTACCTCGGTGTCGTGCGCCAGGCGATTACGAATTTTGTGTGCGCCCCAAATATGATTCGGATGCGACCAAGCGTCTTGCGCCGATTTCATACGCTCGCCCATCGTCTCGCCTTTGTATCTGCTTTCGCGCAGAGCTTTGTCAACGAGTTTATCGGCATTGAAAATTGCAACGTGCCAGCTCGCCGGATTACTTTTTGAAAAACTATTCTCGATCGCCAACCACTGCGTGCGAAACTTCGTTACGTTAAGTTTTGGCGTGGCGCGTGCAAATGCCAAATACAAAATCCCAACGACCGCCAAAATCAAAATAGCAATCAAAATAAACCAAATCGCGAAGCTATTCATACCCGCGCCTCCACACTGCCCGCAAGCGCGATCAGCGCCGCATCCGACTTAGCACGGCCGACCAACTGCGCGCCAATCGGCAACCCTTGCGCATTCACACCCGCCGGCACACTCAGCGCCGGCAAACCCGCCAAACTCGGCGGCACAGTCATGACGTCTGCTAAATACATCTTAACCGGATCATCCGTGTTCTCGCCAATGCCAAACGCCGGCGTCGGCGCGGTCGGCATCAGCAAGAAATCATACTGCTCAAACAATGCATTAAATTCATTGATAAGCACCGTGCGCGCTTTTTGCGCCTGCAAATAATAGGCGTCGAAGAATCCGCTGCTCAGCACGTAGCTGCCGATCATAATACGGCGCTTATTTTCGGTAACAAAACCTTCGCCGCGCGAACGCCCATACAGTTCTGCTAGCGTTTTCACGCCTTCGGCACGGCGACCGTAGCGCACTCCGTCGTAGCGCGCTAAATTCGACGAAATCTCCGCCGGCACAACGATATAATAAATTGCAAGCGCATGCTTAATGCTCGGAATAGCGACCATTTCAACCGTGTGCCCCGCTGCGCGCAACGCATCAGCGTAGTTATTCACTGCCGCACGCACATCCGTATCGACGTCGTCAGTCATTGTTTCGCGAATGATACCGATCCTCAAGTTTTTTGACACATCATGCTGCACTTCAAAATAATCTGGCAGTGTCGTCATATCACGCGAATCGCGCCCCGCCATCACGCTCGTAACCAGTGCAATGTCGTCGGCAGATTTAGCAAAACAGCCCATCGTGTCGGTGCTCGACGCCATAGCCACGACACCATAGCGGCTACTCAGTCCATAGGTTGGCTTAAATCCAAGTACGCCGTTGAAGCTAGCTGGCTGGCGAATTGAACCACCCGTGTCGGTGCCAAGCGCAAACGGCACGACATCAAGTGCCGTCACAACCGCCGATCCGCCGCTTGAGCCGCCCGCAACCTTTGTTGTATCGACCGCATTGTGCGTCACACCGAACGCCGAATTCTCGGTACTACCGCCGTGCGCAAATGCATCCATATTTGATTTGCCAATACAAATTGCGCCTGCCGCCTCAAGCTTTTCGACAACCGTCGCCTGCAGCGGCGCGTTGAAATGTTCAAGCATTTTACTCGCCGCTGTCGTCGGCGCACCAAACGCCAAGTAGTTATCCTTTACCACAAATGTTACGCCCGCCAGTACGCCCGCATTTTCGCCATTCGCAATTTTCGTATCAATCTCGCCAGCACGCGCCAACGCCCGCTCTTCAGTCAAACTCAACAACGCATGATATTCTTCAACGCTATGTGCTTTAGCAATAGACGCTTCGACTTGCTCGCGCGCCGTTGTTTTACGCGCCGCGATTTGCTGTACTAATTCCGCAATTTTCATATTTTATAACACCTTTGGCACTTTTACGCAATGGCCGCTCTGTTCTGCTGCTAGATCAAGTAGTTGCTCTGGCGTTACGCTGCCAGCGTCAATTTCGTCGCCGCGCCACACGTTTTCAAGCCCCGTCACTTGGTATGTCGGTTCGACGCCGCTCGTATCGACTTCGTTCAGCTGCTTGATATAGTTGATAATATTTTCGAGATCTGCGCGTAGATTTTCAACCTCGCTATCAGATAACTGTAAACTGCTTAACTGTGCCAGATGGTGCACATCATCGGTAGTAATTGTACTCATCAACCCTTAGTATAACGCAAAATTGCGCCAGATGGTAATCGTTTTTGCCTGAGATAACCGCTTATGGTATAATTTGAGAAAATGGCACATCAAATCAAAAAGAACCTGGGCGTCATCACACACAGAGGCGGCGCGGAGTTTCGCGTGTGGGCGCCGTTCGCCAAACAAGTTTACATTGACGGCACATTTACGCCGAACGGCAAGCAGCCGCTCACCAGCGAGGACGACGGCTATTGGTTTGCGCTGATTCACGGCGCAGAACCAGGACACCAATACAAATATATTATCGAGACGCCAGACGGACGCTTGCTTGAAAGAAACGACCCGCGCGCTCGGGCTATTACGTCAAGCGACAAAGGATTCTCAGTAATTGTCGACAATGAATTCGACTGGCAGAGCGACAATTTTGTAATGCCGCCAAAGTGCGACCACGTTATTTACGAACTGCATGTTGGCACATTCAACCGTCCCGATGCCGCAACCTCCGGCACATTTGATTCGGCAATCGAAAAACTTGATTACTTGCGCGATCTCGGCATCAATATTATTGAGCTTATGCCGGTCACGAGCATGGCGTTTAGCAACGGTTGGGGTTATGCGCCAAATCATATTTTTAGCGTCGAGAGTATGCTCGGCGGACGGCATGGACTGATGAAATTCGTGCGCGCCTGCCATCAGCACGGTATCGGCGTCATTCTCGACGTTGTATACAACCATTTTTACGGTGATACAGATTTGTGGCGCTTTGATGGCTGGAGTGAGAATGATCGCGGCGGCATTTATTTTTATAACGACGAGCGCGGCGATACGCCGTGGGGCGGACGACCCGACTACGGGCGGCCGGAAGTACGCCAATTTATCCTTGATAACGTCGCAATGTGGTTCGCTGAATATCATATAGACGGTTTGCGCGTTGATAGTACGATTTACATGCGCAATACCGCCGGGCGCGACAACGACCCTGATCACGACATTAGCGACGCCTGGAGCTTGCTGCAAGATATCGTATCGTTAGCGCACAAAATTAAGCCCGACTCGCTCATTATCGCCGAAGATTCTGCGAGCAATGCGCAGATTGTCGCGCCGCGGCTTGATGGCGGCTGCGGGTTTGATAGCCAGTGGGAATTAGGCTTTCCGCACGCCCTGCGCGCCGCGCTCGGGCTATCAACCGACCAGCCAAATTTAGATGGCATCCAATATGAGTTCAACCATGCTTACGGCAGCGACGCCTTTGCGCGTACAATTTTCAGCGATTCGCACGATACTGCTGCTAACGGCTCAGTCCGGCTAAACGAAGCTGTCGCGCCCGCAGGCGGCGCCACGCTCTTCGCGCGCGAAAAAACACTGCTCGCAAACGCTGTTACGCTGACGTCTCCTGGTATTCCAATGCTACTGCAAGGCAGCGAGTTCTTGCAAGACGGCTCATTCAACGATTGGGCCGCGCTTGAATGGCAAAAAACTGAAAAATACGCCGGTATTGTGACAGCGCACCGCCATTTGCTTGATTTGCGGCACAACCGCTACGGACATACTGGCGGGCTGCAGGGGCAATCAACTGCGCTCTTTCATGTTAACGCCGACGGGCTTGTCATTGGCTACCACCGCTGGAATAACGGCGGTGTGAGCGACGATGTGATTGTGATCGCTAATTTCAGCAGCACCGATTACAGCCATTACGCTATGCAATTTCCGCTCGGCGGCAAATGGCATATTCGATTTAACAGCAGCTGGCGCGGGTACAGCAAGGATTTTCGTGGCGGGCATCAAAGTATCATTCACGCCGATAAGGATTCCACCGCACGTTTTTCGCTGCCAGCGTATACGCTGTACATTTTATCGCAGGAATAACTGCAAAAGATATAAAAGGGCGTCCAGAGGTTTATTCTACGCTTGGGACGCCGGGAAGCGGCTATTGCCGCCTAAAATCACATCTTCTGCTTTATCTCTGCGATCAAATCGCGCAGTTCGGCGGCACGCTCAAATTCCAGGTTTGCGCTCGCTAGCTTCATTTGCCCCGTTAGATCTTTAACCAAGCTCGCATATTCATCTTTCGGAATCTTTTTGAGGTCAAGCTTCGGCTTTTCATCCTCTTTTTGTGGAATAATCGCGCGCAAACCCTCGTCGATCGCTTTTGTAATTCCCCGCGGCGTAATGCCATGCTCCTGATTATATGCCTGCTGAATACTACGGCGACGTTTAGTTTCGTCAATTGCCAAACGCATACTATCGGTAATCGTATCACCGTACATAATAACCGCGCCATCGACATGGCGGGCGGCGCGCCCGATCGTCTGGATAAGAGAACGCTCGCTGCGCAAAAAGCCTTCCTTATCGGCGTCCATAATTGCAACTAAACTCACCTCTGGCAAGTCAATTCCCTCGCGCAGTAAATTGATGCCAACTAAAACATCATACACGCCCATACGCAAGTCTCGTAAAATATCGCCGCGCTCCAACGTGTCAATTTCGCTGTGAATGTACGCCGTTTTCACACCCATATCCGTCAGATAACTCGACAAATCTTCCGCCATACGCTTCGTCAGCGTCGTCACAAGTACGCGCTGCTTTTTATCAATACGGTATTTAATTTCAGCGATCAAATCGTCGACTTGCCCGTCCGTCGGGCGTACGCTAATCTCAGGGTCGAGCAAACCTGTCGGACGAATCACCTGCTGCGCCGGCGCAGACGATCGCTCCAGCTCATAGTCGCCCGGTGTCGCCGAAACGTAAATCACCTGGTTGATGTGGCGATCAAATTCATCGAAGCGAAGCGGGCGGTTGTCAAGCGCGCTCGGCAGCCGAAATCCATACTGCACCAGCACCTCTTTGCGCGCACGGTCGCCATTATACATGCCGCGCACCTGCGGTACAGTCACGTGGCTTTCGTCAATCATCATCAAAAAATCGTCCGGAAAATAGTCAAGCAGCGTCGCCGGCTGCTCGCCTGGTTCGCGGTTCGTTAGATAACGGCTGTAGTTTTCAATGCCCTTCACAAATCCAGTTTGCTCAAGCATTTCCAAATCATATTTCGTACGCTGCGCCAAGCGCTGCGCTTCCAGCAACTTATTATTCGCCTCAAACCACGCCACGCGCTCGTCGTATTCGCGGCGAATCCCCTCAATCGCCGCCTGGATTTTCTGCTTCGGCGTAGCATAGTGGCTGCTCGGGAATAATGTGAATTGGCTTGGCTCATCAATGATTTCGCCCGTCAGCGGGTCAATATGCGTTATCCGATCAACGTCGTCACCGAAAAACTCCACGCGATATGCCGTCTCGCCGCTCGCCGGAAAAACATCAACCACATCGCCGCGCACGCGAAAGGTACCGCGCGCAAAATCAATGTCGTTGCGGTGATATTGAATGTCCATTAGCTGGCGCAGAAATTTATCCTGCAAACGCCGCTCGCCCGTTTTCACGGTAATTGATAAATCGTAATAATCGTTCGGGCTACCCAAACCGTAAATACAACTGACACTCGCAACAATAATTACATCGCGGCGCGTCAACAACGCGTCAGTCGCAGCATGGCGCAGGCGGTCAATCTCTTCGTTAATTGCCGAATCCTTTTCGATATACGTATCGCTCGACGCAATATACGCCTCTGGCTGATAATAATCAAAATAACTGACAAAATAGTGCACCTCGTTATCGGGAAAAAATTGCTTAAACTCGCTAAATAATTGCGCCGCAAGCGTCTTATTATGCGCAAGAATCAGCGTCGGCACATTACGTTCAGCAATGATGTTCGCCATCGTAAATGTCTTGCCGCTGCCCGTCACGCCGAGCAGGGTTTGCTCGCGCTCGCCCGACCGCAGGCCGCCAACAAGCTGCCGAATAGCTTGCGGCTGATCGCCGGTCGGCTGGTAATCGGAATGAAGAATGAAGTGATTCATGCAGCTATTATAACAAGCTTGCGAAACTACGCCGCCACAACCTACCAACCTGCCGCTATCGCAGGCGCGCCGTCAGTCCAGGCATATGTATATTATCGCTGCCGTACTTGTTTTTCGCTCTAGTATTTGCACTCACCGTAATCGTATTCAGCCTGCCCCTGTGGTCATACCATGTCGATTGGTAGGTTTCTATCTTATCGTCCCCATTTTCCACCCGCGAGTCGCACATATAGCGGAAACCCACCACGGGCGTACCGTCTGCAATTTCGCCTGTACTAGCAGTGAGATCAGAAAAATCATCCGGCTCATGTTTTTTGCAAATAAGCTGCTCGTGGCGCAGCACATCAGTAAGACCGCTGCCGCCGGATTGAGCCCGCTCGAACAACGAATTCATCTCGCTTTTCATCTGCGATTTAGACATGCCAGCCGGGTGCCCGTCGCCTTTAATTTGCGTATAAACGACGAAATAATTCATATCTTTATCGCCAAAAACGCGGCGATCGCTAATCGTTCCTTTGCGGACAGTGTAGTTCCAACCCTCAAGCGACATTTCTTGCAGGCTGCTCGGATATCTAAATGAAATCGTATCGTTTGTGTAGGTTTTGTGCTTTGCGGGATTCGTATAAGGTTCGGTTTTCTTGTCGTAATAATCCTTTGCATCTTTGAATGCGCGGTTCATGCTCCCGCTCAGCGCGATAACTCCAACGATAATAACAACGATAGCGGCAATAGCGCCGGCAACCGCGATACTGACAATCTGCCAGGCTTTTATTCCGCGCGGACGAGGCGGCATCGCCGGCGGTTGGTACGGCGATGGCGTATATGCAGCAGGCGGATTTTGCGAAGGACTATTATTGCCGGCTATATTGGTTGGTTGGTTATTCATACCCCCCTGCCTCTAGGTTATCGTCTTCTGTTATATTTATAATCAAACGCGTCATAGCACAATCGCTAGCCATTTCGTTTAGGAAGTACCTTTACCTGCGAGTCGGTGCCGTCATGCTCAAAATCGGCGTACTTTTTGTCGAGCGTTTCGATCACGCGCGCCACTAGGCGTTTTGGGTCGGAGTCATAAATGACGTCTTTCGCGCCTGGCGCTTCAACGTTTTTAAGCAGCTGCGCCGCATAATCCGCCAGCCCGCCGCTGCCCACCAAGATACCGCACACTTTACGGCTTTCAAGCGCCGTTGAAAACTCGTGCAAACTACCCATGCGCCCGCCGATCGTGATCACTGCATCAGCGCTGCGCACCAAATACACGTCGCGCCCGACGTATTCCATGCTGGTGAAATTGATATAGTCAAACTCTACAGTCGGCAGCCGGTAGGTCGATACGTGCTCGCGAAAACTACTCGCCGGCGAAAACCCCACCGACACGCCTTTAGTATTACTAACGCTCTTGAATCCGCGCGCAGCAGCATGCGGCAATCCGGTTGTCGCGCCCGTTAGCAATGTCTTACCGGCGCGCGCAATCTCCGCGCCGAGCATAAACGCTAAATCGTTCGACGCCATCACAGTTTCGCCAGACGCTGCACCCGATACGCAAATTTGATACTTCATCGCCTCCCCCTATCTTGCAATTGGTTTTTCGCTAATCGGCATATCGTGCAAATGCACGCCGCGGCGCAAAATGCCGGCTTTAGCGCCGATTTTTGTCACGACACTCGTGCTGTTTGCGCTCGCGAAAATAATTGAATCTTTCAGACTTTTGCCGCGCGCCCATTGGCTCAGAAAGCCGCTCGCAAATGCATCGCCCGCGCCTGTCCGATCGACCACCGGCACGTCCTCATACATACCAGCGCGCACAATCGTTTTGCCGTCGGTCGCGACTACGCCGTTCGGGCCGTCGCTTACAATCGCGACCGGTACATAATTCAGCGCGTGCAGCGCCAGCTCCTCGCAAGTCTTGCCGCTCACCAGCTGCTGCATCTCTTCTTTATTTGTAATGAGCACGTCAACCGTTTCAAGCAGCGGAATTAGTTTGTCTTTTTCCGCTAACTCCGGACCGGCCGGATTAAGCATCACGCTCGCACCATACTTTTCCGCCGCATCAATAATTTCGCGCAGTAATTTCAAACCGCCATGACCTAAACTCGTCGGATAAATCCAATCGTAACCCTCAATTGCTGTCAAATTAAAATTATGCCGCCCGCTGCGCCCAAACGCATTGCCGCGGTGATTTAAGATCGTACGCTCGCCGTTCGTCGCAATCATAATCACCGAGTAACCCGACTGATAGTGCGGATCTTGCACGACGTGGCGCGTATCAACACCCTCGTGGTCAAGTTCGTGCAAAATCGACTGGCTCGCCAGATCTTCGCCCAGCCCCCACATATACGCCGTCTCGATCCCCTGGCGCGCTAGCGTCGTTGCCACGTTCGTCGCATTGCCGCCCGTACTAAACGTAACGTCGTCGACTTCCATTTTGAGCCCGAGCGGGATTTCAGTATAAACTTTTTTGCCGCGCGTGTGCGGATCAAACTCGTCGCTGCGCAAAAATACGTCTTGCGTACCCTTGCCGATCGCTAAAATTTTTACCACTTACGCCGCCTTACCCACGCTGCCAAATGCCTGGATTTTTTCCTCGACGACCGCCTGCACCGCCGCGCACACCTGCGGCATCAATTTATATACTGCGTACTCGTCAGGATTCTCGCGCAGCACTTTCTCAAGCGTCGTACGGAACGCATAGCGCAAATCGCTATTGATATTGATCTTGCTGACGCCGATTTTTGCTGCATCTTCAAAATAATGGAGCGGTGTGCCGCTGCCGCCATGCAAACTAATCTGACAGTCAATCGCCGCACGGATTTCCCGCAGTAAATCTAAATCTAAAATTTTCGGCACGGGATACAATCCGTGCAGATTGCCGATTTGCACCGCCATCGTATCAATTCCCGTCGCCGCTACAAAATCGCGCGCTTCATTTGGCTTGGTGTTCCATTTTTTCACCTCTTCATAGTCAATCGCTTCCTTGTGCACATTTGAATCGCCGAAGAAATAGCGCTCTTCCGCCTCGACAAGCGCACCGGTTGAACGCGCATACGCTACGACGTCTTTTGTCTTCGCAATGATTTCTTCAAGCGTCGCGTCATGATTCGCCTGCGAAATATCAATATGAATAAATTCAAATCCAGCGTCAATCGCCTGCTGGCACAGTTCAACCGTCGGCGCATGGTCAAGGTTGATATACATCTCTATATTATACGTACTGCGGTAATTACTCACCATATCGCGAATATTTTGGCAGCCGCCCATCGTCTTAACTTCGCCGGCGCTCACTTCAACCATTACCGGCGCTTGCAGCTTTTGCGCTGCTTGCGAAATCGCTTGTAATGTTTCTTGGTTATCAATATTAAACGCCCCGACCGCAAAGCCCTCCTGGCGGCTGCGGTGCATTAGTTCGCGCGCGCGCGCGGTATTTTCATAGATTTGCTCGGCAATCAGACTCATAGGCTTCTCCTAAACGCTGTTATGGTTATCTAGCGTCTAGTATATCACTTATGGCTTATCGGCGTAACTATGTTGGCTATTCCGTAATAGAAAGGCTATATTTACGCGGCTAATCAAATATTTACTGCTTAAAATCCAGCGCGATATTGCGGGCAATGCGCAATGAACTCTTTTGTTTTTACAATAATCGCATCGTCTGCCAATCCAAGCTTTTGATGGACTTCAAGCGGTTTACCCGACTCGCCGTAGCGATCTTGCACGCCAATACGCAATAAAGGCGCCGGCATTTCATCGCACAGCAGCTCAGCGACCGCGCCGCCAAAACCGCCAGCAGCCTGCGCATCTTCGCACGTTACTGCGCGACCAGTTTTCTTAATACTTGCGATAATCGTTGCACGGTCAAGCGGCTTCACTGTCGGTACGTGTACAACCTCAGCCTGCACACCATCATGCGCCAACACATCTGCTGCCCGCAGTGCGTACGGCGTTTCAATACCCGTACTCAGAATCGTCACATCACCGCCTTCGCGCAGTACATACGCTTTTCCAATCTCAAACGGACTAGCGTTTGTACTGAAAACCGGCGTTTTTTCGCGAGCTACGCGCAGATAATTTGGACGGGAATCGCGCGCCATCGCGCGGGTTGCTTTGTCGGCTTCAATACTATCGCCCGGGCAAATCACCACCATATTCGGTAATACGCGCATAAGCGCAATATCCTCGAACATCTGGTGCGTTGCGCCGTCCGGACCGACCGTACTACCGCTATGGCCGCCGACGATTTTCACCGGCATATCATTCAGGCACGCTGTCGTTTTAATCTGTTCCCAGTTGCGCCCGGGACTAAACGCCGCGTAGCTAGCTGCAAACGGAATTTTACCGGCGCGCGCTAATCCTGCTGCCACCGTCACGAGGTTTTGCTCGGCAATACCAACTTCAATATAGCGCTCGGGAAACTCGCGCGCAAACGCATCCATTTTGACGCTTTCTACCAAATCAGCGCATAGCCCAACGATACGTTCGTCCGCTTGTCCGGCAGCTTTTAGCCCGCGCCCAAACCCAGTACGCGTTGGCTCAACATCAGGGCTATCGGTGTAGATATTATCATTAAGCGGGTACATTTATACATCCTCCTGATTAGCCGGTAACTCGGCAAGCGCCTGTTCTGCCTGCTCACTATTTGGCGCGATACCGTGCCACGTATAATCGTATTCCATGAAATCGACGCCCTTGCCGGGAATTGTATGCGTGATGATGCAGCACGGTTTATTTTCGACCGCTTTTGCCAAATTCACCGCGTCAATCACAGCGCGCACGTTGTTGCCATCAATTTCTTGCACGTGCCAACCAAAACTTTCCCATTTTTCACGAAGATTTTCAAGCGGCATAACATCTTCCGTCGGACCGTCAATTTGGATATTATTACGATCAACAAAGACAATCAACTGCGCTAATTTGTATTTACCGGCAAACATTGCCGACTCCCAAATATTACCCTCGTCAAGCTCGCCGTCGCCTGTAACAACATACACCCAGCGATGACGCTGCTTATCAAGGTACTGCAGCGCATACGCCATGCCCGCGCCTTGCGCAACACCGCAGCCAAGCGGACCGCTGGTCGTCTCGAGTCCTGGCAACATCATGCGCTCGGGATGCCCTTGCAAGCGCGAGCCCCACTGGCGCAAGGTCATGAGCTCGCTTTCGGAGAAAAATCCCGCTTCCGCCATCGCGGCATACTGCACTGGCACGGTATGCCCGTTGCTAAGCATAAATAAATCGCGCTCCGGATCTTCAGGATTTTTTGGATCAATATTCATAACACCGAAATACAGCGCCGCCACCAAATCCGCCATGCCGAGCGCGCCCGCCGAATGCCCGCTGCCAGCATGTTCAAGCATACGAATGATATTTCGGCGCATACGTGTTGCTTTCTGCTTAATTTCTGCTTCGCTGTACACCATTAGATAACGCTCTCTCTGTTAATTTCAGTCACGAGCTGCTGGTAGGCTTGTGCCGCGTCGGCTGCCTGCGAAATCGCACCGCCGCAATTAATGACGTCGACGCCGCCCTGCGCCAAACTAAACGCATTTTCAAGATTCGCGCCGCCGTCCCAGCCAATTTCAACATCGGGATGAATGTTGCGTATTAGCCGCACTTTTTCGAGCTGCATCAGGCTAGCTTTGCCGCCATAGTATCCCAAATTACCGCAGAACACCAAGACATGATCTGCTGTCTCAATATATTCCGTGACGGTATTTGGCACTGTCGGTTTGAGCAATCCAACGCCTGCGCGAATACCGACCGCTTTCAGCTGCTGAATAACCGGCGCAAGATCTTCTTTTACCTCAGCATGGAAAATCACCGTTGCCGGGCGCATTTGCATCAGCGCTTGAACGTATTGGCTCGGGTGCGCCACCATAGCGTGAATGTCAACCGTCCATTCCTGCGGCCACCAGATTTTATTGACCGGAATACTTTTAGTCGGCGCAAATTCGCCGTCCATAATGTCAATATGTACGCGCGTCGCAAACGGCGACAAGCGCTCAACTGCCGCTTTGTAATCGTCTTCCGACTCTACGGTGATACAAGGAACAATGTGCGCCATTAAAATTTGTCCAGTTCTGCGTTTCGCCGTATATACCGCGCTGCGCCAGCAAACGGCGTATCAAGCCATTCGTCGACGATTTCTTTCCAATTATCATGCGCTTCGCCTGGCGGATCAACGACGCGCGCCGGCAGGCACAATACATTCGCGTCGTTATCATGGCGGCATTCATGCGCTTCAAATTTATCCCAAATCACTGCGGCGCGAATACCGCTGAAGCGATTTGCCGCCATCGCCATGCCCTGACCGCCCGTGCAAATCAGAATCGCGCGCGGGTCGTTCGCGTCATCCTCGCCCAGCACTTTGGTTGCTGCCATTTGCGCAAACTGCGGGAAGTCATCGTTCGGATCAAGCTCTTTATCACCGACATCTTCCCATTCAAAACCACGCTTTGTCAAATAAGCCTGCAATTTTTCTTTTAGATAGTATCCGCCATGATCGGCGCCGAGAAATAATTTCATAATAGTAAGTATAAGCGCTATTGCTCTCCCTGTAAAGTTATTGATTATGCACGATTCCGCGCCACGCGCCCAGCGTCGACAGACAACTCAACGAGACGGTTCGCATAGCCCCACTCGCTGTCAAACCATACCGCCAACTGTACTAAGTCGCCGCCAATTACGCGCGTCAGCTGCGTATCAACCGTCGCGCTATAGCTGCTACCGCGCAAATCGAATGATACGAGCGGCTTATTAGTCGTATTGATAATTCCCTGATAAAACGGCTCTCTAGCAGCACGCTCAAATACTTGATTTACAATCGCTGTTGTTGTCGGTGCAGCAAGCACTGCCGTAATAACCGCCAGCCCGACATTTGCAACTGGCGTATGGATCGACAAGCCGTCAATTGTCTGCTGTCCAAGCGCCTGGCGCGACGGCGTTAACCCCGCGAACGGCGCCGGAATAATATTCTGTTGCTGCGTACGCTTCGTACGGAGCGTGTCGTCGACCGGCGAGCCGCCGTCAATCACCGTAAGCGCTGATTTCTTCGGCGCAAACGCTTGCTCAAGTACAGCAAGTACAGGCGCAATTGCTACTGCACCCGGCTCGCCGGCACTGACGACCGGCGAAATCGAGCCAATTGAGTCATCGTTCACGCCCATGATAACCGTCTCGATCGTGTCCGCCGTCGACATCGCAACGACCTGCTTTGCGCCGGCTACGATATGCTCTTTCAGTCGCACCGAATCGGTATTTGTCGTATCAATCACGACGTCAACCATGCGGTCTTGCCACGACTTTTTAACTGACTGCAAATTTGATACAATATCAATCCGCGATTCGCCGACAGCAATATAATTATCCTCAGGCTTCACGGCGCGCGCATAATTGCCGTACACGGAATCGTGCTTCAATAAATACGCCGTCGTATCAACGTCGTACTCGCTCCGAATTGCGACAACATGGACATCATTGCGCCCCTGCGCGATCTTGAACGCGCTGCGCCCGATTCTATCAAAACCATTGATTGCTATTTTTATCGCTGCCATCCCCACTCCTTGATTTAGCGCTAGCTCTTTAGCTTCTAGTGTAGCGCGAATCTGAATTTTTCGCAACTTTTCGCTATACTAAGAGTATGGATAAGCACGAGCTAATCAAACTTGCTGGAGAACACTATACCGACACGCAAGTCGAACTGCTCACGCATGCTATTGATTACGCTACCGAGCAGCACGCCGGGCAAATGCGCCAAAGCGGGGAGCCGTACATCTCGCATCCGCTGCAGGTAGCAGCGACGCTCATTGACTGGGGTATGGATATTGATTCAGCCGTTGCAGGCGTCTTACACGACACAGTTGAAGATACCGACGCAACGCTTGAAGAAATTACTGAACTGTTTGGCAAAGATATTGCGTTTCTCGTCGACGGCGTCACAAAAGTTAGCCAAGCGCGCGCTGGCATGCGCGATCTAGCAAGCTACCTGCCGGCAACACGCGATAATCTGACAAAGTTGCTTATCGCCGTCGGGCAAGACGTTCGCGTTATCATTATCAAGTTGTCAGACCGCCTGCATAATATGCAAACACTGCAGTTCAAGAGCGAAGGAAAACAGAAAAAAATTGCCCGCGAGACGCTTAACGTCTTTGCGCCACTTGCCGACCGCCTGAATATGGGGCGGCTGCGCGTGCAGCTTGAAGAACTCAGCTTCAAATATCTTATGCCCGAAAAGTACAACCAAACCGTCGCGCTCAAAGACAGCCGCATCAAGAAAAGCCAGCGCAAACTTGATACAGTGCGCCGCGCCGTCGATGCGCACCTCACTAAAGAAAATATTGCACACGACATCGACGGGCGCGTGAAAAGCACTTACAGCCTGTACAAAAAAATGCAGCGCGTGCCGAACATCGACGATATTTACGATTTGATAGCTTTGCGCATTATTGTCAACGATATTGATACATGCTATCTCGTACTAAGCGAACTGCATAGCATGTACGAGCCGATGGTCGGGCGCATCAAGGATTATATTTCCAAGCCAAAACCAAACGGCTACCAGAGCCTGCACACAACGGTCGCGACAAAAAACGGCCAAGCGGTGGAATTTCAAATTCGCACGCACGAAATGCACGACTACGCCGAGCGCGGTTTGGCGGCAAGCTTCCACTACAATGAACAAAAACTGACTGACGCCTATAAATCCGGCACGATGGCGTCGCTGCCGACGGACTTGCATTGGATCCGGCACTTACAATCGGCGGCGGCACTGATTCGCGAAGGCAAAGAATTTGATACTGAAAATCTAAAAGTTGATTTGTTTGGCGACCGAATTTTTGTGTACTCGCCGAAGGGCGACATCTACGATTTACCGGACGGCTCGTTTCCGCTTGACTACGCCTACCGCGTGCACTCTGATTTGGCGGCGAAAGCGAGCGGCTTTTTGGTAAACGGCAAGATGGAGCCATTTAGTTACAAATTGCGACATGGCGATACGATTGAAATTCTTACCAACAAAAAAGCCAAGCCGAAACCAGGTTGGAGCAACCATATGATCACCGGGCACGCGCGCATGAAATTCAAAGCGCAGCTGCGTAAAAATAGCCTGCTCGGACAACTCGGCCACGTTGGTGAAATTATTCACCGGACAGCACGGCGGCGGAAAAATAAAAAATAGCCGGACAACTGCCGTACCGGCTATTTTTATGCTCTCCATATATTATGGACTATTTCGCTCGCGGCGGCTGTGGCTGTCCGCTATCGCCTTGAGCCGGAGCTTGCGCTGGTTGTGCTGGCGGCTGGGGTTGACCAGGCTGATAAGCTGACGCGCCCGGATATGCCGGCTGCATCGCCGCGACCGGACCTGTATACGCAGACTTATCGAAACCGAGCATCATATAGCCGACAGGCGGCAGCAATATCAAGAGTGCCGCGAATCCGCCCGATTTACCAAACGCTTTCGCCAAGTCAATCGCCACCATGATGACTACATAAAGGTTTGCGAACGGCACAAACGTCAAAAGCACCCACCATGCCGGACGTCCAACGATCTCAAGCAGCGTAATTAAATTATAGATCGGCACAATCGCCGCCCAGCCTGGCTTACCGGCTTTAGTAAACACCTTCCACAAGCCAATGATCATCAATACCGACGCGATCATTGCCACCAACGAGAAGATCAGTACCACACCTGCAACGGCGCTCGTCACTGTGCTTGTCGTTGTGTAACTATATGTATCATAATTACTATAGTAATCCATTTTTTCTCCCTTACAGTTACTACTTCAGCGTACTAACGATTATTCCAGCGTTCAATAGCGGCGCGGATAATTTCTTTGGCGCGCGCGGTATCGCCGAAGCCTTTCACGACGGTTGAGCCTGGCTTTTTCAGGTCTTTATAGTGGTTAAAGTGGTGCTCAATTTGCTTGAGTAATTGCGGCGGCACGTCTTCTAGCGAATTAATCGCGTTGCCGGTGTTGCGGTCGTCTGCCGGCACAACAATAACCTTATCGTCGACTTCATCGTCATCCACAAACTCCAATACGCCGATCACTTTTGCCTCCAAAAATACGCCGGTTGCAAGCGGCTGATCGGTGACAATGAGCGCATCTAGCTCATCGCCGTCCTCATCAAGCGTTTGTGGAATAAATCCGTAGTTCGTCGGTTTCGCAAAAATCGCCGGCTCAACGCGGTCAAGCTGCATCACCGCGAGGTCACGATTCCATTCGATTTTGTGGTTTGATCCCTGCGGAATCTCTACCACCACATTAACAACGCCGCCGTCAACATCGCCGGGCGCGAGTATTTGATTAAAATCTGCCATTATACCTCCTTCATAGTTAGCTATGTATCTAGTGTACCAGCTTTTAGCAGAGAGTAGTATACTAGACGAATGAACGCGTTACATTCACCGAAATTATTACCTGCAGCCGATTATGCGCGCGATGTGGCGAAAAAAATTGCCAAAGCCCGCTACCGCGTCGCGATGATTGCAACGACATTCCGAGCCAACGATGAGCGGTCGCAAGCAATCGTCGACGAACTCGTACGCGCTGCCGAACGCGGCGTTGACGTCTGTATTTGCGCCGACACCTTTACCTACATCGAACCGAAAGAATTTATTTTGCGCGCGCCGAAGCGCCAGCCAGCACGCGCCATGCAAGCGCTAAAATTAGAACGGCGTATCAAAAAAGCCGGCGGATCATTCCACTGGCTCGGGCGCAAAGCAAATACGTTGTTTGCCGGTCGAACGCACAGCAAATGGACAGTCATCGACGATATTGCTTACGTCGGCGGCGGCGTTAATATGGACGACGAAAGCTTTTCAAACATCGATTATATGTTTCGCTTTTCCGACCAAGCGCTTGCCGATAGGCTCATACAGGAACAACAGCACATCTACCGTGCTGATCGCGGCGGCGGTGCGGCGCGCAACCACTCAGCACCCGTGTCGAAGACCACGACAGTTTTGTTTGACAACGGATTGCCGACAAATTCACTCATATACAAACGGGCGCGCGCCCTTGCAAAACAAGCAGAACACGTTGCACTCGTATCGCAATATTGTCCAACAGGCGCACTCAACCGCACGCTAAAACGAAAACAAGCGGTCCTTTATTTTAATCACTGGCGCACGGCTTCATCGCTCAATAAACTGCTCATTCGCCTCGGTATGATGACGGCGAGGCAAAAAACACTATATAATCATGATTGTTATCTGCATGCAAAATTTTTAATCGCAACAATGTCAGACGGCAGCAAAGCCGCGATTACCGGATCGCATAATTTTATGTACGGGTCGGGGCTAGTTGGCACGCGCGAAGTTGCCCTTGAAACCTACGACCCGCACTTGATACGGCAGCTTGAAACATTCCGCCGCCGATACGTCGAATAGCCCCGCAATGATATAATAGGAAACGTTATGCTTGTCATTGGACATCGCGGCGCGGGCGGCTTAGCGCCTGAGAATACGCTGCCGGCGTTTCGCGCTGGCTACGAAGCTGGCGCCGATATGCTTGAACTTGACGTGCGTTTGACCGCTGATCATCGGCTTGTTGTTATCCATGACGCCTTGCTGCTACGTACGCATTATGCCGCAGATAGCGTCGCGTCGCTGACGTACAAAAAGCTGCGGGAATTAACGCGCGATAATCCCGTGCCGCTGCTTGAAGATGTGCTACACGAGTTCTTTGGAAAAATCTTGCTTAATATCGAAATCAAAAGTCGCCACACAGGCGACGCGCTCGTACGGCTGCTTCGGCGGCATTTCATCACTTGCGCCGATGATTGGGATCTGGTGCTGATTTCGTCGTTCAAAGCGCGCGAGCTCATGCGCGTTCGCCGGCGGTCGAAACGCGCTAATCTTGCGCTTTTACACCATCAAAATCCGTTTGCATTTATCGCGTATCACCGCTATCTTAAGCTAACGGCAGTTGGTTTTCACCGCTTGTATTTGCATCGGCTTGCACTTGAAATTGCGCGGCGCGCCGGCATTTTCATTTACGCATATACTATTGATCGTCCGAGCACAATACACCGCCTAGAGCATCAGGGTGTGCAAGCAATTGTCACTAATTACCCCGACAAGTGTATCGCGTACATAAATACGCACGCCGAAATGCACGATTAACCGCCCCCAGCCCATGCTCCCGCCGCGCGGAAATGGAAATATGGTACCAACGCAACAAGCACTATTTACGGTCTAGATATTCGCGAATACTCAGCGCCGCTGTCGCGCCCTCGCCGACCGCGCTCGCGACTTGCATCGTCGCGCCGCTGCGTACATCGCCGCTTGCAAACACGCCCGGCACATTCGTCGCCAAATGTTCGTCGGTTTTGATGAGACCGTGCGCGTCGAGCTCAACGCCGCTGCCCGCCAAAAATTGCGTATTCGGCTTTAGCCCGATGAATACAAATACGCCGTCAACTGCAAATTCAACCGGCTTGCCGTCGCACTGCGCCCGAACCGCCTGGACTGCGCCATTCTTTGCAACGATTTCTTGCGGCACTGTTTTTACATGTACCGTCACTTTGCCATCGTCAATATACGGCTGCAATTCGTCTTGCAGCACCTTGCTCGCTTTTACCGTACTACGCACCAGCAAATCAATATGGCTCGCAAACCGCGTCAAAAAAATCGCTTCTTGTACGCCGGAATTACCGCCGCCGACAACTGCCAAGCGCTTGCCTTTATAAAATGCGCCGTCGCACGTCGCGCAATAGTGTACGCCGCGCCCGTATAATTCCTTTTCGCCCGGAATGCCAAGTTTATTATAATCACTGCCCGTTGCGATCAGTACGGCGCGCGCCGCCACGTCCTTCCCGTCAACCGTCACAATATTCACGCCGCTTTCGTGCCGCAATGCCGACACATCACCGTATTCAATTTTCGCGCCGAAACGCTCCGCCTGCTTTTGCAATTGCTCCGCGAGCTGCATACCGGCAATGCCATTAGGAAAACCCGGGTAATTATCAACTTGATCGGTAATAGCTGCCAACCCGCCAACGACACCTTTTTCGTACAGCACCGTATCAATCGCTTCGCGCGTTGTGTAAATCGCTGCCGCTAACGCACTTGGTCCAGCACCAACCATCACGACTGGAATAATATCATTTTTCATTTGCACCCCCTATTGATTTCCATACACTTTCATATACGCTTCCATCAGTTTTGATGAGTCCGGCTGAGGAATAGTCGGCGGCTGCGGAATCGCCATGACGACAAATTTCAGCGGCATATTTGCAGGAATTGTCTGCTTGCCGTTTTTGTCTTTTTGCCCCGCTTCACCGTACGCTTTGTCAGACGGGATACTCAGCAAACGCACGCCGCCGATTTTCATACCTTTCAATCCCTCTTTCCAGCCAGCGATTAATCCGGCTTTGTCAAGTCCGTTCGCTACAGCAGTCGGCTCTTTCAGTTTGCCGCTATCAATACTTTGGTCAAATATATTGCCGTTCGCGTCCCAGCCGATGTAATACGCCGCAAATTTTGTCGAGCCATCAATCACCGCGCCGTCGCCTTCAGCTAAATCTTCCGTTCTCAGCTCTTTAACGCTATTCACATCGTACGTGCCCGCCTGCGTACTGTACTGCTTAAATGCATCGTAATATTTTGCCGACAACTCATCTGCCTGCGCCTGCACTTTCGCCTTGTATGCTTTTAATTGCGTCTGGTATTCATTATTGACTTTTTCATAGTCGGCTTGTATTCGCTGCTGATTTTGCATTGATAAAATCATCACTGCAAACGACCCAAGCGTGCCGACTACCGTCACGATCAAAATCGTCATAATTCCCCAACGCTGCACTTTCGATGTTGCCATATTCCCCTCTCGTTATAATCAGCCTATAGTATAGCAAATTCTCTCTGCGCGCGCTAGGCGATTCCGGCGGCAAAAAACAAAAAATTATAAGTAACTTTTTGCGTGCAGCTTGCTATAATGAACGGTATGGATTCATTTATGCAGCTGGTCCGCCGTTCGTTCGGCAAAATTATTGCCGCGCAAGGTTCGGCAAAAATCGCAGATTTCGAAAAAATCGACAACACGCTCACGCCAAATATGCGTGCGTTGCGTCTCGTCATGACGATGGCAGATCAACTATCATCAATGGGCATGCCGGCGCATAGCGTCACGAATTTAGCGCTCAATATCACTGATGTTTATTGCCAGCAGAAAGTCCATATTGATATCAGCTACACGCAAATTTTCGTCTCGCAAGACCGCGGCATCGACCGCGAACCACTCACGCTAATCCGCACAATCACGCCGCGCGAAACGAACTACCAGTTCATGCAGCAATTGCAAGACCTGAGCGCAAAAATTGCCAACCACACGCTCACGCTTGACGATGCCGAAAAATCTCTCGACAAAATATTATCGCGCGTGCGCCGTTATCCGCGCTGGGTCATCTATATCGCGAGCGGCGGAATCAGCGCCGGCTCAGCGATTCTCTACTCAGCAACCTGGCCGCTTGTCTTAATTGCATTTTTTGTCGGCGCCGTTACAGCGTGGCTGCTCGGGAGACTCGGGCGGCTGGCTTTACCGCCATTTTTCACGCAAGTCGTCGCATCATTATTCATTACGCTATTCGCTTCCGCGCTTATGTGGTTCGTTAGCCATGGCTATGTCGACTTCATGGGAAGCGTCAACCCGACGCTCATTACGGTCGGCGGAATCGTCTTGCTCGTTGCCGGCATGGCGATTGTCGGCGCGTTTCAAGACGCGATTGACGAATATTACGTTACCGCCGGCGCACGGTTATTGCGCGTCGCCATGATGACGACCGGCATCGTCGCCGGCGTTGGCATCGGCTTATACGCTAGCCGGAAACTCGGCATTTCGTTCATTCCAACGCCCGATCGCCTAACGTTTGCAAGCGCGAGTTATCAATATCTAGGTGCTGTCATTATTTCGGCATCGTTTGCGCTTGGCAACCATACGCGGCTCGGTGGCATTATTTTGACCGGCGCGACCGGATTGCTCGGCTATTACACCTTTTTAGCAAGCAGCAGCGCGGGGCTTTCATCAATTCCTGCCAACGCGCTTGCTGGCATTACGATTGGATTTATCGCCACGCTTGTGTCGCGCGTTTGGCATATGCCAAGCCTTGCGATCGTCAATGCTAGCATCGTACCGCTCGTACCGGGGCTAATTCTGTACAACGGGCTAATGGGGTTAATCGCACCGGAAAATGCGCCCGGCGGAGATGATTTGCTGCTGCGTGCTATTCTTATTTCTGTTGCTATTGCTGCGGGTGCATCGTTTGGCGTGCTTGTCGGGCGCCCGACGCGCCGCAGCTTCGTGCTGATTCGCAACAGCTTGCCGCAGTGGCCATTGCGCAGCGAAGATCGAGAGTAGTATTTTCTCTTATATTTATTACACGCACTCCGCGCCAAGTTTTGCGAGCGCCATCGTCGCCACACGGTCGACAATCGGTTTCGCGTCCGCGTCCGTTAGCGTGCGCTCATAGTGCGTCATGCGCAACCGGAATGTCGTCGTCTTTATTGAGCGGTCATTCGCCGGCTGAAAAATCGCGCGCGGTTCAATCGTCACGATAATATCGCCTGCCGATTCGTCAACTGCCGCTTGCACCACATGGTAAAGCTCAGCATACGATACATCGCGCGGCGCCCGCAGCGACACGTCGCGGCTCGTCGATGGAAAGCGGCTCAGCGGCCGATAGGCTTGCTCATCGCGCGGCTGCGCTAACAACTGATCAAAATCAATCGAAAATCCAGCAGCATATTCCGGCAGCTTGAAATTCCGGCGTACCGCTTGCTTAAATTCACCAACAATGCCAAGCCGCTCCTTGCCGCACAGCATCCACGCGCTTCGCTGCCGATCAAATGGCGCAGCGACTTCAAACTCAACGCCGCTTAGTTCTTTACCATCATCGTTCTCAGCCGCCATTGGGGCTAATTCAAACTGCGCGCCCAGTGAGCTGAGCAATCGCACCGCCATGCGCTGCACCCGGTAATACGGCGCGCTAGCGCGTGCTTTCTTCGCCGCATACACCGCATCAACAAATGTCCGCTCGCTCGGCAAACCATCTTCGCTATGCGGCAACCGCACATCGTGTCCTTTGCCGATTTCGAATAAACAAAACTCATCATGCCCCGCCTTGATATTCGCATGGACTTTGTCAAGCAAACTTGGTAGCACGCTCAAACGGTAGTATTGCAAATCAGGACTTAGTGCATTGCTCAGCTTATACGCTTGATCTGCATGTTGCTCGGCGCGCTTCAGTATATGCTCGTGCACAAAACTATAGGTAAGCGCTTCGTTTGCGCCGGCGCGCGACAACTGCTCGCGAATTTGCCGCTTCAATTCGCGGCGCGGATTTTTTGGGGCCGGCTTCGTCGAACGCTGCGGCAGCTCGCGCGGTAATTTGCCGAAGTCGTACAATCGCCCCACCTCCTCGACTACATCTTCTTTCAATTCGATATCAGTGCGCCAGAACGGTACTTGTATGCACATATAGCCGAGCTCATCTTCTGGACCATGGCTATGAACCTCAACGTTATTCAGCAATGTATATATATCGTCATCTGTCAGCTGCAGCCCAAGCCGATGGTTAATAAACGCGCTATCAATGTCAATACTCGCCGGCGTATACTTACCCGCAAAATATTCATCAAATTCATCGCTAAATTGTTTCTTGTCGTGCACTTCACTTGCTTGCTCGCCGCCGATCATACCCATCAACCGCTTCAATACGGGCGCATTTTGCAATGGCGACTGACCTTTGTTAAACCGGCTTAGCGCGTCGGTAAATACGCCGTGGCGCATAGCAGTTTTTCGTACTGCATACATATCAAAACTCGCGCACTCTAGCACGACATTGTTCGTATCGCTCGAAACCTCCGTATCTGCGCCGCCCATAATACCGCCCAGCGCTACCGCTCGTTCGCCATCCGCGATGACGATATCGTCTGTGCCGAGCGTGTACGTTTTGCCGTTCAATAGCGCGATCGTTTCGCCTTCGTGCGCCATACGCGCGCCTAACTTACCGCCATGCAATTTATCATAATCGTAGGCGTGCGTCGGTTGCGCCGTCATGAGCATGATGTAATTCGTCGCGTCAACGATGTTATTGATCGGCTTGCCGCCCATTGCTACTAACTGGCATTGCAGCCACAGCGGGCTCGGCTGCACCGCCACGTTTTTTACCGCTACCGCCATAAACCGCGGCACTAAATCCGGTATATCGTTGTAGACGTCAAGCTTCAGCCCGCTGCCATCAGCAAATTTCTGCGCCACCCTATACCAATCCGGACTAGTAAATGCCTGCCCGAAAATTCCGGAAATTTCGCGCGCCACGCCTAATTGTCCGAAACAATCCGGCCGGTGCGTAAACATCTTATTCTCGATATCAAGCACAACATCGTCCAAGCCAAACACCTGTGCGAAACTATCGCCCGCTCGCAATACCGCGCCTTTTGGCATATCTCGCCCGCTGATTTCAACAATACCGTCATGATCTGTGCCAATCGCCAACTCATCTGCTGCCGCCAGCATTCCTTGGCTCAGCACGCCGCGCAGCTTGCGCGCGCCCAATACAAACGGCTCCGCGTCGGCAAAGCTCGCCGGCACCGTACTGTTCGGCGGCAGCCACACTGCCCACATATCAGCATGGACATTTGGCGCGCCGCAGACCACTTGCACATAGCCTTTATCATCGCGCGGTATATTAGCAACAGCGCCGCCATCATCTATTAAACATACATGCAACCGATCAGCATTCGGGTGCGGCTCGCACTGTACAACATGCACGATCCGCGCGTCTTTGTACTGAGCGCCCAGGTCAATGACCTTCTCGACACTGCCTAACTGCGCATTCACCCGCGCCACCAGTTCATCTACCGGCGGCAACTCAAAATTAACTAAACTTTTAACGATATTCAGACTGACTTTCATACTATCCCAATTATACGCCATATCTGGAGCATTTTAAAAGCCGGCAAGCAGCTTAGCCGCAATTAGTAGCTACAAAATAGTTACCCGCGACCCAAAATCGCGTCCAGCATTTTCATGCGCGACGCCATAATCGCTGGGATCGCGCCGCTGATAATTGCTACGACTAAAACGATTTCCGCATGGAAGACTAACTGCGGCGGCGACACATACAATGTCACGTCGGCAATCGGCAACCGAAATGGATGCGCCAAGAAGAACGGCACGAGCCCGCCAAAAAATATCGCCAGTCCCGCTGCCACGCCGCAAACCGCATAAAACAACGACAACAAAATATAGCTAAACACAATCACGCGCGGTTTCACGCCGATCGCCCGCTGAATCCCAATCTGGCGGCGCTTATTGATGATATCAACATAAATTACGATAAAAATCGTCACTGCCGCGATGATGATTCCCACGAGCAGCATAATTACATCAAGCGATATAAAACTGCCAGAAATCGTATCCATATACGACGCCGCATCGCGCCAGTCGTGTATCCGCACGTCGGTGTATTTTAGATTTTCAAGCGCCTTTTTTATTTCATCGTCTTTGCCGTTCGCGGCGCGCACGATAATCATAGTCGCAGCAGTACTATTCGCTTCACCAGAAATCTTTTGCCACAGCGCACGAGAAATATATACCGCATCGTCGGCATAAATATATTTCGTGTTAGAAATACCGCCAACCTTAACTTTTACGTCCTTGCCGTTTATCTTCATTGAGATCGTATCGCCCACCTTTGCGCCGTCAAGCGCTGTCCGTACGAGCAGCCGGCTGCCCAAAACAATTTCGTCGTCATTCTTCAGAAACGCGCCGCTCTCGATATGTTTTTCAATATCAAGCGTCTCGCCAAATGTTTTCGGATCAACGACGTTTACCGCCGCGCGGGTATAAGCGTCTCCAGACACCAGCAGCGTATCGAAACTCAGAACCTTATCCGCCATGCGTACACAGTTGACTCGTTTAATTGCAGCAATCTTTTCATCAGTATTAGCGATAAATTTGCCTGGCTCTTTAGAATCAAGATATATCTCGCCGACCATCAAGCTTTTGACTTGATGCTCAATCGCGTGCGTAATACCAGTCAGCAGTGATGACGCAAACGCTAAATTTATAAACGCCACCGCTACCAGTAACGTCGTTAGCGCTAACGTCCACTTTCGTCCGCGCACGATATACTGCCACATCAGCCGCCAACCGAGTAGAAACTCGCGCCATAAGTTATTTTTCGGGATATTCACAATAATTCCCCTGCCGCCGGCGTGCGCTCGGCTTTTACCACGCCGTTTTCAAACACGATTTGCCGCTTGGCATATTGCAATTCATCCGCTTCGTGCGAAATCATCACCACTGTAATACCGTCGGCATTGATCTTTTTTAGCGTCTCCATCACATTTTTCGACGCAACCGTATCAAGGTTAGCTGTCGGCTCATCGGCGAAAATAATGTGCGGGTCGTTCACGAGCGCACGTGCAATCGCAACGCGCTGCTGCTCGCCGCCCGACAATTCAGACGGGAGGTGCCGTGCCTTTTTCTTCAGACCGACGCGGTTTAATTCCCGCAGCGCCTTTTCGCGCGCCACTCGCGCCGAGCACCACATCAACCGCGGCAACATCACATTTTCAAGTGCCGTCAGCTCGCGAATTAGCGCATACTCCTGAAAAATATAGCCGATTTCGCGCAGGCGCATTTCGATCCGCTGCTTTTCCGGCAACACTGTGATATCCACTGCACCAATATCGCTATTTTTCAAATTAAATAAAATCTTGCCTTTTGTGGGATAATCCAGCATAGCCACTTGGTGCATAAACGTCGATTTTCCCGAACCATTGCGCCCCGTGATCATCAAAAAATCACCGTGAAAAATCGAAAAACTCACCTTTTTCAGCGCTTGCGCCGCACTATCGCCTGACCCGTACGTCTTGCTCAGCTGCTCAACTTTGATGACTTCATGCGGCATACGATAATTATATCGCGCGCCGCATATCCGCGCAACGACGCTCCGCTTAGGTTTATAGACCGCGATACCGCAGAGAACCGCCCTTATACTCCAGTCCGCACATGCGTGACAATAGCTTCGCCGAAATAGTTCCCATAGCAAGCTGCTATCCTATGGTCGCTATCAACACTCTGGCGATTCAATCGGTGGACAATACCGTGCATCATCTCCGTGCCATGCCAGAAAATTTTAGCCGCAGCATTATTAAATAAGGAGTCACCTGCTGCCATCTCGCACCAAGCATAATGAGCCAGTGCATGCGTCCACATGTAATACGTGTCACCCGCCGGATCTTGTGGTCCTCTATCAATAGTTTTATACGCCCGCAATGTACGCCGCCACTCTTGCATTTCATGAAGCCGATCATTTTTTGTTGTCAGTTCGTTTAACAGTATACTGCTATCAAGCCACCGCGCATATTGACGAGAAGCTGCCCACAAAAGCATGAGCGCTCGTCTAATATCATCTCCTGCAAACCGCAACGCTTCGTCAAACTGCTGAACCGCGTTTAAGCAGCCATCCTTGGCTGAACGTGCGACAAACATATCTTTCAGCTGTGCAATGCTACTGAAGTCAGGAACTACTTCCAGGTCATTTGAAGTGATTCCTGAATGATCGCTGAACTGCATAAGGACACTACTAAGCATCATCATATCAGCCTTACCTAACAATTCGCCACTACTAACGATTTCCCTCTGCAATAGTAATGCGTGAAGCTCTTCCGTCATCTCCTGAATCGATGGCATCATCGGTTGATAGTTGCCGCAAGACAACCTTTCGCTATCAACATGCAGCGTTTCGTGCGATGGTGTATGGAATAGCGTAAACGCACTTTTTCCAAAACAGCGTAGGGCTCTTGCGGTGTTTTTAGCCGCAGGAGCATATTCAATACTGCGTTCCATAGCTGTTATAATATTATTGCAGGCATTAATTTTCAACTATATGAAGTATTCAAAGCGCTTTTCACATCCAACACGCCAAACAACGAAAGCAACATTGATTGGTTGTTTACGAGCAATCAAGACCGTAATCTGGACACCGCCTCACGAAAACAGAATCATACATCGAGATGTTAATCAGGCGCTTCTGCACGTAGCCCAGCCAACGAATCCCTCGCTCGCAGAAACGCTCAAGCAAATCCGCTCTATCCTACCCGCGCAATTTACTGTTCATGCAATTTCAGCCAAGGAGCGTCTCGGGTTATTTGCGGCACTGATGCAATTTACGATGTATCTGCCAACAATCCGTCCGTATTTTCGTGCGGACGCCACCGACATAGCAGCTCTCCATCGGCGAATTGCCAAGCAGTACCGACTTTCATCGCGTCCAGTTACTATAGCTGAGCAATTTCATATAGCCGCAGAAATGACTAACGACCCTGTAGAGGCTCTATGGATTCTGCTCGTTACGACTCGACAATACGCACGCTGGTATGATGGTGAAGCAATTGTTGGGTTCCGGAACGACCCTGCACCTACCGCCAGGCGGCGAATGATCTCGTGGTATAAATCTGTTGCCGCGCTTAAACAATACGATGGCATCCACACCCAAGACAGCGCCGGCGACATATATTACGTATGGACTCACGCTACCGCTAAGCTCGTGTTTGGTCCGATGTCGCCGTGGTGGGCGATTGATGCATATATCTATCGCGCGGCACTGCATATTGGCACGTGGTTAAATCATAATATTGCGCATAAAGTCTCGCCGCAATCTACTCCGAGCGATCATACAATCGCTGCGCGATATGGTAATGCGATCGGTAAATGTATTACACAAGCCGCAAAACATCATGTTTAATCGCGAAGGCGGGTGCTTTCTAATCATACTCACGTTCACATCAGCCGCCTTAGCACTATCAGACGACTGTACAAAATTTGATCTACCCACGAAATCACCTACAAAATCGTTAACCTGATAGCGCATTACGAAATCAGCGAAAGCGACCAGCCGCTGTACAAAATCTGGGACTTAACGAAGGAAATCGAAACGATGAGTTTGGCGGAGGTTGAGGCGTCTGGGAAGTGGGGTGAAATGGTTGAGTTGATGAAGAAATTGCATTCTTAGTTATCATGAGTTAATTTGACACATCCGCATCCGGAGAAAAAGTTACTGAATTTATCTCCTGCGCCAACGGCACCGCCAAATCAAAATTCCGCTTCGTTCGCTGGATAATTTTATACTGCTCAGGTAAGTCCAATCGTGGTGTTAGAGCAATTATTTTGCCAGCATTGTAAACCGTTCCGGAGCGATAAACATTTTGAATCAGCACGGCTTCAGGCATCGTCTCACTCACGCGGCGAAGCGCCGAAATGTGGCGGCTAGTTTTGCGCGGACGCGTATGCCAATTACCCATCACGCAAAGCGTCGGCTGCGACAAATCCAGCCGCTCAATATTACGTGCCATCACCACCTCGCGCCAGTCTGGGTCGGTAATTTGCCGCCACTGATCAATCGTGTAATCAAACGTTTCGTCGATGTACGCCACCTGGTCTATCGCGCCAGTTCGCAGCAATTCCACCACGGTTTTTAGCATCTCAATCGACAAAACGCTGCTGTCAAACATCGCAGGGTTTAGAAGCGAAATATCCACATCGCCGCGCACCGCCCGCTGCACAAAAACGTCAACCGAAGCGCTATACTCCAGCGCCAACTGTTTAATGCCGAGTGAATAACACAAAGTCCAAACAGCATCGGCATTTTGCCGCGCGCCATGAATCTCGCCACATAAATACAGTCGGCTAGCCGGCAATAAATCTAGCGACTGAATTGGCAGGGTTTGTGGGGTGTGGGTGGTGAATATAGTGTAAATTTGCACTGGGTTAGCCATATTACCAATTTTACACCAACCGCCAACATAAAGGTGTGAGTACAGGTTATATGTTTCTCGCGCACTAACTACAGCCGCCGACGAGATAAAACTGCTCACCTACTCTGAAGCATTCCCCACGCCGCCAACATAGCGTAATTGCGCACTTCACCACGACGAATCATTTGGCTAATTTGACCATTCTCAATCCACTCAGACTCGATAAACTCCGTGTCGTCCGGTCGAGCTTTTTCGTCATCAGTCACGTAATCACACTCAACCACAAATAACCTTGCATTAGTTCGGCGATTATCGGGGTAAAACCAGCCGATACACTTCGCATTTTCCGCTTTAATCCCCGATTCTTCAGCCAGCTCCCGCGTCGCCGCCTGTTCGGGCGTCTCGTCAGCCTCAATCTTCCCGCCCGGAAACTGCCATAAAATCTCATCCACCGGGTACGAATATTCGCGCTGAACCAGTATTTTATCGCCCTTTCGGCAAATCACAATCACCCCGCCGCGACCGCTATATTCTTGCCGCAGATACTGAATCTTTTTGCCGCTCGGTAGCTCAACCTCATCCTCTACCAACTGCATTCGCGGATGGTCGAGTATATGCCGAGAGCTTATTTTTCGCCATTTTTGTATAGCCATAGTCATTGCCTTCTATTATATATCTTTGTACTGTATTGATTCAATCCATCAGAAGAAATAATTTCAGCATCTATAATACCAGACTTAATAGCAGTCGACCCTATAAGAACCGATCTAGAGACGGTCGCCTCACCACCTATCGTAGCTTCATCATCCAAAACATTATTTGATAAACTCAGTCTCATGTTGTTATCATAGTACCTTTTTATAGTGCCAGCATCGTCCCAATAGCCTTCGTCTGGCAGTCTATGTGAAACAACGTTACCAGTATAGATTAACGGCGTGATAAAATCTCTCATTAAACTTCGATGTTCGCCATTCCAACCATTGCGCTTATTGCGAGCTATCCATTCTAGCAACTTTATGTTACTTATTATATAAATCCCGGATGAACTCATATATTCTGACCCTCCTGGGTGGTCACTTATTTCACCAACCGTACCATTATGCGCATGTATGTACTGACCATAAGGTTTAATATCAACACCCAGTATAGTAACATCCGCGTCCATTTCTAAGTGCTTTTCGTAAAACTCACTCAAGTTAATATTCTCTACTACGTGGTCTGCGGGTAATATCAATGAATTGCCTTCGAGATAAGGTTCAAACAGGTCGTATGAAAAAGCAATTAATGAGGCTGCGCCCATACGTCTACTGTCTCGCAACGCAGCAACTTTATCTTTTTTTGACTCCAAGTGATTTTCAAGGTCTTTAGTTTTAGACTCATCAAAATGTAGAGTAACCGTCGTAGACTCTGTTTGACTAGCAATATTCAGCGACCAATCTATTATTTTCTTGCCATCAGACCCCATGGACAACATAGGCTTTTGCTTTACTAGTGTATGCGGTCTTAAGCGTGTTGCTTCACCAGCGGCTGGTATTATTGACCTAAGCCCTCTTAACATAATCTTGCAACCTTTTTATACTCATCTTCTATATAGTCAACAAAAAACCTCATATCAAATTTCTCAATGGAACTGGTTGCGTTATTCATTAACTTATCTTGTAATTTATCATCTCCAAGCAATCTTATAATAGCATCTGCTAGCGACCGCGAGTTGCGAGGCTCTACAGTTAAGCAATTGTAGCCATTAATACCTATTTCATCCAACCCAGAAGTATTAGACACAATTGTTGGAAGCGAAGCTGCTAGCGACTCGATGGCAGTAAACCCCAGACCTTCATAATATGACGGTATAATAGATATATTAACGCTTTTATACAGTGCTCCCATGTCCTCCTGCGAGACTGGCTTATTCGAAATCAGGATTCTATCGTTGACATTAAGTAAAGTAGCCAACCTTTTCACTGCCTCCTCATATCGGCCTCCACGTCCATCACTTGTTAATAGCAGCTGTGCATCGTATTTTCTGCTTACTTCAGATAACGCATATATTGCCTCCTCGACGCCTTTTCGTTGTGTAATACGCCCTGGAAGCAAAATTAATCTATTTGCGGTAGGTCGCCTGTTAAAATACTTACTAAAGACATCAATATCTCTGTATAGCGACTCCCTAAAAGCTTTCAAGTCAATCCCATGATAGCAAAAAGAGGTTAACTCGCTTTTTGCCCCAAGATGAAGAGCGGAATTATAACTAGCCTTGCTACCGAGAACCATTTTATGATACCTCCCAGACTCTATGATGAATCTAGCTAAGGACAAATCGAGAGGTGAATCGTCATAAAAACCTAATGCTCTTTTTCCAATATCAGGAGCATTCCAGAACGTAAAAAACACTTTTGTATCACCGATAATATCACCAAGAGTGGATAGTAGTAGCATAGGCATGTAGCTATATACATGGACAACGTCATAGTTTTTTCTTAGCTCTTTTGCTATTGCCCGCGCAGGCTTGCCGAAGCCTGCTAAACCTGTCATAAAATCTTTGTATTCAGGAATATGTATAATTTTGAAGTCAGGATGACCATTAACCTCACTTAAATATCGATTGTCTTCATCCACGCAGACAGTTACGTTATGACCTCTTTCTGCCATAAATCGCGCTATCAAGCATGTCGCTATACCACTGCCTGCTAAATCAGGATAAAATTGACCGGCTAAAATTAATATTTTCATAAGGATCCATATAACTTTCTAGAGACAGTATTTATTAGCCGGCTATAGTCAGAAGTAGCCCCAGGCTTGTCCCGTTTAAAAACGTGTAAATTCTTACCGAAAATGTAACCTATAGGCGAAAACTCACCGTACGCAACACTGCCAAGCGATGGTGATTTTATATAAACTACACAGCCTCCGCCGTCTTTCTTTATGTCTTCAAGTATATTCAATTGTTGCCTGTTTAATATGTTCCCGTCTTTGAAATTCCACCTACCATTCATGTCACTCTTAATAAGCTTTGGTTCACGCGGAGCATATAACTTCAAATAGTAAACACCTGGGCTGCTGACGCTTTTCACATTATAGTCTTCGCTACTTCCAATCGTCCCAAGCACCTTATTATTTGCGCCTCCTTTAGATAATTTTAATATATAATGAATCAACTCCAGCGGTATCCTATTCGATAAAATAGCATTATAGGTTTGATATAGCGTAGTACCCTGCCACCGCGGATTTATTTCCGTAACATACAGCCTGTATTCATTTTTTCTCGTTTCACCAAGAAATCAACACCAACGATACCAGAATAACCATACTTCTTGTAAAGAATTTCGCCGATACTTTTTGCAATCTCCATATACAAACTATTAACGGCCTTCGGCCAATTAATCCCCCAGTCATTACCAACACTACAATAAGTACCGTTACTACGACAATCTGCGTCAAGCACTTTGTGAGATAGCGGATCTACAAACACCATACATTCTGCACCCCTTGGAACGATACATAGCGATCCATTGGCAGAATAGGCATTTGCAATTTCAGTACTTACTTTTACTCTCATACCTTTAGGCAGAATCTTTTGAACCCTATTAAAATCACTTTGGTTGCTAATTTTATATGTTCCACCACCAGCAGCAGACACCGCCTCCTGAACGAAAAAAGATTCTCCCGCTTCGGCGTTAAATAATTTTTGAATATAATGATAATTCTTATCTAGCGACATGTTCTTTGATTCTGCTAAAATGCGGTAGCCTAATTTTGACTCAATCCCAGAAAGTATATCTTCAAGTAGAGTCTTATTCTCTAGGTCAATATATTTATCAAAATCGTCCACGGGTGATGTTATCGTAAATTTCTCCCACGCACTCCTCTTTTTGATATAATCAGACAGGGGTTTGTTCGGCGAAGACGCCAATATAGCCACCCTAAGGTCATCTCGGATAACCCTATCCACTTCATCGAAAATGCGATCATCTACTACGCTAAATATTCCATCAAAACTCTTTGAGCTAATTTTAGGCGGAGTTAATATTTTAGAGTTTTTAAACTTACGTCCTAGATCATTATGAGTATGCACTACAGTGAAATCGTCTTCACAAACTATACCCAGGTCGATAAGATTATCACAGTGGTCACGCCGCGCAGATACAAGCCACAGTTCGTCATATGCCGAGAATGACTCTCTACACATAGATATAATAGTATCTGTATTCATGAAAATATTATACAATAATAAAGGTATTTATCAAATTTTATAATCACACTCTTAAATTTTCGGACGAAGTGAGCTTTTAACATAACTCTAAAACTGCCGCAAAAAATCCAACTTCCCACTCTCAAAATGCCGTACGTCCTCAATGCCATAGCGCATCATAACCAGGCGGTCGATACCGCAGCCAAAGGCAAAGCCAGTGTACTCGTCAGGGTTGATGTCGGCGGCGCGGAGGACGTTCGGGTGGATCATACCGCAGCCTAGAAGCTCAATCCAACCTTCGCCGGAGCAAACTTTGCACAGCGGATCCTTGCCCTCACAAAACGGGCAGCTCAAGGCAAATTCAAAACTTGGCTCGGTAAATGGAAAGTAGAATGGATTAACACGTACGTCAAGTTTTTTACCGTAATACTCCTGCAGAAATGCCTGCAGCGTGGCGATCAAATTACCGACAGTGGCACCCTTGCCAACATAGACGCCTTCGACTTGATAAAACGTATGTTCGTGCCGCGCATCCAGATCTTCGTTACGGAAGACGCGGTCGGGGACGATAGCAGCAATAGCTTCGCCTTGCTCCAGCTGCGCGCGATACTTTTGCAAGACGCGGTTCTGCATCGTGCTGGTGTGCGCCGGCGCGATCAAACGGTCGCCGTTTACGTCTGTCTGTTCGGTCATAAATGTATCGTAATCGTCGCGTGCCGGGTGGCCCTTCGGGAAATTCAAACTTTCGAACATATGGAACTGGTCGTCGATTTCGCGCGACTCCTCGACACAGTAGCCCATGCGGTTAAATATACCGCTAATGCGTTCAATCTCGGCACTTAAAGGGTGTATCGTACCCTGATCGCTTGGCAAGAGCGGCGGAATATCAGTATTAACATCCATCGGCGCAGTAACATCAATCGGCGGCAAATCAACTTTCTCTAATTCCGCCTGGCGCGCCGACACTGCCAGTTCAAGCGCCTGCTTCAGCTCGTTGACGCGCTTGCCAAAGCTGCCGCGTTCGTTAGATGGCAGCGTTTTGATATGCTCGTACAGCGCTTTTAGCTCTGGCGCACGCAAAACTTCGCGCGGCGCGTTTGAGGCGAGCGCTCGGTCGGTCAAAGTCTTTGCAATCGTTTCTATATCCATACGCTACCTACCGGCTCACCAAATACACGAAATATCCAAACACGCCGGCTGCCATCAAACCGACGAGTATCCACGCCGGCGCTAATGTCGTCGTTAATTTCGTACCCTGCAAATACGCTGTATCGTCCACGCCGTCGCGCTCACGATAATAATTATCGTCGTCGCTGTCTGACGTTTGCTTTGATTTTGCCTCAGCTTTGGCGCGAAGTTCCGCCGCGATTCGCTGCTGCAGTTCGCTTCGCCCTTCATGTTGTTCTAGATATCGTCCCATGCACGTATTATACCACTCTATCTCTATAGCGCACAGATGAGCGCATGTGGTATACTTATCATATATTTCAGTAAAGGAGGGATATACATGGCTACTAGAAAAGCCGCTTCTACCAAAAAAGCGACCGCCAAAAAGCCGGCCGCAGCCAAGGCAAGTAAAACGACTGTGCGCACTGTAAGCACAAGCGCTCCCAAAAAGAAAGCGCCTGCTGTGAATACAGAACCAGTCGTCACCGTTGCTAAGCGTGAAAAAACAACCACGCTGCCGAAAAATATTATCAACGTTATTTTTGCCGAGCTGGTCGGCACGTTTATTTTGACGCTCGTCGCGTTAACATCGTTTAACGATGGCAGCATCGGCGCAATCGCGATTGGTTTTGCGCTCAGCATTATCGTTATGACGGTCGGCGCCGTATCAGGCGCGCATGTCAACCCGGCAGTAACACTCGGTTTGTGGTCGGTTCGTAAATTAAAGCCAATTCTACTACCATTCTACTGGGGGTCGCAGTTCCTCGGCGCGATGCTGGCTGTCATTCTGACAAACACAATCGCGCACAATTCTATCAACTTTAGTTTTGACAACTTTACCAGCATGGACTGGTCAATTTTCGGCATTGAGCTAGTCGGTACGGCAGTATTCTTGTTCGCACTGACCGCCGCAGTCACCCGCGAGCAACTGAGCGTAGGGCTGCGGGCGCTAACAATTGGTTTGGCGCTTACTGTCGGATTGCTTAGCTCAAACTATTTGTTAAATAAAACGAAAACGCAAGCGGTCGCCGACTACCAAAAGGCTTCGCAGTCAGCGAACAGTAGCAAAGATGTTGAAATTCCGCATTCAGCATACGTCAAAAGCGCGAGCCTAAACCCAGCTATTGCGCTCGCGATGACCGATCACACGAAAGCCGAATTGACAAACAGTTCCGCGTCGGCAGGCGAAGTCAGCAAATCACGCTTTACGCTTGAATCGTTGCTTGGCGCATTGATTGGTGCGATGGTCGGCAGCAACTTATACTTGCTCATCGCAAACAGCAAAAAGAACGATTAGCCGCCACATTACTTTATTACAAATCCCTTCGCTTAGCCGGAGGGATTTTGATTTTAATTTTTCAATCAATCACGCACACTCGGACGATCAATCAATAGCGGCTCAACCGCCGTGTCGCGTCCGGTAATCTTCACGACGTCCTTATCAACTTTGCCGAATTCTTTATAAGCATTATTGTAATGATTCACCGTCGTACCAAGCGAGTTGCCGAGCTTATTCATATACTCGTCGTACTTCGCAATGTGCTGTCCTAATTTGCCGACACGCACTTGAATATCCTTTGCCTGCTCTTCAATTTGCAAACTGCGCAAACCCTGCAATACTGTTTGCAAATATGCCATGAAACTCGTCGGGCTAACAATGATAACATGCTTATCGCGAAACGCGTATTCAATCAAATCACGCGAGCTGCCGCCACTACCGACGTTATTAATCAACAAATCATAATACAGCGATTCGCTCGGGATGAACATAAACGCAAAATCCATCGTACGCTCGCCTGGGCGGATATATTTGCTCGTTTCGTCAATGCGTCCTTTCAAATCGGCCTTTACTTTCACGAGCAACTGTTCGCGCTCCTTGCCGCTAGCGTTAATCATACGATTGTAATTTTCCAAACTAAACTTGCTGTCAATCGGCAGGATCTGCCCCCTATCAAGCAGAATCACTGCGTCAACAATTTCGCCGTCCTTAAACTTATACTGCGTCTGATACTGCCCGGGCGCAAGCACATTTTCGAGCACGCTTGATAAATAATATTCGCCAAATACGCCGCGCTGCTTTGGATTTTGCAAAACATTCTGCAGCGTCTTCAAATCAGTCGCTACATCGACGACGCGCTTGTTTGTTTCGTCTAATTTCGTCAGGCGCTGCGTGACGTCTGCGACTAATTTCGCGCTTTCACTCAGCTGCTTTTGCACCGATTGCTGCGTTGCGAGCTGCGAACGCTCTAGCTTGTCGCCCATGGTCTGCTGCAGCGCCGCAATTGACCGCGACAGCTCCACGACATCGCTCTTTACTAATTCAACCGCACTTTGCTGCGTGAGTTTGTTAATCTTTTGCGCCAGAATTATTAAGCCGCACGCCAAGCCGACAATGACAATGATAGGCAAAACAATAAGAATAAGTTCCATGACCTTATTATAGCACTCAAGGCTATAATACGATGATGCAGCGGATAATCACCGCGATCACAATCGCCGCCACTGCCGACAGAATAAACGAACGAATGCGCGCAATCCACGCGAACAAACTGTACGCCAAAGCGCCGACCGCTATCATGCCGGCAAGCGCCCAATACCACGGCAGTACTGCCACAATCGACTGGATGCCCCACAGCGCCAAAATCGCCGCGAGAATAATCAATAGCGGACGATACACGCGAATATGAGCCAGCACTACCACGGCAACAAACGACGCAATAAATGCTGTTGTGATCGCCGCATACGTTGCCGCCTGCCCGCACGCTGTGTTCGCCTGATCGCGGCACAGCACCGCTTGGAATATATACGTATGGAACAACACGTACAAACCAACGCTCAACGCGCCTATCACTGCGCCAATCGCACCGATTCGCGCCAACTCGCGCCACGTCATCGGCACAAGGTTTGATCTCGTTTCGCTCGCCGTTTCATTCATTACTATATTGCTCCGCTCGGTTAACTTTATGCTATTTTACTACATTTTTGCGTATTTTACTAGATCTATTCATAATTTTATCAACGCCGTACCACAACGACCCGATGCACGCAATGATTACACCACCCGCTACATCAAGCGGCGTATGCACAAGCGCCGCCACGCGCCCCACGCTAATTATCGCCGCTAAAACGACCAACGTTATCCCAAGCCGGCGATTACGCGTACCATACCAAACAGCGAGCGCTAAAAACATCGTGAAAAGCGCGTGATCCGACGGAAACCCTGGATTATTCAAATACGCCGCACCCGGCTCCGCGCCGATCAGTTCGAATGGGCGCAGTTGTTCGGGCTGCCATAATAGCCCCGCTACCTTTGCCAACGTATACGCCGTCGCGCCCGCCATCAAAATATAACAATACCGCGCATACCGCAGCCGGTTCGGCACGCGCCAAACAAGCGCATAGAGTGATACAAGCACGACCGGAATCATCAGCCAATCAGCAACAAAGCGGACAAGAAACTGCATGGCTATAGTATAGCGCGCTTACGAACGTTTTGCCACTACGCCCGCAGCTTGCGTGGCGCGCTTGCCGAGCGTGCGGCAAAACGGCTCAACAAGAACGCGAACCATTTCTCCGAGAAAAGAATTTTCCTTCCCGCGGGACTGATTTCTTTTCACCGATCGCGCTTTCTCCTGCTGTAATTTATTTTGATGCATTTTCTGCCGCGCGCGCACGTTTGCCTGCTGCTCGCGCTGGCGCTTGAGCTGCAAATCGCGCTGTTGTTCGGCGCGGCGCTTTTTTTCTGCTGCGATTCGTTCTAATTGCTTTTGTTTCTCTATGTTCTGCTTCTGCGATGGCACGCGGTGCAAATCAGTCGCGAAAACCATGTTTCGCGAATTATCGTTAAACTGTTCTTTCGTACTCGGCAAATATTCCCCGCCGCCTGAATCGCTCTCCATGTGCTCAACGACCGCTTGGCAATTGTCGTCATTCACGATATCTGGACGTTTCAAGCGTGCCGCCTGGCATAAATTAACGAGCGGGCAAGCAGCGCATTTCCCCATATTTACCGCCACCCGCGGATTGACCCGCGGACGCTTCTTTGTTTCCATTTTTTCAAAGTTCTGTTTCATTCAAAAAATGTCTCCGTGCTAATACTGCCGCCATCCACGCCGCGCTCAACTAGCCCGCGCCACATATCACGCACAAAGTCCGCAGATCCGCAGACCAAATACGCGACTTCATTTGGCACCGCGCTCACGCATTGGTCTAGGTCGATCCGACCCTTTTTCATATTCGCCGGCACGTCGTGCTGCCTAGTAATGTAATGGTAGATCTTTACGCTGCGGTGCGCTGACTGGCACGCGTCCAGATCGTCAAAAAACGGAATAGAATCGACCGTTTTATTGCTAAAAAAGAGCTGTACCCGCCGGTTCATATTGCAGCGTAATTCGTCTTTAAGTACGCTCCATATCGGGGCAAGCCCGCAGCCTGCACTGATACACACCAGCGGTTTCGTCGTCTGCGGATTAAATGTCCCGTATGCTTCGGAAATCATGAACGAATCACCCTCACGGAGCGCATGCAATCGCCCAGAGTACTCACCAACCTTCTTTACTGTAATGCTCAGTAATTTTTCATACGGCGCGCTCGACAAGCTATACGCTTTGCCTTCCGGCGTACTACTTTGTTCGAAAAATACCGTGATGTACTGTCCCGCTATATAATGAAAATCCCGCCCCGGCACCGTGAAAAAAATCGTCGCTATGTCGTCCGTTTCGCGCCGGACGCGTAAAACCTTTGCCGTTAGCCACTCCATCAGCGCACCACGCATTCCGCCACGTGCCGCAGCATGATCTGTTTCGCTTGCTCCATTTCATCCGGCGAAAAACTCACGCGATCGCGAAACTGCGGGCTGACAAGCGTCGGACCAGTCAAAAAATATTGCAATGCAAATCGCTGCGCGCCATCTACTAGTTCGCCGACCGCCCCAAAATCATCAACCTCCAACTGTCCTTTCACGATAGTCGTCCGAAACTCATGATCAATCGTTTTTATCAGCCGAATTGATTCTTTGATCGCATCCAGATTCACTGGTCGAGCAGCGATTTGTGAATACTTGCTCAGCGGACCCTTCACGTCCATCGCGATAAAATCAACTAAACCTTCCGCCAAAATATCGCGCAGCATATCTGGGTGCGTGCCATTTGTATCTAGCTTCACTCGAAAGCCCATGTTTTTGCAACGACGTATTAAATCCGGCAGATCATCGTGCATTGTCGGCTCGCCGCCGCTGATAAATACACCGTCCAGTTTGCCGCGCCGCGACTCCAAAAACTCAAAAATCTCATCTTCGGGAATGCCGCCTGCATATTGCTCTGGCAACACTAGTTCGGGATTATGGCAGTAGCCGCAGCGCATATTGCAGCCAACGGTAAACAATCCCGCTACTACATAGCCCGGGTCGTCTACTGTGCTAAATTTCTGTACGCCACCGATTACCATTTCCGCTACCTGTATAGCGTCTCGGAATGCGGTAACTAAACCGTATTCCGAGACACCGCCTCTCCTACTTTTTTACTACTTCAACCACCTTATCATAGTGTTCGCGCATCGCAAACTCAGCCTGCTTACCCTTGTTCCATTGCTCGACCGGTCGCAAGAAACCAACCACGCGCGAATATACTTCGCATGGCTCGTTACACTTCGGACAATGCGCCTGCTCGCCAAGCAAGTATCCGTGATTGCGGCAAATACTGAAACTTGGACTAAAGGTAAAATACGGCAAACGGTAATTATCGCAAATCTTCTTCACGAGTCCTTTAAGCGTTTTTGCATTTGCCATGCGCTCACCCAAGAAGAAGTGAATCACCGTGCCGCCTGTGTACTTCGTTTGTAACTCATCCTGCAAATCAAGTAATTCAAACAGGTCGTCAGTATAATTAACTGGTAAATGCGTCGAGTTAGTATAAAACGGATGCTCAACCGCCGCACCGATACCGTTCGCGAAATGCGCCGTTTCTGGAAAGTCCGCTTTATCAATTCGCGCCAAACGGTACGTCGTGCCTTCAGCTGGCGTCGCTTCCAAATTATAGTTATTACCCGTCTCTTTCTGAAATTCAACCAAACGATTGCGCATATAATCAAGTGTGCGCTCTGCGAACTCCCTGCCTGTGTCGCTACCGATGTCCGCACCGAGTAAATTCAGCGCCGCCTCGTTCATGCCGATCAGCCCAATCGTCGAAAAATGATTTTTCCAATACACACCAAAACGCTTTTTTATATCGCGCAAATAAAACTTCGTATACGGATAAAGGTTCTTGTCAGTCAGAACTTCCAGTGTTTTGCGTTTCACTTCAAGCGATTCCTTCGCTTTTTCCATCAGATAGTCAAGACCCTTGCGAAATTCTGTTTCATCTTTTGATTTCAGGGCTAAACGAGGCAAGTTAATTGTCACTACACCAACCGAACCGGTCATCGGATTGCTGCCAAACAATCCGCCACCACGATATTCCAACTGGCGATTATCAATGCGCAGGCGGCAGCACATACTGCGCGCGTCCTCCGGACTCATATCGCTATTGACGAAATTGCTAAAGTATGGAATGCCATACTTTGCGCTCGCTTCCCATAAATTCTCAATCACTGGATTGTCCCAGTTAAAATCCTTCGTGATATTATAGGTTGGAATCGGGAACGTGAACACACGCCCGCTTGCGTCGCCTTCGGTTAAGACTTCAAGCAGCGCGCGGTTAAACATGTTCATCTCTTCTTGGTGATCGCCGTAATTCGTATCTTGTAATTCGCCGCCGATCACCACAGGCTGCCCCTTCATATAGCTCGGGCACTCCAGGTCAAGCGTAATGTTTGTAAACGGCGTCTGAAAACCAACGCGCGTCGGCACATTCACATTAAACACGAATTCCTGCAGCGACTGCTTCACCTCGTCGTATGACAACTTGTCGTATTTGATAAATGGCGCAAGCAGCGTATCAAAGTTACTAAATGCTTGCGCGCCTGCCGCCTCGCCTTGCAGCGTATAGAAAAAGTTGACAACTTGCCCGAGAATCGCACGAAAGTGCTTCGCCGGTTTGCTGGAAATCTTGTTTTGCACACCTGTGAATCCGCTGCGCAGCAAATCCTGCAAATCCCAGCCCACACAGTACACGCTCAGCAAATTTAAATCATGAATATGCATATCGCCCGAGCGGTGCAACCGGCCGATTTCCGGTGTGTAAACCTTATTAAGCCAATATGTTTTGCTAACTTCGCTCGCGATGTAGTTGTTTAAGCCTTGCAAGCTATACCCCATATTTGAATTTTCGTTCACGCGCCAGTCAAGCCGCGACAAGTACTGATCCATCAAGTCAAGGTGCGCCGCATCGGTAATTTCGCGCAGTTTCTTGTGCTGATCGCGATAAATAATGTATGCTTTGGCGGTTTTTTTATAGCGGCTGCTAAGCAAAACTTCTTCGACAATATCTTGAACCTGCTCGACACCCGGCACTTTTTCCGTTAACTCTTTTTCGGCGCGCGCCAATACTTTTTTCGTCAGCTTGTCTGCTTCGGCTTCTGCAAACTCGCCCGTCTCAAGTCCGGCGCGCTCAATCGCCGACATAATCTTGCGGTCGTTGAATTTGACCTTTCGGCCGTCGCGTTTTTTGATGTAGTTATACATACCCCTCCTTGTATAATTTTAAGCGCACAAAACGAAACACCAACGACGTCAGCGCACTTCTACTTATTATTTGTTTATTATAATACCGCCGATCGCCCTCCAGAGATACAGCGAAACGCTATATATAGCGTATGTATTTCATGATAGTATACTATATATGCTTATGTCAATTCTTGAAATTAATAATTTTAGTAGCATAACACTAGCGATAGCGTCCCATTCATGTTTATATACGCTATTTATGCCGTTAATGCACGAAAAATCTGCCCGAAACCATCAATCTCCGAGCAGATTTTTTACTAGAAGAACTACGCCGCCACGCGGACTACGCGCGCCGTCATATACGCATCAATCTTCGCTCGCGACCAGCCGCGGCGCAATAATTCGTCGCGTAATCGCCCGAATAATGCCAGGCGAAACGCCCGCGTCGATCCAATACCGCACTCACGCACGATCTGCGCGAATGAACGCGTACGGCTCATCTGGCGAAACGTGAGCGCGCTAATCCCCAAAATCTCTGCGCGTAATTCACCTTTGCGATCATGAACCGCTAGTAATTTATCAAATTGTGATTTGCGACGCTGCCGCGGCACGCCAAGCTGGCTTGCCCCAGGCATCGCAGAAGCAACCGCCGTCACCACCATTAGTGATGCAATCGTCTTGGTGGACATTTTCATGTTGTCGTCCTCCTTTCGTTTTTAGCATGAGCTTTGCTCATACTTCAAGTATACTACGTGAAAACGCGTGAAAAGAAAGTGGTTTTTGCAACAGATTTTTAGCAAAACTCAAGCATAAGCGTCTTACGCTTGCAGCAGATCGCAAACATTGCGCACCGGCATGCGCCGATTCTCGCCCGTCTGCATATCTTTTAGCGTTACATCGCCCGCCGCTACTTCATCTTCGCCGATCAACACCGCGTAGCGAACGCCCAGTTTGTCGGCGTATTTCATTTTTTTGCCAATCGCCGCATCTTCGACATAAGTAATCACCGGGCAAACCGAGCGCAGTTCATGCGCCACCTCGAGCGCACGCGGTAGCTGCGCGCTACCAAACGGCGCCACCAAAACTTTAGCCAACGTCTGCCGCGACGGATTGACGACTCCCGCCTCGCGCAATTTATAAAACAAACGCGATAAACCAATCGAAATTCCCACGCCCGGCAAAGAGCGCTTGGAATAATTAGCCGTCAAATTATCGTAGCGTCCGCCCGAACACACGCTGCCGACCTCGGGATAATCGTTCAAATTCGTTTCGTATACCGTGCCAGTGTAATAATCAAGTCCGCGCGCGATAGTCAAATCGAGCCGCACGCGCTTTTCGGGTACGCGCATCGCCGCCAGCGCCGCCAACACTTCGCGCAGCTCGCTTACGCCCGCCTGGAATTGCTCGTTTTCGATACCAATCGTCTCAAGCTCATGCAAAATCTCGCTATTTTCGCCCCGAATCGCGATAAATTCTAACAGCCGCGTAACTTGCTCATCGCTGCAACCGGCATCGTGCAGCTCCGCTATCAAATCATCGCGGCTAATTTTTTCGATTTTATCGACGATTCGCAGCACATCTGCCGCCACCGCGCCGAGCCCCAGCGCCTCGAAAAAACCGTTCAAAACTTTGCGGTTATTGATACGAATCGTAAATTCGCCGAAATTAAATTGTTCGAAAATTTCATTGATAATCGCCGGAAACTCCGCGTCTACCACCGAACTATCGCTGCCAATTACATCGATATCGCACTGATAAAACTCGCGAAACCGCCCAGCCTGCGCCCGCTCCGCGCGGTGCACTTTGCCGATTTGGTAGCGCCGAAACGGAAACGCCAGCTCACCCTGGTGCTGCACCACGTAGCGCGCCAGCGGCACCGTCAAATCAAACCGCAAACTCAGGTCGTTTTTGCCGCGCTCAAACCGATAAATTTGCTTCTCGGTCTCGCCGCCGCCCTTCGCGAGCAGCACCTCGCTCAGCTCGATATCCGGCGTATCAAGCGGCGCGAAACCATAGCGCTCGTACGCCGCGCGAATAATCCCCAGCAATCGGTTAAACTCAATCTGTTCCGCCGGCAAATACTCATTAAACCCGCTCGGCAAACGCGGCGTCGTAATCTTATTCATATCTCTATTATGTCGAGGCTGGGGCAATTTGTCAAAGGATGAATTACATTATCTATCTCGTCATACTCTCAGGCTGGTCATTTGGAACAAATTCTAGTTCAATACCACGCTTGTTATGAATGAACTGCCCATCCACGATCGCGCCGATGGCGATTGCCCTGATGTAATCTGGATTTAAATACACTGGGTTGTCGGGCTGGAAGACCTGCCCTTCCTCGGTATTCACAAGAGACTCGGCGGGTCGATTCGGGTCGTCGTTATCAAACGGACTAGCCATAATGATTGCCCACTCGGGAACATTATAATACGACTCGCCTTGCGCTACGCAGTAGTAGTTGCCTCGTATTTGCTTAACATCTTCGCGCGAGAGATCGCCCCAGTACACCTTTGTTCCATCTGGTCGAAAATATGATGGATCTTTGTGCGGAACGACGCGCGCATCACTCGATTGACCAATATGATCGTATTCCTTAACTATCTGTGGGTTATTAGGAAACAAACTAATTGGCTCGTCTGGTTGGTGCTCGCCAAACGGAGGCTTGAACCAAAATGAATCAGCGGACTGCCACTCAGCCAACAAAGTTTCTCCAGCCTGATCTTTGATAACAGCTGGCTTGAATAGCGCACCCTGAATCTCCTGGGGATTGACGTCTTTGGGCTTGATATATTCAAGCAGAATCGTCAGTACCTCTTCAGTGTCGCCGCATGCAATACTATCGCTGATTTCACTAGCGATTTGCTGCCGGCGCCGGTAGTCGTAGCGAGGATCTCCAGTCTCCAGAATATCGAGATTACCAATCATCATACCTACCAGCTGCTCAACACCAACCGACCGGCTGTCTTCTCCGTTTTCAGCTCGCCTAAAACCCTCTTCAAGCAAACTAGTAGCGTATTCCTCAGAGTATTTCACCACTTCAGGAATATCCACTCCACGCTCTTTAACATATTTGGCTGCCAGATCTTCTGAAATGAATTGCTCCCACAAATAACCATGCCAAGTAGTCAAAGTCTGGTCTTGAAATAGCCATCTAGTATAAATCGCTAACGGCGATGAAGTATCGAGGCTGTCGGGATCATCACCAAACGCCTCGGCTGCACGTTTGTTCAAGAATGGCGGATCATTCAGCACCATATTTAGATCATTTAGCACACCAAACAGCGTCCCGGTATCGTCAATTTCAGTTGTGTCGTCTGTCCAATCGCCTGACGCCGACAAGGAAATGGCATCAGCCAGATGACTATCAGGCAGTTTAGCCAGCGCGTCTAATAGTTCTTTAGCGTCCTGGGCGCGGCGATTCCGCTCCGCACCGGCTTCACGCCGTAAAAATTCAGGGAAACCCTTGATAAAGTCATCAAATGCAGTACGTCGGCTTAAGGGTGAATCTGATGATAACTCATACTTATTGGGGTCGTATAAGTCTACTCTGTTAATCTCAAAACTACGTTTCTCTACAAAATCCTCTATAGACATAGCACTAATCATACCATAACTTGTTTCTAAAAGCAAAAAATCAAAGCCAGTAGCTAGTTGAACAAATCCGACGCGCATAACTTGACTACAAAAGCAAAGTGTGTTATTATAAAAGAATATGGCACATGAGCGAGACGAATATCCCAGTAGATTAACTAGTGATGTACGCGAATGTATTCCGCGGCAGCCTCATTTTTCGAACGAGACGGCGAATTTTACGACAGAAGAGATAGATCGCGGCGGCGAAAGCTCTAGTGCAGAAGCTGCGAGAGAGGAAAGAGTAAGCGGGATGATGTCTACTACGGCAATTATTCATTCCTTTGGCGAGACGCTATCAAGCTCCGCGTACGTAAACACGACAGAATCGGAGTGTGCTTATGACAACCAACCGCGCTTTCAGGGCGATACTACCGACCCATCTAAGCATGACCCGACGAATTTTAGGTATTTAGTCCATGCTTTGAATCCGGGCGCAAAGATGAGCGCTATGCGTATAGCGGTTGATTTTAGCGATCACATCAATTCTTCGCACGGCGATCAATCAATAAACATGTACGACCAGCCAGAGAGAGTGGCAGAACGCGTCTCTTTAAGTATGTCGCTGATCGATCAAGATCACACTGCTACATGGGGACGTGGAGGCTTGATAATTTCAGCGCCTGAAGAAAATATCGTTTTGACTTCGAGGACTGATGCTGGTTCGCACAATAACGACAAGAACTTTCTCTTGGAGCAAGGTGCTAGACACGGCGTAATGTCGGCGGAGCAATTGTTAGCTACTACATCGCCGCGGCAGTATAACGAAGTTGTAGCTTTGGCGGATAACGACGGCAGCAAATTAGAGACAATAGGGTTTTTCTATAAGGTTACTTCCAAGGGTGAGCCGGTTGATCCGGTGATTGCCAGGCAGATGCGGATGCACGCTGAGCGGTTGGGTTTGCCGGTCGTGGAGATTCCACAGGAAAATGAAATAGGAAGAGATAGGGTCGATCGCTATGAGAGTCTTATTAATAAAGGTCAAGAGTGTATAGCGGTTACTTATAACGGGGAGCGATATTTGATGTTGGTGTTTAGCGGGCACAGCTATAATATAGTCGATGAGGCTGAAACATATAGATTCGCTTCGCCTGAAGAGATGGCGGCGGCATTACAATTTGCTGTTGGTACGAACGATATGAGCGAAGCAGAGGCGCAACAAATAATGGATGGCTACACTGAAGCGCACGATCGCCGAATGACGCCGACAGCTTATTATGATAGTGAGGGTAATTGCGAAAAGATTATGTATTATGAGGGCTATGGCGACGATGAACTAAGGATTACGCTTTATAATTCGGGGTATATTCGTCGAGTGCGTACAAAGCGGGAGAGCGAGGAGCAGAGGAGGGCGATGTTAGGCGATTTTGTTCGTCATGACGCTCAAAGCCGTAGTATTCCAGCTCGACCACATGTGGCTGACTCTATGGTAAAACGCGCCAAAGAAGGTTTAGACGAGGCTAAGGCAGATGAGTTGCAGCAATGGTATGATAAGTGTCGAGAAGCTATTGAGCAAAACTGGAGGGCGTACGTACAGAGGTGCTGTAGGAAAAAAGCAGTGAAGTCCAACCCTAAAACTATATCTCGATTGAAAACCCTTTAGATAAAAAAGTTGAGTTTTTGACCCGAAGGTGCTATAGTCTAAAGTGCTCGTCGTATTTCATTTGGTGTTTCGAGCCAGTATGTTGGGGATTCGCCAAGTGGTAAGGCACCGGGTTCTGGTCCCGGCATTCGGGGGTTCGAATCCCTCATCCCCAGCCAAGTGAAATATGATGAAAAACAGAATTTTGCGCTACGCTTTTTAGGTTAGTAGATCGCGTGTGCTACTTTCTATTTCTATTGAAGACTAGCCCGCACGAACAAACCGCCAGAATACTCAACCATACGACACTTAGCACGGCATAAACACTAGACGGCAGTCGCGAAACAAGCGCACCAAACAAGGCAATCGACTCCCCAGAGAGCAATGCATACATGCTAGCGACAAACCATAATGTAGGCGCAACCACCGCCAGCACGCCAGAGAACCGCCGAACAGCACGCGGCAAATCCATCGACAGCAAAAAAGGCAGCGACATCAGCTCGACGGCAACGATTGCGACCGCAAGCCAGGTTTGCGCATCGCTCGGCAAGTCACCAAACGTACCAGGAAACTTTTCAAACGCAAACAGTTGCAACACAAGCACGGCAACCGTCCAGCACGCCAAACCAAACGCGGCATAATTCGCCCGTGTTGTAAAAAATTCTTTTGGAAAAATACTAGCTATAAACTGTTTCATATCTTTAGTATACCGTTTTTCCACATGATTTTTTCAAATTTGTCCAAAAAATACTTGCCACATACCGTAATTCCGTGTATTCTACAGATAGCGAAGTTACAAAAAACAAACACCAAAACTTGTATCGATCGCTCTCCGATATATCCACCACAACAATCTAAACGCCCTGCTTTTGCAGGGTGTTTAGGTTTCTGAAAATACCACAACCTGCAAAACTCGGGCGAGATACACCCCGAAACCGAGCGATTCCTAATCTACCTTGCGGCTATGTACTGCACGCCATGTGGCGATATTACCATGATGACCGCTCAGCAGTACCTCGGGAACTTTCATGCCGCGCCATTCTTCGGGGCGCGTGTACTGCGGAAACTCAAGCGTTTCGCCGTCACTGAAGCTTTCAATTGCCGCGCTGTTTTCGCCGCCAAGTACGCCCGGAATAAGTCGCACAATACTATCGATAATCGTCATCGCCGGCAGCTCACCACCTGTCAACACATAATCGCCGACGCTCAGCTCTTGATCGACAAGCGCCATAATCCGTTCATCATATCCTTCGTACCGTCCGCAGATAAAGATATACCCGTGATCTTGCTCGCTATATTCTTGCGCAAGCGCCTGCTTCCAACGCATACCGCGCGGCGTCATGATGACGACTTTTGCAGTTGGATCGTTTTCTTTCGCCTGCTCAACCGCCCGCCATAACGGCTCGACCATCAGAAGCATACCATCGCCGCCGCCATACGGCGTATCATCAACCGTTCGACGCGGACCAAGTCCAAACTCGCGCAAATTAATCGTCAATAACTCAACATAACCGTCCTTTTGCGCTTTCCACATCATAGAACTGCCAAAGACACCAGTAAACATCTCAGGGAATAAGGTGACAATTTGGAATTTTCTCATAATTTATAGTATAGCAATATTTGACTAAAGCGTCTATTTATATTTTTGGTGTACTTGCGTATACGCTTACTTCATTGTTATATATAAGTAGCATTATTTGTATAATTTATTTTATAGCTATGTTTGTAAGAATATACGTAATATTATAAATTATACATTGCTACTTTCATCAAATAATCCTTACACCTCTCGCAAACTGCGCCGCCAAAAAAAATAAAATGTTCTCTTTCACGCAACCAACAAAAAAGCCACTCCGCTAGATAGCAAAAGTGGCTTTCTTGCACAAATAAGTCTCTCAAACCATTTGTTGGTTTGCTCGCAACAAGAGCAATTTGTACGTTTTCTCGCAGTTCAAGGTTCTCGCATGAACTTACTTATGATTATATATCAAGGTCGTCTAGTTCTGCAAGCTCTTCGCGCGACTTTTTTGCGAATTCGCTTGGCTCATCAGCGCTGTTTTCCACAGTATCAGTAGTTGTGCTGTCCACAGGTTCTTCGCTTGATACATTCGCTACTGTTTCGTCTGGGTTATCGTTGTTGACAATTTTCAGGTTGTAGCGCGCGCTATTCTTCGTTCCGAGCGCCCGCAGTAGTGTCCGCAAGCTTTGCGCTGTACCGCCGCGACGACCAATTACACGGCCTAAATCTCCAGGATTAACCGTCAGCGTCAATAGCACGCCCTTCTCATCAACGATACGGTCAACCGATACATCGTCTGGGTGTTCCACCAAAGATTTTACGATATATTCTACAAATTGCTGGTCTATTGTCGACATATGCCCTCATGCCTCCTTTTCGGTCTTACAGGTTATCGTACTTTTTCAGTATACCACGGAACACAAGCAAAATAAAAAGCTCGCCGCTGTAAACTTTGGGCGAGCTTTTCGCACTTCAACTCTCTAAGTTAGGCTTCGGCGGCCTCGGACTCTTCTGCAGCGTCTTCTTTTGGCTGATTCTTACGCAACTTCTCGGCGTTTTTCACCGCTTTCGTTTTGTTGCCCTCAAACTCTTTTACCCAACCCGGCAACTTCACGCCAGCACTTTTGAGCAACTTAACAACACGCGGCGTCGGCTGTGCGCCATTATCCAAATATTTTTGCGCCAATTCAACATTAATATTTGAATCTTTAGTGTGCGGATTGTAGCTGCCGACATACGCGACCACGCGGCCGCTTGACGGATGGCGCTGAGCTTCTTGTACCGCCAGCCGGTATACCGGATAAGCTTTGCGGCCGAGGCGTTGCAAACGAATTGCGAGCATAAATGTAATATTCCTTTACTTCACTTTACAGGTTTACTCTTTTACTTCTTAGACATTCTACCGGATTTTACGATAAAAGTCAATCTGACTTAGCGCTTTTTTGCTTCGCATAGGCTTTGAGCGCTGCTTTTGCCGCTTCTTGCTGCGCCGACTGTTTGCTTGACCCAATCCCTTTGCCCATCAGCGTATCGTTGACATATGCGCCGAGCGTGAATACTTTATCGTGGTCTGGCCCCTCCTCAGAGAGAACCTTGTAAACCGGCGTTGCGCTATCAACCTGCTGGCTAATTTCTTGTAAATGGCTTTTTGGGTCGCGCCATGAACCCTCGGCAAGGATTTTATCAAGCTTCACGATCGTATACTTCTGTATAAACGCCGCTGCGTCATCGTAGCCGCGCTCTAAATAGATTGAGCCTATCACTGCTTCGTACGCATTTGCTAGAATCTGACGCCGCGCTCGATCTGAACCATGCTTCTCGCCTTTACTCATACGCACCAATGGCTCATACCCCAACTCTCTTCCAGATTCTGCATTGCTAATCGTATTCACTAATGCCGCACGCCAGCTTGTCAAAATTCCCTCCGGTTCGCTGTAGTGCTGAAACAGATAATCGGTCACGACCAGTTCAAGTACTGCATCACCCAAGAACTCAAGCCGCTCATTATGCTCGCTCACCGATTTACGGTGCTCGTTCACGTAGCTGCGATGCGTCAAAGCAGTAATCAGAAGTTGAATATCACTATATTCAAATCCTAATTTCTGCTTTGCCCAGTCCTGATATGGCCCCGTTGGCATGCCTGACATTTATAATTTCTCCTCTCGTATGCGTGTTTTTGCTTTTAACATTAGTTTTGCGATATCCTCATATTCAATTAAATCGAGAGCTTCATTGAACGGGAACCACTTGATACCTTTCATCCAATCCTCCTTCTGAATTTCATCGCCGCTCGTACGGACGCGCACTAGATAAATTTGCGTCGTCATCAGTACGAGCTTATCAATTCGGCGGTACCGAAAATGAATTTTACCGAGCCATCCGAGCATATCAACATCATGCAATCCTGCTTCTTCGCCAATTTCGCGGCGCGCTGTTTGCACTGCAGTCTCACCCTCTTCAATATGCCCTTTCGGGATCGTCCAACGATCTTTGGCGTCTTGAATCAATAAGATTTCCAGCCCATTTACGCCATGGCGAAAAATCACGCCGCCGCTTGTCGGCTCGCGTACAATTTCCTGAATCGACGCCGAACGCGAACGCGTCAAGTACTTGCGGATATGATCAAATCTATTTTTGCTTTGTTGTTTCTTTGGCGGTTTCGTCATTATCCGATGCCCCCTTTACCAGCGTGCGGTATGCCGTACCAAGCACACCGTTCACGAACCGGCTTGAATTATCGGAACCAAACGCTTTCGCAAGCTCAACCGCTTCGTTGATTGCTACTTTTGGCGGCACGACATCGCTGCGGTATAGTAATTCGTACAGGCCGATTCGCAGCACCGTGCGGTCAACACGCGCTATCTGCGAAATCGGCCAATCTGGCGCAATCGGCTGCAGCGCCGCGTCAAGCTCCGCCTGCTTATCGACGACACCATCTGCAAGCTCTTTTACAAACGTAACGTCGTCAATCGCTGATTCGTACCGAACAATATCGCGCGCAACAATAGCCTCAAGCGTATCCGATGTGTCGCCCGCTTGCGTGCGGACTTCATATTCATACAGTGCCTGCAATGCAACAATTCTACCCAGATGCCGGTTTGATGCCATACGCGTCAGTTCCTTATTTAGTATTTTTCCTCTTAAAATAAGACTCTGTTAACTTACTTCGCAGATTTTGACTCCGCTGCTCTTGCCGGCTTGCTCGTTTGATTGTTTGCTGGTTGCGCCACCTGTGCGGTTGTCCGTTTATTCTTGCCGATATACACTCGCACTGGCGAGGTGCGGTTAACACGCTTTGCGAGTTTCTCGACCAAGTGGCTGCGACGCAGACCAGTCTTGCGAGGACTTGATTGTTTCTTTGGCTGTGCCATGAAATATTCTCCTTCTCTCGGATTTCTTGTATAAACTTGAACTGTATTATACGCGAAAATGATGTTTTTCTCAAGTTACTTGACTAATTTACCATTTTTTATGATAAAACATTGACTTTTTATTATGCTTGTGTTATTGTAATACCTATGAATACATCACATGAATTATCCAACACAGAAAAATCAGAATCAACCGCAAACCGCGTCCTAGCGCTCGCGAAAAAGACAAGCGCTGAGATTGCTGTTCTCGCCACGCTGGCAACGGGGTTAGGAGCGTGCGGCAGCGAGACAGAAAGCGGCGAAGCAAAAGAGCCGCTATCACCAGAGACACAGGTTGCTCAAATTGTTGATAATTACATTAAAGACCCCGAAAATAACCCGTTGCCCGAGGGTGTTGAGATCGTAGAAGTAACTATAAAGGATGGCGACGGTTCCCAAAGCGCCGGTGAAAGGGTCATAGCTGAGCAACGAAAATCGGGCAATTTTTCTAGCGCTGATGCTAATAATGCACGAAGTACTTCAGCCGCTACGTCAATAAATCTATCAAGAAGCATAGAAAGTGACGGCAAAGGCGCTATGCACCCTGGAGATACAGCTTACGTAGCCGTCGGACGCATAAATGCTGACGAACTCATAGATGTCGCGAATTTACGATTAGAGCGCAAGGCTGAGGATTAGGCTAAATTACTATACTAATTAGCTTACCTTTCACATAAATCACTTTCTTCGGCTCGCCCACGACATAGCGTTTGACGCTTTCATCGCTCAGGGCGAGCTGTTTGATTTTATCTTCACTCGCGCCGGTTGCTACCTGTAATTTGGCGCGTACTTTACCATTGACTTGCACGACAATCGTCATCGTATCCTGCATAATTTTTGCATCGTCAAAATCTGGCCAATCAACAAAATCAAGCTGCGAATCATGCCCAAGTTGCCGCCACAGCTCAGCAGCCATATGCGGCGCAAAAGGCTGCACAAGCTGCACAAGCGTCTCAAGCGCCGACCGCCACGCAGGTGAAAAGCCCTCAGTTTTTAGTTTGTACAGATCATTCACATACTCCATCAGAGCGGCAATCGCCGTATTGAAGCTTAAGCGATAAATATCGTCGGTAACCTTTTTAATTGTTGCGTGCGTCAAACTATCAAGTTTTTTTACGTTTGCTTGCGCTGATTTATCGCTTTCGTCGTATTCTTGTACAAGCGTCCACAAACGATTCAAGAATCGGTACACACCAGCGATGCCGCGGCTCGACCAACTGGAGTTTTCGGTAATCGGCCCGAGAAACAGCTCGAATGTACGAAGCGCATCGGCGCCATAGCCTTGATCAATAACATCAAGCGGGTCGACAACATTGCCGAGGCTTTTGCTCATTTTGCGCCCATCCTCAGCTTGAATCAGCCCATGATACACGAGTCGCTTAACCGGCTCGGCAAATTCTGTCAGTCCGAGATCGCGAAATACGTGCGTCCAAAAACGAACATAGAGCAAGTGCGCCGTTGCATGGTCGCCACCGACATACATGTCGACCGGCGCCCAGTAGTTAACTTGTTTCGTACCCCATGCGCATTGATCATCGTGTGGATCTGTGTAGCGTAATAGGTACCACGAGCTACACGCATAACCATCCATCGTATCTGTTTCGCGCATTGCTGGACCGCCACACTTTGGGCAAGTCGTATGTACCCAATCTTCCTGCGCCGCCAATACAGATTTACCGTCGCCGCGCGGCGCAAAATCGTCAACATCTGGAAGTAGCACCGGCAAATCATGCTCCGGTACAGCTACTGCACCGTCAATCGGACAATGAACGATCGGAATTGGCGCACCCCAATAACGCTGGCGACTAATTAGCCAATCACGCATCTTGTATGTCGTTTTAGCATGACCAACACCTTCTTGCTCCAACCACGCGACGATTTGCTCGCGCGCGTCTTCACTCCGTGCGCCGTCAAATGCGCCAGAGTTTACGAGAATCCCCTCGCCATGATAACACTGTTCAGTACTCGCGTCGTCCTCAGGACGCTCAATGACTTCAACGACCGGTAGCTCAAATTTCTCTGCAAATGCAAAATCACGTTCATCATGCGCCGGTACGCCCATCACTGCGCCCGTACCGTAGCCGCCGAGCACATAATCAGCTACCCATATCGGCATTTTTTCGCCATTCGCCGGATTGACCGCGTAGCTGCCAGTGAAAACGCCTGTCTTCTCTTTAGCGTCATTCGTGCGATCAATTTCAGTTTTTTTCACCGCTTCGTCAATGTATGCATTTACTGCCGCCTGGGTATCGCCGTCCGCTAGCATTCGCGCCAGGGGATGCTCAGGTGCAAGCACTAGATACGTTGCGCCAAAAATCGTGTCGGGACGCGTCGTGAAAACGGTAATTGGCGGAATATATTCAAAATCGTATACCGCAACTACGCTATCTAGCGTCACATTATTACCGTAAAATTTCTGAAAATCAGCAAGCTTTTCATTATCATCGCGATAACTCTCATGTCCGGGCATATTATTCGGTACTTTTTTAAGCGGTAGTTTCTGAGCATTCGTAATTTTCGCATAACCAAACGATTCTACGATATCGCCGTCGCGCGTCATAAGTTCAGCGACATCGCCCGCTGCAAGATTTTTTGCTCCTAAGCGAATCGTATTCGTCTTAGCGCCAGCCTTGATTTTCTCTGCTAGCTCAGGCGTAAATTTCAGCGAATCAGACGGCTTGCAGTTAATCAGGAAATTTACCTCCGCACCCTCGCTTTTGCCGATCCAGTTTCGCTGCGCTATTTTAATTTTGTCCGGCCAATCCATTTCGGGCAACTCGGCGAGTAATTCATCAGCGTATGCTGTAATTTTGAAGAACCATTGCTTCATCGGCTTCTTGATAACCACAGAATCACAGCGCCAACATTTGCCGTCAATCACCTGTTCATTCGCAAGCACTGTTTTGTCTTTTGGGCACCACCACTGGAGCGAATCCTTTTGATACGCAAGCCCGCGCTCAAATAACTTCGTAAAAATCCACTGCGTCCACTTGTAATACGCTGGGTCGCTGGTATTGATTTCGCGCGTCCAATCAATACTTGCACCAACGCGCTGCAGCTGATTCTTGAAGTTCGCAATATTTTCGGGTACAGTTTGTTTCGGCGACCTGCCTGTTTTAATCGCATAATTTTCCGCCGGCAATCCGAAGCTGTCCCAACCCATCGGATACAATACGTTATACCCAAGTGCCCGGCGAAACCGCGCAACCGTATCAACGATGGAGTGCTCCAAAAAATGCCCTGCATGCATACCTGCGCCGCTTGGATACGGGAACATACCCGTAATGTAGTATTTTGGTTTATCGCCAAAATCAACAGCGCGGTAGCGGGCATCATTCGCCCAGATTTGCTGCCACTTCGGCTCAATTTCAGATGGATTATAGCGTTTCATTAGCTATAGTATATCAGATTTTACACCGATCAGCAGATGATAAAACTAGCTGTCGCCGCTTGACGACGCCGAAGAACTGCTTATATTCATTGCCTCGTTAAGACGTTTATTCCATTCGTCGGCATGTATCACTTCCGAGTCATTCGGCTTCGTAGTCGCCACGCCTTTCGAGAAATCAAATTTAGTGTGGCTCTTCAGCGAGAACCGTGCGTCAGGTCCGCCTTCAATATCAAGCGCACGCAGTTCATGCGACCATGGCGATATCCACATTGTAAATTTCGTTTTACTGCGGCCGATCACTGAGTGTGAAGGTGTAGGATGAGCGTAGTTATCATCTGCATCGTCCAGCGCTGCAGAGGGATTATCATGCGTCGATGGGTTGCAAGCTTTTATATCCTGCGCAATCGCCGTATGCGCGAACGCCTTATTGAATTGCCGCCATGTCACTGGTTCAATCCATACCGTATACCCGACATTACCGTCCTTTGGCTGCGCTATACTTTCAATCATCACAAACGGATATTTGCGGTAAGTACTCACGATTTCCCTACGTTTTTTACTGTCTTTAAGGCTACGCTTATAAACATTTTGTACGCACCGCGCCCGTTCTGCCGCGCGCTGATTATTCTTGTATAAATCATTAATCTCGTATTTCACCCACTTATTGCTCACTTTTTCAAGCTGATTTTTAGCGGACGCCGGCAATTCTTTACCGCCCGTAAATGCACTCAGCGCTTCTGCGAGATTTTTAACTTTGAAATATATCGTGCCGTCGTCAGTCATGAGTGCAGACGCTTGCACTGAAATATCACGACCATCAATACTCATTTGTAGCGTAGCGTTAGCATCAACGCTTGGCGACGAATTCATGCCGGTATCAAGCGTTAACTTTTTGAATGAAACATTTTTCGTGCCTGCATCATATTTATAGTCCATGGTTATCTCTGTGTGCGTCGAAAACTTATTCGCTGATTGCAGTTTCGTAATCGCGTCAAGCACGACATTTTCGGGACGTTGATATATTGAGTACGCCAGCACGCCGCCGCAAATCGCAAGCAAAAACAACACGCCGCCCGCGATACAGCCAATAATAACAAGTATTAACTGCGATGACGATGTGCGCGGCATGTATGGCACGGGCTGCTGCGGTAATGCCGGCTGCAATGGCTGCGGCACTGGCTGAGCGGGCGCGACAGGTTTCGATGATTCCGTGTTAGCTATCGCCTGCTCTGCGTTCGTGCCGGCAGTTGATCGTTCTACATCTTTATTCTTCGCGCGTTTCTGCTTCGGTTTTGATTCTTTCTCTTTTACCATAACGCTTGCTCCTCTTACTTAAATTGCTGGAAAAACGCTTCTTTTTTTGCCATCCACTGCGCATCTTGGCGGACAAGTCTAACATCTTCTGTCATATTACACAATACTTTTACGCATTCTTCCAGATAAATCGTGTCCTGCGACCCCTTCACGAGCACAATCGCATTTCCCTGCGTCACCGAACGCACGAACTCGCCTGCTTCAATCGCATTCCGCGCAATGTGAACTTGGCAACCGCGCCGCCGCGCCGCGGGAGCAATATAACGTTCAGACTCCGGACCAACAGTAACTACCCAGGCAAGTAAATTCGGATCGCACATTGAACCAAGCTTTTCGTGCTCCATTTGGCTGCTTGCGCCAAGTTCGCGCATATCGCCGAGCACAACAATACGTTCGGCAGCATCGTCAAACGAATAGAGCGTCTGGAGTGCTGCAGCGGCAGCGGCTGGACTTGAATTATATGTATCATCAATCACCGTAACACCGCCGATCCCGTGCAGAATATTCATGCGCCCCGGCACAGGTTTGATCATGCTCAAGCCGCGCACGACTTCTTCGGGCGCAAACCCAAACATAATTGCAGCAGCAACCGCGCCCATAATCGGACGCAGGCTGTGCTCGCCCGCAACTTTGATTGTCGCCGGAAATGAACCGTACTCCGACGCAATAATCGTACCCTCATAGCCGACATCAGCATCAAATCGCTGCGGCTCAAACCGAAACTCAGCGCTGCCAGACGTACCATACGTACTGAAATTTGGATTATTGATAAGATCCGCAAACCGCCCGTCGATATCATCGCGGTTGATGAGTCCGACTTTTGAAAACGACAACACCGACAATTCTTCTTGCGCCACTGCCTCAATCGTGCCAAAGAACTCCATATGCTCTGGCGTCACCGCAGTCACAAGCGCAATATCCGGACGCAAATATTCGCCAAACGCTGCCATATCGCCAGGATGATCAACGCCAAGTTCTTGGACGATAACATCAACATCAGTTGGCTGCCGAATCCGCCGCCGCGCCGCACGGAATACGCCGAACCACGAAAATGGATTTTTCAACTTCGTTGGCAAAGCAATACCGAGAATCGCGAGCGGCACCGACACTTCAGAGTTATGATTGCCTTCGTGCATGCGCACGCGGTAACGCTGTACGAGCAAATCGCCAAGTGCGCGCTTCGTACTCGTCTTGCCAACACTGCCAGCAACAACAATGAGTTTGATTTCGGGGTGATACGCAAAATAGTCAATGACGTATCGCTTCATTTTCTTCAAGACATATTTTTTGAACATATACTTATGATACCGTATGTGGTAAAAATACGAAAATAGAGGCAAAAGAAAAACACCCTCTAGACCATCCTAGAGCGTGCTTTTCTGGTGGCTCCTACTAGACTCGAACTAGTGACACAAGGCTCTTCAGGCCTCTGCTCTACCAACTGAGCTAAAGAGCCACACCTCCTCTATTCTACTAAACTCTCTTTGTTTGCACAATAGAGGAGAGCGTGCCATTACTCTGTCCGGTTTTCCTCAAGCGATGTTATCTTCTTAATCATCGGCAACACAAGATAAACGCCAACGGCTGCCGCCGCGAGCAATCCGCCAACGATACAGTAATATGTCGACGTAAGCGTTGGCCTAACTGTGTTTGAAAGCGACGACAAGAATATGGTTGAGACCCATACCCCCAAACCAGCTGCCACGAGCGATACGCTCACGAGCGGGATAAGCGACTCAATCATCACAACCTGCTTTAATTGTCCAATCGTCATGCCGCCGAGGCGCAGTGTCAAGAGCGAACGCCGGCGCTCCAGCAATCCGCCAATTGTCGATACGATCATACTGCAAACCGCTACTGACATAGTCAAACCGATACCAGCATATGCCATTTCGGCAAAACTTTTAACCACCGGACTAATGTGCGGCTGCTGCGCGTACGTGCCGCTGATAACATAACGATTCGCGGTTTGCGAACTGTTCTCTGCAATAAGCGTACGCAGCGCATCAATATTGTCGTTGCTATTCAATGCTACCATATATGTTGGCAGTATCGCATCTTTATCAACAGCATCGACTGTCGCAACCGTTTTAACCACTTTTTCGTTAAAATTCACCACCGCATACTCTTTATTGTCTGGACAAATGTGGCGCGTATACGCGGGCAGTGCTTGGCACGGAATGTATGAGTTGTCATCTTTACGATACACTTTTTCGACCGACCTTACATAACTCTGCGAACGTAGTGTCTCAGCCAAATCATTTCCTACCGGCTCAACCATAACGAGCGCCGTATCTTTTTTAAGCTGTGAATAACCGTTATCGTTCACGGCGTCGGCATTTAGTTTATCGACGCCGCCAACTGCTGTGAGGTAAAAACTACCCGCAAAGAGTGCTAAAACCACGCCGCTCACGCTACGGAACACTTGTTTTGATTGACCAGAGATTCGCTTGCCTGCAATAAGTGTCGACGGGCGCGCCGTGAAGTGGGCGGCAACGCGAGACAATACATATGTTAGCCACGATCCTGCCAGAACCAAGCCAAACATCACAAGTACAATACCGCCCATCAACGCCAGCATTGGCGTCATAGCATCATCTGCGCTTTTTACCCATTTTGCACCCTCCGGCAGTGTCATCCAGACAAAGATACCGAGTCCAGCGAGCAATGGAATGACGCGCCATAACCGCGGCTTTTTCGCGACTTTCTGCTTGCGCGCCACACCAAGCGGCGACGTTTGCACGTGGCGCATACCCCACCAGTTTGCCGCCAGGCTAAGCATGAGTATCAGGCCGACAATCAACGCGTATTGTCCCCAGCCAACGACCATGTCCTGCGACATAAAACGCATATCGTCAAATTTATATTGCTGCAAGAGAGGCAATGTTGCTATATACGCCAACGAGCCGACAACGACTCCGGCGAGCGTTGCGATAAATGATTCAAACAAGAGAATCTTCGTCACTTGGCGCCGCGTACCGCCGATTAGTCGAATTGCTGCGTAACGCTGCTCGCGCTGCGCACTTCCGAGCTGCGTCGCAACCGCTACAAACATCACGATCGGAAAGAGTAAAACCGTACCGCCAACTGCAATAAGCGCTAATCCTACCGCGCCAAACCCCGCTCTCATACCGCTCGTGTCAAATTTATACATGTCAACAAACATGCTCTGTCCATAATCATCTTTTGCGGCTGCTTCATCGGCATTCGCCCCGCGAATGACAGACAACGAGTCGGGCGACGATTCAAGCGATGCCGGAATCGTTCCCAAATACTTTGTACCATAGCGTTCACCGATACGATCCTCCGGACGCTCTTTGGCGATTTTTGCCAACGCTTCCGACAAATAATACTCGCCCGGCGCCGGCGTCTTTATTCCGCCTGGCAACTTCAGCGCATGATCTCCTGCCGCATAGACTGACATTACATCAAACTCTTTGTCGTGCCATTTGTTGAGATTACCCGGCATATACAACGACGCCTTTAACGGCGACACACCAGGAATTGGTTTTTGATTATTCTGCTTAGCATTAAATACCGCAAAACGCCAGTCGACATGCTGCGCACGACCCATCAAGCCGTTCGTACCTGCCGTCAGTGCCAATAGAACAAAAAGACCAAGCGCGACTGCCGCCGCCGTCAGGCTGAGACGCCCAATTGATTGGCGGCCAGATTTTTTGAACAACAGCCAACTGATACTCATTTTCGCCCTCCAGCAATTTGCCCGTCGCGAACAATAATCTCGCGATCGGCATAGGCGGCAATCGTCGGCTCATGCGTCACCATAATGACCGTCGTGCCATTATCTTTCGCGGTTTTGATAAACAACTCCATCACCTTCTCGGAATTGAGCGAATCAAGCGAACCAGTTGGCTCATCAGCAAACAATACTTTCGGCTCAATCACCATCGCCCGCGCAATCGCCGCCCGTTGCGCTTGCCCGCCCGACAATTCGCCCGGCAAACTCTCCTCTTTACCATTCAATCCAACCTTATCAATCCACGTATTAGCACGCCGATACGCCTCTTTACGGTCAACGCCGTTCAGCAACAGCGGCAACGCCACGTTATCATGAACTGTCAGTTCCGGCACAAGCTGTCCGAACTGAAATACAAACCCAAAGCACGTACGGCGCAATTTAGAGCGCTTATCGTCACTTAGTTTATCAATGCGTTTTCTGTCAAGCATAATTTCACCGCTATCCACACTGATGATTGCCGCCAAACTATGAAGTAACGTCGACTTACCAGAGCCGCTTGGACCCATAATTGCCAGCACTTCGCCCGGAAGCACGTCAAGCGATACGCCGCGCAATGCGTGGGTTTGCCCATACGACTTTTTGATGTGTTTAGCACTAATTATTGGTTGATTCATATAATATTTCCTCCTTTAATTTCATTAAGCGCGAAATCGTCAACTCGATCCAGCGCAGGTCTGCTTCTAAATGATATAGCGCATAATCAATCAATAGCATGTCTGATAAACTACTGTCGCGGCGCCGGTTTGTCAGCTCGCGCATTCGCTGAACATGAGCTTTGCGCTGGTTGTCGAGGTATGGCGCAGCATCGCCGTCTTTCAGGATCGCTAACACTGTTTTGACGTACATTGTCGCCTGCAGCTGCGGCGACGGTGCTTCGGGCGATTCTAGCCAGGATTGCAAATCATTTTTACCTTGTTCGGTGATAGCGTAGCGAACCCTATCTGGACCGCCCGATTCGCTCGTATCGGCGATTTCTTCTACCTTATTATCGCGTTTCAATCGCGCGAGCGTCGAATAAACTTGACCCGCCAAAATCGGCTTTT
>ERZ773003.37-NODE-37-length-118949-cov-9.025561_pt1 | contig 118949 bp, 162 predicted proteins | sample MGYA00580668_ERZ773003 | MGnify/ENA primary metagenome ERZ773003 (study PRJEB29015, sample SAMEA2738002) | human oral metagenome | biome: human oral; feature: human-associated habitat; material: dental | place: China | collected 2126 ...
AAGAACAATCTTCCCACCTGCTTTTTTATACTTCTTCATTACCTCAATAGCTCTATAGTTCACAGACTCTACATAAGGATATGTTTCTGGTGTAGTATAAGCTACAGTCCCATCAAAGTCTAGTGCTACACTCTTATGTTTAAGCATGATAGATCCACGCCCCAATTTCTTCACAAGCCCTGCTGGATAGCTCACCAACAAACACAAAGAACTGTAAAAAACAAATGATAGGCGCACAGATAACCAGCTTAATATTCATCAGAGCCACCGATTTCTGCTCCTCTCCATTGTCTCTTCATACCGTCTCTGCAAGACCTTTTCAAACTCCTTGAGAACTCGTGTCTTTGCTTTGTCAAATCGACGATTAAGGTCACGGATAGCAATACGCTTGCCAACTTCAACGTCAAACACATCAGTTGGATACAGTCTCGCCTTGCCAGAGAAACATACAGTGCTGTTAATCACCTTGTCTACAATTTCATCTCTTTCCCATCTTCCAAGGAGATCGTTTACATCAACATTATCTAGGGTTCTACCCAAGACATCTGCCCAATAACCACGATTGTCCTTATCCACATACCGTGCAATAACAACACCTGCATTAAGATTGACTGTGAATTTCGTAATCCTTCCTCCTTAAATTTGCTCCACATTTTCAACATAGTTGCCGCTGTTAGTATAGCACACATCACGTAGACGGTCAACAAAATTATCAATGTCTCCATCCTCTACTTTTGCTTGTGCTTCCCATTCACTGTCTGCTGTGACCGTGACAGCAGCTCTAACTTCTGTAGTTAGTGTAACCTCGTATTTATTCATTAAATCTCCTCCGCAATCTAAAAATCAATAAGAAACTAATAATGCCTTGCGGCTTTCTAAGTGCTTTAACTTTTTATAGTTGATATTTGGTTTGATTTTCTCACCATTTAGTTTACGAATGTCAAACGATCCACTAGAACGCCTTGCGAAGATAAAACCTTCCTGTCCTAGACACATAACTCTATCAAAAAGTTGATAGCCGAACACAAATTTTGGTGTCTGGTTCATCTTCCTCGTGCCACCTTTATTGATCTTGCATTTGTGAATTTGACGGTTATGTTGTCGTTTCGGAACTATCAACAAAGCCTTTTCTAGTCTTTCTGCATCAAGATTCTTTGCTATCACAAAGGCATCACTTATATGTGTCTTGGTGATATTTTTCTTCTCGCGCCAGTATTTTGTAATGTAGCCATAAATGCTACAAATATTTATGTCTAGGAACATATTGTGAAGCCTTTCTATCAGTGTCTTTCGCATGATTCCCATAAAGGTAGCGTCGCGAGTAGACCTTCTCTTACGCTTTGTCGTTGGTAGTGCAACAGTCCCAGCATGATACCCTGTATGACAATCTTCACAAAGAGTTATCAAGTTGTCAGGAGCGTTACCGCCCGTCTTGCGGGTTTCCAGATGGTGAACATGGAGTTTTACCTTCTTCTTATCTGTGCTATGAGCACCGCAACACTGGCAGGAATAGCCATCACGGTGTAGAACATACTGTCTCACATTGTAGTGTCCATACATCTCTCCGAGTTGATAATCTTTACCAACTGGAATAGGCTCTCCTGCTTCCAAAGCCTTGAGTCTCTGTAAGTCAAATTCTGCTGTTTCTATGCAGATAGTTTTAATAGGCAAAAGTTTTGTTATCAACTTAATACCTTGAATATGATTCCAGATTTTTACTTCAACAGATGGTGCAAGCCATCCTTTGTGTTTAGAGTGAATCCTATTAAGAAAACGAGCTTGACGATAGCGTGTAGTCCTACTTCTACGAGAACGCCGTAACTCTCGTCTTGATGACATCAAATTTACGACATCATTTCGTGGGCGAAGCTCTGCTGCAAATAACTCCTTCTTTTCTGTCGAAGCTGATAGACCAACGTGTTTAGATCCTGCATCCACACCGAGCGTTATCTCCTGTGTGTACGTTTTGCTTGTACTGACCAACTGTATTGTGAATGGTGTTCTTTTGACAACCCTTGCCTTATTTGATTTAAGAAGTAGACGAACCTTTGCATGGTTCTCTGTTGGCATTATTGGCTGTCCTTCTTTGCTTATTACATAAACCATATTATATAACTCCTTGTTTCAGCACCTATCAAAGCAGGTGTTATCTCCTAGTAATCTAGGGTTAGTTGTCCGTAGCCAATGTTATTCCAAGGTTTTATATGCTTACAGCACTGTTCCTACCTCTCAGAACTGTTTAACTGCAAGCCGCAGAGTTCGGGATTCGGACTCACGTCCCAAAGTGCCTATATATTCTCAGATAACGTAGTTCTCATGGAACTTAGGCTAATCAGTAAGGGATTGTAAAATCCCACGACTAAAGTCGTTGGTTACTGATCAAACTTAGCCATTAAATAATCTCCCTTACGTGTTCTACTTCCAAGTCCCAGTTGCTATAGCTGAAATCATATGCTTTATGAACAAAGTCATACACATCACTGTTTTCAACGCGTTCCATAGCCTCTTCGGCTGAGTTTGCTTTTACTTTAACACTAGCTTCTACCTGTGTTCTGAATGTAATTTCATAGGTGTTCATCAAATACCTCCTTCATTTTCTTAAAAGTCTTTTCGTCCAATACAAAATAATTTGTGCCATCTTCTTCAAATTGGAACACAAGGGCTGAATAAGGTATCTGCAAATCCATTCGCTCTCGTTCATTTTTCTCAATCCACTCCTTTTTAATAGAGAATGATTCTTTAGGCTTCATGGATGTTTTACACTCAAACCCAAAATCACCTGCAATAACGTCAAGGGCGTTAAAGTGTGCAGCTCCACTATTACTGGTACACCTACCATCCAACAACTTAGCAACATACTGTTCTTGTTTACTAGAAAAATATCTAGTAGTTCCTTTCTTAGCCATGAAACCCTCCTTTTACTACTCTTGACATGAAGTCATACAGCGGCTCATTTTCAATAACAACATCTTCTTTTGGATATCTTGCTTTAACTTTGTTTGTAGGGACAATATATTGATTCTCAAACAAATTATATAAGTCTAGTCTTGCGGCAAAGTAAAAATCTGTTGGGTAAAGAAACCAGTGCTCATTCGTTTTTCTAAAATCGCTTGCATTTGGTGGTAGGTAAGGTGTTTTCTCAGTAAAATAAACACAAGGATTTTCCTTAAATTCAGCCGAAAACATATATGATTTTAGTTGATTAAATCCAATAAGCCCTAGGAGACACTTATACAAAGAATCACTGACACAGATTCTAGGAATGTCTCCTTCTTCATCTTTAACAGCACTTTCTGGGACTTTTGGCATAAATGTTTTCTTATTACCGACAAACTCTCTTGAGATATGAAACCACATTAGTCCTCCAACTCACTAGGGCGCAATAGTAGATATACTCCATCTTCTACTACATATACCTCAATATATCCATCTTCTCTAATCGGATTATGTGGCACCCAGCACATCTTTCCATTATACTTCTTGTATTCTTCCTTCTCAGTCCTTATCCGAAAAACGTACATCGAGTGCCTCCTTCAAAGATCTTTTCAAATCTGCTACTGTACCATTGTTATAAATAGTAAAGTCTGGTTCATAGTCATCAAGTGCGTGCTCTGATATGTCTGACATTTCCGAAACGTCTCGGATAATCCTAATGGTAGTTACATCCCTAAAGTAATCCTTGATGATTTGAATTTCATTTGGAAACCTACAATCGGTAACAACAGCAATATTAGGCATATCATGTTCAATAGCCTTGGCTACCTTTAACGCCCAGAATCCTTCTTTATAGGCTCTTACAGTTTGTCCTATGCCTTGTAGTAGCTTTCTTCCACGTTCATCCTTCCTGCCATCCCAACCCATCTCATAGGCAAAGGTTTTAAGTCGGTCAGCAAAGGCGTATCTTTCAGCAGTAGGATAAAGTTCTTTGATACACTTGTAGGATTCATCCTTGCCCGCCCCTGCTTTTCCAATCAACAATACTACTTTCATTCTTCAACCACCTTAAAATGCTCATAGGCGTTAAAATCATTGGGAATACGTAGCTTGATGAGGTTATAAATATCATCTAGCTTCTTTGATAGTTCTTGAACTTCCATTGGTACTGCAATCATTCTATGTACTGCTACCTTTAAGATGTTTTGAAAACTACTTGCATAAAGAAGATTCTTGTAGCCTAGTGGCTGTTTTTCATTTACCTCTCTAAGAATCCACTGTAAGCCATCTGTGGCGATAAAAAGATCTGGTGTAAGAGCAATACTGCCTTTAGGATTATTCTTGCCCTTACGTTTAGGATTCTTTGCTAGATCCTTGATGTAATCATCTGTTGTACTGCTAACAACTTTCTTCTTCCTACCCATGTTATAGCCCCCATACAATAAATGTTACAATCCATGCAGGAAGTCCAAAATGCCCAACACCAGGAATAAGTGCAAGCAATAAACACTTCCAATAAGCGACATACTCAATACCAGTCCAACACTCAATATTATATTGCCACATGAACCCTAGAATTGCAGAAATGATTGCATAAACCCACAAAGGCGAGATGGCAATAATGAAAGAAACGAATTTACTCATAAGTCCTCCTAATATAGAAATTAACCCTATGAAAACAATAGCATAAATAAAGAGCCTTGTCAATAGGCTCTTTACAATTTATTTCGTAATAATAGTATTAACTGCTTCCTCTAGCTCCTTAAACACATCTTCATGTTCTTCCATGTATTTAATAACATTGGCTAGTCCCTGCCACTTGAGCGCGTTTCCGTTGCTGTCTATTTTTGCGTCCCCATTTTCATCTGAGATTGAGAACCATGCACCAGCTTTTTGAATAAGTCCTTGTGCAATAGCAAGATTGATTGTGTCATTCTTTCCATCAATACCCTTGGATGGAGTTATGCTAAAACGCGACATCTTTCTTGACGGATTTCCTGTTTTATTTTTTAAGCACTCAATCATACTGTAATGCCCGTAGAACACGTCTGGATGTGCATTTAGCTTGTTATATGATTCATCATAGTAGCTATCCCGCTTTAGAAAAAGTCGAATAAAACAGGTGTGCTTCCACATTCTACCACCAGTGCTAATAATTCTGTTGTAGTTTGACATATCATCCCGCATTTGATTTATACCAATAAAGGTTATATTATACTTTTTAACGATTGGTGACATTTTAGCACAGAATGTGGTAAGAGCGGCTGCAATTCCACCCATAGTTTTTTCTTCCATTGTTTTGTCCATAGCTTGTTGAGATACTAACATAGGGATAGAGTCAAGGACAACCATGCCAACCCCGCCACTATCCATAAGGTCAAGAAGAATTTGAAATAGCTGTTCTGCTGTTTGATTTTCTGGTGCAATATAGATTAGATTATCAATATCTACACCAAGTTTTGTAAGCCATTCCTCATCAGAACTAAACTCTGAATCCAGAAGAACACAACGCATAACTCCTCGGTCTTTGAGATATTGTAGCCGCTCTTTCTGTTCCTTGTTTGGTTTTTCCATAGATTCAATTTCTGCAACTTCTTCGTCATACTCTTTTTGAAATTGCTTTTGTGCTTGTCCAATCATTGAATAGCAAAAGCAACTCTTTCCAGAAGACTCAGCCCCCAAGACCTCCATAATAGTTCTTGGAAGTCCACCATGAAACAAATAGGTAAATGCAGGAGAAACAAAAGGTATATTGCCAAAGTTTTTCTTCTTTACTGCTGATGTGCCTACAAGATTAAATTTATATTGCTTATTTATGTTTTTAATTACATCATCTAGTTTACTCAAATATATTCCTCCATCAATAGTTAGTTCCTATGATCTCTTTTACTTTTCCTCTTTTGGTCTTGTCACAATTAACCTGTCTGCCAACTTCAACATAGTGAATGTTATAATCTTTATACAGTTCTTCTGCATGAATACTGTTAGAGAACATTACCATAACACCATCATTGGTGAGTTTATCTATGAACTCCTTTAGCTCTTGGTGACTGAACTTATTTTTAACATAATTAGTGAAGTTATCCACATATGGTGGGTCAATGTAAACAAAATCACCTTCTTTTGGTGTGATTGATTCATAACTCATACATTCAATGTTTACATCTTGTAGATATTTAGACATTTCTAATATTGCGTCATAATCAATTACTTTACCATTTTCTATCCACGGAACATTAAACTCACCCTTACTGTTTTCTCTATAAAGTCCATTGAAACATTTCTTATTCAGATAAATAAATGACGCTGCAATAGTAAGAGAATCATTTGTTGTATTAAACAAATCTCTCACTCTATAGTATTCTTCTTCTGTATTATTAAATGTCTTTATCAGATCAATAACTTCTTGTGGATGTTCTCTTACTTCTTTATACATAGTAATAAGCCTATGGTTTATGTCAGAGAGGTGTCTCTGCCCCCCCCCTAGGATTGAAAATGCAAGTGCTCCGCTGCCTAGAAATGGTTCGTAGTAATCATTATACTTCTTTGGCATAAGTTCTTTTAGTTTTGGAACTAGCCGTGACTTACCACCAACCCAATGTACTAATAGTTTCATACTTGTTCCATTTCTCCTAAGTCATAGTCACATAAATCTGCAAAAGAAACAATAATTTCTGCTATATCATCTGTAACATATACATAGTTTTCCTCGTTGCAATATCCTACTATCTGAGTAAGACCATGATATTTTTCTCCCATAGCTTTAATCCTATCAATCTGACAAAAGAAATGGTAGCCAATAGGAAAGTTATTTAAGTCCTCCGTCATAGTTCTTGTATTTTCTTTGACATTCTCTAAAACCTCTAAGCAGATGGTTTTTAGACGATCTGTACTGTTAAACTTAACCATTATCTACCTCCGCAATAGGTTCTAACTTTGTTGACGTAACCCATGTTTTATCATAAGGCAAAAGAACCTTACTATTGTGTCTCGCAAGGTCTAGCATCTCTTTTAGTTCTTGTAATTCTCTAATGCAGTCAGCCATCTCAAGAACAACATCATAATAATCAACGCCACAAAACTTAAAGTTATTTGCTTCTTCCATGTATGCGTCAATCTCTAATGAAATACTGCTGATTTTATCTTCAACATCTTTGGCTAACTGCTCAGTATCATGGCACAAGTACCGCATTTACATCACCCTCATCAATTACCAACATATCTCCGACAGTGCTATAGCTTTTATGAGAAAGACGCAACATAAGGTCAAACTCTCCGCTATCCACTACATACACAACAGCAGTAGGAAATGCCATATGTGGTTTTATCTTGAACACTTTTTGTATTCCTTCTACTACTGATTCTTGATATTCCGTTAGGTCTTGATGTAATGCACTTTTGCAACATTCAAGAACTAAATCACGCTTTGACATTGGTATTGCTACTTTCAATGTTTCCTCCTTGTCATGCGAAAGCAAGATAGAAGTATCCGCATCTCATAGTCCTCAATCACAAGTTGTGTACCGATAAGTTCACAGCCAGCTTTAATATCTTTAATAACAGCTAGGTCTGCATAGTTAGGCGTATATATTAAGGAATTAAGTATTGCATCACATATATTGATATATCTTTGCTTGTCAGCAATGATGTGCTTCACGTTGCATACCCCCAAAACGGATTACATTCTTGCAATGTAACATATTCAGCAGTTGTGAGTTCTTTTCCTTGTTCATACTTCTTGAGAATATCATAAAGCCTATTTTGTTGGTTCTCAATGAACTCAATGGAGTTCTCGATAAGTTTAAGATTCACAGGTTCAGTGCCAACATAATTGCTTTTTGAATACTTCTTAATAAGGTCAACAATATACCCACTAATCGGTGCTCTATGTCCCTTATACTTTTGAAGTGCATCTGTCACCTGTTGAAACATTGAAAAGGATTCACCAGCATCCTTAACATCTTTGCAGATACGATCAAGAGCATAGTTGCAACAATTCTCAAAAATATCTTTATTTGTAACAATGTGTTTCATTATATTAGCACCATCTTCTACTCTATAACCTGTGTAGATACGTAATAACTCTTTAGCATTATATGACACTTCTTGTGTAATATAAGCATCACAAACAGTAGCAAACCACTTTTTTCGCGAGTCAATCATTCCAGTAATGGATTCTGCTTCTGCATCATCTTCTGGTGACATACTAGACAATTCTTCAATTTCTGCCATGATTTTATCAAGCGTTTCAAGACATTTTGTTTCAAATTCCATAATTAAATCTCCTTCTGTGCAATCTGCCACTCTTGCATTTTAGCACTAATGATCTTCTTTACTGCGTCACTAAGACGTTCAATCGCCGCACACTTGCCTTTGATAATCTTATATACGTTTCCATACACAAGTTTAACAATAGCTTCTTCTTTAGCCATCTCCTCTGCTCTTGCTGTCTTACTGGCAATCGTACCACCTTGGAGGTTCATATAGCTCTCATTGAACTTCTCATCGTATACAAGCTCTGAAATACTTGCCCTAAGAGAAGCTAGTTCTTGCTTACTGATAAAGAAGTATGCGTATGTAGTGAGCCTAACAAGGATTCTATTCAAGTCCTCAATGGTTAAGTCTCCGCTATCTTCAAGAACGTCCTTAATCTTTTGGATGTATGTATCTGCTTCATCAGTGTACTTACTTGCAATCTCCTCAACAATCTTTGATAGATTCTCTGACTGCTCCTCAACTCTTGTTTGGATTTCTGTATTCATTTATCCTCCTTCTAAGATTTCCTTCCCACGTAAAAGTGTATGTCTCAAACAAATCATATATAGTGCCAACTAATATATTAAACATAGACAGTATAGCGATAGCAGTCAGCATAAATTTTCCTTTAAGTGTATAATACTTATACAAATGTATGTCTATCATTTATCTGCCTTTCGTATCGCAAACCATTTATCTGCCTTGTCACAAACTACTATACTTTTATCCATTAAATAATCTATGAAGTCAAGAACAATAATCGGAACTGCTGTTAATACAAGAATAAACTTTCCTAAATACGTAAACTCATTCCAATACTTGATAAACTGTTTCTTAAATGTAGAACAATAGTTCCCAATTCCATTCATAGTAAACCCTCTTTTTTGTTCCTGTTATTTCTACGATTCTCTTATCCTCATGGTCATATCTTATGGACTTCTTACCATCGTTAATTAGCTCCTTGATAACGGATATAGGAATGGCTCTGCATGCCTCTTTATCATAGTACCACACAATAACATAGCTGTCAATACCAAACTTTATAAAAGATTCCCATAAACTCTTTAACTGATAATCTGATATGTTCTTAAATGGCAAAGAAGCTCCTGCTGTTGTTTTACACTCAATCATATACATATTAGGTTTGTAATAACAAAAGTAATCACAAGGATTTGAGATGCCCATATAGTTAGAGTAGTCTAGAATCCTGTAACAATACACATCTCCTAGTGCTTCTACTTGTTCTCTGAATAGCTTTTCAAACTGTTTCCCTTTACTGATAGTATCACCCCCAAGGTATAGTATATCATAGACAAATAAAAAAGGCAAGTTAGCTCCTTGCCAGCTCACCTGCAAATGTAAACTTCTCTACGTTGATACTATATCTCTCCGCAATTTCATAGTATAGATTACTGGAAATAACTGCTTTCTCAGAGTGAGACAACAGATAATAATGTTGCTGTGCTTCGTCTGCAAGAACTACCAGTCTAGTGATTCTCATTTCTGTTTCCTCACTACCAATATCAGTTGCAAGAAACTTTACTGCTTTCCATAAATCTCTGATAAGTTTATGCAGTATCTTTATAGTATACCGCTTATCTTCACATATAACAATCATTTTCTTCTTCCTCAATGCTGATAAATTTAATCCAGTCAAACATTTTAGACGTGCGTAAAAGTAGCACGGTTTCTGCTGTGATGAGAAGTCTGCTGTTACTTCTTGCTTGATAGTACAGAGTTTCTACACACTCATGCTTTCTTGTAGCATCTACAATATCTACACAGAGAGCAATAACATCTGTCTCCTTCTCATCTTTATACTCTCTTAGGAGACTATTTAGCATCTTCTCATATACTTGCATTTTGTCCTTGCACAAGTTCATAAGATAGTGCATATCATTACATAAATACTTCATGTTTCCACCATCCTTAGTCTGTCAACCCAATCCTTCATCTTTGGCTCGTGCTGACGAAGAAACTTATACTGATCTTCTGAAAGCACAATACTATCATCCATGTTCCACTTCAACGTCAATGCTATATCGTACTTCTCATATGAACTCATGACATCGAACAAATTATTCATTAGATCTTCTTGCCCCATCTGCAATAGTTTTTCAGTTACGGCTTTTGTCATATCTTGTTCTATACGCTTACAGACCATAAATATATTTTTTCTAAACTCTTCTTTTGGTTTATATATCCACAATGTATTCACCTACAATTTCAACCCCTGTCTGCACAAGGTCAATGCCCCTCTTACTTGCCCAATGATAAACTGCACAGTTGATATATTCTTCAAGATCTTCCATGTCCTCATCCGAGAACCGTTCTTCATAGGTCATACCAACCTCTTCAACAGGACAATTACATTCAAGATACGCCGTCATAGCTCTTGTTACTTCACTTGCCCAAATATGTGGATAATACGCATGGATTTCTCCGATGTAAACAATATGCCCATCATCTTCAAAATCATCTTCACTAAGATCAGCCCTTGCTGCGTTGAGACACTCATCAATGGAGTTAAAATACTCAGTGTCATCCCAATGAGAAGGATCTGTCGTGTAAGTATAAAATTTCATAAGTCTTACTCACTTTCAATCTCGCCTAACATATCGTCTACGGCTTCATTGATGTCACCATACTCAGCAAAAGACTCTTCATAGCCAAACCAATTATCTACTCCACCACATTCCAGCGCATTTAAGCGTTCACTATCCATTAAGAGATCGCGAAGTTCTTCCAATGTGAGTTTATACATTCCATCTTTTGTCTTAATCATGTTTTTATCCTCCCTTGCTCACAATAATCTACCACTAACGTCATGCAGAGAGTAAATATCCTTATACCCATACATATATTCCTCGGCGGCTTTCTTTGATGAGAAAAACACTGCACATACTCCGCATAGAGAATCATAGAATACAACATATTTAGCCTTGTGACCCTTGGAACAAAGATTGAATTTCATATCAACATCTCCTTTCATGACTATATTATCACGAAAATGTAGATATGTCAATATTTTATTTATACACGCTCTCCAATATGTCAATCTTTCTCTGGTAAATATGCTTAATTTCTTCAACAACATCATCTTCAATAACAATGATATTACCATGTAGCAGGTTCTTAAAGGCAAGTTTGTTCCTCTTGCACTTCTCAAGCCAGTCGAGAATGTCTTTATTCTTTCTGATTTCATATGATATATTTCTTTCCACCATGCTTAATCTCCTTATACCAGAATATGTCAATGTATATATCTCTATCTGTATTGAACCATCAAATCACTCACCTCACTTAGTATTCTAACCTCTCTGTGCAAAACCCATCATCATTTTATCATATATTACTGTAAAACTTCGTGACAATATCCATCTGAACTCGTATAATATATATCTTTAATACCTAATTCCTTTATGTAAGAACTACAAGCAGGGCAAGGTCTCGACATCCTAATCTCTCCTGCTTTATTTACCCTATAAACATATATAGATACTTTTGACATATCTAAATCCTTTAGATAAGGTCTAGCGTGCAAAAGAGCGAGCATCTCTGCGTGTAGACAACCCTTATCCTTATCATCTTTCCCAAATCTGTACTTTTCGTTACGTTTTTGTTGCAGCGGATTTCCTTTAGTAGTGTTCCACCCCACTCCTATGATTCTGTTTTTATATACCACTACTGAGCCAAGGAAATATTTTGCATGGTCACTAAGCCTACTAGCATCTCTTGCCTTTTCAAAAAATTTCATTTTCATTTCTATTATTCTCCTGCTTTCGCTACTTCAAAGTATTTAACATTCGCTGTAGACACACTTACAAATCCTTTCCATATTTGGATTGTATTTCATCAGTTTATGAAAGGTTCCAAACGCAAGCACAGCACCGCAAGGAGTTTTCTTAATATTGTTTTCAAGTGCAATTACTTTTTTATAATCGTCGGTAATCCCCCAAATTTTTGAAGCGTATTTCCCAAGCTCTGTATCTCCACACTCGTCAAGGTTTCTGAACACTCTCATAACATTCCTGAGTTCTTTTTCAATAGCACGCTGAACTATCAATAGCTCATCAAGGAACTTTTCAGTATCATCACATACGTATTTAATCATTTTCTCATCCCCTACACACACCAACAACACTCACCAAAGCTAAATAATTCATTTAACTGTTCTATAATTTCATCATAATCATCTAATGAAATATTATACTTCTTCAACACATTTTCTTTCGATGTCTTTGGCGTGAAGCCCATAAGCAAACAGGAATAGTTACCAATTCCTTTAACATTTACTTCCCCAAAATCGTCCTTACTTGCCTCAATTCCGTTGATAGTAAACACCTCATCTTCACAGGGTAGTGCTCTATATGCTCTAATTTCAAGATTCATTTTAATCTCCTCAAATACTCAAAAAGATTTTTATGCACTTTATCAATATCTTTCCCCGCCTCATATAAAATTGCAGGAAATTTATCATCAAATGCTTCCATGTCGTATAATATATACATTGATTCTTCCAATAAATCACATATCTTCTTTACACGATCTTCCACTAAACCACAGCCTCCCGAATGATTAAATCATCTGGATAATCTACGTTATACTTATTCAAATACACAAGTATTTGAATACTTGCATACACAACATCTGGTTGATGGTATCTTATCTCATTTATCAAATCAATGATTTCATCTTTAGCCTTTCCCAATTTTGTTATTTCATACGCAATACTACCAGTACCCGCTAATTTGTCTGATTTATACTCAAGAAGTCTATTTGTTGATTCAAGATCTATAGCTGTTATTGTACTTCTTAGATATTGAATTAACTCCTCTGGTCTATCACATCTTATTCTGAGCATTTAGATCATCTCCTTTAATGATTTCAGTTGTGATCCTCATATTCAATATCTCTCTTCAAAACATCAATGTCACCCATAATAAGTTGCTTGATATATTCAAGGAACTCTCCCTTTAAAGTTGCTTTGATCGGCGCATTTTCATAGGTAAAAACAAATTCATCTGCCTCGCACAGATAATCAAGGCAAGCTGTTAGTTGGTGAATCCTATTAAACTTATCCTCATACGCCTTAATTGCTTCTTTAACGTCATTGATATTCTTTGTAGTTACCTTCATATTTTCTTCCTCCTCATAATTATCCAAACCATCTTTTGTCTATACACTAACATAGTATTTTATACTTGTCAAGTGCTTTTGCAAAAAAAAAATAAGAGGAATTTTTCATCCTCTTACTGCAATAACTCCGATAAGTCCAATGACTGCTATTTTTAGTATTTTATTTTTAAACTCAATGCTCTTTCGCTGATTCTCTAGCTTTTTCAATGATTTGCTTGCTTCTGCTAATTCTTTGTTCGCTGTCTCTAGCGAGTTCTTGGCTTCGCTTGTTGATTTCTGCGCTTCGATCAATAAGTTCCTGAGTTCTCTGATTTGTCTCTGAGATTCTATCAGTTGTCCTTGTAGCACTGTTAATTGATTCTTCAACTCCGTTGAGTTTTGACTGGCTGCCATCAAGGATTCGTTCTGTTCTTGTAATAGACTCAGTAGCCCTCTGTTGTTGTTCTCTAACTGTGTCAAGTTGTTGCTCAGTTCGTCTAACTCCGTCTCTGATATTGTTATCTGAGAACATAGCCCATAAGAAGAACAAGCAAGCAATAACGCAACCGCCAAGAATGAAATACTTGCAATTTTTCTTAAAAAATTCATTCAGCTTAAGTCACCCCGATTCTTTTAAACTCTCCCTCTAGCAAAATCAAAAATGTTTTTAATGAGCTTTCGTCTTTTCTTGTCATATCTGCTAACAACCAACTCATCATAATCAAAAGCTCTGCACTGTTTCCGTGTAGTTCTTCAATATGATGTTCGTCATTTTCAATATACATATTTATTACTGTTTTCATAGTTGATTTCCATAAAAATTAGCTTTACCTCTAAGAATATTTCCACCATTTCTAGGATCATCATAACTGTCAGGAAAGCATGGTGATTCTGGTGTTCCTAGGAACAAATTATCCCATCGCTCGCAAGTAGAAAACGCACCATAGTCCTCATGAACATTTAGTCCATCATAGTTATCTGCGGCTTCTGAATGAGTCATAACATGGTATTTGTCAATAGTTAACCACAGTGCCTTTGCTACTACTGCAATCACCTGTGCCATCATTTCAATCTGCTTTTCAGTTGGTGCATATTCTCCTAGGTCTTGTGTTGTTGCTCCATAACAAGCACATAGAGTAATTCCTACCGCCCCAGAATTTCTCATATATGTATGTGATAATACATCTGCAAAATCATCTGTTGAAACCCAACAACGCCCTTCACCGTCAATATTGATGTGGTAATCCTCGAACTTCTGGTCGTAACGTCCTGCGCTCCAATGCAAAATGCACGTAGCGTCTCTACCATACTTCTTAGCTAATGCCCAAATATCTTCTCTACTATCTTCTGCTATCTGTCTTACTTCATCTAGTGTTACGTATCTTCCCAAAATATCAACCCCCTGCATCACTATTATTATACTTAGGTAGTTCTCCTTCTTTACTGTTAAATGTGCTGTCTATCTTATATTTTGAATGAACATTATATGCTAGTGTACCCAATGTTGTTACTGCTGTTGACATTATGGTTAAGAACCCATATGCTGCATTTAACTCGAAATGTGTTCCATATAAGCCGTTCATCCAGAAAGCCGCAAGTAGACTAGCACACCATATTAAAGTAAAAAATAGGATAATGGACGCTACAAATATAAGTAACGTCTCTTGATTTGCTTGCGCCCATCTTCCTAATTTTAATATATTTCTTTTAATTGATATAATCATTTTAACTTATTCTTCCTAATATGAAATTCATCATCTGTTATAATTGGTAGTTTTATTGTTGACTTATACAGTGCTTTTACTGCACCATTACCATTTAGTAGCTCGTAAGAACTTTCTAGCCCATCAATATTTTGTAGTTGTGTTATGGTTATTCCACCTACTTGTGAAATAAAGTTACAACTTTGTACGATTCTGTCTTTCAGCAGTGCTCTTAGTCCATTCTTTAATGCTATATATTCTTCGTCCCTACGTTTTGATTCTGCATCGTGTCTGGCTTCTCTTGCTTTGAACTTTGCTACCATCCACCCAACTAATGCTACTACTATTGCATTAGCTGCTGCTAATAATATTTCCGTAGTTAATCACCTCATCTCATCCGTCTCATCCTATATTGTTTTTTATGTATAAATTTCAATGGACATTCTGGTTCATTTGAACAACTAATAGTTTCTTCGATAACAAACCCAAATTTTTTATACATATTGATAGCTATATAGTTATCCGTAAATACATTAAGTACAATGTCTTTATTACCAAATTTATTTATTGCTAACTGCAATAAAGCTGAACCAATCCCACAATTTTGAAAAGATTTATCAACAAATAACATATTTATTGAATATACATCTAATGATTTTATTCTAATAAATCCACGCATTATGTTGTTTATGAAATATCCATATGTTATTCCAGAATGAAATAAACTAAATATAGTATCTTGTTCATCTGTATTGAACTCGTCTAACTTATATAACCAACCTAAAAACTTTGTATTTGTATAATCTCTTTCTGTGACTAATTTTATATTTACATTTATAGCCATGCGTTATTCTCCTAGCGCATAGTTAATTTTATAACTTCCTGCGTTATTCAGTGTTACGTCTAATGTTTCGTTATCAACAAAATCTGCAAGGTAATAATCCCCTGGTCTTACTTGTCTCCATTTACCTTTTTGGTTTACTGTTAATGCTAAGTTATCTATATTAACGTCACTATTGCTATATGTTTGAGATAGACTAAATGCAACGCCTAGTTTATTTGTTACTATTGTGTCATTTTTTGTTATTAGCTTGTGCCACTTCTCTGTTGTTATCGCCTTTACTGATACATCAGTCATTCCCTTTGTTGGAATTTCATCTGGTTGTATCTCTACCCAATCTGTTGTATATGTTAGATATTTTTCCCCGTCTACTGTAAACGCATATCTTATATCACTTTTTTGTGTCTTGTACGCTTCTGTTGGTGGCGTAAATTCGCTTGTCCATTTTGCATAAGGTACTACACTAAACTCATCTATTATTCCTTTTATATACGTTCCTGCTGTCCCACTTACTGATGTGCCAATACCACAAACTCTAAAATTTAGGTCTTTTGCACTATCTATAGTCTTTACTAGGTGTCCATCTTTATATAGATAAAACACTCCATCTTTTCGTACAAGTGCTATATGGTGCCAATTTCCATCCATCAATGGATCAAACTTATTTTCATCCTTATACGTACCATCTGTAGAAAAATGTGTGTTTGTAAGTTTTATTGTGCCATCATAACTTGAGAATAATGTAGGATTTGCTTGTGGTTGTGTAGCATCACATTTCTGCCAGAAGTCTACAGTAACATCTTCTTTGCCATAAACACAATCATTGTTGGTAAGATATATACAATTATTCGCAGAGAATTTTATTGCCTTACCACCAAATTTACTATCCTCTGTGAACTCTGCTGTGTGTTGTGAAGTAGTAGGATTCCAATATTCATCGTCATAATCACCATCAAAATGAAATAACATATTCGGCTTGACACTATTATTAAAATTAGATTTCGCTTTTTGTGTTGGAACAATACTTACTATATCTTCAACCTGTTTTATACTGATTAGGTCTTTTGGTAATACTATTTGTGGTTTCATAGCCCCAAATATATATGGAGATGCTTGAACATTGTTCTCTGTAAATGTTGCAATCTTAAATTTTCCCAATTCTTTTAGTTTTTCTGTTCCTCTTACAGAGCTTTTATTAAATAAATTCTCTTTATCTGTGTCAGATAGAGTAGTCCAATTATCCGCGACTTTTTCTACTTTATCATTATACACATTGTTATTTTCTGTAATGTATAGTACACTTTTTGCTTTAGGTATTTCTATATCTGGTACTCCTGTGAATGGTCTTGCATAATCCCACAAAATCACATCCGATACTTTTCCATCAAATAATGGATATGATGCTGTCCCACCTACTTGTAAGCTACTGATAGCAAGAACGTAACTATAATAACTATTTTGATAGATCTCTCCATTAATATATATAGTTCCTCGCCTATTATAGCCATTAAAGTATATATATATGTGAATCCATGTTCCAGTATCAAGTAATAGTTGTTTTTCGCTTCCAAAAGCAAAATAGGATCTGACATATTGTGCAGAACCATCACAGAAATATAAAGAATCTGAACCATTTACTGCAACTGGTTCAGCCCACACTGTTCTATTTCTCATATATGCCCAATATGAAATTGCCCAACTATTTACTGGTGTTTTGAACTGAACATAAACAACACTTTTGCCATCTGTCTTGTCTAGGCATCTTTCTCCATATTTGCCAGTTCCTATCTGTGGATTGCCTAATGGATATGATATTGTATTTTCTGTGTTATAGTCCTTAAACTTACCGTCACTATCTACATATATTCTACTCTTATACATTTTAATATATCACATCCTCTATCATTGAATAATCCTCTGGATTTACATAATCAGATACACTAACATAGCCACTCCCTAGTGCTGTTTGCGCTGTGCTGTTTATCTTATGGTAAGTATTCGGTCTTACCACTGAATCAAATGTTACTTTATCGTATTTGAATTTACTTCCATCACCTACATCAAATGTATATACATTCATAACCATTCCAGATGTTCCTGGCTGTAACTGCAACACACTTATTGGTGGGAAACAAAAAGTTAATGTTTCTTTGAACTTTATTGTTACTTTTGTACCTGTTGGTGCATTTAGCTTAGTAACTTGTTTCCATCCTGCTACTGAGCCACTTCCACCACCTGATAGATTTTCCCACTTATCTTGGTTAAAGTCTGAAATTGATGTAAATGCTTCTTTTGCTTTCCACAAATTACCATTATAGGTTATTACTGCACCTTTGATATATGGTGTATTTGCGTGCCATTCTTCAATCGTTGTTGGTTTTACTATTGCATCCCACTCTGTTTCATTAAATGTTGTTGCTGTGTTCTGCTTTGCTCTATATACAATACCATCTTTTATCACAACTTCATTTAGTGAATATGATATTCCTGAATAATAGTCTTTTATAAACGCGCTACCATTTACATAGCCCCATTGTGCTTGAAATGTTGGAGATTTTGATATATCTGATACTGTTCTATATAAACTTCCTTGATAAAACACTAAGTCATTGGCTTTATAGTCTTTATTACTTGACCAATCTTCTATTCTTGTTTGTTGTGGCTGTGGTGTTGATGAGCCAGAGCCACTTGTTCCACTTGTTATTGATTCCCAATTTTCATCTTTAAACTCTACTTCGTCCTCGTGGTCTTTCTTGCATCTATAAATGTTTCCATCATGAACAACAACTGTATCCTTTTCATACTTTTTATACTTTTGCCAATTTTCTATCTTTGTCATATCGCCTATTAACATCCAGTTATCATTTTTGTACCTTGCCTGTATGTCACTAATGATTATATAAGATCCACCGCTATCAAAACCAAAATTATTATATCCTGCATATCTTCCCTCTTGCTTTATAATAAATTTTTTGACTTTATCATAAATTTTTAACGGTTTTGCTGGTGGATATGCGCCATCATATACTTCGGTTTCGACATTATCTATACCAACCTTTATTACTCTAAAATGTTGGTAGTGTGTCCAGTCTGGACGTGCAATACCTACCACAAAATTCAATGTGTAAACCGTACCACCACCAACATATAGGTCAATTACATCATCCCCCAAATTTGATTGATGCCCAGTGGTATTTACAACACCAATTCCATCTGGATGTTCTGACCGAAACCTATTGCATATATCAATACCGCCAGCAGCTCCATTTACTGACTTATGTGTTTCTATACACTTATATAGTTTTCCTTCACTGACTACTGTTACGCCTTTTTTGTAGTTTGCTCCTTCTTTCCACTCAGCTATGCTTGCATATTGTGGATCTACATGATTAAATTCAGAACTAAAAACTGCCTCTGTATCAAAATCTTCTTTTACTTGATAACTAACATCATATATAGTTATTAACGAATCTTTTTCATATATTGTATTTTTTGCCCACGGTCTTATTGCTTGTGAGTAATTTAGTATATCCCACTGTGACTGGTCAAATACTGAATTAGCAGCTACCAGTCCTCTTGCTCTATATAGTTTACCATTATATCTTACAATGTCATTTTGGCTATATGCTCGACCATCAAAATCATTGATTACAACAAGTGGGAACAGGTTTGGTGTTCCACCTATGTCAACGTGCTCTGACGTTGCAGTAAAATTGTGCATTACATAATAAAAGGTATTCGCTGTTGCTAGTTTTACTATTTCACCGACTTCATAATTATTGCCTACAGTATATGTGCCTACTTTTATTGTTCCATTCTGTGTTAGTTTTTCCCATTTACTTATACTGAATGTTGCTTCTTTTACATTTTCTTTTGCTCTATATAGGTCATTTTGATACCAAACAACATCACCACTGTAATATTGCGTATCTGCCACCCAATTATTAAGGCTCCCCATCTTTCTCCAATAGTCTGATGTTAAGTCCTTGCCTTTTACATTATCAATACTGTAGTAGAATCCACCGTCTGTGTGCCTTACTACACTTCCTACTGGATAATATGAATCCTTCTTCCATTGTGGAATACTTGCATACATTACGTGGTATTTATCTTCTTGTACTGCCGCACCAGAATTATGTGCTACAGATGATTTTACAAGCAGATCTTTAATAGCTATGGGCTGTTCTTCTGAATAATCTGTATTCTGTTTCCATTCTCCAAAATCGCCATTAACAAGTTTTTCCCACTTTGTTATGTCAAATGTAGTATCTTTACTGTCTGATTTCGCTCTATAAATGTCTTTATTCTTTGTAACAATGTCATTAACAGAATACTGCTTGTTCTGCTCCCAATCCTTGATATTTGCAACTGGCGTTACTTTCTTCCATAGTGTAATATCGTCTATAGGCTTATTCGCTTCTATGTCTTTAATGGCAAAATAGATATTTCCATCATCTGTTCTTACAACGGAATCTTTTTTATATGGTTTAGTCTTATCATGCTTATTTATACTAGCATCTACTTCGATAAATTTTGTGAAATCAATATCAGTTCCAGATGTGTGTTCTTTTGCTCTTAATAGTATTCCATTATACATTACAAGCTGATTTTCTGTATACTTTGTATTTGCTCCCCAATCATATACAGTAGCACTTGCTCCACCGCCCAGTGTCTCCCACTTGCTTGTATCTGTTACAGATTCTCCGTTGGTATCTTCTTTTGCCCTATAGATAGAACCACTGTGAAATACCATTTCTCCTGCTTTATATGGTTTTGATTCATATTCAGTTATTTGATTATTGCTTATTTTCTTCCATGAACCTGCTTTGACTGCTTTTTCAAATGTATTATAATCCTGTTCCTTGTCATTCAGTAGCTTTTTATATATAGAACCATCTTTCTCAACAACACTACCTATCGGATATACTATTGCAGATGTGTCATATGCCGCAATAGATGCATTGATTGGTTTTGTGTTGCTCCCTAAATCAGAAGTCCCTATATTTTCAACTGATACAAGTGTATTATGAACTACTGCTGTGTCTCCATTCACATAAGGCTCATTCCTGTTTACATCCCAAAGCTTAATTACGTCCGTTAATTTATCCCAGTCTGAAAGGTCAAATGCTCGTTTAGAGTTTCTTTTTGCTTTATATAGGTTTCTGGCGTACTTAACCACATCACCTGTATAATACTGCCTATCAGGAACAAAATCTGCTCCTACATCATTTATCCTTTCCCAATTTATGTCATCAAAGGTATCACCCGATGTATGTGCTTTCTTGCATTTATATGCCACAAAGTCAACAAGTACAGAGTCTCCAACATTATAAAATGTTTTCTTTTTCCAATTTCTTATACTAGCAAATACTTCTTGCCAGTTATCTTTATTATCTTCAAATGTTGTTGCATCATGTGGTCTTGTGCATCTATATATTACGTCTCCGTAATACACAACGTCACCACGCTTGTAATATGCTCCACTAAGCCATGTTGCAATAAGTCCATCTTTTGATGTCCCTGTTGCAATATCTAACACTTGGAATTTAGCTGTCCCAGATGTAAAAATAGAACCAGTAACATTGTTACTAGGTTCTACTGTATCTGTTTGTCCTGCTACTGTGCAATAAGCATATTGAGATGATCTTAAATTAGGATACCTTACAATATCTCCCACAGTATAGTCTGTATTCTTTTTCCAAAGTGTCCAATGGCTCTTATCCTGTACGTGAGATATTCCTACTAGCTTATCGTCTGCATCATCTATAAAGCGGTTAAAACTTTCTTCTGCAAAATACCATTCAGAATTTATTCTGAGCAAATCCAGCTTTCTTGTTCTATCTGCCATTAAATCACCCCTTACGCTATATTATAACACATTATTATTAAAAAATCAAGATTTGACATACAAATCATACTTTATAACATTTCCACTTCTTATTCTAAAATAATCTGTTGTGTTGTTGCCAAAACTATTAAAATTATTTCTGAATATAAATTCTTCTTCCATTACTATCTTATGGTATATTGGATGTAGGATTGGTGGATGCGTGCTGTTGTCTATATCCACTCCGTCAAGTCTATATGCAACATAGCCAGAAATATCATACATTTGCCCATCTTGTCCCTTAACAAGGTTGGTAGTACCACCCTTCTTTCCAATAAGCACTAGCGCACCATCATCAAATAGCATCGTCTGTTGTTTTGATACTGTTGTATCAGGTATGAATATATTAGTCTCTCTAACAATACTGTCCATATAATCTTGAACATCTTCAACACGTTCTACAATACCAACAATTCTTGGGACATTTATGATTATATCTTTCTCATACTTATCATATGAATATAGTCCTTTTGCACTATCATAAGTAAGTATTTCTATATGTGCTTGATTTGAGTCCATGATTCTGTTTCTCATCTTAGAACAAAATTCTTCCCACTTAGAGAAAAACTCCCCATTATTTGTGAGGTCATAGCTCATTTCAAACTCTCTGCCGTTACACGATACTCTGACAATTCCTACAGTAGAATTTGGTATATCTACTGGGTTATCAAGATGTGACTTAATTCCAATATCTGAGAACTTGTTTCTATTGTTAAACTTAAATCTCAACCCACAAGTAAATACTGTACCAGCAGGGAAGTTGTATTTGAATACTGACTTATTGCCTTTATTTGCACTAAACTGTAGATTGCCCATGATAGATGGTGATTCACTACGTCTAGCTGTCAGAATATTCGTTGTCTTATCTTTATCAAAGTCTTGTGCCTTTTCTGTTGTTGCACTTGTAACTTCCAGTGATTCTTTTGATGTCATTCCTGCACGGGCTACTGGTCTATTCTTATTAACGTCTCTCTTAGTATCAAAGAAATAGCAATATGATGTAGCAAAATGCTTTCTTGGTACTGTGTCATACACACCACGAATAACATCTTTCAGCACAAAATTACCATTAGGAAGTTGATCTATACTTCCATAAGACATTATCTCACCGTCTGCAACAAACAGATTCATTCCACTTCGATTATTGATTGATTGTGGATTATCCTTAATGTCTGCCATCTTTTTCTTTAGTAGTTCATCTGTCTGATTGCCAATAGCTTTTATCTCTATCGAGTTATCTATTCCATAATTTTCATCTGTACCTGCAATCATTCTTCCGACCATAGACCAATTCGATGTTGTTTCATTCTTGTTATATGTACCATTCTCATATCGCCAAATAGACCAAGAATATGCTACATCATTTGGTCTAGCCGCCCAAGCATCAATATATGTATCTAGTGACATTGTTGTTTCATATGGCATTTCCATAAACAAGAACTGCTTGATTTCTTCTGGCAACTTTTCTGGTTCAGTCCAATCAGGAATACTTGCATATCTGTAGTCCGTAAGTTCAAACCCAAATACATCTTCTACTGCCGTAATACTGATCTGACCATCTGTCAAAGAGCCATAGTCTACGTCTGTTACTCGGTAAACTTGCTTGTCAATTCCATATGGTTCCCATGATACCATTATAGGATCTCCAATAGTTACATCATGTCCATATCTATTACACTTAAAGTTGATTGAAGATAGTGGATATGCGGCTGTAAGTAACTGTGTCTTAGCCATATATCTAGCATTTTCAACTGTTGTAAAATATGAGCCGTCTACAGTGCTTTCTTTATTTCTCTTTGTTATTAGTGTATTAGCAAGGTCATTAACTGAAAGTGTTCCTTCGTCATATTTATTCTCTGCATCTGTAAATGTAAGAGATATAGAGGATGTTGTTTCCGACCAATCAAGTCTTGAAAACTCCATGCCTACACAGTTTGATGGATCAAACACTTTTATCTCATTTACGTCATAGTCATTTCTTAGTAACTTAAATGTTAGCTTTCCTGTCTTAGGATCATCATACTTAACTCCACTGATATGAACCATTATATTATTAATGTAGTCTCCTGCTTTTGATACATTATTTATTAAACACGATATTCCTAATTTTTCTTTCTGGCACGTAAGCCCTAGTTTAATCAGACTCTCCTCATCAATAACATCTTCGTCTGTGTTATAGTCACATCCCCAATAGTTATTTACAAGAATTTCGTAGATAACCTCTGCTGGGTTTGCGTCTTGTCCTATCTTTATTTCAAGTCCGCGATTCGGATATTTCTTTGATAGCCTGTCAGGATAGTTGGCTACTTCAAACCACATTTCTGGTATAGTCGCTTGCTTTCCTATATACGCCCCTCTGCTTTTATCTTTATCAGAAATAACACAAGTTAGATACATTGGATATTGTGGTGTTAAGCCTTTTAGATCTGCTGGTATTTTATCTGATTTTGTCATTTGCTCAATCATCCACTGATCTTTCGGTTGGTGTCTATTGCCAAAATAATACCTTACTTCACCAACAAATCCACCGCCCTCGTCAACTCCACCAAACATTCCTTCATCATTGATAAAGGCAGTAATACCATCTGTATTATCATTTTCCCATGCTATACTGTTATTGTTGTCCCAAACGCCTTTCTCTGTTGATGCTTCTACTTTGCTATCGTACACATTCATCCATAGACGTTTTACACCAATGTTATCACCTGTCCAACAAATAATATGTTGCCAACCAAGATAATATTTAAATCCCTTCTGTATGGTGGTTCTGCCAAAGTGCTTATTAAACAGCCACATTAGCAGCGTTAGAATTGCATTATATACGGCACTCATCATCATCTTATTTTTCCACTTCTGGTCAATTTCCTTTGCTGGCTTACCATCAGAGGTGATAACTTTATTTGGTGTTGCCAAGATTAAAATAATTTCAATGAGTAGGGGAATCAGTATATCCTTTACATTTAACTTGCTGTGCATCCCATATTCTTCTGTATATGGGTCTGCTCTAAATGCACCATAGTAAGATACAATAGGATTCTTTATCAACACTCTGCCTAATGCTACGGGTATTGGACTTCCTATGCTGCTTGTATTATCTGATGTATATTTTGATGCTTTTTGTGTGGCTGTACTTCCACTCTTTTTACCTCTATTAAATAACATCAATAGTAATGTACTAATACCCCAGCCCACAAATGGATTCAATCCATGAGACTTTTCTCCTGCGGATACAACTTGATACTGTTCCAAAATATATCACCCCCTAAACTCCCATTGTATGAATCCTGCCATGAGTATCACGTTCTATCACAGCATCATCAATCCAATATCCAGGTCTATTATCTACTGGATGTTTAAACGCATCATATGGTTGTATATATGGTATGCCACTAAAGTTATCTGTATTTTTAAACTTCCTATGGCAAGCACTAAACAAACAATCACATCCTGGATACACCATAAATTCACTCATTCTATCGCTTGGATTGATTGGATATTTTATAGTAATAAATTCACCCTTATGCTCTTTAATCGCTCTAATGGCATGTCCCATGACAACGTATCCGTTTGTAAAGTATCCATCTTCTTTTGTTGCAAGTTCATGAGACTGTATCTTTAGATGTTGAATACCACCAAATCCACCAACAGTCCAACAACGCAACCCATAATCATCTTTATTCAAGTTGCATTTAGCATCATATATTCTATTCTGACAAAAATAAGAGAGTTTACCTACTGGTATCTCTCTATTTAATACATTTTCAATCGTTATAGTCAGTGTTGCTTCACTGTTGTTAAAAGATACTTGACTTACTATGCCTCTGAGTATTCTAATGTATTCTCCTTCGTGCATACGAAATATTTCAACTCTTACAGAATCTTGCTCTGGTGGTGCTCCTTGGTAGAGGAGAGCTACATTATTTGTGCGGTTTACTGTTATTGAACAATTTTCCATAGTACCATTACTATTTCCAAGCTTTAGGCTGTCACTTCTTTTTATATAGTCTGGTATAAAGTTATGCCAAACATTATCTATACTTACCTGCTGATATCTGTAACTACTTGTATAAGCAAATTCTTCTCCATTATATTTAAATAAATATAGCTCTATCGGCGCAGCATCTTCTACTGATACTTCATGTGCTTCATACACTACCTGCACCTTCTTTCTTCTCTTTCATCTTCCGTGCTTCTGCTCTCTTCTTTTTCTTTTCTTCCTCGGTCAATATCTCTGGATCATTCACTTCTCGCACAGAGAACTGAACTTCTGCAACAATATTTGATTCGTAGTTTAACTGTATTGCATCATCATTGAATCTAACACAATTAAAATAGGAGCACATCAATATGTCCTCTTTCTTCGCATTAAACCCTACGGCACTATCAAAAATTAACTTACCATAAGTTATATCGTCCTTTAATTTTTCATACGTATATGATTCAATCTTTAATATGTATGACTTAAAGTCTTTTGTAAAGATTACAAGATATTTCTTTCTTGTGTTGGATAAATAAAACTTATACATTTTGTTGTATGTTGTGTATATTGCATTATCAGACGCTTCTACATCTCTGTCTATTTGAAAATCATTTACCCATGTTGGCATATAAAAACTCTTATACATCCCGCACATACGTCTAAAAAACTTCTTAAAGTTTGCTATCTGCTCATGACACATAAGATAGATGTCATAGGTATGTATATCATAGCTGTTACAGTTGATAAGGTCATATGTAAATATTCCTGTTGCATTATCTAATCTAGCAACACCTTTATCAACAGTCAAGCCAACTGATGAATCATCTATCCATTGTGGATTATTAAAAAACACTTCTTTTCCATTGAATGTCTGTGGTAGTTTAAATGTATTATAGTGCTTGATATTCTCTTGATATTCAAACTCATCTTTGTAAGGAAGTTGTGTCTTTACTGATTCATTAAGATCCTCAAAAGATAATCCAACTTCTGTACCATTACTATATATGTATTGAAGTCCTGCATTTGGCTGTACGGAACATTTCTTTAGACCAAAAATCCATGTATTTTCTTTGAGTAGCGGTCTTGGTATCTTTTTGATGAGCATTATCTTTTCGTCATCATATCTTTTTACTTGTTTAACAATATTTATTCCTGTCTGGTTTACATCATCTCTCACAAATATTTCTATATACTCGCAGTCAAGAAGATTATAAATGTATTTTGTATCTATGTATAATGCCTTGCCATTCTTGATAAAATCCTCTTTTAGATATACTGGTTGATGCCACATTGGTATGTAATAAACGTCTGTGTGTCTCATTCGCAATATCCCTCTTAGATATTGTGCCTGATATGTGTCCATAGCCGAATAATCATAAGTGAGATAATGTCTAGGAACCTGTCTTGTCTTTATCCTTTGCTCGTCTCCATTATACATTTTTATTATATCTGTTTTGTATTCAAACTTTTCAGTGATTTTTGTATTAGACATTAACTCACCTCCTTAATAAGCCCAGTTCGGTGACAAGTCGAGAAATTCTGGAAGCAGCTCATTTTCTTCCTCGTCTCTCTTTAGTGTTAAGAATTTATATACTCCCCAAATTAACCACGGTTCATATACAGGTCTGTTGTTTAAGAACTCATCTTGACGCAATATTGGACATAGCCACGGGAATAGCGTTATTGACAGTAGTGGCAACAGTATGTGGAACTGTAGTGCCTTGCCTTTGAATATCTGCTTATTATGTTTTGCGTCAACCGCTCTTATACTATGTCCGTATAATTTATTTATTTCTGGTGAATATTCTTCATTTCTCGGCAGTCTCCATACTTGACCTACATTATATATTTCAGAAATAACAAGATTCTTTTTAACTGTGTAGGTCTTAAATCTTGTAGGTGCATAAGGTATAATGCTTCTTCTGACTTGATAATTATGCTTATCATCAATACTATATTTATCTCTTTTTTCTGCAACAACAATGTTCATTATTGGAGATTCGCCATAGTTCTTCTTTTTTAGTTTTGCAGGAATTAAAAATGTTCCTTTTAATGCTCTTGCATCTATTATTATAATAAACTGATGGCTCTTATGCACCTTAAAATCTATGTGCATATCTGCTATACTTTTTACATTAGGTACATTATAGACCACTGTCCCATGTTCATCATATATCTTAAACTCATGCCTACTTGCGTGGTATATGTACTTATATCCATTGATTAGTGTCCACACTCTTTGTCCGTCTGGTTTACCATATTTTAGATTTAATAAAAACCATACTTTTAGTGGTATCTGATCTCCATGTAATGTCCTTATTCCATGATCTAGCACATCACAGTCTTGAACAAATATTCCATTAAAGTATGGTTTTGCGAACCAAATCAATTCATCTGTTGATGGCATGAGTGACTGAGTAATGTCTAGTATACACGCCTTTGTACCCATAGATTACACCCCATAGGTTCTTGTTGTATCTGTTGTTATATCTCCTGCAAAGCTATCGGAATCATCCTCATTCTGTCGAATACTAATCGCATCATATCCAAATCTTCCACGTCTCATTGAGTGCGAGAATATCTGACATAGATCCCCCGACCTTGGATAACTCATTTCATACACGCCTGTTGACTGCATATTTAAGCTACAAGCAAAGTATACACCTGCTACTTGTCCTGCCCCAGCATAGTTATTAAGTATATCTGGATCTACTCTTACTGCCACATATATTGGCATATTTAGTGTTAAGCAGTTCAGTGTATTTATATCTCTTCCCCAATCAAGATTTCCATTTGACTGCAAGTCCTTATAATGTGGAATCTCACCATTTCCACCGCCTAGCACCCTTACTGGAAGTGACATTGGTTTCCCAGTTACATTATCTGTTCCACTACTTGCCCACCTTACTTCTCCACGCTCTTTGTATGGTGCTTCATCAATATCTATTCTTAGGAATGTGTTTGAAATCTGTCCACTACTCAATACTGGCAATATACTACCATCTGCTATGGCATGGAATGACGCATAATCCTTTCTTGGATGACCGTCCTTATCAAGAGGTAGTGGATTAGCCGAGTAATCACGTTCAATCCTAAAAATATTTCCTGCCTCTTTCATTAGGTTCGGTACAGATGATCCACTGAAAAACATTCCACCTTCCCAAGAATCATATTTATATAGATTACCAAACACTAGATGAACGCATCTATAATCATGTCCAACTCTCACATCACCGCCAATATTTTCTGCAACTACCGAAAATACAAGTGTGTCATTTGGCTTTAACACATTATTGCAATATAGCTTATACTTATTCTTGTTTACTATCTCTGGTGTGTCAGATTTAACAAGTGTCTGCTCCGTATCCTCTCTAGGGATGACTGGAATCCACACTGCCTGTACTTCTTTATTTCTGAATTTTGTAGGTACTTGAAACTGATTATACCATCTCTGTTTCTTTGAATACCCCTCTCCTACTGTTGCACCTATCCCATAAAAGTTCTTGTGCTTATGCTCGTCCTCAATGGTGCTATCATCTATTGCATCCATATCTGCATCATCATTTAGCCCAAAAATATCTGTACCATTTGCACTTCTTAGATATATAAAATATGTATTAGTTCTATCCATAAATACGAACTTCTTGCCGTCCACTGAATCTCTCTTATATATGTTCGTATCATCCTTCAAATCCTCTACTACGGAATACCCTCTTGATTTTATATATTCTACCATCTTGGCAAGAACTTCATTTGGATTTTTCAGATTCTCATAAACTACATATGCCAATTTATTACCCCCTAACCCCGACAATGCTTGTAATCTTAACATCGCCGGTATCTGCTATTTTAAGCGTCCGATCTGTTTCTATAGTTACATTATACACTAAATTAGCGTCTCCTGTCAAGTTTACTGACAGATTAGCTAAGAACGCATTTTCTAATTCTTCTGATGTTATTATGTGTTTTGTATTCTTATTTGTTGTGACAATAATTTTATCATATGACAATATTTTATCACTCAACATAATCAAATCCATGTCTATTAATGACAATATTTCCTGCTTTTTATAATACTCAAACATTACTATTACTTGATTTTTGTTGAAAAACTTTCCCATTAAAATATACTTAGATACATTATTATTATCTCTCTCAACAATCACATCAAAATTATGCTTCCCAACACCAGATATTAAACTAACACAATCATTTTCCAGTATTGCGGATAATGTGTTTGTATCAAATGGTTGTCTTGTGACATAATATATTAATGGGAATCTTGTTGTTGTGTTGTCTAATGATGATAACAATTTATTATCATTTCTATGTCTATTATAATCATCTTCTGCTGAAAAATCTGATGTTGCATCCATCTTTGGTATACCACCTATAGAATAATACTTCTTACTTACTGGTGGATCATTTACTTTATATGTGCTGTTTGCACTATAAAAATCATCCTGTAACACAAACGATGTATCTAACCTATTCTTCAAATACCTTCGTACACATCTTATAACCCCCCGCTTATATGGAACATTATACCATGTTAAATAATTCGTCTGTGTTTTTGCCATGTAGAAAAAATGAAATCTCTTATCATCTCTCCAATTCTTATCCATAGCCAACACCCTATTTGTTGCAACTAAAATATCATTACTGTCCAGATTTAATATATATTTATGTTGGTATATAAACGTTGATGATTCAGTATAGAACTCCCTCTTTGGATTATTATAGAATATAGAAATAAATCCTTTATTCTTAACTATCAAAATAGAATCGCTACGACGCAATTCTCTGCTAAATATGAAGAATCTATATACAGCTATCATACCATTAAATATCTCTGGTTTATAGTTTGCACCAAACTCAAAACACTTTTCTAACTCTTTTTCATCCGCAACTATTTGTGGTACTGCATCTGATATACTAGCCCCATATTTCTGCTCTTGATACGTTTTTGTCTTATCATACTCAAATAATATATCATACCACAAATCATACTGCCTATCTCTATGTGAGTTGCATATTTCTATGTAAAGGTATGAGTTGGTTTTCTTGTCATACAGAACAACATATTCCTCTATTATTCGATTTAAGACATCAACTATATTTGTGTCATTTCCTATTGCGTCTCCTGTCCTAGCATACTGAGACCTATCTGCCGCCACCATATCTATATATGGTTTCTTTTTCGTACATGCTACAAACGTGGTTGAATCTTTTGGTGATGTATCGTCTGACTCTATATATAGTCTATCATCGTCTGGGTCATATGGAAATTTAGTCCCACCATTTTTTGTTTTGTCAACCTTCCACTGTTGCGTTTCCTCCACAACTGTTAGTCCAAACTCAATCATGGCATCTTTTATTATTTTCAGTAACTTCTTTTTAACATCAAGTTCGTTGGAGAAGTCCATTATATTTTGTAGGTCACTGCTTGTGTATTCTATTTTCATACTAGAATCTCCCCCAATCTTATGAGTGTTCTATATAGAATCTTATTCCGCTTTTCGTCCATTTTCTTCTTTTCATATTCCTCAACTGTATCAAGTGGTTTCCATTCTTCATTTACAACTTCAAGGTGTACTTTATAGTGATAAAGTCTCTCATCCCACACGCAAGGTAGATTCAAATACATTCCATCATTAAATTCTATTAATCCAAGTGGCATTAAGTAATCATAATGTATATATACGTTTGGAACACTACCAAGAAAATAATGAGCCTTATCAACACCATTGGCAACAATAGATATATCATCCATCTGTATATTATACTCTCTAGCTTCTTTCTTTATTGTGTTATACTTCTTTTTAGTATTAATAAAAAATCTTTTCTTTTGGCTCATTGGATTTTTAGTTATCATAAAATCTGGTGTAAAATTACTTGGCTTTGCTAATCTTGTTGCATATGTTGGTGATGGTGCTCTACATTCAGGATAACCCACTGTCTCTGCCCCCTGTGATAGTGTATATATGCTTCTCCATTTTGAATCCTCACACAACACTTTGAAATTACTCCACCTAGCATTATAAAACTGTGTTGGGTTCACAATATCTGAGTTTGACATAGCTATATTTTTAACATTTAGATCATACACGTTACCATCTGTATAGGTTATACCTCCTTCTGATTGATATACATATATATCATTAGCAAGTCCCGTTGCTCCTCCTGCCACATATAATGAATACCTTGTGTTGGTTTCTCTGTGTGACTGTTCAAATCTACCAAATGATATTGCTGAGAATATTTCTTTCTCTCCTGTGTCTGTTTTATCTAAGTGCATTACTATACTTGCTGATGTGTTATCACGCCTAACTATAAACTCTATTGGGCATTTTACATCATTTCTACTTTTGTATTGCTCCTTGTTTTCTTCTGATATTACAAACCAAGGACAACCAGTTCCATGAAAAACTGGTGGCGGTATCATCTGTACCTCATGACCTCCTGGTGGACACCACTGACGAATTTTTAATAAGTTACAAAACTGTTTAACACCGTCATTTGCTGTCACCCATTCATCATATCCTGTCGCTCCAAAATATTCGCATGAAAATAGGTTCTCACTAAATCCAAGAGAAACACTTACTGTTATAAACTCACCGCTATTCTTGAATAAGTTCCAATGAGTTCCATCATTACAATATTTAGACTCCCATCTCCATGATCCATGTATATCACCAGTTTTATATGATTGCTTATTTTGCTTTCCGTCTAGTGGATATTTACCATGAGTTCCAAAATATTTTGCATAAATGGTATCATTCATATTGCTTCCGACAAAATAATGATTGAATGTTATATAATAAGAATTTTTCTTTATTCCAAATAATTTCTCTATTACTTTTCTCTTTATTTTATCATATATGAACTGTAAATATCTCTTTGTGTAGTTTTCAGTTTCTACATAATAATGTTCAAAATACTTCTGCGATAATGGCTCATCTTCATTAGTTTTATATAGCCACCCATATTCTCGCTCTATCTGATCTCCTGTATATGTTCCCTCTACATGGCACTTAAACTTTATTATATTTATGTGCTTATAAATATATTCTGCAATATCAAATATCAACATCTCATAATCATTTTGTCTTAACTCATTTATATGTGAAGTAAAATCATTCAATGTATTTGGTACTGTAGTAACTACACAACACTTTATATTATTTTCTGAACACAGAACATCAAGTTCTTTTAGCTTATCTCTTTTTGGCTCCGACGTATTACACACAAGGTAATCTATATCTTTATGTGCTTTTACATAATCAATCACTTTATCTAGTGTATTTAGTTCTGTAGCCCCATTTGAATAGTCTCCAACAACGTCTATTTCTGCATTTGGGAATATATCTTTTATTTCATCCTTTACAGAATAATACTTTGTGACCGCCCACCTATTATCTAATTCTGTCATTATTCTATTATATTCTGGATTTCTATATAGAATATTTTCTGACATCAACCACTTATCCCCAACTATTGCCACTTTAATGGCTTCTTTTCTTTGTGTTGGTGGTTCTAGTGGCACTTCATATGTACTACCATAAAAAGAGTGGAAGCGGTCATCTACCTGCTCCCACTTCTGTAATTTATTCCCATGATCTTCTGAGGAATCAAACTTAAAGGTATCACCAATCACATAGGAGTTGGCGATATTAAAAAAGTATTTGTCAAATTCTGCAAAACTTGTCATTTTATTTATTGCATACATTTACATTATCTCCTCTCCTATGTAATATGCCAATCCATAATTATTTAGATAACCATATCCATCATCTGTTTTTATTGGTGAATCTATATGATGAGCACCTGTAAACTGTATTTTTTCACTACACCACTTTTGATTTAGTGTCCACGGATTCTTTCTCTTGCCCAATGAAAAACAACCATGATACTCATTTACTGTCTCTCTAGGTGTTAATACTGCCAAACTACTCATATTAAACATACTACAAAAGTTTATATCATTAGTCATTCCAATCTTACTGAATGTTCCAAAGGAATCATCTTTTGGATCATCTTTACCTTCATCCTTTAATCCTACTGGGTTTCTCCTAACATAGAATATAGTAGGTAGTAACTCAGTGCTTGTGTTTGCTGTATTTATATCCGCATTACATTTTCCTGCACTTTTTGATATAGTCTGTGTTATAAACTTATTTTCATTATAGTTTGGAACTTCTTGTGTAAATTGATATGATTCTAGATCTGGATTCCAAAACACACCAACACCATCTTCTGTTGTGTGTTTAGTTATTGATGTAAATAATGGCTCTGCACTAAAATTACAATTCATTGGAGATGATACATTCCCACCAAATTTTGTGTGTACGAGTGTGCCAGTCTTTCTCTTACTTGCATCATATCTAGGCAGGTGGTCATAGAAATTCGTCACAAACCATGTGCTTGTACCATGAACATCTACCATCTTCTTTGTTGCCATATTTAACATCTTTGTAGTCTTTTTATCCGAATCATCAACAATAACTTTTATTGCCCCCATTAGATAGTTATTATTTTCGTCTCCAAAAGAATCTATTGCCATTACATTAGTATTTATACTTACTCCATCTATATCATCACTATCTGGCGCAATTTCAAGATTTACTATATTGTGTGTAAAATCTCCATGCCATAGCTTATGAATCTCTTTAAGCAACTCATCTGATGGATGCTTTTTATCTTTCATCTTATCATATAAGTCTTTAATTTGCTTTTTCATTTGTTCTACGTCTTCTTTTATTGCATCCTCTAGTTGCTCATTTAGTGGTTTTGGTGGTGGTGCATATATATCTGGCTGTGTGTGATATGCTTCATCCATTTTCTGCTGCTTTGCTTTTTCCATGTAGTCTTTAGTTTTTTGTGTTATTGACTTCTTAAACTCGTCCATTATCTTATTAAGTGCATTTTTAAATTCTGAATCATCTTGTATAGGCTCATTAGCTTTTGCAAGTTCATACATCTTTATCAGATTCACTAACTTTTCTGCATCTTCTATTGCTTTATCGTATTCCTTAACTCTAACATTTCCAACACCTAAGTTAGTATATAATGGCGTAACATCATCATATTCATCTAATCCGTATCCACTTCCATGAAAATTAGCCTTTTGTGCAAGTATAGCAAATCCACCTTTTATTAGCTTATCTTCTTGCTCAAAAAATCCAAAAGTATAGTGGGTTGAAGTCTTTGGATACTCATTTGTTGTTAATATAAAAGAAAACAACCCACTATTATAATAACAGTCTAGGCATAGCACATTTTCATTTTTTGGAACATACAGAGAAAATGTCACCCTAACTGGAAATTTACCAGTAATTCTTCTCGGAACTTTCTTAAACTTTCTTATCTTTGATATACTTTTAGATATTTCATCCCTATAATATTCATCCGCAAATTCTTTATAATATAATCTAGTTTCTTTTATTATACTATATGCTTTACCATTTGCTTCTTCTACTTTAGCCCTTGCTTTTGCTGTCTCAACATCATCCAACTCATTAACCTTCATATCTATATGTTGATGTGAGTATATCATGTAGTCTTGTGCTTCCTCTCTTTTATGTGGGCTATTAGTAAAATATGCGGAAGCACTTAATTCAGAATCAATATTGACCTTGACATACATTTCCTTTTCTGGATATTCAATTTTAAGAATACTACCAGAATCGATTATCTTCCTATCTGGTAGCATATCTTTTATAAACTGCTTTGCTTTTTCCTGCCAAGAATCAACATTCATATATCTTTTGTGCATATTATACTATCAACTCCTTAAATGTTAATTCTGGATTTGCTTTACTGAATTTATCTATCTGCTCTTTCTTACAGTAGAACGGATAATGTTTCATATTTCCACTCATGTCTACTACGTGGAAAACTGTGTCTGAATATATATTAAACCTTATCTTATTATCCTTTTTAGGTTCTGGGAAGTGGTCTACATACAATAACTTTACTCTCTTACATAGATGTATTTGAACATCCCAATATTCTATATTGTGAACATCTAAATATACAGAATCTCTTACTCCCTTAAAATATATATTCTTGAATGTACTTTCATATATGTGAATCCATGATTTTTTATCATCAACAATATTCTTCTCATAGAAATAAAAATCTGTCAAGTCATTTGGATCTTTTCTTTCGAGATTCGCTGTTCTCATTTTCCCGCCAAAGAAATCACTGCAAAAATCTTCTTTTAGTTTATTGGTCTCGCCAGTTCTCTGTAGAATCATCCACCATGTCTTGTCCTGATTTTCAAATATATCCTCAAACCTACCATTAAGTTGATAATTTACAAGACTACCTAGCCAATTACTTGATATAATCTTTTCTTCTTGACTATATCTTTCTTTCTCTCCATTTGATTCTCCTAATAATGGTTGATCTGGAACTACAAACTCTTTTCCTTCTGCATCCAGTTCAGTTTGAACTAATCCATCAATATTATACATCTGACCTATATTTGGTTTATGATCTAAATCAAACTTTGGTCTTTCTACTGTATAATAAAAATCTGGATTTATCTTATAGTCAATTTCATCATTTTCTCTCGGAACTGTTGCTCCATCTATACTCAAGCCACCACAAAACTTCATCACAGAGTCTACTATCTTCTTCTTATCAGTTAGCTTTTCTTTTTCGTCATATACAGGTAATTCTTTTCTTACTGGCACTTCTGCAAAGAACTGAACAATTCCTTGATGTCTGTCTAAGTCTTCATGTAACTTAAATGTATTCTTATAACTATCATTATTCTCTGCATATATAGTGATTACATAATTTCCTTTATCTTGATATATGTGTCTCATTCGTGTTCTATATCTTCTCTTATTTACCCCATCACTATAATGTCTGTATTCAGTTAGATTCTCCCACCCAGTGTAATACTGATACTCTGAGCCATCTCCCCAATCTACTAGTAATGTTCTTCCATCTGCATAGAATTGAAGTTCTGTTATCGTTGGATAATCAATAAACTCTATCTTATAATCTTTGGTATCGTCCCCAGTGTTGGAAATTCTTGTGATAATTTTCCGTGTTATTCCAACTGGTTTTTCTATGTGAATATATAATTCCATTAGTTTTCTTCTCTGTTCAGTATTTTCATTATCTTTTGTGATATTATTTTCTGCCCCTAAATCAAAATCTCTTATATGTTCTACTTCACCAGTTTTTAATAACAGTTTAGTATTTATTTTATTTTCATTTCCCTCATAGTGATTTTCTCTATCATGATATGATTTATATGCTTGCTCGTTAGAAACCTGTGTGTTATAAACAGCACTATTTATTCCTGCCGCATTTTCTCCACCCCAATATATTCTTCCAACATACCAAGGATAATGCCACAGTCTCTCATCCCATCCATTAGGTACTAATACATATCTACTGTCTTTAGTCTCTAATTCTCCGCTCTCTTTATCAAAATCTGGAACTATGTAACAATTATCTATAACGCCATGTATGTTGTGCTCGTCCTCACCTTCTTTTGGCTTTATAGATACCTCTACTGGATTCTTTAATAGGTGTCTATCCTTCAAATTATACTTTGGCTTATTTGGTCTATACACCTCATCAAGATGTTGTTTTGGCTTATGTATGTGACTTGAATTACTATCTATATATGAGTGTTGATTTACTGGAACTCCCCATTGATATATAGGTGCTCCGCATACATCAAAATATTTATACTCTGAATATGTCTGCTGCATACTAAACACATCTCGCCATTTACCATCATAACACAGCACTCTAAAATTAGACATATGTGATCCACCAAAATCTGTTGGATATGCTAAATTACTACTCGATAAGCATGGATTCTTCATGTCTAGCAAATATCTTAATCCGTTTACGTGTAAATCTGGGGAAAAATAAACCCATACGTCTGGCACTAATGCTTGATTACCTCCTGCCACATACAGTGGTGGTATGGTTGAATATGTATCATATTTAAAGCATCCAAATACAAGTGTCTGCCAACAATCAGTATATATTCTACTCTTATCCATTATTCTGAACACTATAGTTGCACACTTATTAGACTTTGAAAAATAATACTTTATCTTATTGTCTTTATCAATACCATACTGTGATTTATTTCTGTTTGATATGGTTAGCCAAGGGCATCCTGTTCCTGGATATTCTGGTATATCAAGTCTTTGATAAGGCGTTCCACCTCTAAAATCCCAAAATGGTAATAGGTTCATATGATTAGTTCCATCGTCTGCCTCTGCTTCACAGGTTATATTTCCTTGTTCTGTCATCCACAAATCTCTATCATAGGACATATGCAGTCCTACTGCAATCATTTCACCCGCATCATTAAACGCTTGTATACCATCTTTGCCGCGAATAGATCTATTTCCAACACCTTCAACCTTGTTTATTTCTTCACTCATCACATCATGTTTTGTGCGGAAAAATTCTTCATAACTCCCACCAGTGATGTTTCTATATTGAAATGATGTGTAATATACAGGTCTAAATGTTTTTAACATGATGTTCATGATTATGTCTATCTTTTTCATGAATCTGCTGAATGATTCTTTTCTTGGTCTATCTAGTACAGACTGTTCTTCCTCTTTTTCATTTCTATCCTTAAAGTGTTTCGGAACATCTTTCTCTCTCCAATAGATTGTAAAATTTGAAAAGAATATGGAGTCATTCTTTCTCTCATACTCTTCTTGTACCCCCACAACCTCTTCCATCGGGTCATTTAGTATTTCGTCCCTAAAATAGAAAAACTGATGCTTAGACTCTCTAACATCATCTTTATACTTGTTCTTTCCATCATGACTGAAATAGAATAGTCTTAATTCTATCTTCTTTTCTTTGCACCAATCTACAAGTGCGTCATAACTATCAATGTTTCCATCTGCAAGCATTGTTTCAGTAATCCCACCAAAAAACGCAACATCTGGCAGGTCTGTTTGTTTCTTTAATGCTTTTAGTAAATTGGTTGCTGTAGCCTTATCTTCTATATTTACAACACTTATATGACTTCCATCTAGCATTTTTTCAAACATAGGAACTAAACTATCCATATGTATTGATTTATTGTCATCAAATACTACATTATCAAAGAAATCAGATGAGTTTATCATCCATATTTTCTTATCCCTATACCCCGTGTATTTATATTCCCCAAGCGGTATTTTTAAGGTTGAACCAAAAAATGAATCTGATCTATCATCAATGAGTTGCCATGAGACAGTAGATTCATTATATTTTTGAGCAAACACCAAAAACTTGTCCAACATTTCCTTTAGGGATATTGCTTCCCCTGTCTCATACATCATATAGTCATTACTCCTCTATCTTTATAGCAAAATATGTATTTGCCCCTCTATCCATCTGTGTGTCAAACACTATAAACTTGCTTCCATCATACTGTAAGATTCTTTCTGCATCAATATCTCTTGCGCCAGAAATCCAATAGCATCCTCTAAGTAGTCCATTTAAGTCTACAGGATCATTTGTCTGTAGCATTATTGGAATGAGCAAGAAGTTATCCTGATTGATGCTATCAGTTTCCTTGTAGTTAGGAATCAGCTTTGTGTTGTGTGAAGCATACGGGAATACTGTCCCTGTTGATGAGGGACTTGGATTTGGCTTTGTTGCATTAAACGCTCTCCAATTCCCGTCTGCTCTGCGTAGCCATCCACTGCCACCATTAGGGAATACAAACGATCCTAATCCTTGTGCTGTCCACTCTTTAGTTCCTGCTACTGTATTACCACAAACATACATTGGATATGGATACTGCCTCTCTGATGCAATAGGGTTGAGGAATCCTAGATACATTGATTCATATACGATTGACATTCTACATACAACAACGATTCTGTATGTATCTACAAATATCCAATAGAAAAATCTTTCATTCTTAGTTATTGTGAAAGCAGGTTCATTTGCCTTGTACTGTGGTGCAAAATTTTCTTTCTCATCATCATACTTGCCCTCAGACTTTAGATATTGCTGTAGGCATCCTGGCTGTTCAAAGAACCCTAGCTTATCATCGTATCCAACCGCCGAATCAATTATAATCTTATTCTCTAAGTTGTGATAACTAATCATTATATAAATCTTATCTTGCCCACTACCTGTTCCACAATAAATATAAGTATCCTCTGATAGCTTATATGGTGTCCATCCAACTGCCACCAATGCCTTTCTTATCTCATCAAATAGTATGCCTATACTATAGGTATTTCCTGTTACATACAATTATCAATCACTCCTTTACAATTCCATTAAGAAACTTACTCAGATCTAGTTGACTAAAATCTAGATCTTTCATCCCGTCCATTACAGTAGCTCTAATTTCAATTTCCTGCATATTGCTAATATTCATTAAAAGCTGTGATAGCTTATAAGCTACATCAATATTATGATCTTTTGCGTCACCATAAACATTCTTTGATGCAACTCTCTTTAACTGCTCGTTAAAATACTCCTCAATTCCACGCACAATCTCTTTTTCTATCTTCATATTTCCACCTCAAAAAAAAATAAACCTACCAATATCACTAATTATTATAGCATATTAGTAGGTTTTTGTCAATTTAGTTACTAAAGCTCATCTGTGCAAATGCACGTCCTGTTCCTCTCACTGTATCTAGTATATATCTTTCTCCCTTAGTTTTCATGAAGTGCTCCATAGCCTGTTCTTTATTATCAACAACTGCTATACTCATGTTGTTTGTAGTGGACACGCTTGTTCCAACCTTTTCAGCAAATGAGGTCATTCCTCTTGCTGTTTCTTGTTGTGCGTCTCCTACTGTACCACCATCTGCGAATCTTGGTAGATGTGCTCTAATCTTTGAAAGATTTCCATTATTTACTGCATTGAGGAAGTTTGTTCCCATCTGTCTAACTGCGCTAGCCTTTACAACAAATTCACCATTACTTAACATAGCAGGTATGCTGTCAGATGTTCCAGTTCCAATGCCTGAAATCAATCCACCATCTGCGTGCTTTCCTAAACTTGGCTTTGCACCTCTATTACCGCCACCAATTCCAAAACCTGTTATTGGTAGTCCCCCTAGCATCGATCCACCGCCGAATCCCATACCTCCTAGGCTGTTGGTTATAGTGTTTATTGCTTGCACTAGCCCTTGTCCTGCCATCTCAAGATTTTGTCCTATGGTCTGAGTTACTTGAGCAATCTGATTTCCTGCGTCATCTCCGACTGCACTATTTGTGATGCTTTGTGCCATATCTTGTGTTGCCTTTGTTGCAGAATCCGTTCCTGCGCCAAAGTTTCCTAGATATAGTGTTGCATTTTGTAGCTGTGTGCCAAATCCAGTTAGGCTGTTTAGCGCATTACCTTTATAATCGACTTTATCCAAAGGCGAGTTTTTAACTTGAAATGCACCTTTTTTCTCCCACGGATGTAGATTTGGTTGACTAATGTCTATTCCCTGCATTGGTGAAATCGTTGTCATAACAAGAGGATTATTCTGTAACTTATGTCTACCCTGCCAAATTTGTGAGGATGTGGATTCTCCACGTAATGCCATTGTTGAAGCATACTGATCTTGTGGATTGCCATTTTCATCGGTGCCATACTTTCTTGCACTTCTTGTTGGGAATAAAGTCTCCATTAGATTTGTGGTAAGCCTATCTGCAAAGAACTTCTGCATTGTTTTTAAGAAGTCAACAATCATGTTTTTAAGTGCATCACCAAGACTATTAGCGGAATTTATACCGTCAGTTAAGAACTTATTAAGACCATCTGCAAACGCTTGTTTTGCTTCTTTTCTTAAATCCCTTAGAAGTTCTGGTTGATGACTTTCCTCCTCTGCAAGCAGCTTTGCTGATTTTATGTCTTGACCGCGCATAACAAGTTTCTGCTTTTGTAGTCTTAATCCTTCTTGTTCACTTTTTAGAACAGCAATTTTATTTCTATATTCATTCTTCTCATTTGCGTCTTTTGCAAGTCTCTCTAGTTCGATATATTTAGCAAGACTGTTGTTTACATTCGTAAGTTGTTCGTCATACTGACCAAGTGACTTGTTTACAGCTTCAAGCCATGTTCCATATACCTGTGCTTTTTGCTCATTTTCTCTTGCTTTAATTTCTCTATGTGCAAATGTTTTCTGATAACTTGTCATATCAGTGGTGTCAACCCACTTGTCATAATTTCCATGATATGTGGTAATTTGATTTATGTACTGATTAAATATTTCTCCAAGTGTATCAAACGCTTTTAATATTTTTTCTCTTAAATCTTGCGCTTTATCTACTTGCCCTATAGCTTCAAAGTCTCTAACCTTAGACCACATCTTATCCATTACAAAGGATGGAGACAGTGGGTTATTTACATCATCGTAAAAATACTTCATGTATTTCTGCATAAATGTAGATAGATCCATTGATCCTGGGTTTCTCTGGAATGTTTCAAATCCAGCATATTCACCCCATGTTTTAGCAGCTTTTAAGTTATAGTCCAATCTTCTTTCGAGTAATCCAGATTCAGCCTGATTTAGTTCTGCTAAGAAATTAGTTTTTAATGCCACAAGTAGCTTATCTCTATCTGCACCTTCTGGCATCTCTGTTAATATCTTTTTAGCTACTTTTTTATATTTTTCTCTTATCTGTAGCGTCTTTGCAGCAAGTGCGGCTTTATAATCTTCTCCATATATATCTAATATGTTTGATTGTGAATCTGCTGTTATTTGAAGTATATCTTCGTTAAATTTTTCTAGCTGTTTGTTTGTTTCAGATTCTATCTGTGTATTGCTTGCGTGTGTCTGATAAGAGCCACCTGGAACAAGACTACCACTTTGCCATCTGGCACCCATCATCTTATTATACCAATCTTCACCAGTGCTATTTGCTGTTATCTGCTGACCGCCGACACCACCCTTACCAAAGGATACGTCCCAGTGATCTCCTTCCCATCCAGCACCTACGCCGAACTGTCTAAGCAATTCTTCAAGAACTGCCTTATTCATTAGTTTGGAGACATCCATTTTCCATCCTTGGTAGTGTCCCCAATTTCCACCGCTACTATGCTTGTCGCTACCAGTAAAGCTAGTTGGCTCTAGTCTTTCATGTGTTTGTTCATAATACATCTTAGCCAGCAAGTTGACAGCCATTCTTACATTTTCTTGTACTCTGTCTAGGCTCTCCCCAGATTCATTGAAATCATCAAAGTTCAAATACCTTGTATCAAAACCATGAAAGTTATGCTCTTTGTCTGGTGTATATCCCATCAACTCGCCACTACTAGAAACCAATGTTTTTTCTACACCTTCCATTTGTGAAGATGCGTTATTCATGGCTTCTGCCGCGCTCTGCTGTGCTGATGCAGCTCTGTTTTGAGCATTTGCACTTGCTAAAATGTCATTGATCGCTGGTAAGAATCTTTGTCTGCCTATTCCTTCTCCTTCTTTGTCTGCGGGTCTTTCTACAAACTTAGTGAAAGCATATGTCATAGCTTCTGCTGTCTGACCATTTTCGTTATAGTAAGCAAGTGCTTCTTCAAAATATGCTTTCTGTGTATCATTAAGCTCTTTTACTAAATATGCAAGCTGTGTAAGGATGTGATATGGATCACTGTTATTTTGCGCCGCAAATTCAAACAAACCTTCACGCCGTTCTTTCCTCCACTGTGCAATTCCTGTTGCAAGACCAGCAGGTGAGCCATCTGCATAATGATCCATATGTTCATTTTGTGGATTATCTAATGATTCGCCCTTTAGAGCAGCTATGATTCCTCTTGCAATAGCATCACTATATCCCTGAGAAGTAAGGAATCTATATGCTATTTCTTCATTTGTCATTCCTTGTGTATTTTCCGCATTAAGACCTATTGCTGGCGGTTGTCCTGGAACTGCAACACTTTTCTTTGATGACGTTGGCATACCATAACCGAATACAGCATTTATCATATCATCTCTTGATTGCTCATTTCTTGCTATTGCCTCTGATACACCACGGATTCCATCTACTGCATTTCCAAGTTTCTTTTCATTTTCTCGTATTGCTCGTTCTACATCATGAAGTGCTTTTACTTTTTCATATTCATTATTAAACTGAGAGCCTTGTATTGTCTTTAATTCTTCTTGCGCTTCTTGTAGCCTTAGTTCAGCTTCTTGCTTTTCAATTTCTGCCTTTTGTGTGTAATAGTCTTTAATTGACATGAATCCTTCGTCAAAGGCTATTTTGTTTTTATCTAGAATATCTTTTAAATCATCAAGTGATTCTTTCAGTGCATCTTTTAAGCCTTGAATATGCTCCCTCATAGCCGCCTGTGATGCCTTTATTGCTTCTTGCCGTGCTTTCTTATTTGCCTTTTCATCACTCTCTGGATTAGGATTACCTTTTACATCATTTAGTCCAACCTTTTTAGCCGAGCCTGTTTGACGCTCCATAGTCTTTTTAAGGTCTTTTATTCCTTGTTCTAATGATTCTGTTAATGTACCTTTCTTACTTAGTTCCCCGTATCTTTCAGTTAAGTATTTCTGAAAACTATACCCGTCGGCTGACCATGTTTTTTCTGAAAGGTTATGATTCCATTCTACTGAATTTTTAAAGTCTTTTGCAGAATTTAGCGCCCAATTATTCACACGCCCAAGAGATTCTTTTACCCCAGTATCATCTATGCCGAAAAATTTCTTAACCCCGCTTGGTAAAGCATCAACTGCTGAAAGTAGTGCCTTTGCAATACCTGCTCCAAGCATAACAAAGGAAGAATAAAGTATTTTTACTTTCGCACCAATTAGTTGGAGTAACCTAATAACAGCCATTATTGGGGCTTCCATAATGGTAAATGCTTCAACAATTACGTCTCCAACCCATGTTGCGGCTCTTGCAAGTTCAAAGAATATTTGAATAGCATCCTTGACAAGTTCAATAATTGCATCTATCGGATCTTCTGTTCCAGTGAGTTGTTCCAAAAATGCAATAAATCCATCTGCCAATTCTGCAATCATTTCTATTATTTCAGGCAGTGCTTCTTTTAGTTTCTCTATTGCCTCTGTTGGAATAAATTTTGCTTCTCCAACTTCACTATCTACATCAAGTCCACCTTGAACAATGTTCTTTTGTGCATCTAGTCCATAATCTTTTCCTTTTTGTTTCCACTTATTATCGACAATATCGAACTCGTTGCCCATCTCGTCTACCCATTTACCAGTAGCATTGGTAATGGTGTTAAATAGTCCCATAAACATTGGGGCTACATTTTCAACAATATCTGAGCTTACTTTTAACAATCTATCTTGCATACGTTCAAATGCACCGACAGGTGTATTTGAATATTCTTCTAACATTTCTTTGTAGCTTTCAAACTTCTGCATTAGATAGTCAAATCTTGCATCTACATCGTCACCGAATTTTTTCAAATCATCATTTGTAATATGTAGTGCATTTGCTACCTGTGATGAACGAGATGTTATACTATTCTGTGCTATATCTCTTGTTTCTTGAAGAACCTGATTTGGTGCTAACTGTAGTGTCTTTGCCGTCGCAGCTATGCCTTTATTTACTCTATATGCTTGGTCAAGGCTCATGCCCTTACTCATTAGCATTGGTAGAGTACCCTGCAAAGATTCAATTATTTCTGAAAAATCAAATACTGATTTTTCTGCATCAAGCATAGCCTTATTCATTAGTTTTTGGGATAGTGTTATGGAAGTTGCACCAGAAGCTTCACCATAGGCATCTTTAAATCCTTTTCCGCCAACATATCCCTGTGACTGTATCGCCGCAGCCATACCATATGTAGCCTTAGACTTCTTTACATATAGTTCTATTCCTGGTTTTAACGCTTCATATATAAGCGACACAAGTTGCATTAGTGCATGTCCAAGAGAAGATGTAATGCTTAATAGTGATGAAAACGCCGCAAATACACCAGTAAGAACAGCAATCCCAGGAAGAATCCTAGCAGCAAATGTTCCAATAGCTCCGCTTGCTCCACCAGTGCCAGCATTTTTAGCAAGTTCTCCTAGTTGATATGCCGCAACTTCTAGTGCTGAACCAAAGCCCTTACTTGCGCGACCGATTGAGTAGATAGCATTGGAAGATGCTTTTGCATACCAAGGTGCCTCGTCAATATGATTATCTTTTCTTAGCAGGTCATCAACTTCGTATTCTCTTCCACCAGTATGTCTTTGTAGTCTACTCCTAGACCTGCGATTAGTTCCATCAGACAATCCAGTTTCTACCCTATTTGCTCTTGCATTTATATTTATATTACTGTTTCTCTTAATATCCGCAATCGCGTCTCTTATCTTTCCTAGAGTGCTTAATACGCCTTTATCTTCTAATGTTGTTGTAATCTTCTTATTTCCAGTTATTGAATCTAGGATCTTGCCAAGAGATACTGCTTTTGAGGTTGTATCTTCAAACCCGCTTGGTTTAATGTTTACAGAATTACTCCCAGATAGTCCTTTTAATGCACTGCCTACTCTTGAGATTGCGCTCTCTGCACCCCTTGCACTAGACGCATCAATATTTATTGACTTTCCCCTAATATTGTCTAGTTGCTTTCTAATGGATGCTATTTTTGACGTTACTTCTTTATCATCAAAATTAGTCTTTATCTTTGCAGTAAGTCCATCAAGTTGCTTTCTTAAACTGCTTAGTTCTTTATCTACTGATGCACTATCTACTCCTAATTTAATATTTCCTTGAAGTGACTTTGTTGCGCCCTCTATTGCTTTGTTTAATTCTTTTATCTCTGCAATAGCTTTATCAGCTTTTGCTTTAAACTCAACTTCTTGTACTACTTTTGCCAAACTATTCATCTCCTCCTAAATAAAAAAAAGCCCTACTTTTGCAGGGCTTTATTTTCTCATATCCTCAAGAAGTTTCGGTATCTTCTTACTTCCACCAAACGCACCAGATATTCCGACCATTACGCCCTCGATAAAGTCGGCGTTTTGTCTCATATCATATTTTATGCACTTCTCATAAAACATGGAAATCTCATCTTTTGAGTAGGTATGTATTATTTTTTCTTTATCATGACCATGAGCAACAAGTGTATTTATTGCATCATATATGGTTACTTCTACTTCTCCTTTTTTGATCTCTTCTTCTTTGGAGTCAGGTTTGCGTTTAGCTTGCTCCAACAATTCACGAAAAAACCCTTGTTTATCTTGTAAACCTCGGTAAGTAGATCAACACCCTCAAGGCAATCGACACTCTCTACTTCTTCCTCTGTCATATTAGTTGATTTAAGAATGATGTATCTAATAATGTCAACACTATCATCACCAATAAGTCCAAGAAGGTCTATAATACCTGTCATGCGAACTCCATTGATTTCTTCCTGTGATGCTCCCTCTTTTCGATACATAATCTTATTGAGTGAAATATCAAATATCTCTGGATTACCTAGCACCTTTGCAACAAGATCACTAATCTTAGCCGCAATTCGGATGGTGTCAAGAAGCGCAATGCGCTTTACTGTAACCATCTTACCCCCTACACTCATCTCTTTTTCTGAGAGAAGTAGATCCATCTCTTTATTTTCCATGTTTATTTCCTCCTGATAATCGTTATATTTAATTATATCACATTTATCTTTATTTGTCAAATACCGCTACCACCAGCAGGTATAAAAAACTGCCATACCGTTCTTTAGTTCAGCAATAGCTTCATCTACAAGTTCACTATCTTCTGGGTTTTCTTTGGCTATTTCTCTAAGATCTTTTTCTGTAAGGAATGTTATAGAACAATTAAAATCGTCATAATTGCCTCCTTTTTCCACGAACAATCTTTGCACAAAATCATTCAGTTTATGATTTTTTCTCCAATAAGCCAATTCGTAAGATCTAAAGTTTTTGTCTTTCTTGATATTAGACAACTTTGCTCTCGCGTCTGTTGAATACATCCACGCATCAAGCCCCATTTTTATGCCTCCGTATTAAGATTCATTATCCATTTCGTGTTGCCAGCTCTGTAAACTTTTTTAGCACCAAGTCTGCCCATAATAAAATCTTCTTTATTGTTTGCGTTTTCTGTTACTGCCTCTGCATATAAATCTCCATATAATTCTTTCAACAAATGCAACTGACAAGAAGTTCTTTTTAGTTCCCTGTTATTATAAAACCAGTAATAGTTTTCTGAAACACCACAATTAGAAAATCCTAACTTTTTATATACATCACCACTAAAGAAGTCATTATCAGAATAACTTTTTATGCTTTCTGGTTGATGGTCATTGATAAAATGTTTCAATAGTTTTTCAGCCCCACCAACAATAAAATATTTATCGCTAACTACATATCTATGCAACTCATATTGATTACCACCACTTTTTGCGAACCTTGGAGTCCCAAAAGACATCAAAGAGATCAACTCATTATTATAATATAAACCATAATTTATCTTGCATAGTCTATACCACCCCTGCAAGTGATGTTTTTCAATAAACATTTTTGCAACTTGTAAGTCCACTAATCTAACTGAACAGTTTCTTGCAAAAACCCTTTCTTTTTGTATCAACAACGATCTTATATATGTTTTTATTTTTTCTTGTTTTTCTGACTTCCAGTCCACGTCAAAAATATTCAAAAGTTTAATTCCCATTGATAGTGCAACAGAAAATTTATCATAATGATACGTTTTATTCACATTCTTAAATGCTCCGTTTATTGTGGCATGAAATGGGCTTCCATTATACTCAATTCCAATTTTTAGCTGTGGGATATAAATATCAATTTCTTTTCCGTTCAAAATTTTTGCCTTTTCAATGTTTTTATCACCAATAATAGAACAGATAAATTCCTTTATTTCTTTTTCTTCTTTTGACCCACAAACATGAACAACACTATGTCCACAAGATGTTGTATGTCCTCTCCTCAGATTATTAGCAGTTACTACAACTTCTTTTCCACAAGAACATTTGCATTTCCACATCGAGTGTAGATTTTTTCTTCCTACAAATTCAACAACTGTAAGCTCCCCATATGTATGCCCAGTTAAATCATTAAACCACTCCGTTTTTGTTCTTTCTTTGTTTATACACCCACACGATGTAACCGCACCAGAAGTAAGGTTATATCCCTGAACAATAGTTTTATTCCCACAAGAACATATGCAATTCCAATAATCTTTTCTGTTTTTATCAAAATGGCTAAATGAAACAACACTAAGTCTACCAAACGGTTTTTTCCCCAACAGCCTTGTTGTATTTCCATGTTCTTCTTTCCGCAAACATCCACAAGACTTTATTCTTCCAGAATTTAGTCTATCTGCTCTTACTTCACACTCATTTCCACAATCACATTTACAGTGCCATTTTTTATTTTCGTCATTAAACCACAACGGAACAAGTCTTTCAAATCTTTTCCCTGTCAAGTCAACAAAATTCCACGGACGTTTATTCCCACTCATATGGTTCTCCACTCCAACATTTTGATACCTCTACATCACATCTTAGTGCTGCGTCTATTCCTACACCACCAGCAAGAAACTCTTTTTTCAAAATAGGTATTGCTTCTTGTAAATGTTCTTTTGGAACGCTCATTCCACATTCGTCATGTATTGTCAGAAGTATATATACTCCAAGCTCTTTTAATCTTTCATTCCTCGCAATATTTAGCATAGCCCTCTTTGTAATATATGCCGCTGTTGATTGAACAGGGTAATTATAGCATAATCTTTCTGCCTGTGCAATAAATCCACCATTTTGTTTTATCAGTATTCCTTTGCGTTCTGCTTCACTGATAATTTCTTTTTTCTCGTCTTGTCCCCAAGCATTTTTCATCTTATTCCAGTATAGATTCCTATAGTAATCAAACTGCCTATCTGTAAGAATCTTATCTTTTTGTGTTATTTCATACTCAGGAAGATTTAAGTCTGGAAGTCTGCGCCGTCCACCATAGAAGTTTTCAACGTATCCATGCTTTCTCCCAAATTCTACAACATTTTTTAGATATCTAGCAAGATCTGGAAAAGCAACCATAATAGAATCTTTTATTTCCTGTGCCTTTTCCTTTGATACGTTTAAATCCTCTGCAATAGCCTTTACTCCCTTACCATAGCAAATTCCAAGACAAATTGCCTTTGCATGCTTCCTGCGCTCTTTACCCTCTTTGTTTGTTGTCCCGTCTGCATTAAACTCTAAGCAGTCCTCATACTTTTTGTTAAATGCAATAGACGCAACATGGCTATAAATGTCTCTGCCAAAATTAAACGATTCTAACATCTTTTTTTCATCTGCCAGTGATGCTACTGCCATCATCTCTTGTTGACTGAAATCTAAAAACACAAACACTCTATCCTCACCTGCGACAAACATATTTCTTATGTCCTTATTTTTCGCAGGGATCTGCTGGGCGTTGGGATTACTGCTTGAAAAGCGCATCGTATCGGTTCCGCACTGATTGAAATTCGGATGAATCTTTCCACGGTGTTCAAGTGCATCTTCTGTGAGTTTATCAATGAAAGAACTTATGAGTTTATCATATTTCTTTACTTCTTCTAGTGCTGAAAAAATTTCCCTTACTCTTGTTCCTTCATATTTTTTCTGCCCCATTACTGCATTTATGACATGTTTTCCTGTCCCTCTTGGTTCTTTTTCAAATATTACACCAGTTTTCATAATATCATAAATCAGTATTTGAAGTTGCTTTGGGCTATTGAAATTTACTGGATATTCAATATCTCCCATGACTTCCATGCGGGCGCGTATTTCTGATTCTAGCGGTTCTATTGATTTAGCAAATTTATGCTGTGCGTCAACCAACAATTTAGTGTATTTTTCTTTTAGCTTATTTGCTGTACTAAAATCGAAATTAATCCCGCGAACCTTCATGTCACATACTAATTTCTGTATTGGCATCTCTACTTCCCAGAACAACTTTGAAATACGCTCAAGTTTATAGTCACTACACTCTTTTGTTCCTACAGTGAGATATGGTCTAAAGAACTCTCCTAAGTCTAGGCTCATGTCAGCATCTTTAGCCGCATATGGAAAACCAACTTCAGGTGGTATATAGTTAAATGGTATGCCATCGAACAATTCAGCGAATTTATCTGCTTTTTTACCACCACTACAATACTTACCATATAGATATTTTAACCCATGCTGTTCGTTCTCATTAAGGAGATGAGATGCAATTAGTGTATCAAATGTAGCCCACAGCCATATACCAAACTGCACCTTAATCAATACTGTATCAAAGTATGCGTTGTGCATATATATGTCTGCTCCACTATCTGCAAGTATCTGTAGACCCTCTTTTACTTTTTCTTTACTGATCTGTTTATCCAATAGCATATCTGTTATTGGGCTTGTATGTCCTATTGGAATATACATGGCTTTCTGAGACGGGCTTTTCATAGACAGACCAACAATATCACACAATATGTTATCCAGAGAAGTAGTCTCAGTATCAATAGCAAATACACCGTCTTTTGCAGCTTGTCTACAATAGTCCAACCACCAATCCTCATCTGTAATAAGAAGAAAGTTATTTTTTTCTTCTCCAAGGTTTTTTTCAACGAGCCTACTGATTGATGCAATCTTTTCTATAAGTGTTCCTTTTTTGAGTTTTATCTTTGGTTTGTGTGTTTCTTGTGTTTTCTTTAATATGTTATGTATATTCTCAGTTGTCCGACATGGTAACTTGAACAATGCCATCTGATTTACACCTTTTCTTATACCTACAATATTGACAAACTTTTCTATCTACGTCTGGTTTCTCTGGAATAGTATTTTCGTCCGCGAACTTATTCGCTCTATATATCAAATCCCTAATATCATTCTTTTCTTCTTGTGTTGGTGTAAAGACCATAGCTTTCTTTGTAAGTAGATCTCTATCCTCAAACAAAAACATAACATCAGGAATCTGCATTAAGTAACTATAGCACGTTGCTTGAAGTTTATACTCATCTGGTATTTCATCTTTGATTTTCATAAACTTCATGCTCATCATAGTTTTTATCTCTAATATAAAATATTTTCCATTATTATTTTTGATTATGCCGTCACACATATATGATACTCTATTTTTATCATCATATAGATGTAATTCATGGTCTGTCTTTTCACCAATGCGAAGATCTAGTCCTTTTTCTTTAACATATTCTTCAACATCTACGAACTCCCACGACGGCATATGTGTGATATACTCTTGAAGTGTCTCATGCCTATATGTTCCTATTTCTGTTATTCCCCTGAGATTGTAACTTCTCTTTTCATCCTCAACAGGTGTTGATAACAATTTATATACAATCTGCCTAATACACTTGAGGGAAGAAGGTGTTATATTTGCTGATGGAGGTCTTTCTTCCCCAAACTTCTCTATATAATTAGTAAGAGAAAACAAAAACTCTTTAGCATCATCTTTCTTTGCAGATGCAAGCAACTCATATAATGACTTTCTCCCCATGATTTATCAAATAGCTCCCTCTACAACATATGGAACAATTTGATATTTTGATGTTATTCCACCAAAAAGTTCCTTTTCCTTTCGATTAAGTTCACTAATTCGCACATACGCATCTGCCTCTGTCTCAAACACTTCTGGTTTATTACCAATAGTAACATATTCAACACCATTATCTGTGTCAGAAATAATAGCATACATATTTTTCTGCACATAAACTTTCTTTGTCGATATATCAAATATATTCGATGTCTTTTTCTTTCTTGCCAAATTTATCACTCCATTACTGAAATAATGTACCTTCCTAGGTCATCTTCAATACAAATAAAATCATCTTCAATATATAGCCTTATATCATTCTCCATGTTTTTCAGAGTACCTAGAACATAGTCCGTCTTTACAACTGCCACACGGTTTTCCATATTCACTTCTACATCAATACGCTCCTCAGATGTCCCCTGTGTATTCCTAACAACAAGACTTCTGTCCTCAACGCAAAACTTCACTGTTGGTTCTTCAAATGGATTTCTAAATACAGACTGTCTCTTTATTACATTCAACATATCTTTTTTTGACAGTATTATAGGCTGATTTTCTGAAAAATCCATCTCTATAAATGGTTTAACCACGTCAATAGGAAAATCATCCCATACCTTGTTGTTAAACTGTATTTCAAAGTTATCACAGTGCGCCCTATATTTTCCCATGAGTATATCATTATCTAGTTTTGACAGAGACTCCACAATAAATGGTTTGATTGCACCCGTGGGAAGATTAGGTATTTTTGTCACAGCCAAAATCATACTATTTGTAGTTACAAGTAAGCCATTATAGTTATAATACAACTTGAAATCTTCATGGCTGTCTCCATCATAAACAGCAACCTTATTTCTCTTTATCGCAAGCTCAAAATCACTAGGCTTATATACAACCTCATTAGACAAATCATCCATAGATAGCGGCAGAACAATATCTGATCCATCCGCTTCTAACTGTATCGGTATTTTGTATTTTCCATTCCCTTTAAACTCAATATATTTACCCATGTTCTTTATTTCTACAGTGTCTTTTGTTGTTAGTTTAAGTAGTTTAAGTAGAATAGATAAAGAAATTACCGAATTATCAATGTCATTTTCACAATCGACCTTTGCCACAACTGTTGTAAATCCGTCAGTAGAACCAAGTTTCATTATTCCTTCTTTTGCATATAACTCAACTAACCCAGTAATAGGTTTTATAGGATTATAGGTTATCAGCGAATGTATCATTGTCACCGTGTTCAATAGCTCTTTTGTATTCACGCTGTTTCCTCTCATAATCAAACACTATGTCACCACTATCAAACAACTCTTCTAGCGTTTTATATGGTGTCATATTTTCTAAAAACCAGTATGTCCAGCAATCATTATAGACACCAGTTGGTTTATGTATACCTGGCGCCCATCTTCTATTCTTTGGTTTTTTCACACTATCCCTCTGTGACGATACTTTTGAAGAACTTTCCCATAATTCGTCTATCTTCATGTTTTCAAACAATCACCTCCACTCAATGCTTCTTTTATACCACCTAAAACATATGTAGCACAAGGAATAGCAATACCATTTCCAATGGCTTTATATCTTGCTGAACTCCCTCCGTGAGCAGTATACCCAACTGGAAGTCCCTGTAGTTTTTCACATTCTGACAGTGACAACTTCCTAAGTATTCCAGAACGGCTTGAACTATTATATGTATGGATAACAGGTATTTGATTTCCACCCGTACCCATTCTTGCGTTTAAGGTCTGTATACAGTCCTCTCCAACATATCTAAGGGCTTCATTTGCATGAGTCATATCATAGATTGTATTTTTAATGTATCCATTAGTTCCATCGACAGAAGTATCTGATTTTCTCTCACTCTCCGAAGTATTCCAAGACACGCTTTTGGACTTAAATAATACTTCTGCAAACCTTCCTTGCCCCCCCCCGTTGTTTGGTCTAAAATCTGCGACAAGGAAGATTCTCTTTCTTCTCTGGGGAACTCCCCAACCTCTTGCATCAGTGAGCCTCCACGAAATGTCACAGTTTTTGCTTCTAACCAATCCTGCGTTTGCCCATCTTCCAGATCTAGGTATTGGAATATTGGTTTCTGAGATTTCTTCAAGCACAGTTCTAAAATCATTCCCTTTATTGGTTCCAAATGCGTTTTTGACATTTTCCCAAACAATGAACTTTGGGTATTCTCCATTAGTCGCTTCCCTCATCTCTCTTATAATGCGTATAGCTTCATGAAACAAGCTACTTTCTTTTCCATGTAAACCAACCCTATTTCCTGCAACACTCAAATTTTGACAAGGACTAGAGAATGTAATAATATCAACCGTCTCAATCTCTTTTCCATTAATATGCCTAATATCTCCTAACTGTTTAACATATGGAAAATGAGCATTGCTTACTTTCATTGGAAACGCTTCAATTTCACTACTCCACAGCGGCTTTATTCCAAGTCTCTCTGCCACAAGCATCCAAGAACCAATGCCGTCAAATAGGCTTCCTAGTGTCATTTTTCTTCCTCCTTGCACATAGCAAGTATAACATATTTATGGATTTTTGTCAAACAAAAAGGCAGGTTTTATCCTGCCTAATTTTATCAAAATCCGTGGTTCACCGACCGTGCGCGTGGTGTAACAACTTCCTGCGGTGTTTCCTTCTTACCAGAGGGATATTCACCAGTCTCAAGATATTGATTCATTTGCTCCGCTGTCCAATTCTTGATATAAGAATCAGCGCGACCAAAAATATCGTCATTCTGTACGTTAAACTTCGCACGCAGACTTGCAACACTCTCCGATGTATCCAGTGCATTCCCTTCAAAGTCCTTTCGTGCTTCAAACAGATTCCACTGTGTCTGCGCTGGTGTTGCACCATTCACACGTTCAATCTCAATATAGTTATCAATTCCATACCGTGTCATAAACCCCATTAGATTTGTGCGATAATAATTTGTTGACCGAGAGAACAATTCATAATTATCTTCCCTCTCTCCCTTATAGTTATAAAGGCTGATAACAGGTGCATAGAAAGAATCATTCACTCGTGTAACCATCTGCGGGAATGGATCAGATGCAAACTTCTTTGCAGCTTCACATAGCGGGCATCCATCACCAAGGCAACTAACCTCCACTGGATATGTTTTTCCATTCTTACGAGTCATTCGTACTGTATGGGTGCTATAAATCTCAATGTCCTCTGGTTTATCAACAAGCATCCGAACAATAGTGTGTGCCTTATTCTCCTTTAGCTGTACCTTATTCAAAAACTTTCGTGTAGTATTCTCAGCATGTGTATTATCATTCTTTGTTCGCTTATCAAGTCTCGCGTTCATTTCTTCAAAACTAATTCTCGCCATAATCAAATTCCTCTTTCTTCTTTACAATAATTCATAAAATCATCAAATGTTTCTAAATAACCATAGTCATTTATATCTTTTCCTTTTTCCTTTATGACTAATTTAGATATAAATTTATTTCTATCCAATTTTCTGCACAGCTTATTGCTCGCCATTTCTCCTGCTGAATCATTATCCAGACATAATATTATCCTCCTGTAGTCCAGCTCCCTTAACATATTTATCTGATAATCACTGCCTGTACCTAACAAGGCAACAGCAGGTTTACCCCATTTAACCAACATAAGTGCATTTAGTATGCTTTCACACACATATAGTTCAACAGATTTAGAAAAATTCTTTAACACTTGATATATCCCATATAAAGGCTTATCAACACCATCTGGTATATAAAATCTTTTTCCTCTAACACTTCTCTTAACAATAAACAAGGATCTTCCTTTTGTGTCGTGTACTGGAAAGGTTATGCAGTCAGTCAACTTATCATATCCAACATCATAGTCAACAATCTGTTGATATTCCAGATACCGTTCTTTCATATATGGATGTATAAAGGAATATTTTGCTAGCTCATCTTCACTAACATATTCTTGTTTCTTTTCTGTACTTTCTTGCTTGATTGGTGTAAAGAAACAAGCACGATTGTCAACGTCAGATGTAAACCTATCTATTAACCACCTAGCACCAAATGCACCACCGTCATTTAAGCCAAAACAATGAGAAATGAATTTTTCTATTGTGACCTTTTCATGACAACTGAAACAATGACAATATCCAATAGGTATAACCCTATTTATTTTCTTTATTTCTCTTGTTGTCATTCCCATAGACGGCTTCTTCTCTATGCCGCCACCATGATACGGGCAAGTAAGCATTATGCTTCCAGTATTTGCAGTCTTATAATTTATATCATGGAGAAGATTACTGCCTGACATCCTAAGTTCTGTTTGTAATAATCTTAATATATCAGGAATATTAGCCAAAATTGGCACATCATCAACTATTATCATTGCTATCCTCTAATATATCATATTTAACACTGACCCGTGTTTTCAATATATCAATCAGCGTATCTTTTATGTAATCATTCCATGAATTTAAGTTGCACTTTTCTTCTGGAATGACAAGAGTTATTTCTTTTGGTAGATGCTCTGTAACACTCTTCCAATCAAGACTTGCTTTAACTTCCATATAATCACCTCCTGCTAAAAGATGATTATATCACAAAAAGCTGAAAAAGTCAATCTATCACAGCAAGTAAGATTCCAATTATTGCAAAAACAACAACTGTCCCAAATATCATTTTAGAACAACTCCTTCATTGTTTCCTTGATCTTATCTGTAACCATAACATTCAATAACTTAAAATTAACATTTGGATTCTTATACTTCTTAACGAAGTTATACGTTTCTTCTTTTACAAACTCACGCCACACAACGCCAATAAGTCTAGGAATCATTTTACTGTTCCACTCACCAGCATCATTCACAATCTTCTCATACTCTTTTCGGATAAACTGCTCTGTGCAAAAGTTATCAACTATATCCTTTTCAACACTCTTACCATCAATAGGTTTATTTGCTTTCTTTGTCTGCTTAAACTCCCCGCGAACTATCTTAGCCCATGTAGTTCGACCATATTTATTTGTGTAGTCATATCGCTTTACACAAATACCCTCGCCAAGATTTCCTTCTGTTTGTAGAAATGTGCATTTATCAACATATTCTCTTACTTGTTCCTCTGTCGGATTTTCAGGTTTTGCAATCAGCGGAATATACTCAATTCCAAATTCTTCGAGCATCGGAACATATTCTTCATAAGCAAGATATGAGCCATCCTCTCGCATAACATCAAAAACATACAGCTTTCTCCAAGCATCCTCTTCGTATGTGCGAATATGGTGCTTTACAAGCCATTCACCATACAGATAAACATTTGTGTGTTTCTCAAAAAACTTCTTGAATTTTTCTTGGGATAATACATAAGCATATGATCCTGCATTATCATTTTCTATAGTAAGTTGTCTGTTTCTGCTTCCTCCACATACAACACCATCTTTATCAAACAGCACCATGTTACTTCCATCCAACTTCGTAAACAGATACACAGTTCCATTAAGTATTCCTTCAACCTCTGACGTTCCAAGTCTTTCGACATGCTGATACTTCTGATAAATCATAAATATACTCCTATCTAATTATTTTATACGCAGACCACGCTATTGCTCCAAACAATGCGTGATTAACAATAGTAAACTCTGTTCCAATAAGTAGATTGCTTAATGCAAAAACTGTGCCGAATATGAAGAAATAAATCATTAAAGACACTAGAACTACTGATATTTCATAAGCAATTTTATTCAAAAGTTCCACATCTTTCTTGCTTTAATAAGACTGTCAATATCTGTAAAATAGTTATTAAGAGATTGGCTTTCAATAAAGCCGAGAACTTCTTTAAGATCTGATATTCGTCTGTAATCATCTTCAAATAGCGCCTCTGCTTTTAATCTGTTTATTTCACTTGAGACAGTCTTTGCCAGTTTCTTTCTCATTTTTCTATATCTATTTGCAACATTTATCTGCAAATGGCATTTACACGGCTTTTCATTCTTTCGCAATTTATATGCTGTCATTCTATGTAATTTGCCACAAAACAAGCACTTACATATGCACCTGTGTCGCGTTCTTCTACTTTCATTGGTATAAAACATATCTTCTAATACGATATACCCATTTATAATTTTCCCCTTTAGCTTACTTATTCGCGGTTTATTTTTAGGTTTTTCCCCTACAAAAATCATATAATCACCAACTTAAAACATATGCTTCAATTCACTTTTTAGTTCTTCCAACTCTTCCTTTGACGTATCGTCACTCTCAATATCTTCAAGGCTAGGAATAAACGTATAACTCATTCTATCAATATCAAAACTATACGTATATGTTTTCCCAGCAATATTCCCACGATTCTTTGATATATAGAATTTCAGTGCATTTTCTGACTTATTGATTGACACCATCTTTGTTGCCGCCCTGCTTACATCATAGCTATCGGCAATAGACTCTGAATCATCAAGCGCCTCATCTTCTGAACGCTTTTCTGAACTTCGTCTACGCGACTGTGCAACAACAACAACAGGAATCTTAAAGTCATTAGACAGTCTCAATAACTGCCTAGCAGCCATACCCATCTTTGCACTGATTGACAACTTCCTTGTGTCACCATCTGGTTCAATATATACAAGACCATCAATAAACAATATATCAAGTCTCTTTGATTTAATAAACTGTCTACATTTTGAAATGGTTATATTACCATCAAAATCTTCACTGTCTGCAACAAATACGTGTTCCTCTGATAGGTTCAGTTCATCAAAATACTTTTCATACCCATTGATTAGTAGCCCCTTTTGCATGGCAGAATTAGAAAAATGTGTTCTCGAACTATCCCACCTAAAACCAATGGACTGCGTGCTCATCTCTGGGGAAATAAACCCAACTCTATTCCCCAGCTTTGATGCGTGTTCCGCACACATAGTAAGAGCGACACTCTTTCCCACGTTCGATTTAGCGAAGAACACAAACAATTCTTCACCACGTTGAAACCCAAGTAGATCTTCATTCAATTCCTTAAATGGTATCTCAATAAAGCTACTTTCAGGATCTCTCTGTCTACGTTTCCATTCCTCTAGCCTTGACCTGTCATGAATGATGTCAGTACATGAAAAATCCTCTTGTGGTTGTAGCTTATCAATCTGCGATAACAGATATTTGCTTGCTTCATTTGCATTTTTCTCATAGAGTTTTGATGCTTTATTTATAACATCCACCGCTCTGTTAAACAATACTTGCTCTCGAAGATCATCAACTATAGATTTATCTGTCTGTGTTACAATAAAAAATTCAAAGTTAGGAAATTTCTCTATAAACTTCTCTTTATCTGGGACACTACCATATTTTTTATAGAAGTCACTTAGGTATTGGAACTCTTTCTTTACCCTAGGAAGATATTCCTCTGTAATCAGATTATCTTCAACTATATTAAAGCTCTTGTCGGAGAGGATTTTATTGATTAGCTGATATTCTCCTACGCTCAATGTTTATTCTCTCCTTTCATACGTTGCAACTCCTTTTCTTCTTCCATCGCCCTTGAGTTCAATTACTATATCCGTACAAGCCCTATCTGCAATTCTGCTGTTTATTTTATATAGTTCATCTGGATGCAGATTTGAACTATATAGCGTAGACAACGATTTTGCATATCTTGTGTTGATTATATTGGTAAGTACAGATATGTCATACTCTGAAGTTCTTACTGCTCCAATATCATCTAATATACACAACTCTCTTTTCATCAATGCCGAAATATGCTCATTTGCAGTTTCTCTATCTTCAAAGTTCTTTGCTGTCAATAGGAACGTCGGAATAAATTCAAACCAACACCTATCGGAAAATTCATTTCCTACACATATAGTAGCCATATAGGATTTCATTAACTTTGTCAGCCACTCAGTCTTTCCATTCCCATAATTATAGCTCCAAAGATATAATGTTCTTCCATTCTTTACAAAGTTTTCTATATCATCTTTTATCTCTGCCAAAGTTGTAAAAGCATCTATATCTTCAACTGATGGAAATAACTTCTTAGCCACTTCATATCTTTCTGGCAAATTACTTGTTTTCAGTAGGTAATAAAATTCTGGCTGAATCGTACATGACGGATCACATCCAAGTTTTTTCTCCCTTGGACACCCGCCCTTAAACACACAATTCTCTGTGTATCTATATTCCAATAACATTACCTCCTCTCATATAGATTCTACCACAATACAAAAAGAAGGTCAAGTGTTTTCTTGACCTAATTCATAGTAATCTTTCATTTTCTTTGATCGCCGTATTGCCAACTGTAACTTTGAAATCAATTCCTCTTTCACAACACCATATTCCATTGACTTTACCATATCTATAATACTTTTATATGGTGCTCTAATTACTATGGTGTCAGAAGCACAATCAGCAAACACGCTCGTTTCAATCACTATATTCTCCATACTCCTTATAAATATCTTCAAAAAACACTGGATACATTCCATGCACAAGTTCAAGCAGATCATACATAACCACACGAATATCTCTTTGTGCATGACTATCCAGCCGTAGAGTTAGAATATGTCGGAGTTCTCTAAAATTAACGTGCATAAATATAGTAGTTGCTAGGCTCTGTGGAAGTACACTCCTTGCAACCTCTGCCGACACCTTATCTTCTTGAATCATCTTCATGTAGGCTGTTTCTGCCATCAACATACTTGTATGCCATGTAGCGTATGCGTGATTATTAAGTCCTTCTGGGACGATTACCTTGATTTCACCAGACTTATTATAGTTACAGTATCTTGTAGATTCTATGCAAAATGTGGCAAGCCTATGTCTTGTTAGTTGTGCCATTGTCGCTCTGTCGATAACTAACTTTATAGTCACGCCTGCAAACTCAATCGGTGTTAAGTGTCTATTTTTAATAAGGAATCTAACTATTTTCTCTGCGCTACCCACTGAAATCTTATCTCCACTCTGATAGCAATTCCTTGCAGCTTGTTCAACTGTATTTAAGGCTTCGTCATACGAAATAGGATTTATTAGTTCAACACTTTTCTTAACTTTAAGCACTTTCAATCTCCTTTAGTCTACCTACTGCTATGTTGTAGTATTTTGGGTCAATTTCACACCCAACAAAATCTCTATTTAGTTTCTTACACGCAATGGCTGTTGTTCCAATTCCAAATGCAAAATCACACACAACTTCTCCTTGTTTTGACGAATTTTCAATAAGAATTTCCATCAATTCCACTGGTTTACTTGTATCATGAAGGTTATTTCCATGTTCATCCTTTAATTTTACGTTCGGAACATCAAGAACATCGGCGGTTCCACAGTTATTTATTTTTACCGCTTTTCCTTTTCTGAAAAATAGTATATACTCGAAACTATTCATGTAGTACAGTCCAGCAACCTTGTTTCCCTTATTCCATATAAGAGATTTTATGAAATGGAAACCACAATTTTGTGCAACCGTTAAAAACTCGTACAAATTTGTATGGTTACACATAATATAGCAATGTCCACCATCTTTTAGTACCCTAAAACATTCTGGAAACCACTCTTCACATTTAACATTATTGTGTCTAAAAACAGTCCCGTCCATACCACGCTTAGTTGCGAGAAATCCATGATTTTATGCAATTACCTCTTGCAGTAATCTTATATGGAGGGTCACATACAATTAAATCTACAGACTCATCTTTTATCTGTTTAAAGAAGTCCACGCAATCTGCATTTTCAATAATCATTTTTTATACCAACAACCACATCATACAGAACGTATATAAAAAACACAGATGTAAACAGATACACTATATCAAATATAATCATGCTCAATCACCGAAAACCTCTGAACAACATCTAGCCAACCACCATTTTTTCCTTCTTCATAAGCCTCTGTAAATGCTTTATCAAAGTTATTCTTGTTCTTTATGTCAGAATATTCAAACATCATCTGCTTAATATCCTTATAGATATTTGGTCGCTTTCCACTTACATATTCGTCAACCATTTCACTGATTCTATTGTATAAGTTTCCTACCTGTACTTTCAATTTCACCATTCTCCTTAATCAAAAACAATCAATCAATTTTCTCTTTCGCAAGTCCTCTCCTACGAATGATCTTAATTGCCAAATCTACTGGGCTATTTTCTCCATACTGTAGCCTATGAGGGCTTCCAGACGCTCTAAGCCTTGTACCATTCTTCAACTCAACTGTAGTACCTGTAATAACATACCACTTCTCTTTTGTATTGACAATAACCCCCATCGCTGTCACCACATCAATGTTAGTGTTATCCACAAGCATATTAAATCCATACAGAGAGCCACATTTATAAATATCTGTGTTTCCCATATATGTATAGATTCCATCTTCCTCACCAACGAAGATAAGTCCAGTATCCTTTGCTGAACACACACCGACAAGCATCATCATTGCAAATACAAATGATACAATCGTTTTCATTTTAAAGTCCTTTCTTGAACAGTCGAATATTTTCTTTTCCAATAGGATCAATCACAGCATAGTCACCACTCGTTTCATTTGCTGTGTATGAACTCCTGCCGTGTGTAAAATAGTATGTCTTACCACCAATATATCCTGCAAAGAACGCTGGCTTCCAGACGCCGCCAATCCTCACTTCAACCTTTGTGTCAACAGGGATGCGTTCCCAATCAACACCAGACGCATCAAAGCATGGAGGAATCAACTTTGAAACATTATCAATAGATTCATATAGTGCTGGATAATCCCACACCTTATCAATCTTAACCTCACGGAGAGGGATTATCTCTGTCTTTAGATACAGATAGCCACCAAATGCTATGCCGATCTGCCCAGTTGTGAGCCTAACTATTGATCTATCTGGTACATTTTCACTTGTAATCGGCTTTCCTTCATTGTCATACCCATAAATAAAAAAGTTCTTCATTCTATCACTCCTCACTCAATACTACAATTCCAATAAACATCATGTTTAAAATATCTTGCAACAGTCTAATTTCTGTCACCTCTCCAAATATAGCGGAAAGAAGAATTAATGATCCAAGAATCTTAAAAATGGTTTTCATTTTCCCGTGCTCCCAATTCCACCAACTCTTGTTCCAGTAGGGTTATCATCATCTGTTGTAAAATACTTCATAAAAATACCCTGTGCAATCTTTGCCATCGGAGGAATTACTTGTGTTTTATTCCCAATGTTTGTAATGGCAATATGGATATGCCCCTCATTATCTGTATTATTATAGTACGAAGAATCAATAATTCCTGTCCCGTTACTCAAAACAAGCTGTTGCTTAAACCCCATCGAGCTACGAACGTACATCATAAGGACTTCATCTTCTGGAAAACAAGCCTTGATCCCTGTCTCAAAATACACAGTCTCCTGCGGTTTTATGTATGTGTCATAGTTTCTTGTGATATGAAAGTCATATCCACAACTACCAGTATCATTTCTTGTTGGTATCTTTGCTACATCTTCATACCCTGTTACTACTTCAAATTTACGCATTTTTACCCCCATATATTTTTATCTCACCAGAACCTTGTGTATCTACTGAGTGCAAAATTCCCATGTCTGCAAGGATGCTACTTAAAAGACTTGTTACAGTTTCATCTTGTGTATAAATAGTTCCTTTCCCTTCATCTATGAGGTCTTGAATGGCTTTCCTTGCTTTATTCTTGCTAGTCAAAGCTATACTAGCAAGTTCCGTAGATGTGATTCCCACTCTGTAACCCCCTAAAGAAAGCATGGATATGGTCAACAAGCACGCCCATATTCTGAAAATCAACATATTTATGAAATACTGGATTTGCATAATCAATTTTTCCGTTCTTTTTGCATTTAAAGAACATAAGCTCACAGTAGTTGTCAAGCTTTGCTAAACTACAATGGTATACAGTTCCACGAAACTCAATACCCTGATAGAGAGCACCAGTAAGACCAATACCACTACTAGATGGAAGGAAAGTATATTCCCTATTCTCTTCCTCTTTGCGTCTGCGATCTTCCCGATCTTTTGATTCAAACTCAATCCATGCAGGATCTTTTGTATAATCATATGCCATTTCAATAACCACCTTTCATTGACTATTATATAGCATGTTTTAATTTTTGTCAAGAAAAAAGTGCAAGAATTTCTTGCACCTTAAAAATCTTTTCCTCTGTATAAAATTCTTTGATTTGAACTGCCCCTAAACTCAAGGTTTAAGTCTCTTAGTTCGTCAACATATCTTCCATCTACCAAGACATCTATATACTTTAGTATTTCATCCTTTCCGTTGACTTTTAGTTCTTCTAGTGTATATCCCGTGTAACACCACTTCTCCTTATTATCTATGCTTTTAGCCAATTTTAGTATAGTAGAATAGTTTTCATCTGCTAATGGCTCTCCTCCAAGAAATGAAACTCTTTCAATGTATGGTCTTGATACAAGGTAAAAAAACTTATTTTCTATTTCACTTGTCCAAATCTTTCCTTCTTGGAAGTTCCATGTTGTCTGATTAAAGCAATTTTTACAATGAAAATGGCATCCTTGCACAAACAGTGCAACACCAATTCCACGCCCGTTGCTTATATCCATATCTCTTAAACTAGCATATCTCATGATTATCTAAGTGAACATACCTTTCTTTTATTTCTTGTGTACGTCCTTGATTAAAGAAATTGGTGCTCAAATATCCACAAACCCTGCGTGTTATATTCATCTTCTCATGGTTTGTGTTGCCACAATTAGGACATCTCCAATCTAGCTTTCCATTATTATCGTAAATCTCAAACTCTCCTTCATACATACACTCATGACAGTAGTCGGATTTTGTGTTTATTTCTGCATATTGAGACGTTTCATAAATATACTTTATGAACTGTAACAGTGCTTCTACATTATTCATCATGTTTGCACTCTCACAGTATGAGATGTTTCCTCCACCACTCAGTAATTGAAACTTAGACTCAATAGCCAGCTTATCAAACGGATTTATCTCTTCCCCAACAAATACATGATATGAGTTTGTGATGTAATTTCTATCAGTTATTCCTTCAATCTTTCCAAACCTACTTTGTAGACACTTAGCAAACTTATATGTGGTGGATTCTATTGGAGAACCATAAGGAGAATAATCAATATCTTCTTCTTCTTTCCATTTATTGCAAGCATCATTAAGTTTTTGCATAACAGTAAGACCGAACTCTTCTCCTTCTGCATTGTCCGTATGTGAATGTCCAGTCATATACTTTACACACTCATATAAACCAGCATATCCTAGACTTACGGTTGCATACCCGCCTTTAATAAGTCTATCTATTGTTTCACCCGTCTTTAATCTTGCAAGCGCACCATGTTGCCATAAAATAGGTGCAACATCTGATACTGTTCCAAAAAGTCTGGATAATCTTTCCTTATGCGCCTTGTGACAAAGCTCCATTCTTTCTTCAAGTATATCCCAAAACAGATCTTTATCACCACCAGAAGATAACGCCACATCTGGTAGGTTTAATGTAACGACTCCACAATTAAAGCGACCCCAATACTTCTTACCTTTTACCCAATTATTTGCATTTGCAATGTTTGTTTCTACTCTATCTTTGGTTAAAAAACTTCTGCACGTTTTTATCCTATGTCACCATAGGCACTGACTATATCATAACATAGTAACCCATGTTCTCATACGCTTCCAGCGGTGCTTATCCCCACCGTACCATCGAGTCAACCTCCCGATGCCGAGTTATTCCCTCGAAAATAGTCGATGAACTTTATTCAACAACAAATTCCCAATCAGTATAGTTATTTCTGCTACCACTCAGAAATGTTTTGATTCTATGTCTTTCAACACCTGTAATTCTTTGTGCTTCCCGCATAGAACTACAGTGGATTATTTCTCCTGTATATTTATTTTTCACAACAAGATTAACACTTTTCTTACTCAAGTAATACCCATTATCATAAGCGTGTTTTATATTTTTACTATGAGTGGAACGCTCTAGGTTTTCAAGTCTATTGTCTGATTTATTACCATTTATATGATTTACAACCTGTGGATTTCCTAAAAATGTTTCCCCCATAAGCCTATGAACACGTTTCCTATACCTTTTCCCACGAATATGTAGTACACAGTGCTCATATAAATCTGTTCCAATATAAGATGAAATTAGTCTCATTGTTTCCTTATTTAATATTTTTCCGCTTTTACTGATTGCATATTTATCGAATCTCTTTATGGTAGTAAATTCTTCGTTGTTGAATCTTAGCACAGACTCAAGTTTATTATTACTCATAATTAACTCCTATCTGTTAGCATGGCTCATGCCACACACCCAGCAAGCAACTGGTTCATATAAGTTTTACATGGGCTACATTTACACTTACCCATACAACTCCAAACATCACCTTTGTTCTTTTTCATAACTTTAGCAGAGATGTAGTCTGGAACAAGTCTCTTTGCAGTGCATTTTGCTGCAAGTTTTGTTAAATACCAATATGGAGCATCTTCTGTTGTATTATCTTCATCAAGAACATAAAGGAGCTTTGGAAAAGCAATAGAAAACCTCTGCCCAACGCTGTTTTTCATACCATCAATGCGCTGTTTGAAAAACTCCTCAATTAACATGGCAAGCTCTTCTTTATATTCTTGTTCTTCTTGTGTATACATATATATGCTTAAAAATGGCGATTGCGGATGCCATCAATCCGTAGACTATATCTTCACCATATCACCATGTTGGTGACTTAGGTGCGGTGCGCTTCGGGTAATGAACTTTCACCACTACCCTACTCTACTCATTTACTCCCTAATAAATTATTAGGTACACTTTCGATAGTCGTTGCACTTTTCTGCTTTCACAGACTTAGCACAGGATTAGTTCCCTTCCCCTGTTAGCATGATACCGAGTTGTCATTTCCTACAACGCCTAAACGTGTATCATACACCCTAGATTTCTAAGTTCACACCGTTCAAATATAGTGTTTCCACCATACCGAGCCAATCTTAACCATTAACATTGGTCATACTATTTAGTTGATAATTAAATGTCTGAACACTATCACTTACTTCCTTCTTTATATCAATATCTGCAAACTTATTTGCCTGTTCCTCCGATAAGCCATTTTCTATGTACTTTTTATAATATAGTTTTCTGCTATCTCTTACAAATGGCGATAAATGTCCCAAACAAACAGAAGCACCACCGTAACTCATAGAAGTAACTGCAAGTATTATTTGTGTTGCTATGGTAGTCGCAGTTAAAAGTCTGTGTGGTTTATCAATTCTAACACCGTTTATTACTGTACCATTTTGTAACATATCATCAAGATTTATTAACTCGCAATTATGTATTCTCTGGCAACTATAGTCCATATCGTGTATATGGATGACACCATCGTTATGTGCTTGAATAACATCTGGTGAGAATATATATCGCTCTGCAATATCCTTGCTGACAACTCCTGCTATATAATCCCTTTTAGTGCTAACAAGAAGTGAGTTTTTATTTGAGTTCTCTTCTTTCCAATATTCACTTTTATCCCCGATCAAGTCCTTTAGTTCTTCATCCACAGTGTTCTTTGATCTTTGAAACTCTCTGATACTCCTATATCCTTCATAGGACTTTGCTGTTAGCTTTTGCTTATGCGAGATTAGCTTTGAGAATACAAGCGTCTCTATCTCTTGTATAGTTACAAGTTCCTTGTCTGATTCTATCAGCTCATTTTCAATTTCATCTGCTATATTATTTGCGATCTTTTCTGAATAAACATTTCCTGCTCTCATGGCTTTTAGTATAGCAACACTGATTTTATTCTTATCAAAAGCAACTATTCGTCCGTCACGTTTTTCTACTTTCATTTAATTCCTCCCTCAAAATGCCATGTCATATCTTATGTTTTCTTCTTTTTCTTTTCTTACAGTTGCATACTTCTTTAGATTTTCTTCATATGCTATGCTCCTATATCCGTAAGTTATGCTTCTTACAACCTGTTCTATTCTTGCTTCTTCTGGAAACTTCTCAAGAACATTTAGTTGCATATTCCATGATATTTTTGAAGGAAACAGGTGTTTCTCTCTGCACATATCTAAAAACACATTTAACTGTAAGAGTAGCTTTTTGTCCTTGCCAAATCGTTCAGCAGCCATTTCCCTAAGACCAACCTTCTTTGGTTTTTCAGTCTTTGACTTCTGAATACGCATTGGCTTTGGTTTAACTAAACTCAAGTCACCAAACAGAGCCATTTAATCACTCCTTAGACATAAAAAGGGCTTATAGCCCTTATTGATTTTGATGTTATATGTAGCCCAACCACGCTACATACCGTATGAACCTACCCGCGCTTCCTTTCATATATGTTGTGTAGCAAACTGTTCATTCCTCAACATCATGTATATATTTTACCACAAATCTATCTCGCAGTCAATAGCCTCATGTAATCACTTTTGTAAAGACTCTGCTGTGTCCAAAATCTGTTCATCAACCTTGCTGTTGCAATAGTCATATAACTTATCAACATATTCTTTCTTTTCATCATCACTCATGTTTTCTGTATTTGCTTCTACAGACATTTCATAAGTAAAAAATGAATCTCCTAGTTTTTCTGACCGTCTGCTTGCAACTGTGACTTTTGTAATTCGTTCCATCATTTATTTTTCTCCCTAAAAGATACTGAATATGTTCTTGAAACATCGACACAACCAGAAAATTCTTCTGCTGAAATTTCCCCACTAGCCAGAGAATCTTCTAGTTTTTCTTCATCAATTACTGTTTTTAGTAACCACTTTGCACCTATCTTCTTGGCAATCTCTGTTGCCTTTTCTTGATTTAGTCTCTGCGTGACACGCTCTTTTACTAATGCAACATATCTTTCTCCATCTGAACTTCCTTCTCCTGCCGACTTAATATCAGCTTTCAGATCATTCAACTCTTTTGTGAGTTCAGTAATATGCTTATTTAGTTCAGCGGCTCTATCAATCTTGTTCATTATTTATCCTCTGTGTATAGATGCAGTCTCATAGCCCACTTAATTGGAACAAATTTTGTCTTAAACCACAACTTAATACGTTTTGTATTCAACTTATCAACACTGCACGGAAACTCAATTTTCTTACTACTTTCATTACAGTGAAAGTACAAATCATCCATTGGTTCTTTAAACACATATGCATTATTATATCGAGCAACACCATTTTCCATGAAAACAGAAGGGCATCGTATATTTTGCTTAACCCCATCAAATGATTCCTTCCATTCCCAATCTTCTACTGTAAGATTTGTAAGTGGTTTATAGTCAATAAGATCACAAATAATGTCCTTAACGTATGCTATAGACATTCCAGAATGTCCCTGTTTCTCAAGAACTTTAATGACTTCTAAAATATTTTCATTTATTCGTCTTTGTAGCTCTTTTTCACTATCACCATCACAACTATTCTCAATAATTTCTAGTTCTCTCTTAGCAAATTCGTAAGCTGACATAATTACCCCTTTACATAAACAGTTGTTGTATACCTTCCTTTTTGGATTGCCTCTGATTCTGAATCTACAAAAATATCAATAACATTTCCACCCATTCCTCCGCGATCTTCCACAACGAAATCTTTTCCGTTAATTTCTACAATCGTACCTAGTGGAAGAGAATTACACGCAACTGTTCTCCCCGCAACTGGATATGCACCGCTTGCTGTGTTGTTTCCAGTATGCGTATAATGAGTGATTTCAAACACAGCAGCTTCACCCTGCTCACTCTTTTCCTCTTCTCTCTTTACTTCCATATTTTGCTTTTCTTGTTGCTCAATATAGAGTAAATCATTGATTCTTTGTAGCTCAACTTTCATTTCTGTAAGTTCCTTTTCGTTATCATATAACATCTGTTGCTGTTTGTCAACAGTTTTTTCCAGTTCTTCCTTCTGATTTTCTATTCCAATCACTATAAACATACTTATACTCAAAAGTATTACCAATATAGCATACTTAACATATTTATTTACCCGTGTCATTCACATTCCCCTTTTCTATATTTCCTTCGCCTGTTAGCATATATCTAATAACATCTTTATTTCTTACGTCATATTTAGCATCAACAATAGAATCGGACATAACACCCTTTTTCATAACAAGTTTATGGATGTATTCATCTATTGTGTCTTTTGCCATAAGTGTAATTATATTAATTGAAGATGTTGTACCTATTCTATGTGCTCTATCTTCTGCTTGTTCTTTTGCCGCCCTAGTATATGGCTCATCCATGAATATAACTGTTGTCGCTTTTGTAAGCGTCAATCCAGTACCCATAGCAGCTACAGTTCCTATCAGTATATGACAACTATCATCTTCCATGAATTTCTTTTTCTGTCTTTCCCTATCCTTCACCTTGCCAGTTATTACAGCCATTTTGTATTCTTGTAGTTCTCGCTCAAGAATATCTGTTACTATTGTCCAAGATGAAAATATTAGACAGCTATCTCCATTATCAACAATCTCTTTTACAATCTCTTTTAATCTATCAATCTTTGCAGATTCATGTATCGTTGATGAAAGTATTGAAGTATCTGCTGTTGCCTGTCTTAGCCTTATCATCTGTCCTAGTGGATCTGGTGACAGACTAATCTCGTCAATATTCTCCATAATCATCTTTAATACATCATCATAGATTTTTCTTTGCTTTTTCCCAAGTTCTACATATTCATCAATATATATCTTTGGGGGAAGATTTAATACATCAGACTTTTTCTTTCGCAAGCTAACTGAATCAAGTTTTTGTTGTAACTCACTAAGATTTTTATAAGAAACTACCTCATATCCCCCAAAGCCCCCATAATTTGCATAGCGGTGAGAAAATCCATATAAATTTGATTTTTCTTTATCAACCAGTTTCAACGGAACATACAAATCAAGAGGACTATTCATCAACGGTGTACCAGTAAGTCCATAAAAATATTTTACATACTTAGATAGTAATAACAATGCTTTTCCTTGTTGGCTTGAGCTACTTTTGCAACACTGAATTTCATCGAATATAATCATCTCGATTACATTCTTCTTCATTAGATCTTTTAGCTTATCTCTTATCTCCTTATTTCTAAGAGATTCTACATTGGTAACAAGGAAAAATTCATTAAAGTCATTTAGGTCATCTAGCTTATCTTTTGTGCTACCAGATACCCATGTCCCTTTTTTATTTTTTCTGCTCCCAATCACTTTGACACTAGAAGTTGTGTGTTGTTCAACCTCATTCTTCCACGTATATTTCATGCCGTTTATGCCAGAAATAACTAAACAGTGTTTAACCTGACCAAGTTCTTTTCTCTTGAGTGCCACAGCAATAGTAGTCAACCCTTTACCCATACCCATGTCATATAGCAATAAGTATTTATCAAAAGACAACAACTCATCTATTCCTTCTTTTTGATATGGATATGGTTTTGTTTTTAATTCTTTGGCAAGAGTATGTTTTACAATAACTTTCTCCCCAAATTTTTTATTATTTACTGGCTCACCAACAACATCAAAAGATTCCAGCCGTAGTTTCTCCTGGAGTTTTGACAATACATCAAATGGCATCTCCCAACTCTTGTCTTTTGGATTATATACACGCTCTGGAAAACTTCTGATAACATCTACAATGATCGCTTTATACGGAAATGAAACAAATATACTCTGTTCACATGATAGCTTTTTTGGCTCTCCATATCTTACAGAAATCATTCATCTTCATCCTCTATCTCATATGATTCTAAATGGACAGAATCCTTATCTACTTCTACAATTTCGTCTGAAAATTCTAGCCCATGAAGTAACTCATTCTTGTGCCGTTTCCAAAACTTCTTTGCTTCTTTCTTCGATTCAAACAATCCAGTGATTCCCTCTCTAAGAGGAAACCACTGTAAATAAATATCGTCAGCATAGCAAAGAATCCTATCATTATTTGCATTTACACCGTCTGCAACAATGTTAAATGTTGTCATAAAACTTCTCCCACTTTGTATTACCACTCCTATATACTTTGCAAGCACCCAACTTCAACATAACATAATCTTCTTTATTTGGTGCATCTTTGTCATATGCTTCTTGCAACAATTCTGGAAAGTCTCTTTTAAGATTTTTAAGTCTACAAGCCTCTCGTTTTATTTCTTTCCCGCCGATATACCAATAGTATCGCGGAGTACACTGACCACTGTTTGTAAAACCAAGTCTCTCATAAATATTTCCAACGAAATAGTCATTCATGCTATAGCTAAGAATATAGGTTGGTTTATAGTCTTTTTCAAATGCTTTCAACAATTTATTTGCACCACCAACAACAGTATAACCATCTTTAACACAATATCTGTGCAATTCATATTGCCCCTCTTTAGTTTTATTCATTCGTAGTTTTCCAAATGACATTACCGCAAGCAATTCATCGTTATGAAATAATCCATAATTTATCTTCATTGTTGCTTTATTTGCACCTTGTATATGATACTTGTCAACAAAATCACAAGCAACCTCATCATCAATAATTGAAACAACACACTTTCTTGCAAAAATCTTATTTTGTGCGGCAATAAGCGACTTAATATACATTTTTATTTTCTCTTTATTATTTTCCCAGTCTACATCAAATATTGTAATAAGATGTATACCTGATTTCTTTGATTCCAAAAACTTATCTCTATGATAATATTTATCTTTATCAGAGTAGATACTTCCGTAGGTTGAGTGGAAAGCAGATCCACAATATTCAATTCCAATATTCTTTTCTGCTATCAAAATATCAATTTCCTTCCCGTGCAAAATCTTTCTGTCATGCTTTATGGTATCTACGCCAATATCAGCCACAAAATCTCCTATTTCATTTTCTGCCTTTGACCCGTTGTGTGAAACACTATTGCACCCACAAGAACTAATAAACCCATTTTTTACTTTATATGGATCATAGATTCTCTCATTTCCGCAATCACATTTAAACTTCCACATAGCCCTTCCATTAATATATCCTGCATACTCAACCGCAACCAACATATTAAATCTACGATCTTTTATATCAATAAGATTTTCTCTTGCTAGTTCTCTTCGCAAGCATCCACAAGACCTTGTTACACCGTCAACTAAATATGCACGGCTTACAATCTTTGTGTTTCCACAGTCGCACTGGCAGAACCAATATGGCATACCGTCTTTTACGTGATGAATATAAATAGGTTTAAGCCTATCAAATTTATCTTTTGATAAATCCTTATATTTCCCAGTGTTTAATTCTTTTGCATTTTTTGATGCAATTTCCTTATGTAGGCAACCGCAAGACTGAGTGTTTTTTGTTCTAAGATTACCTGCACTAACAACAACTTCATTCCCACACTCACACTTGCACCTATATTTATTACCTTCAAGTCTTTCAATAGGCATTAACCTACCACAGGGTACACCAACAAGAGATTTGACTAGCTTTTCTTGTGGCTTGTAGCACTTTCCACAAGATACAATCCTCTTATTCGTTAGATGGCTATATCTAATTACTTTTTCTGTGCCACAATCACATCGACAAAGATAGTAAAACTGGTATCTCGAATCTTGATGGTCAAAGGCAATTATTTTCAGTCTTTCAAACCTTTCTCCAATATGAATATTTGGATCTGTCTTTTTTCTCATTTTTATCTCCTCCTTGTATTATAATAACACAAGTTGGAAATGTTGTCAACAAAAAAAAATAAGACCCATTTCTGAGTCCTATTTTTGTTGTATTCATTAATAATGTGGATCGTAAACTCCTTCGACCTTCTGCTTGCCAGATGCTCTTGAAATCATCGTAAGTTTGTAATATGGATACTTTGGATGATTCTCGTAGTCTGTTAGGAAGTTGACTGTTAGTCCGAATGAACCAAAGTCCGTTCCAATAAGTCCACTGAGATCGCCGTCTGGTGTAATCTTGACGTGCCATGCCTCAAGATTGTAAAGTCCACCTATGTTTGGATCGCCCACGAATAGTAGTTCGCCCTCAATGTCTCCTGCATTTCCACCAGAAACAGTTGGGAACGCAGCCTTTGGAACAGTGGCAGAAACCTTTACGATGTCACCAGTCTTAATGCGACTACCATCACGAATCTTGATAATACCAGCTCTGCTTTCCTGTGCATCCGTGAGGTAATCCTTACCGTCTTCATATATGCCGATTGATGCTGTTAGGACTGCTTCATTCATGTTTGCGTTTGCTGTGAATGTTTCACCAACACCAACAGTTGCTTTGATCGTTGCGCCGCTTGCAAGTGTAAATGTCTTTGTTAGTGTGCTTGCTGTTGTGACATTGAATGTCTGTGGAGCACCAACAAGTCCTTCCCTCACTTCTAGTGTTAGACCATCAAGATCACCACTTGCAGTTGGAGCAGTCTTTACTGTGATAAATACACGAACATCATCTGTTCCAGAAAATGCGCCAGTTGATAATTCAAGAATACCGCCACCGTTATCCTTTAGTGTGTCATCTGGGTTCGTTGTTGTCTGAATACTCATATCAGATGTAACTGTTTTTGCCTTAAATGATGCAGGGATTGTGTTTGCAGGTTTAACTTTAATGTTACTTACATCAAAGTATCTGTTTCCATCTGCGTCCGCAAGTTGAATGATTCCTGGAACACTTATTACTGTGTAAGGTTCATCAACAAGTGTCTTTGCCTGTTGCACTTGAACATTCTCTACACCGAAAAGACCGAGAGCAAGATTATATGGGTTATACTCATTAAGTGTTAGCTTTGCGCTAGGCTTAATTGCAGTAATAACAGAAGCCATTAGCTCGCGCTTCTTGTTCATTGAGCTGTTCTTCTCTACCTTATCAACGTCATTGGAGATTGTAAACTCCTCTACATTTCCAAGGTGGTGAAAGCCATTCGTATCGTCATTTCTCTTAAAGTAGAGAACGCCAGCCCCTACCATGAGATCTTCGGATACGCTAAATGCCTGATTTGACAAAAGCTATTCCTCCTTTATTTATACCATTCTATATTTATAACTAACCGATGCTGACTTACATTCATGTTTTCGTTCTCATCACCATCGCTCAAAATTCCTTGTAATGTTAGTTTAGACCCTATTCCTCTTTTTTGTAGATCTAGGTTAAACTTCCATAATAATTCACAAAATTCATTTTCAACATCATACATTTGCTTATAATTATTATCATTCATATCATATGCTGATGTTGCTTGATTTGTAACATATATATCAACCCATAGCTCTACTATCGCGCCGTGTACTGATGCTTGTTTTCCAGCATCTTCTTCTGAACCAAATATTATCCATATCGCAGGAAATTCACCTGTGTTCCCTTTTCCGACACGAATTTTAAGATTATCTCTATCTGTCATTCTATCAAATGGTCTTTTCCCATTTTTATATTTATATGACTTTAGAAAATCTCTTAATCGTACTGCTATGTTATACCACTGTAAATCCTTTATCATAATTTAATTCCTTGAAATAGGCATTATTGCAGGAAATGTTCTCTTTTTTAGCTTTTTGCCATTGGTAAATGTGTCTGCACTCAGTTGCTTTAATAAATCATCAAGTAACTCCTTGAATAATTTATATTTAAGTGCAAAACTATCATTATCAGCGCTCTTTCCAAGAGAAAACTGTGCCTTTCCCCAAGCCGCTGTCATATATGCCCAGAACATCCCTAATTGACTTACAAGAAAAGGTGTAGGTGTAGCAATTTGTTCTGGTTCAACACCATAACTCATAGCTATTGATTCTACATATGATGATGAGTCTCTAATTATCCTTGGAGTTACATATGTTTTTAATAGCGCGTCATCTAACATTTTTGTGTTAAAATAAACTCTATAATTTTCCATCTAGTAACCTCCTGACTCCATCTTCAAATATATCATTCACCTTATCTATTGACTGGCTATAAGCATTTCCAAGAAAATCTTCGCCTCTCATACCCCTGATACTTCTCAGTACCCATTCTGTTGGTTCTAATGGTGGTTTAAATCTTTTTCGATTAGTCCAAGGATTTATTACGCCTTTTTTAGAAAACCAGTGTAGTGCTTTTGCTCTCCTAGGAAATATTCTGCTATGTCTTATACCATATAATCCAGTTCCTTCAAGAACCCATTTCCCATGTGGAGCAAGTTTTGTGTCAATATATACTCTGCCTATTCGCCCCTCTCTTGCTCTTGGCAAGACCATATATCTAATAGCACGTTCAAGATTTCCAGTTCTACTTGTAAAATCATGATTGCTTCGTGCTTTATCGCGAATATATTCACAAGAATCATGTAGACAGGACTTTAAGTACCTGTCTACATCGTCTTGTGTTAGAGTTATATCAGCCCGAACGCCTCCGCTATATACCACATCAATATGTGGTAATTTAGTTGGCACGCCCATTCTTAGTCAATCTTTGCGATAAGAATTGAGCCAGCACCACCATCAACGTCTGCGCCGAATGAAGGAAGACAAATCTGTGATACAATAACTTCGCGGTTTACTGGATGGTCAATGAGACGTGTGTAAACTGCAACGCCCGTATCTGTAATTCTTGTATTCCCAGAAGTCTTTGCGTCTGTAAGAAGATCAATTTCCTCTGGTGTGGTACCAAATACCATGTTTCCTAGCTTGCCGCCAACAGGAAGGAGTGTGCAAACGCCCTCTGGATAGAATGGCTTACCAGCACCGCCAACTTCATCTGCATATGCAGCATCATTGATAAGAACTTGTAGACCAGTTGCATTAAGAATCAGATCCTTAACCTGTGGTGATGTTACAAGCTGATTTCCAATATTTGTTGCTGTTGGATAGAGAATAGCAATAGTTGATTCGCTCTTCTTAATGAGATTGAATGTCTTTGTATTCATTACAACATATCCCATTGGAACATGGAACTCTGTACGGAAGTAATCAACCCAATCAATGAGATCCTGAATAGGCTTGCTGTGTACTGGATCAGTCCATGCAACACTTGCCTTAACATTCTGCTTTCTGCTGAGATTGTAGTTATAGTCTAGCTTTACACCGTTGCCGTCAATCTTAACGTGACCCGTGGAAATAAGCTCCATAGCCATTCTCTCACGAGTTGCGCGAGAGCCGCGAAGAAGATTACCTGCATCATCAAAGATGCGTGTTACATAGCCACGAAGAATCTGGTCATTGCTGATTGCAAGAATCTGCTGACGAGTTTCCTCATCGACCTTCATTCTCTCACGGAAGAAAGGCATCTTCTGCTTTGTAACTTCGATTGAGAGACGATCTCTGTAAGTTGCCTGTGTGTCAAAAGCACTAGCCTTTAGACGAACAGGAAGTCCAGCGCGACCGCCGACCTTGCTAAGTTCTAGCCCCTGAATCTTTGTTGCAGGGAAAAGCATTTCTCCCATATATGCTGTCTGATCTGCCTTTGAGTTATCCCAATATGCTAGAATATTAGCAGGTGTTATATAATCAAAAAAATTCATACTATTAAAATTCCTCCTTTATGTTAATTAGTCCTTGCGACCAAATACAATGTGTGGTAGCTTTGCCTTAACTGCACCACCAGGTTCGCCCTGTGGTAGATTATCCACATTAATGTATCCGTGAATAATAAGTGCGCCAGTAGCTTCGCCCTGTGTTACATCTACGCTATGATAAAGGATTCCGTCAATATCACTAGAAACTGCCATAGCGCCACCACCAGCAAGAGGAGCTGATGCAGCGACCGCCGCAACTGTATCTTCATCTACACCAGAAACAAGTTCTGCAACTACATATGTGTTTGCCTCTGTGTCATTGTTGATAAGCTCAACTAGCTTTCCATATGTTGTCTTAACTGTGCCGTCTGCCTTGCAAGCGAGATTAACCTTGATTGCCTTTGTAACACCACCAGTAACCTCAACAGAAGCATTTGATACTGCATGACCAGTTGGAACATAAAATTCTACTGTATGTGCAACTGCGCCATCCTGCTTTGCTGTTAGTTTAACACTTGCATTAACTGTTAGTGCCGCCCGTGTTACTGTTGGTACAACTTCCTTTGCAACCTGCTGTGGGTTGACAAGCAAGCTACCGCTTGAACCATAAAGATACGTGCCATAGGGGATAATATAACGCCCCTTGTCTGTTGGCTGTAGCCCCGCAACTGTGTCCTTGTTTACTGTGACAGGGCGTGCAATATACCCTTCGCCAACAAGAAGTAGTTCCTTATCGAAACCATCAAACTTCTTTGTCTTAATTTGTATTGCCATATTTTATATGACCTCCTTTGTTTATGTTTTATTCCACAATGTCTTACCACACCTATATACAAGAAATCCATTATAGTTATAGGATGTCGGTTCGACTTGCCCCATTTCTTTGTACCCAAAGTTTTGTAACCATAACCCATTATCCCAATCATTATCGGTTGTGGTAATCGTTGACCTTGGTACAACTCTATTCTCATTGTTTGTAACAATGTCAAATATTCTGCTAAAAATTTCTTTTTTATTATTTAAATAATCAATATCAAAAATAGTTATCAGCCTTATTCCAAGAGACTTTGCTAAAAGGAACTTGTCTCTGTGGTAATATTTATCTTTATTTGAAAAAGTTCCATTCTCTGTGGCGTGACACCAACTACCATTATACTCAATTCCGATTCTTAATTCTGGTATGTATATATCTATTTCTTTTCCATTTAAGACTCTTGACTTTTTAATATCAATACCAAGCAAAATTCCTTGAAGATATTCAAATAATTCAACCTCTGGTTTTGATGTTTTATTAAGCATCCTCAAACATCCGCAACTCGTTGTGTGTCCAGATTTTAAGTGGTCTATTGCAACAACAGTTTCATTGCCACAGTCACATTTACATTTCCAAAATGTTTTAGTATCAACATGATCTTCAGATAAAACTAATAATCTATTAAATCTCATTCCAGTTAAATCAACAAAATTACTTCTTCTTTTATTTTTTAGACAACCACAAGATTTAACAGTTCCAGAAACAAGTCTATCTTGCACAACATCAATCGTTCCACCGCAATCACATTTACAGTGCCAGTATGATCTTCCTTTACGGCGTTTATCTTTCTTATACCCAAGAAATGAATCAACAATAAGATTTCCAAACCGTTTTCCAACCATATTGGCAGTATTTGCTTCTCTTGCCCTTTCTACTGTTATACATCCGCAAGATTTGACATGACCGTTTCTAAGATGTGCTGTTTTAACAAACACTTCATTACCACAATCACACTCGCATCTCCAATACTTTGCACCATCTTTAGAATATGCAAACTCAATCACAGTGAGGTTATTGAACTTTTGTCCTGTTAAATCTATCAATTTCATGTGCATACATCCTTTCAAATATTTCTATTTTACTATATATGCACTACTTTGTCAATCAACCAAACATATCTCCTAATGACTTTGTTTCTCCATTTCCACTCTGACCCTTCTTATCTGCGATCATAGCCTTAACGAAGTCATCTACGCCACTATCATCTTTCTTTCCCCCATTTGCGCCAGAACCACTTCCAGCACCACCACGGGTCTCTTTCTGTACGAACTCTGGATTAGCCTTTGCCCAATCTGCAATACCATCTACAACAGAAATTTCATTTCCTGCGGCATCCTTCATTGTAAGTGTTGAACCATCCTTATCAACGTCAACCTTCCCAAAGAATAGGTCAATCATCTGCTCTGGCTTGATTATCCGATTTGATACAAGGGCTTTCTGTATGGCATCACGCTTTACTGCATTAATTCGCTGTGTCTTTTCACTCTCAAGCTGATCTGAAAGTTCCCTCACAGTTGTATTTGCCTTTTCAAGCTCTCTTTGAGCCTTTGTGAAATCACGCTTTAGGATTTTAATTTCTTCTGGTGTTGTTCCACCACCAGCTTCCTTTACGAGCTTGTCCTTGACATCATCAAGCATCTTGTCAAAATCCTCTGTTTCAAGATTGAGATCAAATGCCTTTGAAACAATGTCAAACTTTTCTGATGTTTCCTTTAGCTTTGCTTGTTCATCTTCAAGCGTCTTTACCTTCTTATTCGCCGTGTTGAGTAGCTTAGTAATCGCATTAAATTCCTTTGTAATGGTTGCTACCTTTTCCTTGTTCTCTTCTCCCTCAAGACCAAGTGCTTTAATAAGTTCTTCCAGTGTCATGTTCTTCCTCCATTTTGTCCTAATATAATTCTAATTTATATTATACTGTATTTCTATACAAATGTCAACAACTATGTGTCATTACATACCAGTTGGTTGAACAACGCTTACCTGTCCTGGTTCTAGTGGCTGTTTTCCTGTTGGACTCTTTTCCACACTTTCAACAAGTTTATCCACAATATTTGCATCAACATCTTTAAGCGTTGCTCTTACAACTTGCTTACGCATTTCTTCATTATACTCTTCAGAGATATTCATTGTTAGTGCTGATGTTGCATTAGCAAGTGTTGTAGCGGCATCAATAATACCATATTGATTATTATACACAACAGAAAATTCTTTCATATCTTCATTCATATATTTTGAAAATACATACATTATAGACTTTTCTGCTTCTTGTAAACCTTGTCCTAATTCGCTAATAGTTTGAAATAGCTGTTGATTATCCCACTCACGAGCGGTTCCACTAACATTATACTGATTTACGCCAGTAGTCATTTGTAGTGTTGCCATCCTATAAATTTCCTTTATGCAGAAATTTATCTCATTCATGATAATATCGCTAGAATCTGATGGTGGAGTTATAAACTCTGGCTTTGCCGCGCTTTTTCCTCCACGATACATTATCATGTCGGCAGTACCATATCTTAATGGTTCATCTCCATTTTCATAATCATCTTCATCTGCGATTGGATATGTGAGTAATGAAAATGCTTGTGCTCTATTTCTTTCTCTAAGCTCTGAGCACGCATTATATAGGGCATGATTCGTTCTTGCTATAGCATACAGATCCGACTGTGGTATTAAATTATTACTGTCATTGATAGCCCCATATAAAGGTATTATTGGAATGATTCCAACAGGATTCTGGAAGGACTGTGTTTCGCCATCAACAACTTTCTTACATACCGTATTTGTCCACGTCCATGTCTCTGGTTTATTTACCGCATTTCCGTCTTTATCAAGAACATAATTATCTATAGTATATGAAATACTGACAAGTCTGCCAAGTTTATCAGTATACCAGTTTGTTACTTGTGCAGGACTTACAAGATAGAGATAAGGATATAGTCGCTGATCCACAACGTCTTTTTCTGTAAGTAATCTATCTTCTTCTACTTGTTCCATGTCTACAACAATAAACTCAACACCATGTAGTTTTGCCCTAATTGCCGCCTTTTTCATAAATCTTGTAAGTGTTGTCTTTTTTCCATCAACATCTTTTTCAAACAAAGATGCAGTTGAAGATAATCCACTTCGCATTGGCTCTGTCTTAAATATAGGATTAACATGAGCATCTACAACTGGTTTTACATAGTTAATAAAATAGCTCATATTCTTTCTTCGCACATATTTTTCTGTTCTTTCACTAGGATGTGGAATAAGATATTCTCCTGTCTCAAATCCACCAGATGCCCTATATGCGTTATCGAGAAGTTCATATTTTCCTATTAGTTGTCCATTGTAACTAGCAAGCATAGAAAGTTGTTTTATTAGTTCACTTTGTTGTTCTTCTACTTCTAAAAACGTATGAACTGAACCGCCAGCTTCTAATACTGTTCTTTTTTCTCCTATTTGTGACAAATTATTCCTCCTCTCTTATTAGAATCCTACAATTCTTGTTGCATCACTTATTTTTGACTTTGGTTGCATATACATCACACCATACCTAAGTGCATCACAATTATGTATAATAATATCTGACGTAGTGACTGCAAAACAATGAGTATCTTCTACCTCCATATTATATACATCTTCGTTTTCATGTTTATCTATATGAACAAGTTTTGTATGTGATACTGATGTTTTAATCAAATCTTCTGTTGTAATGTCTTTTGCCTCTACCCAACCACGATTTACTGTCAAAATCCTATGATCTGGTGTAACATTCAATATGTCTCTTGTATCAAATACAAGAGAAATTACTTCTGTATCTTTTCTTGTCATATGAACATCAAAGAATCTTCTCGTGCAACAATATCCATTTTCATCACATGTGATAAGTTCTCCTGTTTTTCCAACGAGATCTTCTATTGGTATATAACCTTCTGTTGTATTTATCAATGTATCACCAGTTATGCAGGCGTGATCGTCAACCTTACGAGGAAGATCGACTCCCCTAAGTTGCGCTTTCTCATCCCAAACGTATGTCTGTAGCTCTCTTATGAGATTTTCACACTGTTCCTCTATCAATATTTTTCCTTGTCCCATGTCAGACGCAACTGTCCTTATTCCTGGGAGAACATCATTTATAGCATTTTTTGTTTTCATGTGAAATCTTCGTGCCTGTAGTTTAAAACTACTTGCAGAAGGGTCAACAACTACAACAATCTGTCTGTATGTTCTCTGTGTTAATTCTGTTTCTTCGTTTATAAAATCTCTTAGATCATTTACATATTCTATATCTGTTTTTTGTGCTTCTTGGTTTCCGTCCTCTTCTTTTACTGCGGCTCGTCCATCAAAATAATATTCTTTGCATACATATATAGTATTATCTATGGTCTTACCGAGCAGTAAAAATGCTGTCGGGTTTGCTGTGCCTATATCACAACACACACACCAATCTATTATATCTTCATACGGAATATCCGATTGCTTTATGACATGTTCTTTTTTCTTAAACATATCATATATCAATCCGTCTGCAACCACCCATTTGCCTTCAATGTATCGTTTTGCAAACACGCCACTAAAATTTTTCTTATATCTATCAAGAACATCTTGTGGTAATGATAAATTATCTTCCATATTAAAATGAACGTATAATCCATCTTTCTCTCTTAGTTTCTTTAATACATTCTTATAAAACCAATGATGTGGAGAAGATGGGTTACAATTTATAAACAACTTTGCTCCATCAATAGATAAACGAGATACTGCTTGATTGTAAAAAGACTCTGGCATTAGAACTGCTTCGTCTAGCAAAAGACCTGCAAGTGTCATACCTTGAATGAGATCTTGTGATGATTCGTCCTTACCACCAAAGATAAAGAAGTAATTTACTACCTCACACTTAATTATTTCTATGTAGTTCTCTGATCTGTGTTCAATAACATCATAATCTAATGCCATAAGCATCTGTTTCAATGTCATAAGCACGTTTCTTCTGAACGATCCTACTGATTTACCACACATCGCAGCATTTTGTTGATTAAACGTGTTCATCATAAACAAAACAAAGGATAACGCCATGCTTACTGTCTTTCCGCTGCGAATCGCGCCGTCAGCAATAAGCATAAACGAATCATTTACTGGCGATTTTTCTGTCCACCAACTTAGAACCTTTAATTGCTTGTTTGAAAAGGGTTTAAATTTAAATGCTGATAATTTCAGTTTCTTGTTATTAGCCATCTTCCTTTAATGCCTCATCAAGGTCACTATACACATTATCACCTGTCCATGTATCATCAATTCTTCCAGTAATGGCATCGAGTATTCTGCTATCTTCTTTTGCCTTATTATCCTTCTCTGCTTGCCACTCCATAAAGTCTTTTATTTTATCCCAACATGAAAGTTTATCTACAAGCTGTATAGTAACTCCATCTTTACCCTGTTTGATACTACTGACAAGAGACATATCCAAATCTTTACTGTTATTTAAGAATACTCTGCTTCTTTTATTTGTGATTGGTTCGCCAGTATCCATATTTAGAACTGGATTTCCTTCTTTATCAAGAACTGGCTTTTCTTCTTCCTCTACTCTTACATAATCTCCTATATTTGCATTTGCAGCTTTTAGAAGAAATTCTATGTACTGTGTTGGATCAATATCAAAACCAACTGACATTATCTTTCTTGCTCGCTTTATCGCCGCTCTAATATGTGGTCTTTGTAGTAGTTCACAAGCCTTAACTCTTGATGTTGTTATATTATCCATATTATATGCCTTGCGATAACTCTGAGCACCGTTGTATGATTCTAAATACAGAAGTAGGAATGTCTTTTCATTCTCAGTCATATCACTTCCAAATATTTCTTCAAAAATTTTATCATTTACAACTTCTTTTACGTCTTTTCCCATATGCAATCTCCTTTCTAAATATTATATTTAATTATAACACAATTAATTTGTAAAGTCAATAGAAAACACAAAAAGCCCACCATTTCTGGTGAGCCTTATGCGGAAAGGAGACAATTAAAATGAACTAGGACTTCATAAGACTTTCGCCTTACTCCGTCTGTGAGACTAGGCAGGTAAACGCGAATACCATTTTGCCTAGAGAACACACACGTCTGTCAAAGAACCACTTTATAAGATGTGGTAGAAATACTCCGTGTAAGTCATTTCTATAGCGGCTACATACCCAACGCGCTTTCCACATCCAGTAGCCATTGCAACAACACCATTATCTTGTTGCTCCCAATCTAGGTTGAAACCTTATCTTCTCTGTAGCAGGATTTTTGGATTTGCACCAAAGTCTTACAACTGGTTTTGTTGTATGTTCTTCTGTTAAACTAAATCCGCATGGTCGGGCATACAGGTAACGCTCCTGTGTCTTGGGTTTATAAGACCCCTGCACTCACTTTTGTGCTAATGCCCAATATTTCTTATGTAGCCCCACCCATCGCCCATAAGTTGAAGCCATTCTGACATTCTGCTTTGAGTTGTCAAGCATGCGCTTCCTCCTGCTGTTTGTACTTTTGGCTTTTATTATCTAGGCACAGCCTACTCGCACATCATTTTGTTATATATCAGTATTTTGTTTTGCTGTTTGTGCCTACTCACAAGACGCTTATGGACACCTGCTGTGTTAGATTTGATTTCAGTTCAAATTTATAAATGATTTGCTGTCTGCGTCTTTATGTATATATCTTACCACATCTTTTTACTGTTGTCAACCCTAATTTCAAAAATTTTATCAACAATTTCGTATCGTGGTAAATTAAGTTGCTTTACAAGAGCCTTATACGGATCTAGCTCACTTGACATCACCATATCCATAAGATTCTTGCTGAATCCACTGATAAGAATTACTCCATTTTCATTCTGCGTGAGAGGTACTGTGTTTGTCCTAGAATTTACGTTCCAGAAAACTAACTTTGGAAGTTTATATCCTTCCTTCTTGTACTTTTCCGCTATGGTTTCAAACAACGCTTTATTGCCCTTTTCATTGTAATATCCTTGCGCCATGTTGAACTCCATATCACTCACAATTAGTACAGTCTTTGGCATATCTTCTTGTGATACGCCATTCTTTACTGCGGTGTCAAGAATAAGATCAAAAACACTCTCAATATTCGTACTTGAAATATCATCATATTTTGCAAGATATTTGAGCTTATCATGAAGATTATCAAGATGTGATACATCAATCAACTTAGCCCATGAACTAAACGTGATGAACTTGTCTTTGAACGCTCCTTCATTATTCTCTGCACAATAAAGAGTGATTGCATCTGCAACTTCAAGTGCGGTAAGACCTGACTTATCAACTGGAACAGTCATAGATCCGCTACCATCACGAACAACAACAGTATCGCTAAACCCATTACACTTATCCTGTGCTTTCCATAGTTGCTCAAGTGTCTCGTCATAATCCTTATGCACGGCACACCATTCACCAAACTCTGCGTAAGCATGGACAATATCATGGAGAAACATAGCGTTTGCATTGATCTTTGTCTCACCCTTCTTGAGTGATTCAAGATACTTTTCTCTGCGCTCCCCATCATGACGCTCAAACGCATTACGATAGTTTACATTAGCCTTTGATGGAACTGCTGAGTAGTCAATTTCTCCCCACTCATTTTCAGACATCTTACGCTCAACAACATCAATATATGCACGTAGTTCTGATAAAATCTTTCGATATTCGCTCTTTAGCATACCAAGATAATTGCAGATCATCTTTGCTTTTGCACAAGTTTCTTTACTGCTTGCATTGATGCTAGGAAGCCATTTTGCCAGGAGTGATACAGATTTCTTATCATCCATATCTTGCATATCATTCACAAGTTGCTTGTCAATCTTATCTAAAATCATATTGCGAATAAAATCATTGTCTGTACGATAGGCAATATCTACGTAATCATCCCATCGACCATATTCCGCAATATCAACTTCCTTAATAAAGATATTGGCAAGATCAACATCATATGAGATAAGTTCAAGCACAAAGTCTCTAAATGATTTACGCTCGCCGATTCCTTCTCGAACATCCCTAAGATAAAGAAGCCACTTGAGCGTCAGCTTTTCATCCTCATTGAGTGCTTGCTTAAACAAGTCCTTATCAATAGTCTTTCTAAATGAAGGTACTTGAAAATTTAGATCAACTAACTTACTTCCAGATGTTTTAAATCCAACAGCACCATTCTCTGTTACTGACTTTTCGTCATTCTCAATCATTTTCATAAAATCCATGTTTTATTCCTCCTAGACACTAAATAGTCAAACTGCTGTAAATGCCTAAATACTCAAGACAGTATCTTGTTAGCTGATTTTAGGTCAGCACAGAATGATTGCTGTTACTGCCTTTTATTTCATATATTCTCTGGTAGGCAATTATATCCTACTACAAGTCCGCAAACTTGTCAGCCTATTAAATGTTTCAGAGAAAAATTATGGTGCTGACAGCGAGATTCGAACTCGCACCCACTTAACTAGAACGGTTTTTGAGACCGTCGTGTCTGCCAATTCCACCATGCCAGCATTATATCATATTCAAATTCCAAAGTCAAGTCTTTCTTTTGGAATTTCTTGTTCGTATTCTGTACGATAGATTACAACCTTTTCTGCATCATACTTATTATATAACCCAGTTGATAGCAAAATCGCATCCATCTCAGTGTGTACTTCACATAGGATCATATTTCCGTGTGTTTCTACATTACTGCATAAAGTTTCTAGCTTTTCTACAAGCTCTTTGTTTACTTCTTTATAGTAAGATTTAACGAGAATCATATTATCTTCTTCCTTATTAACAAATGGTACGCCTAGAGGAACTCGAATCCCCGACAAGTGCTTTAGAAGAACACTGCTCTTCCAACTGAGCTATAGGCGTATTATGGAGCTTCTAGCTAGGATTGAACTAGCGACCTACTGATTACAAATCAGTCGTTCTACCAACTGAACTATAGAAGCATGGTGGAGCTGACGGTATTGAAACCGTGTCCAGAGACTACTTTCATATAAACCTTATACACGCTTGTTGAAAAGGTTTTGGTAGATTAGGTCTACCAGCCCAATGACATAGTTGGTTTTATTAGACCACTAACAACATAACCAACTAGAAAAGTTATTAGTAGTTGCTTTTAAGCCGCTAGGCTGTAAACTTCGTTTTCGTCAGTTCTTTTGTTTGCTGTTTTACTGGTACGCCCCAGACGTGAGTTTATATGTAGTTTTCCTCTGTCGAAACCTTTCAGCCCCGTTACAGTTCTTATTATATCACTGTGAAACATCTTTGTCAAGCATTTTTTCTGCTTTTTCTTTTGATTCTTTTATTATAGAAATATCTCTCTCGCAATCTGCCTTTATAAATCTTAGATTGATTCCATTTTTCTTGCAAGTCTTAATAAATTTTCTATATTCTATTTCACTCACAAGATTACTTCTCCCATTTATTGCTTCAACAATATAATCATCTAAGTAAAATACATCAACATTCTTTATTGGTGATACATTCATATTTTGGCTATATGCAAAAGTATAAACAGCACACATCAAAGAAAGTTCAAGTGCGTTTATCTCTGTAATCTTAAAGAAAGGCTCTTGGTATGTAATTTCTCCATTCTTAACAACTGTATAAGAACAAACATTCTTGTAATTGCCTAAATATATCTTTAAGTAATCTTCTTCAAAAAATAATCTAATTTTCTTTCTCTTCTTTCTCTCTATTATTCTATATTCCTCAGACAGTCTATATACTATATCTCTTTTGGCAAGACGATCTGTCATTAAAGAAAGTTGTTCTCTAAAATCTTCAAGACTATATGTATCTTTATACAAATTGCAATCGTGACAAGAAGGATTCAAGTTACTTTCATCATCAGTACCACCTTTACGTACTGCTAAGATATGATCTACTCTTAGATTTTTTCTATCTTCTATGAGTTTTCCACAGTATGCACACCTCTTACCATACTTCATCCACACATTCTGTCTTGTTTTATCTTGTATTTTGCTTCGCATATTTAACCTCTTTACATTGCAGACAATTTCTCTTTTATTGATTATATCACAAGGTAAATGCTTCTGTCAACACATATTTTCCATTATCTGTCAAGTAGGTATAGTTATCCTTAAACCAACATACATATATTTTTATTTCATATTATTAAACTCCTAACATCGTTTACGTACTTTGTACTTCAACTCGTTAGGGCTACACAAACCTCGTTTGCTCCGCACTCTCTTCTCTATTTATTTTCTGTATTTTTTTTTCTCTGTGTAACTTAACTTTTTAGGTAAACCCTCAATGGGAATTTCACTAGATTTAGGCTATTAGAGGGCATAGTACACCACCTAGGAAACAAAAAAGACGCTAAAAATGGACGCACGAATACACCGCAAAATGCAGTGTAATTACGATCCATAATTAGTTCTTAGTTGTTTCTCTAGGTGTCCTAACATACATACATAATCAATGAGATTTCACTGAGTTTGAGTATATCGTCAGGGTTCTGTTTTTACAGAACTAGACTTACTGTTAAGCATTTAAGCAGTCCTCATGCCAGTAAGCCGACCACCCTACCGAAGTAGCCTGCTCCCAACCTAACCGATTATAGCCGTTACCGCAGCATATTATTTACATAATATGTCCTCTGTACGCCAGAGGAAGTCCCCATTTTAAGTGTCGCGGCTGGGATAGACCGCGTGTCCGTATGTCTTACCCTCCAGTTTAGATTTTATCTTACTATATCACTAGACCCATTAGCGAACATAGCCTTGCTAGGTAAGCCCCAATATTTAGTTTGTATATGCATTATATCACAGAAAAAACCGCTTGTCAACAGTTTTTTAAAATTTTTTTTATTAAATTAGTATTGACAAACTGATTTTATTTTGATATAATGAACAACAATAAGTGCTGTCCGCAAAGTATGATAGCACAGAAGGTAAATTTTGTCAATAGTAGGAGGAAATATGAAACAGAAATATAGGACGGCAATCTACAATATTGCACACAACATTCCAGACAGCCTAAAAGAAAATGAAGAATATGTGCATCTTATTGCAAGACATTTAATGAAAAGACTTTATGATTTAACGGATATTAGTTATATATTTGTTGTTATTAATGAATTAGCAAATGGAACAAAGCATAAAAAGGATAAAGAAGTTATAAGACACTTTTATACTGAGTTAAGTGTGATATAAAAATTTTCTGAAAATTATATTGACATTAGCCATAATTTGTGCTATACTCTAATATAGAATTATATGTGGTCTTGGAGGAAGATATGATACAAAAACACACAGGAAGTAAAAATGTTCAAGGAACGATTACTTTGAACAAGACAGCACTTTCTGATATTGGTGAGTTATACAGACTTATGCCCTCTGCTGCGCGAATTTGGTTCTTGCTTATCGCTTACGCAGACGATAATAATGCAATTATAACAGATACTTCGACAATATCAAAAATGCTTGGAATGGATATTAAGAGAGTAGAATGTGCGTTACACAAGCTAGTTGAGAATGGTTATATTACAATTATTCTTGTAAAACTAAGGCATGAAAATGATTTGATTGGCGTACAGCATGATGAAGAAATGTACGAAAACACTGAAAAAGAAGTTTGGCGTGTTGTGCGTGAGAAATATCTAGGAACAATTAAATTCTCTGAGAAGAAACTAAAGATACGAATAAATGAAAATATAGTACAGTGTAGCAATAATCAGAGAAACAATATACTTATTGGCTTAGACAAAGATGGAAAAGTGTTTTATGACACAAGGATTAGGGATAACGAAATTATTTGGGAACTTTAAGTGAGGGAAGACATGAAATTACAGAACACAAATATAAATATCAGGGTTACAAAGAAGATGCGCGAACAGTTAGTTGAGATCTCAAAAGAGCGTGGAGTAAGCTATTCTTCTGTGCTACGTAAAATGATTAAGGAATATATTGCAAGGAATGGGGAGATTGATCTCCTTGATGAGGACGAGTAATGTTTGAGCATGAGAGACTTCTATCTTCAAAACTAGAAGAAAATGTGTTTTCGTTTCGCGCAAAGAAAGACAAAATATTTTTAGTCACCTTATCAGACTTACACGTTGGAGCAGGGGATAGGAATTATATCAAGGAAATAATAAAGTTTATTTTATCTGTACCAAATATGTATGTAGTCCTTGGTGGAGACATGGTAAATAATACAACAAAAACTTCAAAGGGAACTACACTTGAGGAATATGCAAGTGGACAAGAACAAATAAATCTATTGGTGGAATATTTGAAGCCTCTTGCTGATGATAATAGAATTATTGCCGTTGTTGGTGGGGGAAATCATGAAAGACGGTCATATAATGACTGCTTTATCTCTCTACCACAGATGATTGCAACACTTCTTGGGATACCAGATCTATATGTTGGAGAATTTGGCATTGGATATATCAATGTAAACAAAAACTGCTATATGTACGGTGTTGTCCACCAACACAGAAAGACAAGAAACTATTATGAGCACATGAATATGGATATTCTAATCATGGAACATACGCATGAACTAGATATTCGTCAAAAGCTAGTAATGGAACACAATAAATATGCAAAAAAGACTTATCTAAAACTTATATATGAAGTAGACAATGGTTCTGCTCTTGCGTTGCCGTCCTATGCAAAATTTGCAGGATATAGACCACTGCCAGTTGGATGCTATATCGCTGAACTTAGTGGGAACAGCAGGAATATAACTATGTGGAAGGATGTTGATTTATATAATGCAATCAAGCAAGGCTATCGAACCAATTAAACAATTTAAGAGTATAAGAGAACTAAAAGATTGTGCTAAGTGGTGGCAAAAAAGACTGTTTTTGGAGAACTGGTTTATAAAGTATGAACTTGTGGATAAGCGACTTGCAAAAGAAAGTGGAGAACCTATTGATGGATATTGCCAATTTTCAGTAGAAAACAAGGAAGCAAAGATAGTTATTTCAAATATGCCAACAGAAGAAGGTATCGTTGAATTTTCAGCAGAACTCACACTTGTTCATGAGCTTTTACATATAAAAAGAGAGTATTTGCCAAGGTCATACAGTGAAGAAGACGTTGAATCTTTTGAAGATATTTTACTCCATCAAAGCCAAGAAGAAATGGCTAAGACACTTCTTCTAACAAAATATGGCATTGAAAAGGATTGGTTTTTAAGATGAGATTTGACAATGACAAGGAAATCAACCTAAAAAACAACAAGGAAAGAGATAGATTCTACAAGAAAATGTCTGAGGAACAGAAGCTATTCTTTCATTCTATTAAAGGAAACATCTTTACTTTTTGCGAAGCCGTTGCGGGAACAGGTAAAAGCCATGTTTCTGTCGCGGCTATGGTTGATATGCTTGCAAATGGAGAAATAGATAAAATCGTTTACATTCAAAAAGCATCTGAAAGATATTTAGAGCATGGATTTCTTCCTGGTGGCATTGAAGAAAAAACAGAAGCACTTTGGACACCATTTTATGACGCTATGCTAACATTAGGATACTTCCCAGAGACAGTAAGTAGGATGGTACAACAAGGCATTATTCAACTAACAACGGATTCAACCCTACGTGGCATAAATCTTGAGAACGCAGGAGTAATACTGGACGAATGTGAGTCGATGGATACAGAAACACTTAAATTGATTTTTACCAGGTGTCATGATTCATGTCACGTAGTAATGATTGGGGATATTAAACAAAAAGATAACAGAGGACGAAATGACTATTTCGTTGCCTATGGAGACTATTTAGCAAACAGTAAATTAGGAAACAAGTGCTATCTAACGAAGAACTATAGAGGAAAGTTTAGTCAGTTAGCAGAGGATTTTGGGGGTTAATCATGAATAAATACAGAGTAGCATTTAATGTAGACGGTAAGATTAATTATATAACCGTTGACGCGACGTATTATGTGAGACAAGAAGGATTTGTTGATTTTATAAGGATCAAAGAAGATGGAGACGATGAAGAAGTGTTTTCTATCAAGATCGACCACGTTATCAGTATTTTAAAATCTTAACCAAATTTTAATTTAGAGATGTATTGACATCTCTATTTTTATATGTTAATATGTAGACATAGAAAGAGAGGTAATAGAAATGGCAACCATGATTTTATCAGTGATTTTTGTTTTTGCATCAACATATCTTTTTAAGAACAAGAAGTACATTCTTGGACTGGTTAGTTTCCTTATCGGCGGGGCATTTGCTCTATTTACACAAAACCCACCATCTGTGGTGTTCCTTGCACTGCTTATTGCTTGGTTTACCACACCAGTAAAGCCGACCAAGGCAACAAAGAAAAGCCCAGTGGGGGGTTTCAGAAAGCCCACCATGAGTTATATGATGAGGTAAATATGAGGGATTATACAATAAAATCGTGCAGTAGTGATATATCCTTTTGTGCAGGAAACTGCTCAAACATGGACTGTGACAGAAACATGGATGGTGCGTTATTCAACAGAGCAAAGAGAGCAAAAGATTTTTACTATGCAGTATGCGATTTTAGCAAAGAATGTAGTAAATATAAGGAGAAGAAATGAATTTCCATTGGTTGACAGGTCACAAATATAAGCTAAAAAAGCTATTATATCGTGCAGTGATTGAAAACAGTTATGGGGCGAACTATTATAGAATAACAGCATTTGGCTACTATGTATGTAGCTGTGGAAAAGCAAAGATAGAGCCACTAAACATAACTGATATGTCAATGGACGAAAAGAGATTTGAAGACAAAGTGAACTATCTTCGCTCACTTGGATACGTAGACGATATGGAATTTTATGGGTGGTTAGCAAATGAAGCATCCGACGAACAAAAGACAGAGGATACTAATACAGAAGAGAAAGAATAGAATTTTATTTAATAGAATACGTGGATATAGGTATGTAGTACCTATATGGTATAAAAATGGTGTCCCAAAGCGGTACTATTTTCAGTCAAAATACTGGAAAAACCAAGCCAACAGATACATTCGGCGCAAGAAATTAAGTAAAATCAAGCAATATAAAAAAGAATACCCATATATATGGAAGATATGGTAATAAGGCAACAGAACAACAGGTTGCCTTATTGCTTTACAGCAAATATTGACATTTATCTTTAACCATGATATAATAGTAATATAATACTTATAGAAAGGTGGAGATAATTTATGCTAATGGAAGAAGATCTTTTAGCACTATCAACATTAGTGAGCAAGCTACAGATTGAGGGTTATGACGTAGCAACACTAAAGGAGATACTCAAGAAAGAGCGCAAGAAGCTCAATGAGAGACAGGCAGAGGACTTAAAGTTATACTTCCCAATCAAGTCTAACGTAGGTGTCCGTGTTTCAGAGATTGAGTATGGCTATCGCAATCTACGTCTCAATGTACTTATTGAACTTGAGCGTGAGACAGGTGTCTTTGACATCAACAGCAAGCCAGAGCTATTTGAGAGCATCATCCGCAACACACTAATGCAGTGTGCGAGAAACATCAAGGCAGAATACATTAAGGAAGTAGCAAAGCTAACTGCTGGCACTACACCTCCTGCAAGTTCTACCAAGACAGCGAGTGCATCTAATCCAATCGTACTAACAATAGGTTCTAACTCACTACAAGTTGAGACAGGTACTATTGACACAGCAGTAGCATGGCAGATCAAGAAGATTGAAGATCATAGCGGCGTAAGCCTAGATGGTACACATAGTGCAACAACGGCAACAGCAAGCGCACCAATCAAAGTAACACTTTGGGACGGCGTAAGCACAGGCACAGAAGTAACACTAGAAGCAGTAAGCGGCAACTGGGACGGCAGCTCAATCAGCGGGGCGAGTGTGGCAATCACTGGTGGCGTTTAACAAGTATTCATGGAGGGGGCAGGAATGTCCTCTCTTTTTAATATAGAAGGAGGAATAAGATGTATATAAAACAAACAGCAGAAATGCTAGGAGTAGAACTCAATGAATATTTTGAAGTATATGACGAAGCAAACACACTAAAGGGACAATACTGCTTTGATGAAATAGGTTTCCCAGACAGTCATATACTACTAAACATACTCAATGGAACATATACAATGAAGAAGAAAAAGTTCAAGCCTAAAAACGGGCAAGAATATTTCTTCTTCGCGCCAGACGGGAACTTTTCGGGGGGAATAAACAAAAAAGAATGGAATGATTCCCTCATAGATCTAGAACATTATTACACAGGTAATATATATAGATCAAAAGAAGAAGCAAAAAGATATAAAGATGAACTAATGAATAAACTAAGAGAAGAATACACAGGAGAAGAAAGAGACTAAAACAGTCTCTTTTTTTATTACAGATAAAAGTAAAATACAAAAATTCAAAAAATTATAGAAAGCCTACCAAAACAATTAGAATGTCATTAACAGTAAAAAGTTTTTCTCAAACTTGAAAAAATTATAGTGAGTGGATATTACTGCTAAGAACACAGCAAAATATTTAATGGTATTGACAGCAAAAGTCAGTTTTCAGATCTCAAAAAATTAGAGAGAGTGGATGGTTTAGACGTGTCAACACAGTAAAAAGTTTTTTTCTAAATACCAAAAAATTATAGAGAGTATATTAAAGGTATATACAGATAAAACTCTTTTTCAAATTTTCAAAAAATTATAGAGAGCCTAGAGATACCCCACAGCCGACCCAAACTTGAATCCTACCCCCTCCTCCTTCATGTATGGAGAGCGCACCGGCTGCGTTCATGATTGACGCAAGAGCTGCTGCGTTCGTGAATGAGAAAAGCTGCGGCTGATTCGTTTTGTCTGACAATTTATCTATGGGCGGGCAGGGAATTTTCAGACAATAAAAAAGAGAACGGATTTTCTCCGTCCTCTAATTGAGAATCAGACTTCTTCACCAATCCTTTTGAGAATGGTTATCACAGTCGCATCGGTGAAGTCTCGACGAAAAATCCGAACATATGAACTCTCAGCCGCCCGCTCGATATCGTCGAACATATCGCCGACAGAATAAATCTCGTCGTTAGCATAGGCGCGAAGCGACGTGCCGTCATCCGTCGTGCCGATCTGGTAGGTGTCCACGTAATCCAGCCCTACCACGCGCACGATAGCACCATCAAAAACAGCCGCCTTGATCTCTGCAAGTGTCATTATAAACCCATCCTAAAATAGCCATAAATTGCCCTAGAATCGTTCTAACGCCGCCGCCTATAGGAATGTATAGGCGGCAACGCTAAACCCGATCAAACGACAAGATAAGTAATGCGGTGGTGACTTGTCATCCCGTGGCTAGGATGATGCACCTTGAGACCAATCCCAAACCGCCCGCGATAAGCCTCGCGGTATCCCGTCCCCTTGCGTGACACGTAACCACGCGCAAGCGCGGAATGATGCACAGTCAGCCCGTTATCGCCTGCCATGTCATGTAGCATTGCGACAAGCACCTTGCGGCACTCGTCAACGTCCTCGCACGCCTCACGCATGATCTTAATGTACTCGTTGAGACGTTCCGTCGGATACGATGTCCCATGCGGGCGGTATCCGCATGAGATAACCAACCCATAGGGCGCACCGTCGATCTGGTCGAAACTGTAATAGTCACAGTTCCAACCATACACGCCCGCGCTATAGGCATAAGGCGTGACCTTGCAAAGTCGCTCCACCTCCTGCATCGCGCAATACGGCAAAGAGATGAGATGTGCCGCGCTTTCGCGGATTGATTTCTGTGTGACCTGTACTTTCATTTCAATCTTCCTCCTTGTGTTTCATGTGAAACATTAAAACTAGATTAGAAACGGCTGCGTTAACTGTTGGAATACCGCATGTCGCGGCAAAATGCCAACACGCGCTGGATGTGTTGGAACAGGTGATGATCGCGGAACTCACGCTCTCCTGTCTTGCGCCCGCCTTGATCGCGCACATAGATATACTCTACGATTGCGCCCGTCTCGTTGCAACGGGCAAACGTCGCGCCGTCTACTGGTGATACGTCGTAGACGTAGGCACGCGTGCCGTCGGCGCGGGCAAAGTCAACGTCGATGTATTCCGCGCCGAAATTATCGACATAGTGACGTGCTGTCATGTGGAGACCGCACGCCTCGAAAGAGACTTTCGTCATCGATGCCGTGGGACGCCCGAAAGCGTCGTTACCCATCATTCCCATGGTAATTCCTCCTTCCCCTCATAGAGGGGACTAGTGTTGATCGGGCTTATCGCCCCTTGCGATATACGTATTATATCACAGCTTAACAGTATAATGCAATAGGCAATTTGAGATTTTTTGAAAACCTGTAAAGCCTTCTGGTACGTCCCGATATATCCGTAATGACACGTTTTCGATTTTTCCTATATAATGGTAGGTTTTTGTTCAATTTTTGCACTCAAAAACGCTGGATCCCTTATGGCTGTAGGGCTGCTGGCTTTAGCGATAGCGGATAAAAAAGAAGGGGAAAATTACAGTAAAAAGGGAAGAAAAATCGTAGAAAAACCCCTTGCAATCTCCATACGTCCCATGCTATAATAGGCGTAGCCGATCAACAGAGACAGCCCGACACGGGCAGGAGGTACACCATGTATGATTTTCTGATTATCAATGGCGGTATGATGATTGCCAAGGTCAATGGCATGTGGCTACACAACGGCGCGGCGGTTGACCCCCGCGCAATCATCCGTGACCTTGCGTCAAGGCAGGACGAGGTAGGGATTATCGCCTACAGAGCCGACGGTATCGCCGATGCCTACGACTACGTAGGAGGTCGGCACTATACTGATAGGAGGTGATTAGCATGACGTATCACATCCACGTTAATAGCCGCGACGCGGCGTGGCACATCGCCGATAATCTCACGCCTTGTGACTACCTGCTGGTAGACACGGCGGCGGGATATCCCGTCTACGAGACAACAGACGGGGGCGGCGCATGGATTAGTGACCTAGGGACGCGCTTAGAGGTCACACACGCGGCAACAGGTGACAGCCACATCGTGTGGATTGACCGCACGACACGGCGTGACTACATCCGCGACGATGATTATTGATCTCAACTACAGCCCCTCTTCGGAGGGGTTTTCTTTTGCGCTGCTATTGAGAATGATTCTCTTTCTTGTTGTAACCGATCTGGTTACAGCGATAGCGGAAAAATAGAAAAACTGAAATTTTTCTGAAATAAAGAAAAATCAGAAAATTCCCTGATAGTCTGAATCTCAAAAATTTTCAGAATAATCTATATATAGTAGAATAGTCATACAATAAGAATAGTCCGAAAACTCAGTTACCTAAATAGTCTGAAAATGTGAATCGTCTGATAATAAGAATCGTCACGCAATTCCAATTATCTGATTATTCAGTTATCTGAAAATTCTGTTATCTGAATCGTCTGAAAATTCCATTAGTTAGTAGAGCGAATAGTCTGAATACTCTCTGTATATATAATTGTTATATAATTGTTAGTGGGGTCTTGATGGGGTCTGTAGCCGCCCTATATAATTGTTTACCTATTCTAGTGGGGTTTATATAATTGTTACGTAAAATCAGTGGGGAATGGTTTTGTAACCAAGCTAAGTTTACATTTAACCACTAAAAGCACTCTACCATAAATGAAAATCGATAAAACCCCCCCTATAGGGATACAACCCCTAAAAATTAGGTGCTCATCCATAAATGCCATTTATGGTAATTCTGCCTTTTCCAAGAATTAAACTCATTATAGTTTACATTAAACCGCCTTAAACAGGTAGTTATCCACTGTTTTCTGTTGATAACCTGTTGATAACTACTGTTTCTGCAAAAATTTGCCTAGGTTTTGCCAAAGAAATTTGCCAAGTGACGCTATTTTTTGCTAATTCACCAATGACAATAAAACTTGTCATTTCTACTGTCTACTATATGCTATTATCTCTACTATATCTTATTTATCTATATTCTATTACTAATCTTTTTTCTTTCTTTGTTTTCTCCCCCGATGGGTTCTTCTCTTTCTGTATCTACTGGTTCTTTTCTCTCTTTTATTTTTCCCCCGACTTTTTCCCTATTTCTTTTCTCTATGTCTAATCTTTTCTTCCTTCTCTTTTCTCCCATGAACGGGTTCTTTTCTCTCTCTCTTTTATCTTTTCCCGCCGTGAAAGTGTTATTCTCTCTTCCTCTTTTCTCCCCCGAAACCTATTTTCTTTCTTCCCCTCCTATGTGCTATTATCTTTTCTCTTCCCTCTATGTTTTATTTCCTCCTATGACTTTCCCCTGCTGTGATCTCTGCTATCTTTCCTTATATGGCTGTCTCTTTCTCTCCTATCTTCCCCCGACGGGTTCTTTGTTCATTGTAGCTTTTCCGCTGTGATCTCTCTTTCCCCCGATCTGCCTTTTCACCGCCCTAGGGGTTCTGTTACACTCTGTTAGGCTCTATGTGTCCAATTCTATGGTTAATGTCATACCGTGATACCTACGTCCTATTTTTCTTGCCAATTCATTTTTTGAATACGCCCTTCCTAGGAAAATCTTTCTTATGCCTGTTTTGAATCCGCCCTCCTTTTTGAAATCGCCCCTTCCCTTGAATCCGCCGCATATATTAAATGAATCACCCCCCTACACCTTTTAGAATAGCCCCTCTATGCCCTTAAAATACCCCTAGAATCGCTTTTAATGCCCTGCCTATACCTAGTATACCCCTTGCGTTTTTAGACGCTTAAAAGGGCTATCTTTTGATAGCCACTCGTTGTTAAACTTTGCACCTTGTCAATACCGTTTGCTTTGTTCCATTGTACTCTCTGAACTCCTTTACCGTCCCTTTTAGCGTGATCTCTGTTTCTGCATCCAGTTCTTCAAGTGCTTCCCTAGGTGTCGTTTTCCATACATAACAGATTCCGTTAGCATCCGCGAACTGATAGAAAACGCTCGTCCCGTATTGTGTAGCAAAAGCTGTTTTTCTTTTCAGTGTTACGCTAACTTCTACCTTGTCACCGATGTTTATGTTAGCGAATTTATCTGTGTAGGAAATGCTGTTTGCTAGGTGTTTTGCGTATGCGCTAGGAATAAACGCTATATATCCTAACTCCTTATCGCTTGCATATCCGTCCTTCAAGATTGATGTGACATTGTTCCAAAATGCATTATCCTCATCGTTCTTGCTAATCCACCAAGCAATCATGTCCTCAACGATCTCTTTGTTGTTCTCGTACTTGCTTGCCTCCTTCCAATAGATTCTTGCACACTCTGTTTTTGTGGAATCCTTCTTGTACTCCGCAGCATCCGATGTGGAGATGTAGCCCTTCTCCTTAATCACGCTGTGTGCTATCGTCAAGAAATTCTTAACGTCGTAGTAGTTCTTTCCAAGCATCGGGATGAAGTCTTGATAGTCATATCTTGATACTTCATCAACTTCATCCATCCACTTCATCATCTTGTTAAGGTCTGTTTCCACATTGTTCAGATAATCCTTGACACAAGCCATCCCGATCTGCACAATCTCTCCCGTGGAGATGTTTTTTAGTATTAAGAACTTCTTTCTGTTTCTTTCCTTCCCACAATGGTCACAGTGGGACGTGTGCTCCCAGTACTCTTTTGGGACTTCATCAACCCCGCCGCCGTTGATTGTCACATGGTTTAACTTGATCTGCTTTACTGCCAAGACTTCATAACCACCAACAAGCGGCTTGTCTCCTTCAACAGTGAAGGTAACAATCGGGAACTTCCCTTCATACAGGCTTTTGGAAACAACATTGATAACAATGTTATCGCCGTACTTCTCTGCCTTTTTGGTAAAGGCTTCAAACATTTCTACAGGAAGTGTATAGGTGCTCATAATCTTTTCTCCTTGAATAGTTTTCCCTATCGACAAGTATAATATAACACATGATTTATTGCGTGTCAATACTTTTTATAAAAAAAAACACCGCCCTGTTACAGGCGGTATCTTTATCACTCCATGAATCGTGCTACGTGCTTAAAATCCTCCTCGTCAAGATTCGTCATACTTCTCTTTTTCCCTGTCATGAGATTTATTATGTGGAAGTCTCCATCATTGTTCACAGCGTCCCACAAACAGACATATCTTTTGTGTTCCTCCTTTATATTCTCAATAAGGATGCCCTTCTCTTGCGTAAATGTAACATCTCCAATAGAGAAGATATGTGCCTTTGCAGCCTTCTCAACGATCTCCTCTTTCGTGAAGGAGAGTGCCGCGCGGACGTAGCATCCTTTGTACTCCCCGTAAGGTGCAAAGTCGATCTCAATAGCCTTGCTTGCGTCCAGCAGCTCTGCGACTTTGTTCATGTTGATGTTCATAATATTTTCTCCTTTTCTTCTAGGTGATCTCTTAACTGTTTACATTATACTTCATTACTGGTTATGTGTCAATAGGTTTTTGAAAAAAAATAGGGAAGTTTTTATGCTTCCCTATCGTCTCTGTTACTTAATGCCGTAGTAGTTCATCTCACACTCGTTAATCCAGTTAATGAACGTGTCCTTGTCTAGGTTTTCCCTTCTCACAGTAACGCCGTTGCGTTCCATGTAATAGCTCCCCTGCTCTTTGTCTGCATCGTACACTGAACGGTATTCGCTTCCATCCTTGCGAATCTTTACCTTCTCATAGTAGATGCTATTCCCTTCCTTGCGAACACTAATCTGTAATGACGCGGTGTCAATGACAATCCCGCTTGCAGCGTTCGCAAGTGCCGATACCTTCCAATAGGGAAAGCTCTGATCTCCCAGCATAAAATCATCCGCCGTGTCCTCCCTGTTAAACTTGATGCTAACGCGGTTGATAACCACGCTAACACCATAGGCGCAACGGATTGCATCTTCAATCTTCTTCATGGTAGTTCCTCCTTGACTCTAGGGCTTAATGTTTAACTCTATAAGTATAATATCATAGTGAATTGGTTAAGTCAATTCGACAAGTATAATACATCCAACAAAAAAAATAGAGAAGTTTTTTAGACTTCTCTATTCTATCTTAAATCCTCCTTCCATCTTCCATATACATATCATCACAGTTTATCAGTATCTCTCTGATATACTCGTCGCTTTCCATCTCTTCTATATACTTATATCCCTCTTCTTCCAGCGTGTCCCTAACGCTCTTATACCATTCCTCGACGGCGTTCTGTAGCTTCTCCCACTCATCATCATAATATTCTTGACTGTCATAGCATGTATCTGCATCAATGTCAATATCAACCGTGTATGATGTGTGCCATACGTATTTTGGGAAAATATTGATAATCGTGTTTTCTGTATCCTTGACAAGGTGCGCGAATGGCATCTTGTCGATCTCATGTCCTTCAATCCGTCCCGTAAAGCGCAATCCGTCTCCTTGCCTGTAACAAAGAGAATATTCAAGGTCAAAAGACATCCCCGCAAGTTCCTTGAGTCTTTCTCTTAGATAATCTTCAAGATCACTGCTATAGTCATTGTATTGCCTATATTCGTCAATAAGACGTTCCTGCACGTCCTCAGACAGTTCCTCAAACGTATATGCCTTAATTGTGATCTCTTTCATGGTTACATCTCCTTCATAAGCATATCCAGCGCATCTGCATGGACATAGTGAATTACTGCATCGGGATACTCTTCCAAGAATCTGTTTGTGTATTTGCTTGTCGTTCGCGAAAACTTCTCCTCTCTCACAAACATATCTCCCGACTCTCTCACATACACCGCAATAGGCGTTTCATAACTCTGAAATACTATCGCTTTCTTTGTATGAATAACGAACTGATTCTTGACACCGCAAAAGTTTTCTGCTTTCATTTTTAGCTCTCCCTTCCTGTCAATGCACATAGCATCTCATACAATACATTATCAATATACTCTTTATTCCTTGCTTGTACCTCCTTATTGAGATAGAATGCTACAAGCGCATCCAGCCCCCTGATAAACGGTGCGCCGTCAAGCCCTCCTACATAAAGAGTTTTCCCGCTAAACCATGTGTCTGATTCAGTGCTAGGTGCGATCTCTATGAGTGTATCATAGACGTTATTCCCTAATGAGTGAGAAAACAAGTCAAGGTAAATATTCATTCCGTTGACTTTCGTTTCATAGTACCGATTCATTTCAGTTCTCCTCCATGTACTTTTTCAAACACTCAACGAAAAATTCAACATCTGCATCCGTCTGATAGTATTCGCCGCGAAAAGCCGCTGTACTCATCCGATCTACAATATCAAAAGCTGTATTATAGATACACTCAACGATAAACAGTTCGGGGTTCTCTGCATAAGAAGTAGTGATATAATACTTCTTAACGGCTTTTTGCACGTCATCAAAATAGGTGTTTATAAAATTTATGCAATTATCCCTTCCATACATATAAGCACCTGCTTCAAGGTCATTGCCAAAAATGCAATCTGCTTCTTCTCCATACTCACAGCCGATCAATACGTCTGCTTGTGCAATCATCTCGTTTGCTACATACTTTTCGAAAGCATTCATAGTTTTTACCTCCTGCCTTTCGGCTCTAGTTCCTTTCGACAAGTATAATATAACATATCCTGCATATAATGTAAAGTTAGAAGTTTATTAAATCGCGCAAGGGATTTAATATGCAAAAAGGACTGTCTATAAAGACAGCCCTTCTTCTCATTCGTCATACAGATTCATAATGTCTTCAAGTTCAAACCAGATAAAGTCATTCACTTGCGTGTCTGTAGGGATTTCGTCTGAAAATGTTTCTTCAATGATCTGCATCGCCTCTTCTTCCCTTCCTTGTTTGATAATCTCGTCAAGTGTACCCATTGCACCGCTCCACGATTCGTCATAGAGTTCATAGAGACTGTCAAAATTCATTTCTTTTCGTACCGTTAGCATTTTACATCCTCCTAATAGTAATGCCCTTCACACTCATAGACAAGCTTGTTTTCTTCAAGCAGCTTCATGATCTCATGATATACCATGCGATCAAATTCTTCAATCGTCCCTGCATAAAACATCGGGACTTTAATTTTCACCTGCATAAGGAATGGATAACCGCAATTATCTTGATCTTCATTCCAATCCTCCCACAAATAAATTCCGCTCCCTGTCTCTTCTTCAACATTTTTATTTCCTCCTTATTTGATATAAGCCCTCGTATACTTCAAGAATGTGCCGTCTGCATCCTGCACCTCACACAGTACAGGTTTTCCGAACAGCTTGTGACGAATCCATTTAAACATTTCATATCTCCTTTACAGGAAGGGCTTTCGCCCTTCCCCTGCACGTCCTTAATCTGCAATGGCTTCTTTCAGTTCTGCCTTGATCTGCTTTATGACCTCCTCAGTATATTCCACCTCCTCATTCCAGTTTTCCCGAACCCATTCAGATTCACTAATCAACCTGCTTGCAGCGTTGAGAACGATCTTCACCATGAAAGCACATTCATTTTCAAAGGGATTTGGATATTCACCGAAATTGAACTCATAGTCCTCCATCTCGTCTTTCAGTTCGTTCCAGTAGGTGTTAATCCACTCCCTAGCATCGCTGTAATAGGCGTAACAAGTGATAACGCCGTTATAGTTATCCTCCTCATAGAGAAGATAGGCAAGGTCACAAGGATAACCGCCTAAGTCCTCCACGCCGTCAAGACGTTCAATCATATCTTCTACAATCCACTTTTCCAATGCGTTCATTTTTGATCTCCTTTTCTGATAGGTGATTAACTTCTATGTGTATAATGTAACACATAATAGGTAGGTAGTCAAATTAGAGTTTCATTAACGCATAACAATCTTTACGCCGTGAGAAGTAAATCGTTCATGAAACTTCATTCTCTCCACAATGTCAACAATCACACATTCTGCATCCATCCACTCACCAAAACTTGATCTCTTGTATGTGTGAGTGACAGTTCCTTTTGGACTGTAAACCTTAATGGTTTTTGCCTTGTCAATGGTTTTCATGGCTTCTCCTTTTCCTAGGGACTGCCTTGTTAGACAGTCCCTAACTACCAATTAGATAACTACAGTGCGGTACTCATTCGGCTTCTGCTGAATGAGTGCAAGACGCTTTCCGTCCTCATTGTAAAACGTGATCTCTCCATCAAACGAATCCACAAAATCCTGCCATTTCTTGTAGGAAATGACTTTGCCGTTGCACTCATAACCAGTGCTTGCACTCGTATATGTTTTTTCTCCTTCCTTGTTGGAGAATACCGCCGAATAAATGTTAGAAATGAGAGAATCAAACTTGATAATGTTTTTCATGGTAGTACCTCCTTGCGCTTTCGCGCTGTCAATGTTTATCATGGTTATAATATAACATAGTAAAAGTTAGCTGTCAATACTTTTGAAAAAAAAATAGAGAAAAGCATAAAAACTTTTCTCCATCCTTTATTACTTGCACTTCTCCACGATCTCATGAATGATATCGCATATCATGACTTTCTTTTCTTTTGCTCGTGACTTTACCCATTCAAGGTCATATGCATATACGGCTGTATGCTTCACGCCTAGACGCTTATTCCGCGCCTTTACATATTCTCGTAGATAATCCCTCTTTTCCTGCTTCTTTGCTTCCTTGCAGGCGGGACAAACATAGGAACGTGACGCGCCGTCGAACTCTTTTCCACACTTAGAGCAATGTTTAATCATGCCGCCGCCTCCTTCTTCTTATCCTTCACGAAGCAGGGGATGCCGTTCTGCATCTCAAAGGCAGGCTTCCTATCCTTCATCTCCTTGTCACTCTTGAAAAGATAGTCCATATCCTTCCCAGCCGTCGCAGCCTTCCCCTTCTCTGCCTTTGCCGCCGCATCCAGACGCCTAAAATAGTCCTTCATACGGCTATAGGGCTTCCCCTCCTTCTGCTCCTGCACCTTGCCATGACGGATAGAGAGCGTAATGCTCCCGTCCTTGCTCGTGCGCTTAACAATCGTAACGCCCTTTGCATTGATGATCTCGCCGATAGTAAAGTTCTTGTTCTGCATGATGATTTCTCCTTTTCTTTTATAAACCTAGTGGATTATTCCACTTCTAAACCAAGCTTTTCCTGATAACCATTGTCATAAACCCATGCCGTAAAGTCGGCAATGTCATAGGCAATAACATGATTATAATATGTCTCAATATTGCCCGAATGAATCTTCCCATTCTGAATCCAGAACCCATCCGAATCGAATGAGAAGTCAAACACAATTTTAGGATATAGTTCCTTGAAAGAATCTCCACACACTTTTTTGAAATTCTGCATTGGATAAAACTTATCCTCATACTGATTATCTTCAAGGTATTCATTCCATACTCTGACAACATCTTTATAATAGCACTCGTTTTCGATCTGCTCCTGCAAGTCAAGGAGAGCGTTCTCCCTGACTGCATCCGCTTTCGGCGTTGTTAGTGTATTCATGTCTTTGCCCTCCTTCACGCCGCCTTATTCAGCTTTTTCAGACTGTCAAGCAGCAAGTGCTTGCTTTTTGTCTGAAAAACGATCTTGCGATCTTTTCTAATGATGTACCATCCCATGACATAGTTCCAGCTTAACATTTTAATCTTCTCCTTTTATAGATGTTATCGCTTAACTGTATATACTATATCATATACAGTTATTGCTTGTCAATACCTTTTTGAAAAATTAATATGGAAAATGTACATCATAATAATCATATATCTTTTCGGTAAACGCTTCATCTCCTAGCAGCTCTACATTTACAATAGCATCGACAACCAGACTTGCAAGAAGTCTGTTTGACATTCTCTTTCCCTCGATTACTTCCCATCCAGCATGGGATATAGCTCTCACGCAAGCAGCATATAACTTCTCGTGCGCGTCTGCATCCATCTTGTTGATAATGCTTTCTGCTTCAATATACAGTTCATCCATTTTCTGTTTCCTCCTTTAATTGACTCTTTTAAGATTCTCAATGATAAATTCCAGTTCATTCAGACAGCCCGCATAAAACGCTTTTTGCTTTTCCGTCTTTGCAGCTTCACTGTTACGTTCCGCATTTTTCATGCGGTGCTCGTAGTAGTTAATCAGTTCTTCAATCTTCATTCTGTTCCTCCTTGTGCTCTGCACTGTTCCTTTCGACAAGTATAATATAACATATCCTTGACTATGTGTCAATACTTTTACAAAAAAATAGACTAGCTTTTTCTGCTAGTCTAATTGCGTTATGCAAGGTCTGAGAATGCTTCTTCCAGCTTGCTTTTGTAGTCCTTGATGATCTCCACAATCATATTATGTACGTGTGCGTCAATCACCTGCACTTGCGTTAATGATGCGCTATCTTCATCTCCTGCAAGGGCATCGAACTGTACCGTGCTTGCCATACCTGCCTGTATAACAATAGGACTGATTCGCGTGTAATCATCAACGCCGCTAGGGTCTGTTAGGTCTAATTGATCTAACAGCTTCTCAACATCGTGGAGACGGTTTTTAATTGCATTCCCTTGATTCAATAGTTCATCCGTCAATATTCTTCACCTCTTCATAATCAAAAAACGCCTTAACTGATTCTACCTCAATATCAATCTTCCCATTGTTGTATGTTGGAACAATGGTATAATATGTGTCGTTGTTTTCCTTCCCTGCCACACGCACACGCATTTCTACTAATGCGCCGTTGATTGTACTGTATTCGTAGCACCTGCCATACTTCATGATAACATTGATATCATGCTTTAATTCCGCGCCTGTGATCTCACCTGCATTGAATCGAATCAGACTTTTGATCTTCCTAATCGACTCAATATCAAAGCGTGGATTCTCAATGTGATAATTCTTCTCTGTTCCTTCAACGTGCTTTTCAGTCTTAATATACATAGTAATTTCCTTCCTTTAAAATGTTTCACATGAAACAATGTGCATAAAATCTTCAACAAGCGGTACGATATACTGTTTGTTATTCACAGTATAGAATCCCTTGTTTTCTTCATAAATCCATTCGGCGCGGCTGTTTTTGCCAATGAACTGAATCATGCACTCACCTGCATTGATCTTGACATTTTTAAGGGTTTTTGCGAACTCGTTGAGTTCCATTCTTGCGTTCATGTTTAATCTTCCTTCCTGTCATGGAGAGTGGATTAAACCACTCTCCTATTTCCTTCACAGTGTGATATAAGGCACGCCTTCTTCTCTAAGTTTTTCCATAAATGCCTCTTTACCGAGGCGTTCTTTCTTATCAACAATTTTCCCCTGTTCTGATATTTCAATGTTTCCAGCCCCGAACTCATAAAGGAATACTGCCATGAATGAATTTCTATACTCACATCCCTTCATGATAGCGATACTTGCAATTTTATCATCCTGCATGATGAGAATTGCGTGATGCTTGTTGACGATCTGAATCTCTTTTGCCTTCTCCACGTCTCTAAGTCGCGGCTTTTCAAACGTGTCCTTCCCGTCAAGTTTTACGCTATCCGCGAAAAACAAAAGGTTTTGCATAATCACGCGGTCAATCTTCATGATGTTCCTCCTTGCCTTGTTAGGCTTTCAGTGTTTTAACTTGTGCCTATTCTAACATGGCAAAAAGGACTTGTCAAGCCTTTTGAGAAAATAAATTTTCGTCGCGTGATCTGCCTTTATCTTGCCTTGCAAGACTAGGTTTATCACCGCCCCTGCTATCATGTCACGCTTGCTATAATATAGTTTATACATAACCGATAAGGTGTTATCACTAACTTTTTCTTCCTTATATATGGAAGGAAGATATTTTTTATAAAAGGCGTGGGACTTCTCTAAGCCCGTGGTTATGCACATTACATCCCTTTTCTGTATCAGTTTATCGAATAGCTCTAATGCCGCCATATCCTTAAATATTTCCTTGTTATATATAAAATATAATGGTTTACATTTAACTTCAAATAGTCCTTTTGGCTTCTGCAAGTCCTCTAAGATGTTGCGGCTGTAGGTGTAGCCGTCTTTTGGCTCGTCAAATTTTAGTCCCATATCCAGCACCTTTTTAGCCTGTCAAAGTGATATTTCCAAAAAATATTATGCGTGCAAAGGCTTATGTCTCTAAGGATTGCGCCGATCAATTCAAGATTTTTTATATTTTTTTCAAAAGAGGTATTGACATTATACCAATCATGGTTTATATTATACTCAACAAGCGGGATAAAGCCCGCAAGGTCAACATAGAAAGAGAGGTCACAAGGTATGGTTTTCAAGGTTTTTGTCGCTAGGAACTCCCTAGCAAGTGGATTCACTTCACGGTCAAGATGCACGACGCGAAAGCGCGATAGTAGCGGAGGCGGTACGTCATCGGTGCTAGGCGCGACGGCGAACAGCCTGATCGGGCGCGTGCAGTCCTCCAGCGGTTTCAGTAGTGCCAGCGCGGTCGGGACGATGATCTCGTGCAGGAAGATTGTTGCCGCGCTCTCCTCCTCGTATATGCGAGTAATTGTTATAATTGTTTCCCTGCTACAGGTGGGGAAGTCAAAGAAATTGTTATTGTCTACTAGTGGGGTCAAGAATTGTTTCACCTTGTCTGGCGAGTTTGTCACGAACAGAACTGCGCGTGAATTGTTTATGTCAATCGGTGGGGTCATTTTCAAGAACCTCAAAGAAATTGTTGATCTGGTCTTGAAGGGTTTGATTCGGATTGTCCTCAAAAACGATGTTATTGTCCTCGTTGATAAATTGTTTCAAGTAGACACTGTAAATGTTTCTGAACGTGACCTTTGTTACTGCTCCCGTGTCCGCGCTAATTGTTATGTCAACAAGGTGGGGTTGAAAAGGACTCCTGCGCGAATTGTTACTGTTGCGTGCATGGGTACTAGAGTACCTGTCCATGATCGTGTGATAAATGTTTGTGAACTGCTCAATCGTCATTGTTCTTCCTCCTATTATAATTGTTATGTGAGATTGATGGGGTCGTGTGCGCGTGAATTGTTATGTAAAAGTGGTGGGGTCTAATTGTTATATACAAGTGGGTGGGTCTATAATTGTTACATGGAAGTTGATGTGTATAGCTGACACACTAGACTGTAATTGTTATGTATGACTTGGTGGGTATTGTTAGCCTATAATCTTAGTCAACTCTGCCAATAACAGCTTATCAACAATGGGATTGTTTCGCCCATAATACTGTAAGTCAACCATCATGTCTCGTATCTTCTTGATAATTGTTACGTCAGCATCCGTCAGTCCGTCTAGTTCTTCCTTATATGCTTCTGGAATGTCTATCATCTCAAAGTCCTTTGTAAGAACATAAATATTCACATCCAAAATAAATGAGAAGAACTGTTCAATGTATGTCTGTGCATTGACTATACTCTGTATGTCAGATACAACATGAACAATGTCTTTATCTAGCACATGAAAAAGCATATTAAAGTAGTTATCGTAAGTATCTGCCATGAGTGTTTCTTTGATGTTAGCCAGGGTAATGTCTCTGTATGAACATTGTTCTAGATATGCAACAGCCTGGCGCATACTACCCCTAGCCATTTTTGAAACCACCCCTAGTGCTTTCTCATCGTATTTGAACCCACCCCTATCGCATATGAAACGTAGCCTATTTTGAATAGCCCCACTATCAATGGGTTTGAACTCATAGACCTTACACCTATTGAATATAGTCCTAGGTACTTTATCAATCTCAGTCGTACATAGAATGAATACTAGGTAGCTAGGCACTTTTTCGATGTGTAAGAGTAGCTTGGAAATGGCGATCTGGCTAAGAAGGTGACATTCCTCCCAGACAATAACCTTTCTGTCTTTTGTGAGTGGTCTGACTTTTGAATCTGCTAAAATCTTCTCCACATCCTCTGCACTACACATACCAGAATCAATCTCATATATCTCTGCATTAAGTTCTCTAGCAAAGATTCTTTGTATTGACGTTTTGCCTTCGCCCGAGCCACCACAGAACAAATAAGCAGGTTTAGGGTCTTTAACATCGTGTCTGAGTGCATCTATAATTGAATCCTGCCCTACTACTTCATCAAATGTTTTTGGTCTGTATTCTTCATTCAGATTCATTCTCTAACTCCTGTATCCTGGCAATAAGAACGTCTACTGCATCATCTCTTAAATACAAAATACCTGCAACATGCTGTGGTGTATAAACGTATCCAACCTGTTCCCTATACTGTTTAAGTTCTTCCTTGTCTGATCTAAACTTTTCACAGTAGTAATCAAAGGTGTTCATGATTTCATGTGCTCTATCCCTTAAAGGAACAAGTTGATTTTCATAATTTCTGCATTCTTCTCGTGAATCAAACATCTTACCATCTTCTGCAATAAATGCTTCTCTCATTTCTTTTCCCCCAACTTATTTTCCAACCGATGTACTTCGTTTTCAAGAATACGGATATAGTCAATAAGAATATCAACCGCATCGTCTCTTAAATAACTTATGCCATATGAGAAGTCACCACAGAATACTGCATCACCATACCTTGTTGGTCTATCTTTCTCTGCAATATAATCATCATCCAATGACTTGTCATGAGCATAGTCAAGGTACCATTTCATAACAAGATCTGCATGTGCTTTAAGTGGTGGGTCTACGAACTTTTCGTTATACTTTTTCTTTTCAAAACTGCGTTCATATTCGAGACACTCTTTCTCTGTGGTAAATTCTTTCCCGTCAAATGCCAAATAAGTCATAATATTTCCTCCTGTAAGTATCAATTAACTGCACTTACTGTAGCAGATACTAGACTAAAAGTCAAGAAGTTTTCACCAATCATCAGACGCACAAGACTCTCTCACATTTGCATCAAAATAATAAAGTGTTGATGGCGGCATATCTTCCCAATTATCAAGAAGTTTTGGGTTTATAATAACATAGATACAGAAAGGTGTTTTCATAGTACCTACATACTCAAGCTCCTGTAATCTATCTAGGCTTTCTTGAAGTTCTTCGACACTAACATTGACAAAATTTGCTAATTCTAGCATACCAAACTTGGCGGTGTTTTCCTTATCAACAACAGACGAAAGTCTAATAATTATTGCTATATCTTCATGCGTTAGCTTGCCCTCCTTATTGTGTTCAAATAGCTTAGACAAGTATTCTTTTGAAAATTGTAACTTCATAATAAATCCCTCCAACTAAAATTCTAAATCATATCTGATATTTTCTTCTTTTTCTTTTCTCATATATGAACTATCCTGATCTACTTCATTATTCTCGAATAGTTCTAGTGTATCACTAAATATCTTCTTTCCTTTAGATACCATATATGGATTAACAAAGATTTTTATTCTATTGTTTTCCTTGCGAAGCATTTTTATTAGCCCAGCACTTTCAATGTTCTTTAGGTATTCATAAATGTCCCACCTATTCACATCAGCACTTTCAGCAAGTTTTGGAACGCTTAAAGATATTTCATAACTATATCCTTTTATGTAATTTAACATGACAAAGAATATTTTATGCTCGCTTTTTGATAACTTATGTTCATTAAGTGTATCATACAACTTCTTTGTTAAAAATACAACAGTTTCGCCTGTATCATAGTCAACTATCTTCTTATTGTTCATCAATCATTTACTACTCCTTTTCTATATAATCTATTTGTATTAAACCCCTTGTTTTATAAATACATCCCTTATCGTGTAACTTTTTTAGCATCAACAATAGGTATGGGTACGCATAATCAAGTTTAACTGATAGGTCTTTCACAGAACAAAATCTGACAATTCCACTATCATCTGCCATAACCCACAACTTCCATAAAAGATGTAATTCACTCTTGTTTTCAATCTTGTTGATAATACCTTCTGGAACTGTTATTCGCATATATTAACCTCCGACATAAAGTTTTTATTATATAAAATAACTACTAATCATCATTCAAACAAAAAGCCGTAAATACATAACGGCAATCTGTTTGAACAATAAGAATATGTAAATTATAACATAAAAAAGTGATTCAGTCAAGTCATTTCTGTATTTACATCACTGGGAAAAACACACTGGGATTTTCCCATAGTATGGGATTTTCCCATAGATATTAAGAAGTTACTGGGATTTTCCCAGAACTACTATGGGATTTTCCCAGTACGGTTCTGGGATTTTCCCATAGTCTGATCGGCTCGCACTTAGAGTCACAAGGGCTGGCGGGTTCCTAATAATATATAATAAATTAAATAAATTAAAGAATAAGAGCATTGGTCGGAATAAATTCCTCCCGAATGCCCTTGGGGAATCCTCTAGTGATTATAAAATATTCCGAAATTTTATACTAAATTATAAAATATTTATATTAAATTAAAAGATAGATATATTTAATCCTATAAATAGTCTTAAATATATCTATAGAAAAATTACGAGCTAGTGGGAAGAATATGCGCGGAGCGTCAACACAAATGCACGCACCGAAAGAGACTTTAACCAGCCAAGAATAGTTATAGGTTCTTTCTCATAAATAGTCCAGTCATAGTCTAGCCAATCAACAAAGCTCATGTTCATACTCCATCTCATACAACTTCTTTATAACCCTACACATAGAATCAAGTACACGTTCTTCAAGAGCGGAATACTTACCAAAGTCAATATCTTCTTCCCAAAACCTTCTTCTTCCTTCCCTTATTAACTCATCCTTCGTATTTTCGATCCACTTATCTACACTCTCAAAATCCTTTACTTTTATAAACCTGTAGAGTGCATAATTAGGGTTGCCAGAGAGTAACATAGCTTTACTTAGCTCTTCCAAAGTAAAGGTTATTCCATCTTTCTTCTTCCCGTCGTGTCTCCATATACAAAACACACCATCTTTAAGTGTCCCTCTTGCATAAGAATAGTCTCCTGCAAACCTTCCTTTTCCTCGATCTGAATAACTAGCCATACTTATTACCTCCTCATGTCACTACAGTACCACAATGCTTTATTTGTGTCAATACTAAAATATTAGCTGTTTTAAGACAGTCAAAATTCTTGACGCAATAGTTTATACCTATTTTATATTTTGAGCCGTCCTGCGTTAATTTAACCGCCTTAAAACAAGTTTTGTGATGTAAAATTATCAAAAAAAAAAGACCAGCTAAAAACTGATCTTTATTTCTGAGAAAATAACAGCAAGGTCAATCGGAAGCCACCCGAGATGTATCTCCCTTAGTTTCTCAACATCAATGTCTTTGTTACACCTAATTCCTTCATCACACAGTTCAAATGCGTCTCCTAGTTCATCCATAGCCTTATATACTTCGTCCCTTGAGAAGTAAAAGAATATTTTCCTGTGGCTTCTTTTTTGTATTTCTCTAGCATAATCTTCTATTACAGAAAATGGAACATACGTGATTCCTTTCTCAAGTGCTTGTATGAACACACTTCCAATAACGGTTTCAACTGGAATTTCAACCATTCCTTTCCACCATTCCTGCTTCAATGAGATCCATGACAACATCTGGAACATAAATAACTGTGCTATCTTCAATATCTTCAGTGTCAAATTCAGATATACTTATTACTGGTTCACAAAAACACGGTACACGAACAGTGTACTCGAATTTACTGTTGTTTCCTTTGTAGACAAAGAAATTATTTTCACTGACAAAGCCAAACTTAGTGAGTTCTTCCAGTCTGTCTTTCTTTACCGCTAGTATAGCCATAATAATTTCCTTTCTGTATAACTCGTTTTAAGCCTATTGAAATCTTCAACGCGACACTTAGTACCTATTTTATATTTTGAGCAGTCCTACGAGGTTATACACGCCCACAATTAAGTTCATAAATATAATCGCACACACGATTATACGACGCATCCGCAACATAATCTCCATAGTATTTTTTATACATCTTGAACTTATTATAAGACGGATATTTCAGTTCATGGTCTCCTGCAAGAAGTTTAATGCCAACATACTCATCCTTGAACCTCTGCACAATCTTACAGATCTGATAGTAGTCAGTCTTGACCTTGAACATCTTGCCATTGTTGTCTGTGATAACAAAGCCCTCAACGCCCTCAATATCTTTTAGTTTTGCTATGTCAGACTTGCGGGTGTACTTAGTATGCACACTCTTGAACTTAAAACTGTCAATAAACTTAAACAGATCAGATACTTCATTTGCTTCAACATAGTGCTTTCTATAACTGATTTCATTATAGACAATCGCAAGAAGTATAACAAACTTCTTATCATACTTTATGACGTGAGGATCTTTCTCTGTATTTACTACCTCAAACAAGATAGATACATTCTTGTCTTGCAGATACTTTACTAGGGCTTCTTCGTCCCTAATCAGTGGTCTAAGCATCTCCTCAAAGAGTTTAGAGTGTTCTCCTTCCTCTCCAAGCATTGACTTAGAACAAAAGAGTAGCTTTCCTTCATCTTGTCCAAGGATGCCCAAGAATCCATCTTCTTTTTCTGTTACACAGAATGGTTCTTCAAACATAGCAAGAGTTGGCTTATACTCATCGGGTTCATCTGAATCGAAATCAATATTAAAGAATTTATCAAATCCTCTTGCTACAATTCGATTCGTCTTAGTATTGATGAATATACCTCTTGCTTTGACAAGAATATCATCCCACACCTCAGAGTGAAATGCTGTCTTGGTGAAGTTAAATGAAGAAATATCACCAAACTTCTTTTCTTTCACCCACTTGCTTGCTCTGAATACTCTAACGAGTTGTTCAACTGTATTAATATGATATTTTTGTGGATATTTATGTACTGCACGAACAAACATATCATCACTAATAATATTATTCGGTACTGCAATACAATGCTTTTCATCCTTGTAAAGCTGCAACACCTTCAAGTCACCACCAAGTTCAGGAAAGCCACAGACATTATAGGACTTCTTACCTACCTTAATAGGTACATCGTCATTATTTCTGTGTCCAAACACTTGCACGTCTTCACTATCCATCATAAAGCTGTCAAATTCTTCAACAACAGCTTGCATATCTTCATACTTACCAATTCCGTTGACAAGCATATCGTCAGAATCATAAGCATTGAACATATAAGGAACACCAGCATGAGTGACCCAATATGTAGTTCCATAATAATTGAACTTAGCAAAACTTGTGCAAGCCCACAAGAACTCTTTGAGCATATTGTCAGTAACACCATTCTTCTTGAAGTCTTTGAGCGTATTCTTGAAGAACTCAGTCTTGCTTACATCTTCTCCTCTAAGATATTGCATGATTCGCTTCTCATGGTTTCCGAGAAGAAGATAGAAGTTATCGTCATGACAATGTTCATACAAGAACTCAAAAACTTTATAGTTTTCAATGCCCCTGTCAAAATAATCTCCAACAAACACAACGGCGTCACTTTCAAAATCAACACAATCCATATACTTCATTAATGCTGTGTAGCAACCATGTATATCTCCAATAATATGTACTCTATTATACTTATTGAAGTCAAGTGTCTGTGTCTTGCTGTCAATAAAATCTTGAAAGTCATCTGGCTTAATGGCGCGAACACCAGAAGGAAGAGATTCTTTATTCATCTTAGAAATAACTTCCTTACCAACATGAGGGTAGTTAAACCTAAGAAGGTCATCGCTGATACAATCTTCCATGCTCTTATCAAAGTCAATCACAGTCATTCGATAGAAATACTTCTTGCAAAGAGCTTGATAAGGTTTGATAGACTTTCTTGTAAGATGTGTAGCGTCAACAATAGTAAGTTCTCCATGAGCCATACGATATTCAAGGTCTGCAAAGAGGTTCTTCCATGCCTGTGCATTTACCTTTTGACTGATTCCATATCTACCAGTATTAAGGCTATACACAGGAGAAGAAAGTTTAAGTCTGTAATCGTCAGACGAAAGTGTGAAAGGTGTTAAACCATTCTCTTTCACAAAAGAGCTTTTTCCCGCTGACGGATACCCTCTAAGAATAAATAGCTGTCTCATTTTTGAACCCTTTCTATGTACTTGCTAAGTACATCAACCATTATATATGCAAGAGATAGATTGATGGCGATTTTCTTGTTTTTATGCTCATCTACAATAGCATACCCACCAGTATTTGATTTATGATAAACCTGTTCAAGAATACCATCCCGCAAATGAATGATATTTTCAAGAGTTTTTGTTCTCTCTTCGTATCTTTTTAGTTCTTCTTTTACTTCTTCATAATTTTCCTTAGTGATTTTCATTCGTCAAACATCTCCTTGAAAAACAATTATGAAACAAAATACTTATTGACATACTCCCCACGGCTAAAGCCTTGGAGATTCTGAAGTGACTAACGTTTTCTGCCCTCTCGCGAGGGACTTACGAGAACTCCTATCATTGGACAATGCCCTGCCCAATTTTATATATTTAAGCCGTTTCTGATACTAAACGCAGCCCTTCACTGTGTATATTCGCCGCCGCATTTCGGTCGCGGTCATGATGCTTTCCACAAGAAGGACAGTTCCACTGTCGGATTCTCAAATCTTTAATTTCAGTGTTTTGATACCCACAACCATTACAAATCTGACTAGAAGGATAAAATTTATCTACTCGTACAATTTGGGTACCGAATTGTGGTGCTACGTATTCCAGTATACTCAAAAATTCCGCAAACCCATAGTCCATAACTTTCTTTCCGTGGTTTTTCTGCATCCATCTCATATTTAAATCCTCAAAACAAAGGATTGAATACTTCATGCAAAGTTTTCTCGCCAGTTTCCAGTGATAATCTCTTCTTTGATTGGCAATCTTTCGATGAAGCCTTGCAAGTTCAAGTTTTGCTTTTCGGCGATTATTTGAACGAGGACGCTTCAAAGACAGTTTGCGATTTGCTCTTGCTACAGCAATTTTTTGCTTAAAAAAGAAGTTGGGTGCGGAAATATCATCTTTTGGACTCTCTGCCACTAGCATTTTTCCTTTGAAACCAAAATCGAAACCGATGCTTTCACCCAGTCTAGTTTCTGTTTTGGTTTCTTTGGTGTCACATACAAGATATACAAAGTAATCTCCGCAAGAGTCTCTCTTAATAGTAAGTAGCTTGATTTTTCCTTCTATTTCACGGCTCTTCGAGAATTTGTATTCCTTACCTGCAATTTTAATTTTATTGCCTTTGATGAGGTTTTGTCCAACCATATCATAAGAGAAAGATTTATATTTTCTCAGTCTACGAAATTTTGGTGGTGCGCCCTTCTTCTTTCTCTTTAGATTGCTCCACCAAAGTTTGTATGCTCTATGGATGCGTTCTGTAATGTTCTGTATGGCATGAGCAGGAATCTCATTCCAAAAATTATATTTTGCTATGTTATTTTTAAGTTTTGTTAGATGTTTTGAGAGTTTATATTTGTGCAATGATTTCTTATAAAGCTTATAATATCGTCTACAAAGAGCAATGCAATGATTATATACATTACAGGCTATCAATAACTGATGATCTAAATGTTTTGTCTTTTTCTGGTGATACAACTTAAACTTGTAAGTCTTCATATCTTTCATGCCCCCTTATACTATACAATATAGCATAAGAAGTCTGCTATGTCAATACCTTTTTTGACTATACCTATAATTTATTTTTCTACACCATTATAGATCCCCTCCACATCAATATACAACTTCTTATCAACCATTTTAATGTAATTAAGTTCAAGGATCTCACTTAGTTTCCTTGACTTAGGAAAACTTTTCTTGATAGCTTTTAGGGGGATAATCCTACTGAATGTATCAATGTCCACGCCACTCATAAATGGTACTTCATAGGTTCTGTCCTTGGTGACAATATATACACTACTTCCATCATGCAATGCCTTAAAATTATATTCTCTCTCTGGTATCTCACATTTAAGGTAGTTATTGTGAACTGATACTGCACGACCTTTAGCAAATTTGAACTGCGTGAGATAGTCAAGATCAACACCTACATCTTTTAGGTGTGATTCTAAATCTCCCTGTTCTGATACAAGAATTACTGGTTTCTTTGCTTCTGTGACTACCTTAATCGCAGGAGAAAAGTCAGCGTCACTTGTAAAGATTGCAAATCCATCCATAAGAGGTTCTTCATAGACAGCCTTAACAATCGCTGCGGTCATGAATGTATCTGCACTATTCTTTCCATAAAAACATTGAACAAAGTTCATGTTGTAGTTATCTGCATAGGATGGTTTAAACTTTGCAAACACATCAATCTTTGCAATATGATTCAGCAGTCTAAGTTGTTTAATGCCATTCCGTACAGTTCTTACACTAACATTCTCGCCGTCAATAAATGCGTGTAGTCTCATGCTGTTACCTTCTTGTAAAACTCAATGAACTCCTCAACAACATCATACACATAATCAGCGTCAACCAATCCATCATGTGACATATAAAAGCATATTTCATAGGCTCTTTCAAAAGCATCATTCATGATCTCTTTGTTATTAAAACCAGTTTCTAGGCACAGACAGTCAACAACATTTTTCTGCCATGTTTCATATGCTTTGATTCCTGCACGGTTAGCATCATGACGCTCTTTCATCAGATCTTCATAGGTCATAAAAACAGCTCCCTTCATGGCTATATACTACCACAAAGAGAGCATCATGTCAACACATTTCCAAAATATATTTTTCAATATCATCCCAGTTTAGACCATCTCTACAAGCAGGAAATGATCTATCGTCGATATAAACATCAACAAATACTTTTGGCGAGATAGAAGAGTAAGGATATTTTTGCATCCACTCAGAAATAGATTCGTCTAGGTCAACATTCACTGCATCGACCTCTAGCCCATACTCCAATAGACATTCGATAGCTATATCAAGGTCAATGTCAGTTCTGCAAGTGAAAAGAACAATCTTCCCACCTGCTTTTTTATACTTCTTCATTACCTCAATAGCTCTA
>ERZ773003.38-NODE-38-length-118151-cov-17.501499_pt1 | contig 118151 bp, 115 predicted proteins | sample MGYA00580668_ERZ773003 | MGnify/ENA primary metagenome ERZ773003 (study PRJEB29015, sample SAMEA2738002) | human oral metagenome | biome: human oral; feature: human-associated habitat; material: dental | place: China | collected 2126 ...
CGAGGCATTTATCAAAAGGAGGCATCGTTCCTGTAACATCATCAATCAAAGATGCCTGGCGGCATCGGGCGTAGAACACGCCGGCCTTGCCAAATATTTTTGCCACGGCGCCGATTATGAAAGAAAAAAGCATATTCCATTTCCCTTCTTCTTCCATGGCCGCCTGCATGCCATAAATACTGGCCATGGATCCCGCGCCCGGGACAAAACGGTTCATCAGTCTGGCCTGCCAGCAGATATGAAGTTCTTCAGGACGGATATAACGCCCCTGAGTAATTGCCACGACTGATTCCGCTACACAAACGATATCATGATTGGTAATATCATGCCCTGCGTATTCCATAATCGCATCTACAATATTATCTTTATTTGTCAGAATCCGGGTAGGAACCGGAACAAGTTTCAAATCTGCCATTTTATTTTCTTACCCCCGATGTGTACTGATAAAGAGCGGTCCGTAAATCTTCCGAGGTCAAAGTAATTCTTGTTTTCGCATAGTAATAGTCACTTCTCGCCACCACCTGGTAGATAATATCCATAGGCATATCAGGAAAATCCTCCAAGTCGCGAAGTATATTTCCTGATTTCCCTTTTATTGCTAATTTGATTAAAAACACTTTCGGTTTCCGAATTTCCATGATAAAAGCCTGCCAGTAACCGTCATCCCTCGGTGTGTCGGCAGCGGTAAGGGTGGCAGTTACCCTTGCTTTGTCATACTGTTCAAAAGGAAGGTATGTACGGACAAACGCATCCATAATCGTACCGATCTGCCTCCCTGTATTTACAATCGGTATCGTAAAAGACAGGACAACACTTTCCCTGTCCATGTCTTCCACCTTTAAAGGCGTCATTTTCCCCTTTAACATACGCAGCGAACAATCGCCTTTGAGAAGCGCCATCCCCCAGTAGGCAAGGAATCCGAGGCAGACAAGAAAAATACAGATTCCAATTATTTTCAAAATCAATACAAACATTTTTCACACTCCTGATAAAACAACTCGTTGTATATCCGCTCGCCTGCCAAACATTTTCTTTACAAGAATTTCCGCCCTGAGGGTACTTTCCGTAAAGAAAAACAAGCATGATCCCGCTTCCTCAGACTGCCCATTTTGATCAGCCAGGATGGACATCGCTTTTTTCACTGTCCTCTCCGCAGGATCAATCAACAGGGTATTCGGTAATATATCTCGGAAAACTCCTGCAACGAGAGGATAATGTGTACAGGCAAGCACAGCAGCGTCCACAGATTCAGCACCGGCCTTTTGAACTGCTTCGTTTATCATCCCATAAATAAAGGATTCTTCTTTTCCCATCTCTATAGCGTAAGCCAAACCGTCAATGGGGATTTCAGTGACATTCATCAGCGGAAAATCCTTTTTCAGCCGTTCCCGATGCCGATGACTCCGTATCGTCATGGGCGTACCAATTACCGCCAGATGATTCACGCTTTCCAGTTCCGGAAAATCAAGACTCATTCCGATGACAGGAATTTTACCTTCAAAGAAAGATGGCGGCACACTAAATGTAATCGTATTACAGGCGGCAATAATCATTTTTACCTGTTTTCCCGCTAAGAATGCTTTCATTTCTTCCGCAAAAAAAGTGACTTCCTCAGGGCTTTTGTTTCCGTAAGGATTCCGCGCCGTATCACCGATAAAAATAAATTTTTCATTCGGATATTTTTCTTTAAGGACACAGGCAACAGTCAAACCGCCTACGCCGGAATCCATGATCCCAATCGGTCTGTTATCCATCCGTTCTGTCCTCTTCCGCCATATCCATCAGCTTCTTCAATCTTTCTTCCGGTATCCTCACTATTTTCCCCGTGGAAATCTTCGTATACGTTCCCACAGACTGTCCCGTTGCTAAAAGCTCGTTCGTATTTTCACGAAGCACCTCATATTCAAATACCAACTTAACCCGATTCACCTCGCGAAGATACGCCCTGACCAGAACGATATCATCATACACAGCGGATTTCATATACTTCACATTCATTTCCACGATAGGGAATACAATGCCTTCCGCCAGCAAATCATTGAGGCACACGCCTCCCTCACGCATGTATTCTACACGCGCTTCCTCAAACCAATTAAGATAATTGCCGTGATAAACGACCCTCATTCCGTCAGTTTCATAAAAACGTACTCTTTTACGTAATGTATACATATACTCCTCCATGTTCTTTATTGTACTACAAGAAGAAACGAGTTTACAGGAAAACTTTGATGATATGGCTGAATGGTATCTTTCTATAAACCGATCATGCAGGTTCTTTTTCCTGCTATACATAAAAACCACCGCCATCCAAAGCAGTGGTTCGATTTCTATTTATTCACCTGCAAGTCCAACCCATTCAGTCAACGCTTTAAAGCCGTCTCTGCTTCCGGCAAGAAAAAGCAGGTCGCCTTCCTGGAATACATAATTCGGACTAATCATATCAGTAACTCCTGCAGCATTCTGGATTGCAATAATATTCAGTTCAAACTTTGTCCTCAGCCCACTGCCGACAACAGTTTGACCAACAAGAGGCTTCGGCAGAGAGGCTTTATAAATATTAATTTCTTCATTTAACTGGACAAAATCAAGAACCATATTGGCGCGAAGGCGGCTGGCAAGGCGAATCGCCATATCCCGCTTTGGATAAACAACTTCAGCGCCAATTTTTTCAAGTATCTCTCCATGTTCGGAAGTATCTGCCACAGAAATAACTTTCTTAATACCGAGGTTAATCAAATTCAGGGTAACTAAAAGAGACTTCTCCAGTTGTTCTTCCAAACAGACGATAACTACATCACAGTTTTTCACGCCGGAATCTTTTATGGATTTCTTATCATAATCATCAACCACAATAGCGCTTTCTGTCACGGTTCTGAGATCCTGCACTAAATTCTCGTCTTTATCCACAACAAGGAAATCATAGCCATACTCTGCCAATTGTATAGCAAGTGTATAACCAAATTTCCCTAAGCCAATTACTCCATAAGAAATTGTTTCTTCCTTCTTTTTTTTCATAAAGCCGAGCATATTCTCCCCCATTAACCAACTGTTACATTGCCCTCAGGATACCTCGCCCGGGTTTCTTCATAAAAATACCAGGCTGTTGCAATAGTCATCGGTCCCATTCTTCCTGTAAGCATAACCAGAATGGAAATCAGCTTCCCCCATTCATTCAAAGAAGCTGTCGTCCCAAGTGACAGTCCCACCGTAGTAAAAGCGCTCATCATCTCTGTAAAGGCTTCTGCCAGCGAAAGTTCCGGGCACACAAGAAGCAAAATAAACGTACTGATTACGATATCCGCGATAGCCAAAACTACGACAACCGCCGCTTTTCTGAACGCCAGTGGCGGTAATGAATAATGAAAAGCCTCCGCTCTCGCATTGGTCGTTACACGACGTACCCCGAGCACAAGCGCAAAAACAGTACTCGTTTTTACTCCGCCCCCCGTTGATCCCGTTGAAGTGCCGATAAACATCAGGACCAGCATGACAAGCAATCCCGCAGGAGACCAGGATTCAAAAGGATACACCATATATCCTACCGATCTCGCCGATTGGCTGCTAAAAAATGCGACCAACCAGGAAATAGGATTTGTCAGTTTAAGGAGCACAGCGCCGCCAATCAGAAGGAATACGGCCATAAAGATGGAAACCCGGGAGTGCATGCTGAGCTTGCGCCAACGAAACCGGTTTACCCAGCACTCACGAATTACAATAAACCCTAAACCGCCAACAAAAACAAGTGCTGTCGTAAGAATCAGCATAAAAGGATCTTCAGCATACATTTCCATGCTCCGTTCTTTCGTCAGAATTGTTAATCCCGCATTATTGAACGAAGAAATAGAATGGAAAATACTAAGCCCGATAGATTCCATCATTTCGTAATCGCGGCGAAAAACGAAATATCCAAGAAAGGCTCCGATGATCTCTATAAAAACCGTCGTTGCGAAAAGTGTCCGCAAGAAACGGACCACGCCGGAATAAGAATCAAGATTCATCGTATCATGAATCAGATTTCTTTGCCGTATCCCGACTTTCCGTCCAAGCATAAGCAGTACGCCTGCTCCCATGGTAGAAACGCCAAGCCCCCCTACCTGTATCAGCACCGCCAAGATTGCCTGCCCAAAAGGATTAAATACCGCTGCTGTATCGACAATAGATAAACCTGTCACACATAAAGCACTAACCGCAGTATACAAAGCATCTACATAGGTTATACTTTGTCCGGGCATATGCCCCCAGGGAAGATACAGCAATATAGAACCGATGAAGCTGATGCTGCCAAAGGCTCCCGCAATAATGCGCGCAGGAGACCATCTGAACATATGTCTTCTCATCTATCCGCTCTCCATAATTTATACATGATTTTATTATATCATGAGGCTGGAAAAATATTCTTCACAAAAAAACCTCATCCGAAGATGAGATCTTAATGAATGACTGGTGCGGTTGGAGAGATTTGAACTCTCACGGATAAATCCACTACCGCCTGAAGATAGCGCGTCTGCCAGTTCCGCCACAACCGCATGATAGATAAGATATGAAGTTTAGAGGATATGGTGCGGTCGAGAGGACTTGAACCTCCACGATGTTGCCATCACTAGCGCCTGAAGCTAGCGCGTCTGCCATTCCGCCACGACCGCAAAACGTTATATAATTGGTGCCGAGGACCGGAATCGAACCGGTAAGACTGTTTCCAGCCGACGGATTTTAAGTCCGTTGCGTATGCCAGTTTCGCCACCCCGGCAAATCGAAAATGCATACAATATGGAGCGGGTGATGGGAATCGAACCCACGTGATCAGCTTGGAAGGCTGGAGCTCTACCATTGAGCTACACCCGCAGCAATCCTAAAAATGGAGCTGGCGAGAGGACTTGAACCTCCAACCTGCTGATTACAAGTCAGCTGCTCTGCCAATTGAGCTACGCCAGCTTGATATAGGCCAGCTATACAAGCATCCAACGCATGAATCTTGTATGCGCTCTTGTAAGAAAAGCACCGCACGATCACACTCTCAAGCTTGATCTCTCGGATTTTCAAACAAAAGTGGTGCCTCCGAGCGGAATCGAACCACTGACACGGGGATTTTCAGTCCCCTGCTCTACCGACTGAGCTACAGAGGCAACCTATATAATAACGCATGTGCGCTATAAGCAAATGGCGACCCGAAGGGGACTTGAACCCCTGACCTCCGCCGTGACAGGGCGGCATTCTAACCAACTAAACTACCGGGCCATCCATCGCCTTCCGTAAGGTCGGCAACAAATAGTATTATACAGAGCGATGAGGGGCTTGTCAAGGAATCTAAAAGAAATATTTCAACCTTCCGCTTCCCGTGAGTGCCTGCGCTCGCGTTTGCGCTGATTGCTCGACGCAAACCCGCATAGCCTTTCAGAAATGACCGAGCAAAAGCAACTGAATCATAGTTGCATACAGCACCCCATTCTGCTATAATCCCTTGAGGTGAAACCATGCCTACAAAAGATATACTGCTTGAAAAGATCTGCAGGAAACCCGCACCCGCGAATTTCACGGTGCGTGAGCTTGACGCCTTGATGAAGAAATGCGGCTGTGAAAAATTCCAAGGCGGAAGAGGTTCCGGCATCGGTTATTTTCATACGGCAAGCAAGCGCATCCTGCAATTTGACGGCCCGCATCCCAGAAAGGAACTTTATCGGTATCAAATCAAGAAAGTCCTTGCGTTCTTGAAAGACATCGAGGAAATTTAAGGAGGATTCATCATGAATCTGTTGGAGTACAAAGGCTACCATGCGAAAATCTCGTTCGATGCACAAGACGCGCTCTTCATCGGCGAAGTGTTCGGCATCAACGACTCACTGAATTTTCATGGCGCGAGCGTCGCTGAACTGAAAGATGCTTTCCATCATTGCATTGACAATTATTTGGATGTCTGCAAAAAGATTCAAAAGACTCCCGATAAGGAATTCAAAGGCAATTTCAACATCCGCATCCCGAGCGACCTTCATCGAAAGCTGGCGCTGGAAGCGACGAGGCATGATGTGTCCTTGAACCAATTCATCAAGGATGTCTTGACGCAGGCAACGACGGTGCCGCAGACATGAGCTGTTTCTCTCTAGGGAAAAACCATGATGCTTCCATAAGACAAAAGCGCACTCCCCGGAAATCGGGAAGTGCGCTCCTTCTATCTTGGGTCGATGGTGAAAAATTCGCCGTCGCTCCTTTTTTAGTTGTTGAAGATATTCCTCAGCGCCTGCTTGTTGACGTCGCGGTTGAGCTGTGCGAGGTGCTTTGTGAGCTTGATCTCCTTCGGGCAGGCCTTCTCACAGTTCTGGCTGTTGCCGCAGCTCGTGATGCCGCCCTTGCCCATGAGGGCTTCGAGGCGCTTCGGCTCGTCGAACTTTCCGAGCGGATGGAGGTTGAAGAGCAGCGTCTGCACCGTAGGCGCAGGTCCGATGAAGTCGGACTGCGGGCCAACGTTCGGGCACGCCTCAAGGCAGCAGCCGCACGTCATGCAGTGCGAAATCTCGTACGTCGTCTCCGCCGTGTAAGGATTCTGCAGCGGAGCATCGGGGTTGTCCCACGAACCGTCGATCTCGATCCAGCCATGGATGCGCTTCAGGCTCTCGAACATGACGGAACGATCGATGAGGAGGTCGCGGATGACGGGGAAGGTGCGTGCCGGCGCGAGCGTGATCGGCTGCTCAAGCTCGTCGATGAGCGAGCAGCAAGCCTGACGCGCCTTGCCGTTGATGACCATCATGCAGGCGCCGCAGACCTTCTCCAGGCAGTTGCACTCCCAGTTGACAGGAGCGACCGTCTTGCCGTCGACCGTCACAGGGTTCTTCTGGATCTCCATCAGAGCCGCGACGACGTTGAGGCCGGGACGATAGTCGACATCGAATTCCTGCTTGTAGGGGCTGGTGTCAGGGCCATCCTGACGCTCTATGATGAATCTTACTTTCTTCTGTTCTGCCATTTGCTATCTCCTCCTCTTACTCTTTCTTCGCTACCGCGTAGTTACGTGCACGCGGCTTGATGAGCGAATGATCGAACTCGTCGTAGCTGACGATCGGCTCTTCCGTCTTTGGGTCGTAGTCGACGATGGAGATGCGCATGAAGTTCTTGTCGTCACGCGGCATGAAGACGAGCTCGTCGCCGTCCATCATGCGCTTGCCGTTCGCGTCGAGGGCGATCTTGGCATGAGCGCCGCGGCTCTCGTCGCGGCAGCGAGCCGCCTTCGTGATGCACATCGCGTAGAGGATCATATTGCGCAGCTGGCGCACGAACATGGCTTCCTGGTTCGCCCAATGACCGCGATCCGTCAAGCCGATGTTGTCCCAACGCTTGAGGATTTCCTTGAGCTCCACGAGGCACTGGTCGAGGCCGTTGTTGTCGCGCTCGATGGAAACATATTTGTACATGAGGTCGCCAAGCTCGTGGTGGAGTTTGTGCGCGTTCTCAGGGCCGTCCATCTTGAGGATACCTTCGAACTGGTCGACGACTTCCTGACGCGCCTTGTCAAGCTCCGCCTGCGTGAGGGCGTCGCCAAGCTCGCCGGACTTCGCCATGCGCATGGCTTCAGGGCCGGAGACCGTGCCGGAGTAAGCGGCGGAAAGGAGCGAGTTCGCACCGAGGCGGTTCGCGCCGTGATACTGGTAGTCGCACTCGCCCGAGGCCATGAGTCCCTTGATATTCGTGTGGTGCAGGCGGTCGACCCAGATGCCGCCCATCGAATAGTGGACGGACGGGAAGATCTCCATCGGCACCTTGCGCGGATCTTTTCCGACGAAGTCCATGTAGATTTCGAGGATACCGCCGAGCTTGCGCTCCAGGTAATGCGGATCAATATGCGAGAGGTCGAGGTAGACGCGGTTCTCGCCGTTGATGCCCAGACCCATGTGCACGCAGACCTTGAAGATAGCACGCGACGCGACGTCACGCGGCACGAGGTTGCCGTATGCCGGATACATATCTTCCAGGAAGTACCAGGGCTTGCCGTCGCGATAGACCCAGACGCGTCCACCTTCGCCGCGGCACGCCTCGCTCATCAGGCGGTTCTTGTCGGAACCTGGAATCGCTGTCGGATGAATCTGGATGAACTCGGGGTTGCCGATGTGTGCACCCTGCTGGTAAACAGCGGAAACGGCCGAGCCGTTGCAGATCGTCGAAGCCGTGCAACGGCCAAACACCTGGCCGGGGCCGCCCGTCGCAAGGATGACGACGTCGGCGGGGAACGACTTGATCTCCATCGAGTTCATGTTCTGCGCGACGATGCCGCGGCAGATGCCGTCCTTGTTCTTGATGATGCGGATGAATTCCCAGAACTCATACTTCTTGACGCCACCCTTGACTTCCCAGCGGCGAACCTGCTCGTCGAGCGCATAGAGAAGCTGCTGACCTGTCGTCGAGCCGGCGAAACAGGTGCGCTTGTTCTTCTGACCGCCGAAATTGCGGAGGTCGAGGTTGCCTTCCGGCGTGCGTGTGAAGGGAACGCCCATGCGGTCGAACATCTTGATGAGCTTCGGCGCCGCCTCAACCATGCCCTTGACCGCGACCTGATCGGCGAGGAAGTCGCCGCCGTAGACCGTATCATCGAAGTGCTCGTAAACGCTGTCATGCTCGCCCTTCGTGTCCATGCAGGCGTTGATGCCACCCTGCGCACACAGCGAGTGGGAGCGCTTTACGGGGCAGTAGGAAAACAGGTCGACTTCGCCGCCGAGCTCACAGACCTTGATGGTCGCCATGAGACCCGAGAGACCGCCGCCTACAATAATGATTTTTTTCTTTTCAGCCATGTAGGTTCTCTCCTTATCTATACATCACAATCAATCGATCAATGCATGGGAACGAAGTAGCTCACCATGAAAGCAATCGTCACGAGGCTCAGAGCCACGCAGAGCAACATGGAGAGGAGCCCCGCCGTCTTCTGGGCGCGAGGCCCCTTGACGACGCCCCACGTCATGAGGAAGGTCGCAATGCCGTTCGTGAAATGGAAGATCGCTGCGAGCATGCCGATGAGGTAGAGGACGAAGACGATCGGGCTGCCCGTGACGTAGCTCTGGATCAGCTCATAGGTGATCGGTGTGCCGAGGACACCCTTGACATAGCAGCGCAGGTAGCCGACGTGCCATACGAGGAAGACGAGCAGGAACCATGCCGTCCAACGCTGGAAAGCGAAATTCCAGTTGTTGAGGTAGCCATACTTCGTCGGGTTGTTCTTCGCCTGCATGCAGATGTAGATGCCATAGATCGCATGGAAGAGGAACGGAATGGCGACGGCGCCGACCTCAAGTCCGAGGAAAATCGGCTTCGGTATCAGCTCCATCATTGCGAGCTTGCCGTTCAGGGCTTCAGCACCGCCCAGAGCCGAAGCATTGGTGAGGATGTGCTCCATGAGAAATCCTCCGAGTGCCAGCAAGCCGACCAGGGAATGCAGGCGGCGGGCGTAAAAAGTTGTGTTAATCATTCTATACCTCCTATAAATTCTTTGCGCCCCGCATCGTGCGGGGGGCGGATTACAGGAAGCGCTGACAAGTTCAGCGCCTCCCATGAAAGCGCCAAACAAGCGCTTCCTATAACTTACGATACGGCGCCTGGCCGATCTCGTAGAAGTTATTCCCCTCGCAGTCGATGCCGACGATCGCCGGAAAGTCGACAACGGTCAGACGAGCCACAGCCTCCGGGCCGAGTTCCGGATAGGCAAGCACTTCGTACTTCTTGACGGACTTGGCGATCAGAGCCGCCGCGCCTCCGACGGCGACGAAGTACGTCACGCCGTTCTTCTTCATCGACTCGATGACCTTCGGGTCGCGCGATCCCTTGCCGATCATGCCCGTGATGCCCTGTTCAAGCATCGTCGGCGTGTAGGCGTCCATGCGGCCGGCAGTCGTCGGGCCGCACGAGCCGATCGGATCGCCGGGCTTCGCAGGCGTAGGTCCGAGGTAGTAGACGATTTCATTCTTCCAGTCCACGGGGAGCTTCTCGCCGCGTGCCAGAGCCTCACACATGACCTTGTGCGCCGCATCGCGTGCGCTGATGATCGTGCCTGTGATGAGCACGCTGTCGCCCGCCTTGAGCTTCTTGGACTGCTCCACGGTAAACGGTGTTTCGATACGAATCTTTTCAGCCATTTTTCTTATCCTCCCATCCCGAGCAATTAAAGGACGCGATCCTTGTGGCGCATCGCATGACAGCAGATCGTGACGGCCACGGGCAGTCCCGCGATGTGCGTCGGGCCCCATTCGATGTTGACGGCGAGAGCCGATACGGAGCCGCCGAGCTGAGGGCCGATGCCCGTCTTGTTGATCATCTCAAGAAGCTCGCCTTCGAGCTTCGCGTACTCGGGCATGGGGTTGCGCTCGTTGATGGAGCGCACGAGCGCCTTCTTCGAGTAGTAAGCGGCGCGGTCCATCGTGCCGCCGATGCCGACGCCGACGACCATGGGAGGACAGGGGTTGCAGCTTGCGTGCAGGATGATGTCGAGCACGGCCTTCTTGACGCCTTCGACGCCATCCGCAGGAACGAGCATCTTGACGCCCGACTTGTTCTCGCTGCCGAAGCCCTTGGGGCCAACCGTGATCTTGAGCTTGTCGCCTGGCACGATGCTCGTGTAGATGACGGCAGGCGTATTGTTCTGCGTGTTCTTGCGGTTGAACAGCGGCTCGGCAACGACGGACTTCCTCAGATACCCTTCCGTATATCCCTTGGCGACACCGGCATTAACCGCCTCTTCGAGATCGCCGCCTGCGATGTGCAGATCCTGACCGATCTCAAGGAAGACGATCGTCATGCCGGTGTCCTGACAGATGGGGCGATCCTCGGCCTTGGCGATCTCCGCATTGCGGATGATCTGGTCGAGCACGTCGCGCCCTACCGGCGACTCCTCTGCCTCGCGTCCGCGCTTCAAAGCCTCGTAGACGTCGTCCGGCAGATAGTAGGCAGCCTCTTTGCACATCTCGGCAACGGCTTCCGTAATCTGTTTCGCTTCGATTGTACGCAAGATAAACCCTCCCATAAGAAATTGTAATACTCACATAGCTCCATCATATCATATTTTCATCGCACATTCAACACCGAAACCCTTGTGTTTCTTGAGTTTCTGCAGAGAAAAAGATGAATCCCGTTCGCTTTTTTCACGCCGAAAACCGGCGAAAATGCGACCGGAATTCATCTCCCGATATTCCTTTCGTGCGCTTGCCAGCAAGCCCTCTGCCGTCAAGTTCTTCCCATGCGGATGAGTTCGACTTGCGGCGACTTCCCTACCTCAAGCTCGGCGAGCATGAAGGAAGGCCGCGCCTCATCGCGCGGACGCGCCACACTGCCGGGGTTGAGGACATGAACATCTCCCGCGACCTCCTGCGCCACATGCGTATGACCGTAGACAGCGATGTCCGCCTGTGCCTCCTTCGCCGCTGCCACCAGCATTTCAAGCGTCGAGCGCACGCCGTAGATATGACCGTGCGTGAGGAAGATGCGGTGCCCTGCCGCTTCGACAACGATCTCGTCAGGCGTCTTGCCGTCGGGCCAGTCCGTGTTGCCCGCGACGTTTTCCACGCGCACTGCCGAGACGAGCGCGAGGTACGCCGCATCGGGAGCGCAGTCTCCCGCATGAAGCCAAAGGTCGACCTTGCCCGCACGTTCCACAGCGCGATCGATCGCGCGGCGGTCGCCGTGGCTGTCGCTCATAATGCCGATCTTCATGTGAGATGCTCCTTCATCTGCGCCGCCATGAGGCGAAGAGCCGCGCCACGATGGCTGACCGCCTGCTTTTCAGAAACCGTCAGTTCCGCCAGCGACTTGCCGCTCGCAAGGTAGAAATACGGGTCATAGCCGAAACCGCCAGCACCGCGCGGCTCTTGGCGCACGCGCCCAACACACGTGCCTTCAGAGGTGAGTTCCGTGCCGTCCGTGTCGTGCAGGACGAGCACGCAGCGAAAGGCGGCGGCGGATTCGACAGCCCCCCTCTTTTGAAGCTCTGACACAAGCTTCTCGTTATTCGCCGCATCATCGTGCTGCCCCGAGTAACGTGCCGAGTGAACGCCTGGCGCACCGCCCAAGACTTCGACCTCAAGCCCCGAGTCATCAGCAAGGCACGCGCATCCCGTCCTTTCTGCATAAAAGCGCGCCTTGATGCGCGCGTTCCCTTCGAAGGTCGAAGCGTCCTCAACAGCATCGGGAAGCTCCCCAAAATCCTTGAGAGTCAAAAGCTCCACAGGGAGCTTTTGAAAAGCTGCCAGGATTTCCTTCACCTTGCCTTCATTCTTCGTAGCGATTACGATCTTCTTCATCCGATTCGCCCCACTTTCCAGACGAGCTCGCCGCCGAGCGCGTCCTTTTGTCTTGCAATCAATTCGTCGACGCCCTTTTCCGCCAGTGTGAGGAGCTCCGCCATCTCCTCGTGTGAGAAGGGTCGTCCCTCGCCCGTGCCCTGCACCTCGACGAAGTCATAGGCGCCCGTCATCACGACGTTCATATCGACGAGCGCCGTGCTGTCCTCCTCGTAGCAAAGGTCGAGGATCGGTTCGCCGTCCTTTGCGAGACCGACGCTGACCGCCGCGAGGAAATCTTTCACAGGGAATGTCTTGCCCTTCTCATAGAAGCTCGCGCACGCCTCTACGAGCGCGACGAAAGCGCCCGTGATCGCCGCCGTACGCGTGCCGCCGTCCGCCTCGATGACGTCGCAGTCCAAGGCGATCGTGCGTTCACCGAGCGCCGCAAGGTCGACAACGGAGCGCAGCGAGCGGCCGATGAGACGCTGGATCTCCTGCGTGCGCCCCGACTGGCGGCCTTGGCAGGCCTCGCGTGGCGTGCGCGTCGAAGTCGCACTCGGCAAGAGCGCGTACTCTGCCTTGATCCAGCCCGTGCCCGTGCCGCGCAGAAAGTACGGCACGCGATCTTCGACGGACGCAGCGCAGATGACGCGCGTGCGTCCCATCTCGATGAGCACCGAACCCGCCGGCCCCTTTTGGAAGCCTCGCGTGATCTTCAAGGGACGCAGCGCGTCAGCGGCACGTCCGCGTATTCTCTGCATAGCGCATGTTCCTCTCCTCTCACGGGAAAAGGGCAGGGCGCCAAGCCCTGCCCCTCTTTATCCCTCCTGATATTGCCGGAAGTTCTTTATGATGCAGATCGGCGTCTTCTGCGAAGCGTTGCCGAACGGGTTGTCAATGAGGAGCTTCGCGACGAGCTCGCCCTTCATGCCGTCTGTCACGCCGACGATGCGCGAGCGCTTGAGATCGTTGACATCGGCGATGACGGCGCCGAAGCAGCCGAGCCTCTCTTTGAGACGCGCGACGACATCCTCCGGATCACGCGGCCCGTAGACGATGTGCTTGTCAAAAGGCGGCATCGTGCCCGTCACATCGTCGATGAGCGCCGTCTGCTCGCCGCCCCATTTATAAAAAAGGCCGCTCTTTCCCACAAGCTTGCCCAAAGATCCCGCGAAGAGCGCGGCGGCGACGCGCCACTTGCCCTCGACGTTCATCAGGGACTGCATGCCGTGCGGACTCGCGAGGCTGCCGACATCCGGGATGAAGCGGCAGCAGAACTGCGCGAGGCAGGAGATCTTCAGATCCTCGGGACGCACGATGCGTCCCTGCGTGATGGCGACGACGCTCTCTGCCACAGAAATCACGTCATCCTCGCCGATCTTGCCGCGCGTATACCTCTCCACGCAGTCGATGATGTCATCCCTGTCCGTCAGAATGCGCGTGGGAACGGGCAGAATCTCTACTTTCTCTTTCATGTTCGCCCCTCCTCAATCGTCCGCCAGCGTCACGCCGACGAGCGCGGCAACCTCCGCCGCATGCACGGGAATCGTCACCTTCGAATAACGCCACGGCCGTCTGCCTGTCTCCTGATAGATGAGCTCCACTGGGAAATCGACCATGTGCTCGGCCGCCTCCTTGATGCTCCTGCCCTTTCGTGCCGTAAGCGTCACATACGCCTTGACGAAGATGCTTTTACCCGCTTCGATGAGCACCGCCTCGAAGTAATCATCCTCGCGTGGTGCGCCCTCTCGCTCGGCTCTGCCGCGCACTTCAAGCCCGTCGTACTGTTCGTAAGGCACGAGCGGACGCACAAGGGCGTCCATGATCGTGCCGACCTGCTTGCCGACATTGGCGAACTCCAGCTTCGTGACAAGCGTCACGCTTTTTTCATCCTGCGCCGTTACTTCGAGGGGCGTGCGCTCCGTAATCTTCACGACGACCTCTTCCGTACCCTCCTTGACAAAGAAGAGTTTCACCACGATGATGCAAAGGAAAATCGCGGCGAGAACAACACCGACTGCAATATACAACTTTCAAGACCTCCCAAAGCTTCTCAGCAAACGTTCAGGTATTTCCTGCGCCCATCGGCGCATCCTCCGAGAACGCAGCATGAAGCTTTTCATAAAACTCTGCAGGCAGTTTCGTGATGCGCCCCGTCTCTCGGCTCGTGAAGACGTTCTGCGTATGACCGAGGACGAGCAATGCGTCGTCCGCCACGCGCCGCACCTCGTAGTCGAACGCCATCTTGACCTTTGTCAGCGCCGTCGGGCGCGTGACGATGGCGAGTTCATCGTCGAACTTGCCTGAGGCGACGAACTTTGCGCTGACATCGGTCAGCGGAAAGACGTAGCCCGCCTCCATCAGATCGCCCAATGTGATGCCGAGCGCGCGCAGGAACTCGACCCTGCCGATCTCGAACCAACGGATGTAGTTCGCATGATGCACGACGCCCATGGCGTCCGTGTCGTAGAAATTCACACGATGGTATGCCTTGACCTCCATGACGCTCTCCATCAGCGGAACAGGTGGCTGACCGAACGATGCTCCTGTATGCTGATGAGCACGTCGCCGATAGCATCCGCCATCGAGAGCACGACGATCTTGTCTGACTTCTTGTCGCCCAAAGGAATCGTGTCCGTGACAATCAGCTGCTTGAGCACCGACGCGTTGATGCGCTCGATGGCAGGATCGGTCAGGATCGCATGGGAACAGGCGGCGTAGACTTCTTTTGCACCAAGCTTTGCAAGTGCCTTCGCCCCCTCGCAAAGAGAGCCTGCCGTGTCGACGATGTCGTCGATGAGGATTGCCGTCTTGCCCTCGACGTCACCGATGAGGTTCATGACCTCCGCCACGCCCGGCTGCGGGCGGCGCTTCTCGATGATGGCGATCGGTGCGTGCAGGCGGTCAGCAAGATTTCGCGTGCGCGTGACGCCGCCGAGATCGGGCGAGACGACGACGGCATTTTCGAGATTGTGCTCCTTTAGATACGCGGCGAGGACGGGAGCCGCTCCGAGATGATCGACGGGGATATCGAAGAAGCCCTGGATCTGACCTGCATGCAGGTCAACCGTCACGACGCGCGAGACGCCCGCCGTCTCCATGAGGTTCGCGACGAGCTTCGCCGAGATCGGCTCGCGCCCGCGCGTCTTGCGATCCTGACGCGCGTAGGCGTAGTACGGCACGACGGCCGTGATGCTGTGCGCCGACGCCCTCTTGCAGGCGTCCGTCATGATGAGAAGCTCCATGAGATTGTCGTTGACCGGCTGCGAGGTCGGTTGAATGATGAAGATGTCCTTGCCGCGAATGCTCTCGCTGATCATCACCTGCGTCTCGCCGTTATTGAAATGACCGACGTATGCATCACACAGCGGCACGCCGATGTGCGATGCGATCTTCTTCGCGAGCTCGGGGTTGGCGTTGCCCGTCATGATGCATAGGTTGTCAAGGTTCGTCATTTTCCAGTAGCCTCCATTTCTTCTTTGCGCTTGTCCGCCCAGCCCGTGATATTCTTCTGGTGGGCGCGCGCGATGGCGAGATCGCCTGCGGGGATGTCCTTCGTGATCGTCGACCCTGCGCCGATGTAGGCGCCGTCGCCGACGCTGACGGGTGCGACGAGGTTCGAGTTGCAGCCGACGAAAGCGCCGTCGCCGACCTTCGTGCGGAACTTCTGCCTGCCGTCGTAATTGACCGTGATCGTGCCGCAGCCCATGTTGACGCCCGCGCCGATGTCGGAGTCGCCGATGTACGAGAGATGCGGCAGCTTCGTCCCCTCGCCGACGACGGAGTTCTTGACCTCGACGAAATTGCCGATCTTGACGTGCGCGGCGATTTTCGTCGCGGGGCGAAGATGAACGTACGGGCCGAGCGTCGCACCGTCAGCGATTTCACATTCATGCGCATAGCAGAAATGCGCCGTGACATGCGCGCCGACCTTCACGTCCTGAAAGCGCGAATTCGGGCCGATCTCGCAGCCCTCACCGATGACCGTCGAACCCTCAAGCCACGTGCCCGGATAGATCACGGTGTCGCGGCCGACGATGACATCGACGTCGACATAGGTCGTATCGGGATCCATGAGTGTCACGCCCTCTGCCATCAGCGCCTCATTCTTGCGGCGGCGCAGGATCTTCTCCGAGGCAGCGAGCTGGGCGCGCGAGTTGACGCCGAGCGTTTCCTCGTAGTCGTCGGCCGTGGCGGCGAAGATTTTCTCGCCCTTCTTTCGGAGGATTTCGAGCACGTCGGGCAGATAGTACTCGCCCTGTGCATTGTCATTTTTGACCTCGTGCAGGGCGGCGAAAAGGTCGGGCGCTTCAAAGCAATAGATGCCCGAATTGACCTCGCGCACATTGCGCTCCTCCTCCGTCGCGTCCTTGTGCTCGACGATTCTTTCCACCGTGCCGTCTGCGGCGCGGATGATGCGCCCATATCCCGTCGCATCGGGCATGACGGCGGTCAGAACGGTCGCCTTCGCGCCCGATGCCGCGTGTTCTTTCGCGAGCTTCTTGAGGAGCTTCCCCGTCAGGAGCGGCGTGTCGCCGCAGAGCACGAGAACCGTGCCCTTTTCCTCGTGCAGCAGCGGTTCCGCCTGCAGGACGGCATGCCCTGTGCCGAGCTGCTCTTCCTGTGTGACGAAATCCGCCTCACCCGCAAGCGCCTTTTCCACCGTCTCGCCGCCGAATCCCACGACGACTATATTGCGCACGGCACCCGCCTCCTTCGCGGCCGCGAGCACATGGGCGAGCATCGCCTTGCCGCCCGCCTTGTGCAGCACCTTCGGCAAAGACGACTTCATGCGCGTCCCCTTGCCCGCCGCCAATATGACTGTTGTCAGATCTGCCATTCGTTCAGCCTCCATTGCTCAAAGACATTTCCTCAGCATCGTTCTCAGGAAACTCCGCAGCCGATCCCTGCAGAGTTCTGGACGCATCCTTTCCCTCCATCTTTCAGATGCCGGCATTCTTCGCCGCCTCCATACTCATGAGCAGCGTGCGCTCCGCTTTTTCCATGTGGGCTTCCGCCGCCTGCTTCGCGCCCTGCACGTCGCCCTGGGCGATGGCGTCGACGATCTCTCTATGCTCCTCAAGCGTCTCCTTGAGACGGCCCGGAAACGACATCGAGGCGGAACGAAAGCGCGTGAGCTGCTCACGCAGGTTCGAGATGATGCCGACGAGACGCGTGTTGCGGCTCGCCTGATAGAGGAGGTCGTGAAAGCGCATGTCCGTTTCCACGATCTTTTCCATGTCGCCCGCCTCAATCTGTCCTCCGATGGCAACGAGGAGACGCTGCAGGCTCTCCAACTCGCTCTCCGTGATGCGCTCCGCCGCGAGGGCGCAGGCGAGCGAATCGAGCGCCGTGCGAATCTCGAAGACGTCGTTGACGTCGCGGATGGAAAGGTTCGCGACGTAGGTGCCGCGCCGCGGCATCATGACGACGTAGCCTTCCAGCTCCAGCTTTCGGATCGCCTCGCGCACGGGCGTGCGGCTGACGCCAAGTTCTTCGGCGAGCTGGATCTCCATGAGCCTCTGTCCTGGCGCAAGCGTGCCGCTCTTGATCGCATCGCGCAGAGCCTCAGCAACCACCTCGCGCAGAGGCTGGTAGCTGTCGAGGCGGATCGGTGCGAGCTTTGTTTCCTGTCCCATCGTTTTTCCCCCTGCACAGGTACGGCGCTTCAGAACATCTGCGCCCCCTGCGTCTTTGTGCAAAAGACGGCGGCATCCGTCTCTTCGCGCAGTTTCTTCGCCAGATTCTGCGCTGCCCCCTCGCTTTCCATCAGTGCAAAGACCGTCGGCCCTGAGCCGGACATCATGGCGGCGAGTGCGCCCTGCCCCAGCATCCTTTCCTTCAAGCGACGGATCTCCTCATGCTCCTCTATGGTAACACTTTCGAGCACATTGCACAACTCCCGGCAAATGCGCAAGCGATCGCCCGCACCGATGGCGGCGAGCATCTTCTCCGTGTCCGGGTGCCGCACCGCCTTCTGCGCATCGTAGCGCCCGTACGCCCAGGCGGTCGAAACGTCGACGGGCGGCTTCGCCAGCACGACGGGAAACGGCGGCAGATCGGCAAGGCGGCGCAGAATCTCGCCGCGTCCTGTCGCCAGCTGCGTACCGCCCGCAAGACAAAAGGGGACGTCAGAGCCGATCTCGGCTGCAAGCTCCGCAAGCGCCGCCTCATCCAGCCCCTTCTCAAAAAGATCGTTCATCCCGAGGAGCACGGCGGCAGCGTCCGCAGAACCGCCCGCGAGTCCCGCCGCCATCGGAATCGTCTTTTTCAGGCGGATCGCTATGCCGCCCGCCGACGGAAAACGGCGCAAAAAGAGCGCCGCCGCACGCCACGCGAGATTGCTCTCGTCTGCAGCGAGCGTCGCGCCTTCGATCTCCAAAGAAATGCCCTGCGCCGTCTTTTCCAGCTCGACCTCATCCGCGAGCGCGACGGACTGCATGACCATCTCCACCTCGTGATAGCCGTCGGGACGTTTCCCCAAGATATCGAGCGTCAGGTTGATCTTCGCCCGCGCCAAAAGCTTCAGCAAAAGAAATGCACCATCCTTCCCTCATATACCGCCATAAATTCTATCAATTTTTTCTCTTTACAGCAAGCCTTAGAAAAAATTTGGTAGGAATTAACCAGCAAAAGGCGAATTAGATAATGTGAATTCTATTTTATTACACCTTGGAAAAGAGGGAATTTTATTATGGATGAAAAGTCTGCAGCACCAGAGGAGGCGGAACGCATCAAAAAGGACGTGCGCTCCTCCCTCCTCATCGTCCTGCCCCTGACGCTTCTGGCATTCGCCTTTTCGCCGGGACTGCTCGCAGCCTCCACATTTGGCATAGACCTAGGGCCGCTCTCTCCCGAGGAGGCGCCGCTCCTCTTTGCAGGAATCGAGCTCTCCCTCGCGCTCGCCATGCTGCTCGCGTGCAAATCCATCCTCGTGCGCGGCGTCCGCCTGCTCTTCAAATCGCCGTGCGCCGATTCACTCATCGCCGTCAGCGCCATCTCCGCCGTCATCGCGAGCCTCCTCCTCATGGTGCAGATGATGCTGACGGGAGAAGCGCTCTTTCACCAGCTTCTCTTCACGCCGCTCGGCCTCTTCCTGACCTTCACGCTCGGCGGCAAATACCTCGAATTACGCCTCGCCGCGCGGAAGCTCTCGCTCGACGAGGAAGATGGCGTCATGCCACCGGGCGCAGAGGAGATGATGGCGGAGCATGAAGCCGAGCGCCAGAGGCACGAAGAGGAGGAACGGCGAAAGAAGGAGTCCGAGGCGCGCTACCGCGAACTCGAAGCTCTGCGCGCCGAGGAGCGCCGCCTCGCCGAGCGGGAAGCGAGACGTGCGCGAGGCGAAGCGCTGCCCGCAGAGGAAGAGGAAGAGGAACCTGCCGCAAGCGACGCACCCATGCAGGAGGAGGCAGCAAAGACGCCCGAGCACACGTCGCTCCTCGCCGTCACGGACAATGCCGCCCTGCGCTTTCTCGCCTTCGGTCTGCTGCTCGCCATCGCCGATGCCGCTCTCTGGCAAACCATGGGACTCGATCCTCTGCAGACGGCTATCTTCTTCTTCGCCGTGCTCTTCTTCGCGTGCCCTGCCGCACTCTTCTTCGCCTCCTCGTTCGCCCTGCCCGAAGCACTGAAAAAGTGCCGCGCACAGAAAATTCTCGTGAAGAACGCCGGCGTCTTCGGCACGCTCAAGCACATCAGCGCCATCGCGCTCTCGAAGAGCGGCGGCATCACCGAAGGCAGGCCGTTCCTCGCGACCATCGTCGGCGAGGGGCTTTCCGACAGTGCGATCCTGGGACTCGCCGCGAGCGCGGAAAACGGCATCTCCCATCCGCTCGCACGCGTCCTCGTCGCCAGCGCCGTCAGTCGAGGTGCTCGCCTCATGCGCGTCTCAGCGACGAGCAGCATCCCCGGCAAGGGCGTCGAGGCACTGATCAATGGCAGAGCCGTGCGCCTCGGCAAGCGCGAATGGCTCGAGGCAGAGGGCGTCCAGATCAGCAATTCCCTCTTGACGCAGGGCGACCAATTCGCCTCGCGCGGCAAGATCGTCATCTATCTCGCCACGGGCAAGATCGCCAAGGGCCTCCTCGTGTTCTCCGACGAGGCGCGAAGCGACATGCCGCGCACGATCCGCCTGCTGGAATCTCTGGGCGTCCAGACCGTCATGATGACGGGCGACTGCCGCACTGCAGCAAAACGCACGGCGAAGGATGCCGGCATCTCCGTCTACCGCGCCGATCTTGCGCCCGCCGACAAGGCGAAGGAGGTGCAGATGCTTCAGGCGCACGGTCACTCTGTCGCCCTGCTCGCCGCCAAGAAGGAGGACGCGGAGGCAGCCTCGATGGCTGACGTCGTGCTCGCCATGCAGACGAGCGAGAGCGAGATCATCCCCGACATCCTCATCGCCTCAGGAGATCCCTCGCACATTCCCCAGCTCATCACGCTTTCAAGGAAGACCGTCCGCACCGTGCGCCTCGCGCTCGCTCTCGCCTTCCTCGCCGCCGTCCTGGCGGCCGTCCTGCTGCATGCCTCGCTCTTCTTCCTCGGCGACCTGCGCTTTTTGCCTCTGCTCTCCGTCCTCTCCATGCTCGCGGGCATCGTCGCAGCGACGCTCGTCCCGCTCGGACTCAAGGGCTTCAAATTCGCGCCGCACACGCTCGACTACTGAGCTTCAAGGAGCACGAAACATGCGAGCATAGCCTCTTCGCGGGGGCGGCTTTCTTCAACAATTTCAAGGAAACGCTGAATTTGCCTGAAATCCCTTAAAAAATTACGGCGATTTCCTTATCCAAAGATTCAAATTCACCGATACACTTATGCCTTGTTTTTTGCTGTCCCTTGTTTTATAATGGACGCATAAAAAATAATTATTTTCTGAAAGGAAGGGGTATTATTCTATGAGCACGGCTGTCCTATCACAATGGCAGTTTGCCATCACCTCGACGTATCATTTTCTCTTCGTCCCGCTGACGCTGGGGCTGACATTCTTCCTGGCACTTCTCGAAACCTGTCATGTCCGCACGAAGGACGCGCAGTGGAAGAAGGAAAGCCGCAAGCTGCTGCAATTCTTCAGCACGGTCTTCCTCATCAACTTTGCCATGGGTGTAGTCACGGGCATCGTGCAGGAGTTCCACTTCGGCATGAACTGGTCGGAGTACGCGCGCTTCATGGGCGACATCTTCGGTGCGCCGCTCGCCTTGGAGGCGCTCTCCGCCTTCTTCCTTGAGTCGACGTTCCTCGGCATCTGGATCTTCGGCTGGGATAAATTGTCGCCAAAACTTCACTGCGTGACGATGTGGCTCGTCGCCATCGGCGGCAACCTCTCGGCGCTCTGGATCATCGTCGCCAACTCCTTCATGCAGCATCCGACGGGCTATGCCATCGAAGGCGGCCGCGCCGTCATGACGGACTTCGGCGCTCTCCTCTCGAATCACTACGTCATCGGCGAGATCACGCATACGTTCTTCGCGGGCATGTCGACGGCGGGCGTCCTGCTCGCAGCCATCACCGCCTACAAGATCCTGCAGGGAGGCCCTGCCGCCGACCTCTTCCAGAAAGCCATCAAGGGCATCCTCGCCTTCACGCTCATCGGCCTTCTTGGCGTCGCGGGTGCCGGCCACATGCACGCCCAGTACCTGAAGGAAGTTCAGCCCATGAAGCTCTCCGCCATGGAGGCTCTGTGGGAGACGGAAGATCCCGCACCGTTCGCCGCCTTCGCCATCATCAATGAGGACAAAATGCAGAACGACTTCGAGATCACGATTCCCGCGATGTTCTCCTTCATGGTCTACAATAAGCCTGCCGGCGAAATCAAGGGCATCCGCGACCTGCAGGAAGAAGCCGTCCAAATGTACGGCTCGGACAACTACGTGCCGAACGTCACGGCGCTCTTCTGGGCGTTCCGCATCATGGTCGGCGCGGGCGGCCTCATGATTCTCATCACGGGCGCAGCGCTCCTCCTCGCGATGCGCGGCAAGCTCGCAGACAAGCGCTGCATGCTCAAGGTGCTGCTCTACAGTCTGCCGCTGCCCTTCATCGCCAACTCCGTCGGCTGGTTCGTCACCGAATCAGGACGTCAGCCTTGGATCGTCGTCGGCCTGCAGAAGACGGTCGACGCCGTCTCCCCGAACCTCACCACAACGGATATATGGCTGACGATCATCGGCTTCACGCTCATCTATCTCGTGCTCATCGTCTTCGCCCTCGGCGTTGCGATCCGCTTCATCAAGACCAGTCCTTCGCCGGAAAGGAGTGCAGCATAATGGATTTGAACATCTTATGGTTTGTCCTGATCGTCGTGCTCTTCACGGGCTTCTTCTTCCTTGAGGGCTTCGACTACGGTGTCGGCATGCTGCTGCCCTTCGTCGGCAAGACCGATGAGGAGCGCCGCATCACGCTGCGCACGATCCTGCCCGTATGGGACGGAAACGAAGTGTGGATGATCACGGCGGGCGGCGCGAGCTTCGCGGCCTTCCCGCACCTTTACGCGACGATGTTCAGCACGTTCTACCTCGCGCTCTTCTTGATGCTCGTCGCGCTCATCCTGCGCGGCGTCGCTTTTGAACTGCGCGGCCACAAGGACTCCGCCGTCTGGCGCAGCGGCTGGGACAAGTGCATCGTCTTCGGCAGCGTCGTTCCCGCCTTCCTCTGGGGCGTCGCCGTGACCGACCTCATCGCAGGCCTTGCTATCGACGCGAACATGACGTACACGGGCGGCTTCTTCGGTCTGCTCTCGCCCTATTCCATCGTCGGCGGCCTCGCCTTCGTCTTCGTCTTCGCCTTCCACGGTGCGGCATTTTTGACGATGCGCCTCGCCGACCGCCACCTCATCATGCGCGTGCAGGACGTGGCGAAAAAGGCCGGCGCTCTCGCCGTCGTCTTCTTCGTCCTGTGCATGGGACTCACCTACGTCTATACCGACCTCTACGCGAATCCCTTCGCTGCGGGCGCTCTCATCCTCGCCGCCGTCGTCTTCCTCGCTTCCTATGCGAATGTGATCAACAAGGCCTCGACGAAGGGCTTCGTCTGCAGCGGCCTCGCCGTCGCCCTGACGGTCGTCGCCTTCTTCCTCGGGCTCTTCCCGCGCCTCATGGTGTCGAGCCTTTCGCCCGAGTACAGCCTGACGATCTACAATGCGTCCTCGACGCCCTACACGCTGTCGATCATGACGATCGCTGCCGGCTGCCTCGTCCCGATCATACTCTGCTATCAGATCTGGACCTACTACATCTTCCGCAAGCGCGTGACGGCTGCCGACGCCAACCACCACGGCTATTGAGCAGCACATGAAGAACAGTCTGCTCTTCCTCACGCTCAAGGAAAAAAAGCATATCGTCCTCTGCCGCGCCTTGCTCGAAGCGCTCTCGGGCGTCTTCCTCATCGCCGCGGCATGGCAGACGGCTTCCGTCGTCAACGCGGTCTTCCTCCGTGGCGCGGGAATGCACGAAACAGCATCAGATTTTCTGGTGCTGTTTTTGTGCGTCCTGGGCGCGGCTCTCCTTCGTCTGCCCAAAAGCAGCCTGGAAGACCGTCTGTCCGAGCACATGCGCCTCTTCTGCCGCCAGACTCTGCACCGTGCACTTCTTGCTGAAGGGCGCGATACGCACGGCGTCCTGACCCTGGCGTTAGAACGCGTGGACGCACTCCAGCCGTGGTTTCATACCGTCGTTCCGACGGCCATATCGTTCGCCGTGCTCGTGCCCTTCATCCTCGCAGTCAGCGCCGTCTTCGATCCGCTCTCGGCATTGCTCTTTCTTGCGACACTCCCCATCGCGCCCTTCTTGCTCATGCTCATCGGCAAGGCGACGCGTCGCGCGAGCGAGCGCCAGTGGTCGAAGATGGAGGCCCTGACCGCGGGCTTCGGCGAGATGATCCGCGCAGCGATGACCTTGAAGCTCTTTCGCCGCACGGAAGCTGAAGGTGCGCATCTAAGGGCAAGCAGCCGCTCCTTTTCCGAAGCATCGCTCGCCGTCCTGCGCCTCGCCTTCGTCTCCTCCTTCGCGCTCGAACTCATCACGACGCTCTCGATCGCACTGATTGCCGTGTCGATCGGCCTTAGGCTCATCGACGGGCAGATCGGCTTTCCTACGGCATTCTTCGTGCTGATTCTCGCGCCGCTCTTCTACCAGCCGCTGCGAGAAGGCGGCATCGCCTTCCACGCCGCCATGGACGCGCACACGGCAGCAAAGGCGCTTGAGCCGTGGCTCGCCGCTCCCCTCGGCAGCGAAGACGGCAGGTGTGAGCAGATCCTCGTGCCGCCGCGCCTCCTTGCCGAAAAACTTTCCTATCGCTATCCGCTGACGCAAGAAGCCGTCCTCCAAGGACTCGATCTCAACTTTCGCGCGGGCAAGAAGACCGCGCTCATCGGCGCGAGCGGTGCGGGCAAGACGACCCTGCTCAATCTTCTCGCCGGTCTTCTCACGCCGACCGAAGGAACGATCGTCCTGCAGGACGGCGCAGGCGACGGAAAGTCTTACGACCTCGCGCATCTTTCGCCTGCCTCGCGCCGCGCGATCATCACCTATGTGCCGCAGGAAACGCATGTATTCAACACGACGCTCGCCGAAAACATCAGCCTGTGGCAGGAGGGCGCAACGGAGAGCGCCCTGAGCGCCGCCCTTGAGCAAGCGGCGCTCGGCGGCTTCCTGGCAGCGCTTCCCCAAGGGCTTGCCACGCCGCTCGGTGCGGGCGGACATCCGTTGTCCGCCGGCGAGAGGAGACGTCTCGGACTTGCGCGCGCCTTCTTCCAAGCTCGCCCACTCGTCATCCTCGACGAAATCACGGCAGGACTCGACGAGGAGACGGAAAAGGCGGTTCTCGCCGCCCTCGACGATTTCTCTCGCCGCCGCACCTTGATCCTCGCCTCGCATCGTCCCGCGCTCATCGCCTGGGCCGATCATATCATCGACATAGGAGGTGACGCCGAATGACGGAAATCCTTCATCTCATGCGCCTCGCTTCTCCTGCCAAAGGACTGCCTGCGCTTCTCGCGGCATTCTTCGCCGCACTATCGGGTATCGCGCTCATCGGCGCCGCCGCGTGGATCATCGCGAGCGCCGCACTCGCACCGCCTCTCTCGGCGCTGACGCTCGGCATCACCTGCGTGCGTGCCGCAGGCGTCGCGCGCGCCGTCTTCCGCTACCTCGACCGTCTTCTCTCGCACCGTCTCGCCTTCGCTTGCTACGAGAAGCTGCAGCTTTTGACCTACCGCCAAGCGGCAGAAAAGCTGCCGCTCAAGGAGGGTACAATGCGCGAGGGCGAATTCCTGCACGACCTTCTGACGGGCTGCGAGACGCTGCGAAACTTCTACCTGCGCACCGTGCCGCCGCCGCTCCTCGCGGGACTCGTCGCGTTCTTCACCGCTGCCGCGCTCCTGCCGCTTTCCACACTCGCAGCGTCCCTCGTCGCGGCGCTTTACCTGCTGCACCTCACCCTGCCCCTCTTGCTCAAGGAGGAAAGCCTGCGCGAAGAAAGCGCCGCCTATCGGGACACGCTCCTCGATCTCGTCGACGGGCGCACCGAACTTCATCAGGCGGGCGCACTTCCCCATGCCCGGCAAATGCTCGACGACGCTGCCAAAACCTTTCAGGAAAAACAGTCGGAAAAGCGTCAAAAACGCGAGCGCCTGTTCACGCTGCTCGACGCCTCGCGCGTCATTCTCTGGGTTGGGCTGCTGCTGCTCCTCCTGCCCCATGCGCAGGCCGGCGAGATCAGCGGCATCGAATACGCCGTCTGGGCGCTCGCCCTTGAGGCCGCCCTATCCGAATACCGCGCTCTTCCCGCCGCCATTCTCGGCGCCTCGGCCGCCCGACAAGCGGCACAGAATATCCTGCCCTCGAAAGGCGAGATGCAGCCGGAAGCAGCTCCAACGAAAGAAATGGCGACAAGAAAGCCGCCAATGCCGGCGCTCCCCGCCGCCGACAGCGCCGTCCCCCTCTTGGAAGCACGAAACATCAGCTTCGCCTATCAGGCGGGACTGCCTGTGCTCGAAAACCTCACCTTCTGCATCCGACGCGGCGAGCACACGGCGATCATCGGCGAGAGCGGCGCGGGCAAGACGACGCTCGCGAGCCTTCTCTTACGCCTCTGGGACGTCGACATCGGTACGATTTTCTACAGCGGCGTCGCCCATACTTCTCTGACGGCGGACGCAGTGCGCTCCCTCTTCGGCGTCTCCTTACAGGGCAGTTATCTCTTCAGCACGTCGGTGCGCGACAACTTCCTGCGTCTGCACAAAAGTATCACGGAAGATACGATGTGGCAATCGCTCGAAACGGCACAGCTCGCTGACGTCGTGCGCTCCCTGCCGCAAGGACTCGACGAACCGCTCGGCGAAAACGCCTCGCGCCTCTCAGGCGGCCAGAGAAGCCGTCTCTTAACGGCGCTGGCGCTCGCAGCAGGCGCTCCCCTGCTGCTGCTCGACGAGCCGACGGCAGGCCTCGACGCCGCACGCGGCGCAAAACTCATCGCCGCCGTGCTCGAAACCCTCGACAAAAGGGGCGGCACGCTCATCGTCATCACCCACGACCTGCCGCTCCTCAGCCGCATGAAACAGGTTATTTCGCTCTGAAGCGTACGGATCATCAACTTGCACACCAACGAGAGTATGCTATACTAAAGGTGGCAAACATGGATAACGTCAAGGCACACGAAATCCCCCCAAGCTGCCATCTTTGGGGGGATTTCTAGTCTCATTGTGCAGAAAGCCCATCGTGTCCACTGTATAAATACACAAAGCCAGAAAAAACTTGCATATTTTCTGGCTTTATACTATACTGTCAAAGTACTTTACGATTATTAAAGGAGGAATTTCTTTGTTCAGTTCCATCGGCAGAAAGTACCAGGAAACTGCCTTGATCAAGCTCATCGCCATCGGACTCGTCCTCGGCATCATCGTCGCCGTTGCCTTGCCGCAGGTCGTTCCTGCGATCTCCATCCTCGGCGACCTCTTCGTAAAGGCGCTCAAGGGCGTCGCGCCCGTTCTCGTCTTCGTGCTCGTCATGAACGCCATGGCACAGAAGAACGCGGACGCCAGCGCTTCGATGCGCCCCATCGTGCGCCTCTATATCATCAGCACCTTCCTCGCCTCGATGGTCGCCGTCAGCTACTCGTTTCTCTTCCCGACGACGCTCCATCTCGCCGTCGCCTCGTCTGAGGTGTCGCCGCCGAGCGGCATCGTCGAGGTCCTGCACAACCTCATCCTGAGCGTCGTCGACAACCCGCTGCACGCCATCGTGACGGCGAACTACATCGGCATCCTCGCATGGGCTGTGCTCGCGGGCGTCGCACTTCATTCAGCGAACGACTCGACGAAAGAAACGATCGCCGACCTCGCCAAAGCTGTGACGAAAATCGTGCAGTGGGTCATCCGCTTCGCTCCCTTCGGCATCTTCGGCCTCGTCGCAAATGCCATCGGCGAAAGCGGCATCGAAGCGCTCATCGGCTACGCGCAGCTCCTCGCCGTTCTCCTCGCGGCGTTCTTCTCCGTCGCGCTCATCATGAACCCGCTCATCGTCTTCCTGCACATCCGCCGCAACCCCTTCCCGCTCGTCTGGACGACGCTCCGGGAAAGCGGCATCTACGCCTTCTTCACGCGCAGTTCTGCGGCGAACATCCCCGTGAACCTCTCGCTGTGCAAGCGTCTCGGACTGTCGGAGGACACCTATTCGCTCTCCATCCCGCTCGGCGCGACGATCAATATGAGCGGCGCCGCCATCACGATCGCCGTCCTCTCGCTCGCTGCCGCACACACGCTCGGCATCGAGGTCGACATGCCGACGGCGCTGCTCCTCTGCGTCATCTCGACCGTCGGCGCCTGCGGCGCCTCGGGCGTTGCCGGAGGCTCGCTGCTCCTCATCCCCGTCGCCTGTGCGAGCTTCGGCATCCACAACGATGTCGCCATGCAGGTCGTCGGCGTCGGCTTCATCATCGGCGTACTGCAGGACTCGTGCGAAACGGCTCTGAACAGCTCCAGCGACGTCCTCTTCACCGCCACCGCCGAATTTGCCGAACGTGCCAAGGAAGGCACCCTCGAATCCGCTGACCTCGTACCGCGTCACGAAGGCTGAGCGGCATACATACGAAAAGACCTCGGACTGCAAATTAAAGTCCGAGGTCTTTTCATTTCATTTCATTATCTTTCCACACAAATGTCCTTGATACCGTAATACTGGCAAAGACCGTCCTTCGTCACGCCGTTGTCAAAGTCGACGAAGAAGACGTGGCGCAGAGCGCGATTTTTCAAAAGGATGGGTTTCATATAGGCGATCTCCTCGCCATTTTCTGCTGCCTGCTTGACGATGGCGAGGCGCACGTCGTTCTCCTGCTGCATCGCTGCCGTGATGAAGAGCGCAGCTGTCATCGTGAAGAGGCCGATGGATAGAGATGCCGCCAGGAGCGTCTTCTTCGCGCGATTCCACAAGCAATCACAGACGACAGGATCGCGCAGCACGGCACAGGCGGCGATGAGGATCATGGCGACGGAGCTGAAAGTCGCCCGCGCCGGAAATGTCGGCGCGGCAATCATGACGAAGTTGTTGAAAAGCGCCAGCGCGATGAGGAACGCCGCATACCGTGCTGCAGGAAAAGCATGGAGCACACTGCGCCACGGAACCGTTCGAGCACTGGCAAGCATTTCATGCGAGAAGCCCAAAGAACGCTTCAAAAGGCCATAGAAGAAGAAGATCGAGAGCCAATAGATCGCCATCTCCTCGAATCCTGCCATGACATTAGCAAAGTGCTCGACGGTGCGTGGCTTATCAAGCCCCAGCGGTGCGAGCACATGGGCGACGAGAAAATCGCGCAGCGCATTGGCAAAGAAGCTGCCGTTGAAATAGGAAACGACGAGCAGAACAATGACGGCAAAGCAAAGCATCCTGCCCCAGCCAAAAGCTTGCCTGGGAGGTTCCGCCGTCTCACCGCCAGCCCTTGCATCCTCCGCAAGATGCAGTCGATAGATCCGTCCCGCGGCGATCAGCAACAAGATGACGGGCAGGAGATAAAGTACCATCTCACCGTTTCCTGCAAACTGGTTGCCGATGTGAATGAGAATTCCCTTGCCGCTTCCCTGCGCGTCGTAGCGCACGAAATTACCGGGCGCCGCCACGAGCAGCACGAGTCCTGCGAGTGCGCCGAAAGCCCCCGCCGGCATCCAAAGGGGCAAGTCTCCCTTGCGTTTCGCCTGCCAAGAAAGTCCCGCCGCCAATACGAACACCGTAACGGCAAGGTTTTCTACCGACCAGCCCGCCAGGACGCCAAGCGCGAACATCGGCGCGATAAGCCAATGCCTTTCAGGTGCCTGCCCCTCATCCATTGTTTTGCAATGAAGATTGTACGGCACGAGAAAGAGGGCGACGATCACCCCCGTCCACAAGTAGACGGCAGCGCCGCATTTCCAAACAGCCACCTCGCCAAAATGCGGAAACGAAAGCCAGACAAGAATCCCCATGGCAGCAAAAATGCCCGGCTCCTGCCAGAAGCGTTCATCGCGCCGCGCATGGATCGTCAGCAATACGATGAACACAAGAAACATCAAGGTGTTGGCAACGTCGAAGATCCCTTTGCCCAAAAGGAGAAAGACGTCGAGAAAGAAGAATGCTGCCATGCGCCCGCCATGCAGCAGGTAATGACGCTGCAAAGATTCCATGACGTCCGAAAGGGAAGCGATGTGCCGCCCCGTTTGCCAGATCATCGAATAGTCATAGTCGTCGCGATGCAGCGGCATGAGATGATTGAGCGCATACATCAGCGCAAAGATTCCCGCCGCCACAAGAACCGTCTGCCAGACTCTTCCTCTCGTCATGCAATCCTTCCTCCCAATGCCTGAAAGTTCACGATCTCAACGCCCTCCTCTTTCGCCAGCTTCGCGACCTTCGGCGAGAGGATCGCACCAAGCTCCGCTTCGAAGTCGTGCTGCCAGCCCGAGACGCGCACGATTTCCTCGTTCGCCGTGCCCGGATGCATCATGACCTCGGTCACACCTTCTCGAAGGTTCTTGATCGCATGGAGCAGCTCCGCCTCATCGACGGCTTCTCCCGCGACGATGCCCGCGAAATGATCGGGCACAGAAATCCCCGCCTTCCTCGCCAGACTCGCGGCATTCCTCGCGAGGAGCGCGAGTCCGACGCGGCCTGCGAACTGGCCGACGCCGCCGAACTTCCCGGCAAAGAGCTGCGCAAACGGTGCGCGAAGCGCGGGGATCCCCGCCTCGCGGCAAAGCCCGATGACGATTTCGATGATTCCCGGCAGGACGTGCATGTGCTGATGGCTGTCGGCATGATCGAGCGAAAGTCCCGCCGTCTCAAACTTTTTCAGCTGCGCGGCAAGCTCGGCACGCACCTCCGCAAGGTGCACGCCGCCCTTCGCATAGCGCTTGGAAAAAGCGCCGTAGTTCGGCAAAAAGGCGCCGCTTTCATCGACGAGCGACGGAATCTCCTCGGGCGGCAGGACGGGAAAACCATCGACCAGAGTGAAGTGTATGCCGAGGCCGAGTTTCGGCAGGCGTCGCACGCGCTTCGCTGCGTCCTCGAACGCCGCAGCGCCCGCCATCAGCGTCGCCGAACGCAGCACGCCCATCTCGACACCCTTTTCCACCGCCTCATTGATGCGCACATGGCGACCGAAATCATCGGCATTGACGATCATCCGCTTCAATATTTCCTCACATCCATTTCATACAGGACAGATTTTTTCCTTCGTACATCTTGATTATACCGCAAGAAGAAGATGTTTTGCAAACGGCAGGGAATCGCAGGCGAAGGTCGAATATAGAAACATATATGAGAGATTCAAGGGAGGATTCATCCGTGACAAAAGAGGATTTTGATGCGCTCGTCGCCCTTGTGCTCGCGAGCAAGAGGAAGCCGCCCGAGGCGCTTTTTGCGAGCGGCTTCGGCGACTGGCACGCGCGCGCACGGCTCGGCCATTTTCTTGCCATGCAGGAAATCGGCAAAACACAGGAGGCGCGGGAGCTTTTCTGCTCCGTTCTCGACGAGGACGTCGACGAGGGAAACAGCGAGGATATCGAAGAAAAGGTCTTCGCCCTGCAGCGCCTCAGCGAAATCGAGCATGCGGCGAAGGAAAACGAAGATGCGCTCGCCCATATAAACCTCGCGATCGAGCTGGCTGAAGAGACGGACTATCTCTACAAGTTCATCCTGCGCGGCGAGCTTTGGGCAGCGCGTTGGAACATCCTGCACGCGATGGGACGCGCCGCCGAAGCCGAAGCCGAATGCGACGAGCGCATCGCCGCCTACGAGGATATTCCCGTCAAGCACAACAGCTATCTCTATTACGGCTACCGCTTCAAGGCACAGCTCGCCGCCGAGCGCGGCGTCGTCCTCGTCGCAAAGGACTACATGCACATGGCGCTCCACGAAATGGAGATTCCCGCAGAGTACGAAGACGCACTCGAAAAGGCGTTCTCCGCCACGCATGAGAACGCCTCTTGGATCTTGAACGAAATCGACCGCGCAACACCGCGCCCCGAGCTTCTTGCCTGGGATATTTAAGAAAGCATCCGATCACTCGGGCGCATCGAACGCTTGATTCGTACACTTCTTCAAAGCACTGCTTTTTTTGCGCCGCTGCCCGAAGAATCGCTTCATGATGGCTCTGCACTCGTCTTCTAGGACGCCTGCACGCATCTTCAGCTGATGGTTGAGCGCGGGATGTCGGACGATGTTGAAAAGCGACTCGCACGCGCCCGCCTTCGCGTCCGTCGCACCGTAGACGACGCGATCGACACGGCTCATGACGAGCGCGCCCGCACACATCGGGCAAGGCTCGATCGTAACGTAGAGCGTCAGCCCCGAAAGACGCCAGCGGCCAAGCTTCCTCGCCGCTTCCTGCAGGGCGATGATCTCGGCATGTGCTGTGCCGTCGTGCCAGGTTTCGCGCATATTGTGCGCACGCGCGATGACCGTGCCCTCCGCATCGACGAGCACGGCGCCGATGGGCACCTCGCCCGCCTGGAAAGCCTCCTGCGCCTCCTTGAGCGCCGCCTTCATAAAAGTGACGTCATCCAGCATGGATTCGGCTCACAAGCCCGCGCAGGTCGAGCGCCTGCCGGTTCCGATAGAAAAGCGACTGCGTAGCGCGGTGCACATCGAGATGATAGGCGTCCTGCTCCGCCTCTTTCTCCCTTTCCTCGCGATTCTTCTTATTCTTCTCCATCGCCGACTCGAGCATGCGCTTGAAGTTTTCCTTCTTGTTCCCGCTCTCGCCGTCCTTCGCCTCGCGGCGACGTACATCATAGACGGCGCCCTTCATGCGTGCGATCTTTTCAACCTTGTCAATCATGGCGGACACCTCCTGAAAATGAAAAAGGATTCCATCAAAGGAAAATCGTTTTCCCTTATGTTTCTTATATCGTTCAAAATAGTCTGCACCTTAATAAAAAACCTATGCTTCTTAGGCTTTTTGTCTTATTAGATTTCTCCAAGAAAGGAGTCATTCATGACCACAGTTCAACCACAAAACACACTTCCTGCCAATACGGCGCAGCTTACCTATCGTTTCCTCGCGGCAGTCTGCCTCATCGTCTTCCTTCTCTGGCTCGCAGGACTCGTCTTCCTTGAGCCCGATCCCTACGCGCTCTACATCTTCACAGGAATCATTCTCGCCGTCGTCACACTGGCCGCAGGAAGCAGTGCACGCGGACCGAAAGCGGCCACGATGAAAAGTTCGGAAAAAGTCGAATTTCTCAAGAGTCTGCCTGAATCCTTCCAGATCTTCACGAACGTGAGCATCGGCGTGCGCACGAACCTCGATGCCGTCATCGTCGGGACGAACGGCGTCTTCATCGTCGACGTCAAGACGCGCTCGGGCAAGATCGAGCCGACGGCAGGCAGCGACTGGATTCGTCACAAGGTCGGCAGCAAGGGCACGCCGTATCGCGTGCCGATGAAGAATCCCCTGCAGCAGATGAAGCGCAACATCCGCGAACTGCAGTCGTACCTCGCCTCCTGCGGCGTTCGCCCGTGGATCGACGGCAGCGTCTGCTTCACGCGTGCAGAATTCGAAGAACAGATCGAGGGCTGCTACACGTCGGAAGATGCGGTGCTCGATCATATCAAGAACTTTCCCGACGAGCATCCGCTGTCCGATGAAGAACAGAAAACGGTTGCCGCGGCGCTCGCGGAACGACTGTAACCTGCGCACGCCAGTACTCGCTTTGCGTGCAGGAAAAAAGGAGCCGGCCGGCTCCTTTTTTCATATCCCTTTCACGCTTTCCGGCAGATGGAACTTCATCACGTCGCCTCCGCCTGCAGGCTGTATCGTCAACACGGAGGGATGCTCGTCCGCGTCGAGCTCGAAGACGAGGCTCGCCGTCGCCGCTGCACCCGGCGGAATGTCGACAGCGTTGAACACGGGCGTCTGTCGTGCAGCGAGAGCCGCCATGCCGTCCTTCGATACACTGTGACGCTCCTGATCGCTGTCCGTGAGCGATATACCCTGCGGCACGACGCTCACGGGCTGCTTGTCGGCATTCGCGATCGAAGCCTTGACGATGAGGAACGGCCCATCCTCCTTCGCGCCCTCGATCGATTCGACGCGCTTCGCCTCCAAGATCATGACCTGCAGCGAATACGGACTCTTGCCTTCCTTCTTTTCCTTTTCCTTGTCCGCTTCTTCCTTCGCCTTTTCCTGCGCTTCCTTCACGTCCTTGGCGTCCACAGCGGCCGCTTCGCCCCCCTTCGCCGCCTTCCCTTCCTGCGCCTTCTCCTGAGACGATGTGCTCGCCGCTTGCTGCGAACTGCCTGCAAGAAGCCTTGCACTGCCGCCCGCAAAGAAGAACCAATAGCCGCCAACGCAAAGGACGACAGCCGCCAGCGTGATGGCGGCAAATCTCCCTGCCAAAGCCTTCATACATCCACTCCCCTTTTTCCACTCTTATGACATTATATCGTCAAAAAAGCCATTTTCCCAAAGAAAAAGCTCCCGCAAGATGCAGGAGCTTTTTGACGTATGAGAGATTACTTCAGCGCATCGCCGAGCTTCGAGTTCGTGTTGCGTGCAGCAGCGACGCTCTCCTCGAACTTTGCCTTCTCCTCGTCGGAGAACTTGACCTCGATGATCTTCTCGCAGCCGCCCTTGCCGAGGATGACGGGCACGCCGATCGCGAGATCCTTCTCGCCGTACTCGCCGTCCAAGCCGACGCAGCACGGAATGAGCTTCTTCGCATCGAGAGCAATCGCCTCGACCATCATCGCCGCCGCAGCGCCCGGAGCCATCCATGCGGACGTGCCGAGGAGCTTCGTGAGCGTTGCGCCGCCGACCTTCGTCTTCTCGACGACGTCCGTCAGAGCTTCCTTCGAGAGGAGCTGCGTCACGGGAACGCCGCGCAGCGTAGCATGGCTTACGAGCGGAACCATCGTCTTGTCGCTGTGGCCGCCCAGAACCATGCCGTCGATGTCCGTCGGCGTCGCAGGATAGCCGGCTTCCGTCAATGCAACGGAGAGGTAATAGCGGAAACGGCTGCTGTCAAGCATACCGCCCTGACCGAGGATGCGGTTGCGCGGCAGGCCGGAATCCTTCAGCGCCAAGTACGTCATGGCGTCCATCGGGTTGGAGATGATGATGAAGTACGCATCGGGGGAGAACTTCAAAGCCTGATCAACAACGCTCTTGACGATCTTTGCGTTGACGCCGATCAGATCCTCGCGGCTCATGCCCGGCTTGCGCGGCATGCCGGACGTGATGACGACGACCTCGGAGCCCGCCGTAGGAGCATAGCCGTTCGGATCGTCCGGCAGAGCCGTGACGCCCTTCACCGTCGTGTCAAAGTTCAGCATGTGAGCCGTCTGCATGATGTCGATGGCCTTGCCTTCAGGCACGCCTTCCTTGATGTCAACGAGGACAACCTCGCTGCAGAACGCCTTCGTCGCAAGAACGTTCGCAACGGTAGCTCCGACATTACCTGCACCAACAACTGTTACTTTCATGTAAAATCTGCCTCCTTTGAAATTCGGCGAGGCATCCCCCACTTGCCGGGACGCATCTCCAGTGCTTGGATAATAAGTAAAACCCAAGTTCATCGCCTTTGATTATACCAAAATTTACAGAAATAATCAATTTGTTTCATGCAAATTTTGATGAAATCATTACTCCCATTTATCAGTATGCGCAAAGGCTATGCTTGCTCTTCAAACATATCCTTGCCCACACCGCACAAGGGACAGACGAAGTCCTCCGGCAGATCTTCAAACTTCACGCCCGGAGCGAGATCATAGTCGGGATCGCCCTTCGCCTCATCGTACACCCAGCCGCAGACCGTGCAAGTCCAAGTTTTCATAAGAAATTCCTCCTTGTCAGAATGAAATTTTCGGGGCAGCGCCCCGCTACGCTCCTATGATACTATGCACGGTCAGACAAAGCAAGCGTTTTGAAAATCATATTTTGAAATTCTTGATGTCGTCCGTGAACGACACGGCGATCTTTTGGAAATCCTGGATCTTTTCCATCATGTCCTGCAGCTTCCCGTGATGGTCGCTCACCGTCTCGTTGACGGACTTTGCTGCAGCGGAATTCTCCTCAGAAAGTCCTGCGACGTTTTTCACCTGCCCGATGGCGTCATTCATGCGTCTCATCTCGTCGTTGAGACGCTCTATGATGCCGCCGATGCTCGCCGACACCTCACGGATGTTCGCGACGAAAGCGTTGTTGCTCTCGACAACCTGTACGAGTTCGCCGCTCTCCTTGCCGAGCGCATGGTATTCCGTGTCGATGCTCGCGACGACGTCATTGATGATGCGCGTGATGTTGCGCACGTCGGATGTGATCGTGTCCGCCTGATCGCGCGATTCGGCGGCGAGCTTGCCGATCTCCTGCGCGACGACGGCAAAGCCCCTGCCCTGCTCGCCGGCGCGCGCCGCTTCGACCGAAGCGTTGAGGGCGAGGAGATTCGTCTGCGAGGCGATTTCCGTCACCATGTTGGCGATGGAGATGATCTTCTCCGTCTCGCTCTTCAAGGAGTCGGCGGCGTTGCGCACGGCGGCGAAGTTTTCCATGCTCCTGCCCAGCGCATCGCTGGAGGCGCGCACGCCGTCGAAGCCGCGCGCCACATTTTCCACGGCTTCCGCAAGGCTCCGATTGTTCTTCTCCTGCGAGGAGACGACCTGCTGCAGCGCCTCGACGTTTCGGTTCAAAACCTCGGCAACCTGCCCCGTCGAAGAAGCGCTCTCTGTCGTCGCTTCCGACACGCTGTCGACGACCTCCGCGATGTGGGCGGAGGCATGACTCATGTTGCTCGCCAGTTCATTGAACTTGCCGCCATAGGCGATGAGTTCATCCCCCATGCCGCGAAATCCGGTGAAGTCTGCACGCACCGACTTCTTGTAGGCATCGATCAGCGCCCCCAGCTCCTCAAATTCATCACGCGAGGTCAGCACGAGATCAGCGGAGAAGCGATGCTCGGCGATGTCCGCAAGCTCGCGGCGCAAAAGGCGCAGCGGTGCGAGCAGCAAGAATGCACCGGCGCCGCCCACGATGCCCATGAGAAGGGGAAAGGCGAATACGACAGAAGATGTGCCGAAAAGCCAAAAGAGCACGCTGAGCACGAGCGAGGCGGCGAAGGACATGACGGCGAACTTGACGGGCAACGAGCGAGAAAACAGGCCAAGCGCACAGCTGAACGAAAATCTCCGCTTTTCCAATATGCGCTCCTTGAAGCGCAGCCGCAGGCGCACGACGCCGTTCCCTTCCTCCACGACATTGACCTCGACCGGCTCCTTGAAGTAGTCGATCGCGCCCTTCAACAGGCCGCGGAAGTACGGAATGAGGCTGCGCTTCGACTTGTAAAGAAGCTCCGCCTCGTGCTCGGACAGCGGCGTCACCTTCAAGAGCGGCGGATTCGCGCCCGGAATCTTCTTGACGATTTCCACATGCACATTGTAGATGGAAGCGAGGAACGTATAGATGTTCTTGCCTTCAAAAAAGGACGGATATACAGCGGCAAAGGTCAGGATGTTGTCGCGCCCCACTTCGTACCAAACGTCATCCGACGTCTGCCCCGTATGCCTTGCCAGAGCATCGACAAAGGTGCGGATCTCACTGTCCGGCACATCTTCCAACGGGGTGAAGATGCGGCCTGGCGCCCATCCCGCCTCCCGGCATGATTCTTGGACGGCCGTCCCGTCCCAAAGCTTCTGCGCCGTATCCATCCACGTCGCTACAACGGTTCCCTTCATGATCCGCTCCTCTTCTTTCATCATATCCTGCGGCGCATTTCCTTTCCTCTCCTGCCCTTCTTATGCTATACTGACAACAAACAAGCAAGGGGAGGATTTTCATGTCCGCATTTTCCAAAACGATGCGCCGTCACTTCTTCACACGCGAGTTCCTATTGTTTCTCGCCGTCGGCTGCCTCAACACGTTCAACGGCAGCCTGCTCGCCAAAATTTTCGAGCTTCTCGTCGATACGAATCTCGCGTTCAACATCGGCTACATCCTCGCAAACATCATCGCCTACGCGCTCAACAGCCGCTTGATCTTCCACGAACCGATGACGCTCGAAAAGTGTGTGAAGTTCGCGATTTCCTATATTCCGAACTATGTGATTCAGAACGTCATCGTCTTCCTCTTCTACAACCAACTCGGCTTTCCCAGTCTCGCGGCTTTCATATTAGCCGCCGTCCTCGGCGTGCCCATCACCTTTCTCGCCGTAAAGCTCTTCGCCTTCGGCAGGAAGTGAGCCGCCCTCAAAAAGCTCCTTCATTCGCCTTCGTACCAGCAAAAGATCGCCTGCGTGCCGCAGTCTTCCATGCCTCGCGCGGAAAGCTCCTCGTAGAGCTTCTTGGCGAGCTTGAGTCCCGGAAGGTCAAGCCCCATCTCCTCAGCCGATTCGACGGCGATGCGCATGTCCTTGAGGAAATGCTTGATGAAGAAGCCCGGCGACCAGTCGTCCGCGAGCATTTTCGGCGCAAGGTTCGTCAGCGACCACGAGCCTGCCGCGCCGCCTGCAATCGTCTGCTGCACCGCCTGAGCGTCCAAGCCGCTCTTCTTCGCATACGCCATGGCCTCGGCGACGCCGAGCATGTTCGAGGCAATGGCGATCTGGTTGCTCATCTTGACGAACTGCCCGCTGCCCGCCACACCGAAATAACGCGCGGTCTTTCCTAGGACGGCGAAGAGGTCTTTGCACCGCTCGAATGCTTCTCGCTCACCGCCGACCATGATGGCGAGCGTCGCATCCCTCGCGCCGATGTCGCCGCCCGAGACGGGCGCATCGAGCGCTGCGACGCCCTTTTCCTTCGCCGCAGCGAAAATCTTCTTGGCGAGCGCAGGACTCGACGTCGTCATGTCGATGACAATGCCGCCCTCCTTCGCTGCGAGGACGCCTTCAGCGCCCAGGTAGATCTCCTCGACATCCTTCGGATAGCCGACGATGGAGATGACGATGTCCGCCTCCTTCGCCAATTCTTTCGGCGAGGCCGCCCAAGCCGCCCCTTCCTCAATGAGTTTTTCCGCCTTTTCCTTCGTGCGCGTGTAAACGTTGACGGGATAGCCGGCCTTCATGAGATTTCTCGCCATACTGCTTCCCATGACGCCCGTACCGATAAAACCGATCTTTTCTCTTGCCATACGATTCACCCTCCCTTGAAAAGCGCGGTTACGTCCCGCACTTTCCTGGATGCTTCTTCCTGTTTCCTACATATTGCAAATCCCCGCCGCCTGCCGCTGCTGCGGAGTGTCGGGGATTCTTCTCTCCTCTTACGGACGGAAATACGGACTTCGCCTGCGCTGCGCCTTGGGACGTCCGATGATCTCGGCGAGCACGACCGCCTGCAGCAGGCCGGCGGGCGCAAGATCGAGTGCGAGGGCACGGGGACTCGCCGCCTCTTCCGGCGAATTCTGCAGCTTTTTCCCCCTGTTTTCCGCATGGCGCTGAGAAGCGGGCGAGCGGGCAGCAGAAGGAGGCTCGATTTCGGAGAGCGCCTCGCTCGGTACATCGCTCGTCTCAACCGCTGCCGCCCGCTCGTCCAAGAAGCGGCGCAGCAAATCCCGTACTTCTGTGGGATTCTCGGCCATGACCTGCGTCGTTTCAGCCGTTCCTCCCATTTCGTCCAGAGATGCCGAGGATTCCGGCGCTTTCTGCCGACGCGCCTCTTTTTTCTTCTTGTCCAACAGACTTTTTACGAGGAGGAATATGACAAAGAGGACGATGCCTGTGACGCTCATGCCGACTGCCTCCTTCCCTCTTCCATCTTACTTCGCCGTATGCGGCGGATTCGCGCCCGCCTCGCTGATCGCCGTGCGCATGTCGGTGTCCGCCTGCACGTTGCGCAGGTTGTAGTAGTCCATGACGCCGAGGTTGCCGCTCTTCAAGGCTTCCGCCATCGCATGCGGCACTTCCGCCTGCGCCTCGACGACCTTCGCTTCCATCTCCTGCGTGTAGGCCTTCATCTCCTGCTCCTTGGCGACCGCCATGGCGCGGCGCTCCTCGGCCTTCGCCTGCGCGATGCGCTTGTCGGCCTCCGCCTGATCGGTCTGCAGCTCCGCGCCGATGTTGCGCCCGACATCGACGTCTGCGATGTCGATGGAGAGAATTTCAAACGCCGTCCCTGCGTCAAGCCCCTTGCCGAGCACGGTCTTCGAGATGACGTCGGGGTTCGCGAGCACCTCGCCGTGGCTCGCCGAAGAGCCGACCGTCGTGACGATGCCCTCGCCGACGCGTGCGATGATTGTCGGCTCGCCCGCGCCGCCGACGAGGCGATCAATATTGGCGCGCACGGTCACGCGCGCCTTGATTTTCAGCTCGATGCCATTCATGGCGACGGCGGAGACGATCGGCGTCTCAATGACCTTGGGATTGACGCTCATCTGCACGGCGTCGAGCACGTCGCGTCCCGCAAGGTCGATGGCAGCCGAGCGTTCAAACGGCAAGGGAATCTGCGCGCGGTGTGCGGCAATCAGGGCGTCGACGACCTTGTCGACGTTACCGCCCGCAAGGTAGTGTGCTTCGAGCTGGTTGACCTGCACGTCAAGCCCCGCCTTGTTCGCCTTGATGAGCGGCATGACGATCTTGCCGGGCGGCACGCGGCGCATGCGCATGCCGATGAGCGTGATGATGTTCACGGGAACGTTCGCCGCAATCGCCGAAATCCAAAGCCCAATGGGCACGAAGTGCAGGAACACCATGACGACGAGGACAGCGACGACGAAAAGAAATGCCAATGCTATGACGCCTTCCATAAAGAACCCTCCAATCAATCCTTTTCCCTGACGCGGCGCACGACGATGCGGCTGCCGTGCACCTCCGTCACACAGACGCGCTCGCCCTTCTCGATGTAAGCGCCTTCGGAGACGACATCGACGGGCACACCGTCGACGAGGATCGAACCGGCAGGACGCACGTCGGTCAGAACAAGAGCTTCACGTCCGATGAGATCCGTGCGCTCCTCAGCGCTCACATAGCCCTTTGCACTCGTCGAAGCGTCGTGCAGCACGACCCTCTTCCAAAGGCGGCTCTCGGGCAGAAAGCGCGCGATGAGTGCGAAGAGAAGAAGCGCGAGCGCGAATGCAGCAAAAAGCGCGTAGACGGCATTGACGTCGCCGCCAAGCGCGAGAACGACGCTGTAGAGCATCGCCGCGACGCCGAGAGCGCCCAAGACGCCCGTAGCAGGCAGGAGCACCTCGGCTACGATCAAAAGGATGCCCACGAGAAAGACGGCGACCTCGTAGAGACTCACGAGTCCCTTCACATACTGACTGCTGAAGAAAACGCCCGCCGCAATGAGTCCGAGCAAGACGCCGAATCCCGTGCCGCCCGTCTTGACCTCCATGAGCACAGAAAGAAAGATCACGGCGACGAGGAGCACCTGCAGGGCGGGAGTCCCGCCGACAAATTCCATACGATCACATCCTTTCTCACGAACCTTCTCCCTATATCTATTCCATGAAGAAACACAAAAACCTGCCGAAAATCCTTAAAATCACAGGAGAAAATGCCCAGTACAAGCCAACGGAGGAATCATTTGCCTGTCGGCCTCCATAGGCGTATAATGGCAGAAAGGAAAATCTTCCGACAAAAATCGTTCTGGGAGGCTCGCTTCCTATGGAAATTTCTACAACACAGCTTGCACTCATGCTCGCGACCATCGCACTCGTCCTCGCGAGCGGTCTCTATGCCGCCCGCTCCATCCGCTCGGCGGAAGGCTTCAGCCTCAATGGGCGCAGTGCTGGTGCGCCGCTCGTCGCAGGCACGATCGCCGGCACCTGCGTCGGCGGCGGCGCGACCGTCGGCACGGCGCAGCTCGCCTACTCGCTCGGGCTTTCCGCGTGGTGGTTCACGCTCGGCACAGGAATCGCCCTCATCGTCATGGGACTTTTCTATGCGAGACCCTTGCGGCGCACCTCGCTCGAAACGATCCCCGAGTTCCTCGGCATCCGCTACGGCAAGAGTGCGAGTGTCTTTTCGAGCCTCGTCTCCTCCGTCGGCATCTTCTTCAGCGCCGTTGCAAGCACGCTGCCAGGGCTTCATCTCATCGCCGCGATCTTCGGTGTCGGCTACGGCACGGCGGCCTTCGCCCTCATTGCCCTCGTCGCCTGCTACGTCTTCTTCGGCGGCATGAAGAGCGCCGGCGTCGGCGGCATCCTGAAGATGATCGTCCTATGGCTGAGCCTTTGCCTCGCAGGCGTCGCCGCCTGGCACGGACTGCCCGCGCTCACAGCGGCGGCGCCGCTCGCGTCCGGCACATGGAGCCTCGGACATGCCGGCGGCGAGAGCATCGCCGCCGGACTCCTTTCGCTCATCGTCGGCGTCATCTCCACGCAGTCCTACATCCAGGCCATCTTCTCCGCCGCCAACCCGCGCACGGCAACCGTCGGTGCATTCACCGCCGCGCTCATTGTCATCCCCGTCGGGCTGCCGAGCTCGATCATCGGCATCTACATGCACGCGGCCGCGCCCGACATCGCGCCCATCCTCGCACTGCCCGCCTACCTTTTTACGCACGCGGGAACGCTCATTGGCAGCATCGCCATGGGCGGCATCGTGCTCTCCCTCGTCGGCAGCATCGGCGGACTCTCGCTCGGCATCGGCACAATGCTCTCGCACGACGTATTCGCGCCGCTCCTCGCCGTGAAGAGCGAAGGCCGGCTTCTCCTTCTGCACCGTCTCATGGTGCTCCTCGTCATGGCGCTTGCCGCCCTCTTCGCCATCTGCTTCATCGACAGCGAGGTGCTCGTCTGGAACTACCTGTCGATGGCGCTTCGCGGCGGCGGCATCTTCCTGCCGCTGACACTGGCGATTTTCTTTCCTGAGCGGCTTTCCCCCCGCTGGGCCATCGCCTCCATGCTGCTTTCTACGGCAGCCGCTACGGCGGCAGCCGTCGCAGGAAGCGCCATCCATCCGCTCTTCATCGGGCTGATCGTCAGTGCGGCACTCATCCTGCCGGGAATTCGTAAGCTTTAAGGACATACACGGAGGAATCTCTCATGACAACTACAGCCATACCCACAGCGGCAGAAGAACTGCTCGATTTCATCCAGTGCTCAACCTCTCCTTTTCATGTCGTAGAGGAGAGCGCCAAGAGACTTCTTCGTGCGGGCTTTCAAGAACTCAAGCCTGCGGACTCGTGGCGTCTTGCCGCCGGCGGACGCTACTTCCTGCGCGTCTACGGCTCGACGCTCCTCGCCTTCGTCGTCGGCGAGAAGCCGCTCAAGAGCCACGGCACGCCTCTTCTTATGGCAGCGGCGCACACGGACTTCCCATGCTTTCGCCTGAAGCCCGAGGCAGGCATGACACGCGACGGCTGCGGCACGCTCAACGTCGAAACGTACGGCGGACTCATCCTGCGCACATGGCTCGACCGGCCGCTCTCGCTCGCGGGCAAAATCGTGCTGCGCGGCAAGGACGCCTTTCATCCCGAGGTGCGGCTCGTCGACTTTCAAAAGCCGCTCATGACGATCCCGAGCCTCGCCATCCACATGGACCGTGACGTCAACAAAGACGGCGCCCTGAACGCGCAAAAAGACATGCTGCCGCTCGCCGCTCTCCTCGGTAAGGACGCAGAAGAGGACTTCTTCCTCGCCTGGCTCGCCGAAGCCTGCGAAACAGAGCGAGACGCCATCCTCTCCTACGATCTCGGCGCTTACCCTTGCGAGGCGGGCTGCACCTTCGGACTTCGCGACGAATTCATCTCCTCGCCGAGGCTCGACAACCTCACCTCCGTGCTCGCCTGCCTCAAGGGCATCGAAGAAGCGCATCCCACACAGGGCATTCGCCTCATCGCGCTCTTCGACAACGAGGAGGTCGGCAGCCGCACGAAGCAGGGCGCCGGCTCCGCCGTGCTCGGCGATGTGCTGCGCCGCATCTATCAAGAGCTTTCGGGCGAAAGCGACGCCGTCTGCCGTGCGCTCGCCGACGGCTTTTTGCTCTCCGTCGACGTGGCGCACGCCGTCCATCCTTCGCACGCGGCGAAGAGCGATCCCGTCGTGCGTCCCGCGCTCGCAGCAGGCGTCGTCCTCAAGCAGGCGGCGTCGCAGAGCTACGCGGGAGATGCCGAAGCCTCCGCCATCGTGCGCGCGCTTGCCGAAGAGCATGAGATCCCCTGGCAGAGGTTCGTGAACCGCGCCGACAGCCGCGGCGGCTCGACGCTCGGCGCCATCGCCTCCTCCTTCGTCCCCGTGCGCACGATGGACATCGGATCGCCCATTCTCGCCATGCACTCGGCGCGCGAGACGATGGGTGCCGCCGACCAAGAATCGCTTGAGCGACTTCTCACGGCGTTTCTCGCTTGAAAAAGCAAATGCCATCCTGCACGAAACCGCAGACACGAAATACGCCCCCGAAAGCCATCCTCGGCTCTCGGGGGCGTATTTCGTCGCAATCTTGTTCCGCGCTCAAATGCCAAGCCCGCGTTCCAAATACTTGCGCTGCAGCAGGAAGATACATCGAACGAGCTGGTTCTGCTGCCTCTTGTCAAGATATGCCGCGAAGTGTGCTCCGATGTGATAAACAGGCGTCGCAAGCGCCGTGCGGTCGAGCGAGCGCATGACGACGGCCGTCGTCTTCAGCTCGCCGACGGCGGGCAGATCGGGTATGGCGATCTCGATTTCCATACCGTCCTCCAACGGCTCTTTCCACACGAAGGACACGCCGTTGCCGCTGATGTCGACGAGCGTCGTGTCCTTCGCCTTGTTCTTGCCGCCGTAGAGATTCGGCAAGGTCACCTGCATGGGAAGCGGCACGGGCACGCGCACGAAATCGCGCTTCTGCTGGCGCTCGACCTCCGCCGGAAGTTCCATGTACCAGATATGATCAGGCAGGGGGCTGCTCGCGCAAAACACCGAAGAAAAGCGATAGGTGCATTTCTCACTCGGCATGGCACAGTGAAAACGTGCACCAGACTCAGGGCCGTGCGCATACTCGGCATCCGTCATGCGCATTTCAACGATGAGACGGTCTGCCGTCATCTCCTTGAGAATTCCTATACGCGTCTTCTTTCCGCCCTCCTGCAAAAAATAGATCTTTTCCTCCAGTGCGAGCACTTCTTCGGGTGCAAAGCATTCTGTCGTCATATCTCCTCTTCTTCCTGTCATCACTTCCGCAAACTCACTTCATCGACAAGGCTTCCGTCGGGCAGGAAGCACGAAAAGTGCAGACGCTCTGCCGACGCCTCCAATGTCATATAATTGCCGCGCTCAGGCTGGGCGAGCACCTTCTTGTCAAAACGCGCATTCACAGGCACATCGTAGTAGCAATTGCCGCAGTTTCCCGTATCGATATAGAAAGGCCCTTCCTTGCTCGGCGCAAAATTCACGATAGACCCTAGCCGCCGATACGTATGCTGATGCGCCGTCAAAACGACATCGGGACGCAGTTCATCGAAGAGCGGCATGAGAAGACGCCCCGTCGCACTGATGTCTCCCGTGACGGGATCGCTCAAATCGGGGTAGTCGTACTCGATGACGTCCTTATGCATCAAGACGATCTTCCACCTCTTGCGGCTCGCCGCCATGTCGCGACGCAGCCAGGCCATCTGCTCCTTCAGGAGTCCCGCACGCAATGCCTCGACTTCCTCCCACTGCGTGTTGAGCGCGGCGAAGTGGCACGGCCCGTAATCGAAGGAATAGTACCAATGCGAGAAGCGCAGACTGCCGTTGCCCGGTACAGGAAAGTAGCCGAGCCAAGCCAAGGGCAGGCGGCACTGCCAGTCGAGATCATACGCTTCATGATTGCCCATCAGCGGAGCACACGGCAGGCGGCTGATGATTCTCGCCGCCCCCTCGAACCACTGTCGCCACTGGTAGGCAGCCTCCCCGTTGTCGACGAGGTCACCCATCATGATGAAGAAGTCGGCGTCCGGGTGCTGCACCGCCGCACTTTCCGCCGCCTTCTTCCATGTGCGATAGCCGTCCGAGCACTGCGAATCGGGAAAGATCAGCGCCTTGAAGGAGCCGTCCCCCGCCGTCCGCAGCGAAAACCAAGGCGACGATGTATCGCCCGTGCGCAGGCGGTATTCGTATGAAGCACCCGGCGAAAGCCCTGTCAGAAGCGCCTCATGCGAAAACAGCTGCTCGCCGCCGTCATCGAGAAGTTTCTCGCTCGCAGCGAAGGAAGAACACCCTTCTGCGCCCGCAAGCCGCAGATCGACGACAGCCTGCGCCTCACTCACCGTGGACTCCCAGGCAATCATGCGCGAGGTTCGGCTGTCCTCGGTGATGATCTGCCGCACGAAGAACGCTTCCAATCCTTCAGCTGCAAAAGCCTTGCGCCAGCGCGCGGGGAACAGACTGCCGATTCCCAGCGAGAACAGCGTCCGCAGCGATACTTTCAAAAACCCGCGGCGCGACAGCACCGGCAAAGAAGCAGACAGCATGGCGAAACCTCCTTGCCGCATTTTCATGACTCATACAAAACACCGTTTTCCAAATATAGCGAACGCTGACAGAACCATTGTACCACAGCCACATCATGAGAAACAAGCAGACAGGCAATTCTCTGTTTTTCTCGCAAATCGCGTAAGAGATGCAAGATCTGCGCCTGCACGGAAATATCGAGCATCGAAGTCGGCTCATCGAGAATCAGAAGGGACGGCTTCAGCAAGAGCGCTCTGCTGATGCTAAAGCGCTGCATCTCCCCGCCGGAAAGTTCGTGTGGATAGCGCCGCAAGAGCTTTTCGTTCAAGCCTACGCGCGCCAGCTGCTCTGCTATACACTCCCTCCATATCGCGCGAGGCGCCACATCCTGCACCTGCAGCGCCTCGCGCAAGCTCCTTTCCAACGTGTATCGCGGATCGAAGAACGTATCCGGCGTCTGCGATATGAACTGCACCGAGCGCCGAAAATCGCGCAGCTCATTTCGTGCCAGAGAAAAAACATCCTTCCCTCGCCATCGCACCTCACCGCCATCGGGAATCTCCAATCCAAGCAGCAGACGCACGAGCGTACTCTTTCCCGAGCCGCTCTTGCCCATGAGGCCGACTGCCTCACCTTCATGTAGCGTCAAGGAAGCTTCGTGCAGAACACAAAAGCGCCCGCCCTTCGCCCGATCCTTATAATGCTTCGTCAGCCGATGCGCTTCCAGCATAGAGAAAACACCTCACCTTCCCTGAACCTGCCGCATAAAGGGATGGACGCTCTCTGCGACAGCAAGCATCTGCATGCGCACAGCGCTGAGCGAATCGACAACCTGAGCCGTCATCATCCGATGTTTCCGCCTGCAGCGGCAGAGCTTCAAAGCCATTTTCCGGCAAAGCCCGCAGCAGCGCCTGCGTATACGGATGATGCGCCGCAAGCTCCGGCGCAACAGCAAGAAGTTCCACGATCTCCCCCTCGTACATGACAATGAGACGATCGCATATACTGTGTGCCAAAACAATATCGTGCGTAATGACGAGAAGCGTGCAGCGCGTCCGCTCCGCCATACGTGCGAGACTTCTACCAACGGCCTCGCGTGCGTCTTCATCGAGGCCCTTCGTCGGCTCATCTGCCAAAATCCATGCGGGACGGCAAGCCGCTGCCATGGCGCAGAGGACGCGCTGCAGCATGCCGCCCGAAAGTTCATGCGGATACGACCGGAGCACGCGCTCCGGCTCCGCCAATTCAAAGGAACGAAGAAGTTCTGCCGCTTTCTCTTGGGTAAGAGGCTTCATGCCCGCTCCACGGCGCACATCTCTCAGATGTCCGTCGATTGTCCGCAAGGGCGACAGCGCCTCTTGCGGCAGCTGCGGCACCAGCCCCCAGACACTGCCCCACAAAGATGTTTTCTCGCGCTGTGTCAATGCGAATACGTCTTTTCCATCGAACCTCACCTTGCCGCGAAGCTCTGCACTTTCCGGCAGCAGTCCGAAGAGTGCCTCGCCGAATACGGATTTGCCGCTGCCGCTCTCGCCGATGATGCCCATCACACCTCCTTGTGTCAGATGAATGCTCATATCATGCAGCACAGGAACCCTTTCTCCGCGCACGCGAAAGGACACGGAGAATTCCTGCACCTCGAAGCCCTTTCCCTCTTTTTTCATCTTCTCACCTCATCCCAACGCACATCCAAGCGGTTGCGCAATTCGCTCGCCAAGATATTGATGGATGCGACCAAGAGCAGGATACACATGCCGGGAATCAAGACGAGATGTGGAGCACTTCGATAATAGAGCATCGCATCGCTGACCATCACGCTCCAATCGGGAACAGGCGGCTGCACGCCGAGACCGAGGAAGCTTAGTCCCGCAATCGCCAGGATACCTCGTCCCAAGCGCAGCGCTGCGAGCACGAGCAAACTGCTGAAGAGGTTCGGCACGATATGCAGCAAGAGAATCCGCGCATCGCTGCATCCCAAGACGCGCAGACCTTCTACGAAAGCCATCTGCCGCAACCGCAGGACTTCCAAACGAACGATGCGGGAAAATCCCGCCCAAGAAGTCACGACGAGGGCGACCAGAAGACCGTCCAGGCCTGGCCCCCAAAAGCCCGCTACAGCGACCATGAAGCAGGCGCTGGGAATACCTTGAAAGATATTTGCTGCTGCCGTGAGGAACGCATCGACAACGCCTCCATAATATCCCGCCAAGAGTCCTGCCAATGTCCCAAGCAAAAGCGCCACTGCAGTAGACAAGAGTGCGAGAAGAATCGTATAGCGACTGCCGAAGAGAAGTCGGCTCAGCACATCGCGCCCCAAGGCGTCTGTTCCGAGCCAATGCAAGGCATTTGGCAATTCCATACGATGCGCCATATCGGGCTGAAAGGGATTGTACGGCGCGAGCCATGCAGCGAAGATACCAGAAAGCACGACCGAGAGTACGATGAGCACCGCGATCAGCGTCAAAAGCGAGGGGCGTCGCATCATGACGACCTCCCAAGCCGCGTGCGTGGATCAAGATAATACGCCAGAAGATCGACGCCCAGCGATACAAAGACAAAAATCGTCCCCGTCAAGAATACATAGCCTTGCAGAAGCGGATAATCACGAAAGCGTATGGCTTCCATCGCCAAGGAACCAATCCCCGGCAGAGCAAAAACGGATTCGACGATGACGGAACCGCCGAGTACCGCCCCAAAATAATTTCCCAGAAGCGCGAGCACGGGCAAAAGCGCATTGGGCAGCGCATAAGTGACGAGGACGCGCCAAGAGGAAAGCCCGCGCGCCGCCGCCACTTTGCAGTAAAGCGCACCGAGTTCCTCGTGCAAACGGCTCGAAAGAAGCTGCGATGTCATCGCCAAAGTGACGAGGGAAAGCGCCATCGACGGCAAAATGTATCCCTCGATCTTTTCTATGCCACTCGTCGGCAAAATTCCCCACGTTTCTCCAACAATTAGGATCAAGGCGATGGCGAGCAAAAAACTCGGCGTCGAAAGCAAAAGATGGATCAACGCAGACAACACATGACCCAGCAAGCTTCCACGGAAAAACACGACGAGGATGCCGAGAGCAACGCCGCCAGCGCCCGCCCATGCAAGCGCACAAAGAGCGAGCGTCACCGTCACGGGCAAACGCCTTTCGATTTCCTGCCCAACACTGTTTCCCGTGTGCCAAGCCGTGCCGGCATCACCCTGCACGATATGGGACAGCCACGTTCCGTACTGCACATACCACGCTTCATCAAGCCCCATTTTCTCGCGCATCGCCGCAATCTCCTCTGCCGATGCCGCCGACGTGCCCGTCTGATCGAGCATAAGCTCAGCTGGATCGCCCGGCGCGAGGAAGCTCAGTCCAAAAGTCAGAAGACTGATGCCGAGCAAGACGGGAAGCACGGACAATATGCGCCGCACAACAAAAGATTCCATTCGCTCACTTCCTCTCCACTTTTGATAACGTGATGCCATAGACCAAAGCCTTGTAGCCCGTAATTTCCTTATTGCAAGCAACGATGTTCTCGTCGTAATAGAGCGGCACGACGGGCAGATCCTCTGCAGAAATTTTCTGCAGGCGCAGGAATATCCTCGCGCGTTCGGCTTCATCGGTCAGCGTCTTGAGCTGCGCCATCAACGATTCAACCTCCTCGCTTCGATAGCCAAGGCATGCTGCCTTGCTGCGCGCACCGTCAGGCAGTAAAAATGCATTGAATATGAACTGCGGATCGCCATTCGGCAATCCCTGCTGGGAACGCGCGATCTCATAGCGGCCGTGCCTGAGTTCCGCCGTCATCGTCGAATACTCCATGGGCACGATATGCACGTCGAGACCAATCTCAGAAAGCCAATACGCGATGAGTTCCGCTTCTCCCTTCTGCAGCGGATCGGCGCCGTTGAGCAAGTAGCGCACGCTGCAGCGTTTCCCCTGCAGCACCTCGTCTGCCAGGCGCTTCGCCTCAGCCAGATCGTACGGCACAGGAAGTTCACGATAAAAGGGGCTGGCGTTACTCAAAAGATTCGTCGTCGGCACGGCATAGCCCAGGAAGAGTGCATCCACCAAGGTCTTGCGATCCAGGGCGAGGCTCAGCGCTCTGCGCATCCTCACGTCGTTAAATGGCGGTTTCGTGCCATTCACGAGGAGCATCTGAACTAGGGAAGAGCGGCTGACTGAAAGCGTGAAGCGCCCATCCTTCTTTAGTTCTTCCGCCAAGGACGGCGGCATCGCCTTCAAATCGAGCACACCCGCGATCTCACCCGTCTTCAACGCAGAAAAACGCACGTCGGCGCTCGGTATATTGCGCACGATGATTTTCTCCGCACGGGCTTTTTCCCCATAGTAATCTTCATTGCGCACAAGAATGACATACTCGCCCAGCTTGTTTTCTGCAATCTTGAACGGCCCTGTGCCGATCGCCTCGCGCGAGAAGTTGCCATCTTCAGCCAGGCACGATGGTGCGTACATCGCACTGCCGAAATTCATCATATTGTAGAGTTGATTGACATTCGGCTCGGAAAAGGTAAATTCCACCGTATAATCATCGAGTTTGTATGCCCGTACGAGATGAGGATAAAAATTGCGGATGTTCAGCATGTAGAAGCCCGAAGGCTTCACGCCCTTTTCCAGTCGTTCCATATTCTTGAGCACGGCATCTGCCGTGAATTCCGTTCCATCGTGGAAGCGCACGCCGCGGCGCAGATGAAAGCGCCATCTGCGCCCTCCATCGAACATCTCCCAGCTCTGTGCAAGGCAAGGAGCTGGTCTGCCCGTCTCTTCATCGTTTGTCACGAGCGGCTCCCATACCTCCAGAATCTTACTGCAATAGTAGCCGTCATGCTCTCCCGGAGCCAAGTGTCGATACGCCGCCAGAACGATGGCATCCTCTCCGCGCGGACTCTGCTCTTTCGGTGCATCCGTCTTGGCACAGCCTGCCAGAAGCAGCATCCCAAGCAACAGAAGCGCCAAGAGCCATGCGCCATTTTTCTTCCACCTCATGCTTTCCTCCTATAATCAAGGCGGAAGCCTCGCAGCTCCCGCCCTCATTTATGCTCTTATCTTTAGAAACAACGCTTTCTTAAAAATCTACGCTCATCGACAGCGCCAAGGTGCGGGGCGTCGACATGTAGAGATTGTCGCCGCGCGCAATCATCCAGTACGACTTGTCGAAAAGATTGTAGCAGGTGAGCGCGAAACGTGCCGGAAGCTTATCGATTTTCGTCTTGTATTCGATGCCGAGATCGAACACAGCGTACGAAGGCGCCCAGAACTTCTCGTAAAGTACCGGTGCGCTTCCCGTGTAAACCATGCGCCCGAAGGCGCCGAACTTCTCATCCGCATTGTAGCGCACGAGGAGCGAGCCTGACCAATACGGGCGTCCCGACTCAACGACACCGTCGTATTGCCCACCTTTTGTCTTATCGTACTTCGCGTTGAGATACGACAATCCCGCAGCAAAATTCCATTTTTTCGCCACGTTGCCGCTCACAGAAAGCTCCACGCCCTTGTGGCGGATCCTGCCATCCTGCAGCTGGTACATGTCGCTGCCGCGCACCACATCGATGTTGTTCGCCTGCTCGATGTCGAAGAAGCTCAACGTCGTCAAGATACCCTTGTTGACATACTTGAAACCGATCTCGTTCTGTTTCGTCTTTGCCGCAGGAAGTATCTCGCCCTTGTTCTTATACTTGCTGGCTACAACCGTCCCCACGTCAAAATTCTCGGCATGACTCGCATAGATAGAGAAATTCTCCACAGGATGATACATGATGGCATACGTCGGGCAATAGGCACTGTCGTTCGCACTCGACGACACCTGACCCGTCGTCTGACTGTAAGAATCAACATGCGAAGAGTGGTGATGGATTCCCAAGAGCACATTGAGCTTCTTGTAATCAATCGAATCGACGAAAGAAATGCCTGCGATGCGCGTTTTGTTGGACAAGAACGTTTCGTATTCGGGATGTGCTGAATCTATATAGTTAAAGATTCTCGTGTAGATGTTTCCCGTGCCAAGATTATATGTGGTAAAGTTCTTCGTCCCATGACGCTGACGCCATGCGCGATCAACGGCGAGTGTCAGATGATTCCTCGTCTCGCCCACTTTTACATCACCTTGAACGCCTGCCTGCCAGTAATAAGCTTTCTGCGGCGTCGCCGAACTCTGTTGGCGAATATTGAAATCTCCATTATCATTCAGGATTGTCAAGGCGCTGTACTCGTACATGACATTCTTGTTGAGCTTATTGTGCAGGAGACCGAAATTCATAAACCATTTCCAGTCCTTATTCATCTTCTGCTCATGATTCAGCGCGAGCACCCAGCCATATGATGCCTTGTCCATGCCATCGAAGGCATAGTCACGCGAATGATCGGGAACGGCAGGCAGCTTCGTAACGGCTCCTCCAAGTTTGAACCAGCGCTGCCCCCCGAGGATCTCGTTGCTGCGATAGCCCGTGAAGAGGTTCGTCTTGCTGCGCTCGTCGCGGTGATCAACATTCACATAGATGCTTGACGACTTGACCTTCTGATTGTCGACCGCCGTCTCTCCATCAACCTTTTCGATATTGACGCGCACGCCCCAATCACGATTCCTGCCAAAGCGATGGCTGAGATCGAGATAGCCGCCCAACATGCCCTTTCCCGAGAATGTGGCCGTAAAGCGATTGAAATCCTTCTCTTCCGCACGCTTTGTCACGAAATTTACGAGACCACCCGCAGCATTCGATTCATAGTGCGTGCCCGTACCTGAAAGGCCGCTATTCGGACCAGCCACAACATCGGCGCGCGAGATGACATGCGTCGGCGCATTGAACTGTGTCCATATCCCCGGAATGCCATTCACGTAAGTGCTCGTGCCGTTAGCACGGAAGCCGCGGAACGTGAAGTCATTGTGCAGGATGCTGCCCGATTGGCGGATTGACGGCGACTGCGCCAAGATGCTGTCCAAGGGTTGAGACGGGTCGCTGAAGGAGCGCACTGTCTCCTCCGTGATGTTCGTCACCGTAAACGGCGTCTTCATCGTATCCTGCTGCCCGAGGATACCGACGGAGCCGCGTCGCGCGGCAAAGCCACGGTTATGTCGATCCGCCGTTACCACGGTCTCATCGATCTGATGCTCCACTGCCTCTTCGGAGGCTACCGTCTCCTTTTCTTCTGAGGCTGCTTTTTCCATTTCTGCCGCTTGACCGGTTCCAGCCAATCCCATACTCATGAATGCCAACAGCACAACGATCGTCAATTTCTTTCTCGTAAACATTCCCATTTCCTTGACACCTTTCTTTTAAAATCTCAGTCTTTCCCTCTCAGCGCTTCATACGCCTCAGCTGCACGTGCCGCAAAAATTTTGCGCACAGCGGCGTTTTCTCCGATGCCCTTGAGAATCGTCTGCACACGAAAGCCTTCGCGCTCCAAAAGCGATTTGTGCGAATCCGGCTCGTCGCCCGCCATATCGTTTGTCGCATGATCGCCTGCCACGAGCATCAATGGGGCGAGCGTGACCTTCCTTATGCCCGCCTCCTTGAGCTTCGGCACGACATCGTCCAGATTCGGCCGTCCCTCGACGGTGTAGATGTAGACGCGCTCTTCACCGAGATTTTCCAAGCGCTCCTGCATGACAGCGTAGTAGGCATTTGCCGGATGCGGCGTGCCGTGCGCCATGAGGAGCACGGCTTCGTCTTCTGCACGCGCCGGCAAATCCTTCGCAACAGCCGTCATGACCTCTGCGACATCATCGCGCTTCTCCTCCTGCCCCTGCCAATAGACAAGAGGCGTACCGAGCGTCATGCGCTGAAACCACGGCTTACACTCGTCGAAGACTTCCCGCTTGTAGGCATACTCAATGCCCGGGATGATGTCGAGCGAGACGAGAGCGACACGCGTACAGCCCTCTTCCTTGAGCTTCTGCAGCGCCTCTTCGGGCGTAGGATAGCGAACGCTCTCGTTCTTTTCCACGCGCTCGACGACGATATGCGACGTGAAGGCGAGCATGACCTTGACGGCGGGATGCATGCGCCGCACCTCCTCCGCCACGGCGTCAATCGTCTTCTCGCGCGTCTCCTTGAACGTCGTGCCGAAACTCATGACGAGGATGGCATCACGTTCTTCACCAGCAGAGAACGCGGCATTGTCCGCCACAAGCACGCCGAGGCTTGCGGCTCGCCGCAAAGCGGTGCCCGCTGTCTTTACTTCCTCATGGAGTTTGTAACCTGTATGCACCATATCCCTTCCTTCTCTCTTTCGTCGTGATTTTCTCAGAAATTCCTGCTTATCGTTGTTTCCCAACACTGCCTTGACAAAACGCGCCATATCCTTTATAATTTTCACATTACGCATGATACACTTTTCATCATCGTTTTCGGGGCATGGCTCAGTTTGGTAGAGCACCTGGCTTGGGACCAGGGGGTCGCAGGTTCAAATCCTGCTGCTCCGACCACCGCGTCAGTAGCTCAGTCGGATAGAGCAACGGCCTTCTAAGCCGTGGGTCGGGGGTTCGAATCCCTCCTGTCGCACCAAAATAAAAATGACTTCCGAGTTTGCTCGGAAGTTTTTTATTCCATATAAATATTCCGGGCATTCATTTTTTATGAACGCCCGGAATATTTCAGCCTGTTAAGAATTCTTTTGAACTTTACTTTTTATTGACAAGTGCCATGACTTCATCTGCACGGCCGTCAGAGCCGAGAACTTCTTTGATTTTGTGTTCGACGAGCTCTTTGATGTACGAGCGACCGTCTGCAACATACTGGCGCGGGTCAAAGTGTTCCGGATGTGCAACAAAGTGCTCGCGGATACCTGCTGTCATAGCAAGACGAAGGTCAGAGTCAATGTTGATCTTGCAGACAGCGGACTTCGCTGCGCGGCGGAGCTGATCTTCTGGGATACCGACCGCATCGTCAAGCTTGCCGTTGTTGTCATTGATGATCTTGACATATTTCGGAATGACAGAGGATGCACCGTGAAGGACGATGGGGAATTCCGGAATCTTCTTTTCAATCTCAGCGAGAATATCGAAGCGAAGCTCAGGTGGAACGAGAACGCCGTCTGCATTGCGCGTGCACTGCTCTGGCTTGAACTTGAACGCACCGTGACTCGTGCCGATGGCGATGGCTAGTGAGTCGACACCCGTTTCATGGACAAATTCTTCGACTTCTTCCGGCTGCGTGTAAGCGGCTTCGTGGTCGGCAACCTTAACATCATCTTCGATGCCGGCGAGTTTGCCGAGCTCTGCTTCAACGACAACGCCGTGTTCGTGTGCATAAGCGACAACTTCCTGCGTACGCTTGATGTTCTCTTTAAAGTCATACTTCGAGCCGTCGTACATGACCGATGTGAATCCATCGTCGATGCAAGCCTTGCAGGTCTCAAAATCCGGACCGTGGTCAAGATGCAGGGCGACAGGGATGTCATTCACTTCGAGAGCTGCGAGGACGAGATGGCGGAGATACGGTCCCTTGGCGTATTTACGGGCACCGGCAGATGCCTGTAGGATAACGGGAGATTTGAGTGCTGCTGCAGCTTCTGTAATGCCTTGAACAATTTCCATGTTGTTGACGTTGAAAGCACCGATGGCATAGCCATTTTCATACGCTTTCTTGAACATTTCTTTGGTACCGATTAGTGGCATAGCTGTTACCTCCTAATTCTTATAGAAGTTACTATCGTGGCGGATGCATGCATCCGTCCGTCACAAGGAGAAAGTGACTTCATCCTCATGAATCTCTTTTTTCATTATAGCATAGAATTGCCCCCGATTATAGTGTGAAAAAATCCTTTTTGAAAATTCTTTGCAAATAGTTTGGCAGGGCTGCTTTTTCGAAGGGAAAAGCCAAGCGAGCGATTCCCGCGAGGGGGCTATTGCAATTTTTATAAAAAGATAGTATAAAATAAATAAGTGTCGCGGCACGTTGGTTTGAGTCTTTTTTGAAAGGATTTGGCATGGTGGAGAAAAAAGCAGAAAAGGCATCGGTTTGGACTTCATATTCAAAAGACGATAAAGAGAAGCTGGAAGCACTCGCAGCAGGGTATATAGATTTTATCTCAAACTGTAAGACGGAGCGTGAGTGTGCGGCAGAGGTCGTGCGTGAAGCAGAAGCAGCAGGGTATCGGAACCTTTCTGACGTTTTGAAAGTCGGTGAGAAACTCAAAGCTGGTGATAAGGTCTATGCCGTGAATATGAAAAAGGCCGTTGTCCTTTTCAACATCGGTACGGAACCATTGCAGGAAGGCATCAACATTCTCGGTGCTCATATCGACAGTCCAAGTCTTCATTTAAAGCAGAATCCGCTTTATGAAGAAGGCGGTCTCTCTTATCTGGATACGCATTATTACGGCGGCATCAAGAAGTATCAGTGGGTGACGTTGCCGCTTGCTATGCACGGTGTTGTTGTGAAGAAAGATGGTACGGTCGTTGACATCTCCATTGGCGAAAAGAAAACGGATCCTGTTTTCTGCGTGACCGATCTCCTCATTCATCTCGCACAAGAGCAAATGGAAAAGAAGGCATCGAAAGCTGTTGAAGGGGAGAATCTTGATATCCTTATTGGCAGTTATCCGTTGCAGGATGGCGAGAAAGAATCGGTCAAGGCTGGTATCTTAAAGCTCCTCAAGGATACGTACGATATAGAAGAGGACGATTTCCTTTCGGCAGAAATCATTCTCGTACCAGCAGGGAGAGCGCGCGAGCTTGGCTTTGACCGCAGCATGGTTATCGGCTACGGACAAGATGACCGTGTCTGTGCTTATACGTCACTTCGAGCCATGCTCGATACAAAGGCAGTGAAGCGCACGGCTTGCTGTCTCCTCGTCGATAAGGAAGAAATTGGCAGCGTCGGTGCGACAGGCATGCGGTCTCGTTTCTTTGAGAATACCTGTGCAGAGCTCCTCAGTGCAGCTGAGCAGTACAGTGAGCTTGCGCTTCGCCATATGCTTGCGCGCTCGAAAATGCTTTCAAGTGATGTTTCAAGTGCGTTTGATGTCCTTTATCAGAGTGCATTTGACAAGAAGAACACCGCGTATTGTGGGCGTGGTATGGTCTTTAATAAATTCACAGGGCACGGTGGAAAGTCGGGCTCAAACGATGCGAATGCAGAGTATCTTGGGGAGCTCCGTCATATCATGGATAAGCATGCGGTGCACTTCCAGCTGGCAGAACTCGGCCGCGTTGACCTTGGCGGCGGCGGGACGATCGCTTACATCATGAGCCTTTACGGCATGCAGGTGATTGACAGCGGTGTTGCCGTCCTCAGCATGCATGCACCATGGGAAGTCACAAGCAAAATTGACATTTATGAAGCGAACAAGGGATACAGAGCGTTTCTTGCCAAGGCCTGACAATCGCTTTATAAAAAGAAGGAAGATACAGGCGATTGCAATTTCTGCGGGCTTGACGCTTGTCTTTCTGTCGATTATAATAATGGTGTTAAATGATTAGATACACTTGGAGGGCGTAAGTGAATGATTAACAGCACGGATTTCCGCACGGGACTCACGATTGAGATTGATGGCGGTGTTTGGCAGATTGTTGATTTCCAGCATGTTAAGCCGGGCAAGGGTGCAGCGTTTGTGCGCACGAAGATCAAGAATGTGGAGACGGGTGCTGTTGTCGAGCGCACGTTTAATCCGAATGAAAAGATGCCGGCAGCGCATCTTGAGACGAGCAACATGCAGTATCTTTATGAGTCAGATGGCATGTATACGTTTATGGACACTGAAACCTATGAGCAGACGGAACTCAATAAAGATCAACTCGGTGATGCACTGAACTATCTCATGGAGAACATGGAGGTTTCACTGCAAACGTTCAAGGGACGCATCATCGGCATTCAGCTTCCGAATTCTGTTAACCTCAAGGTTATCGAGTGTGAGCCAAGCGTTAAGGGCAATACAGCTACGGGTGCGACGAAGATGGCAAAGGTCGAGACGGGCTATGAAGTGCGCGTGCCGCTTTTTGTCAATGAAGGCGATACGCTCCGCATCGATACGCGTACGGGGAATTATATCGAACGCGCGTGAGATGGAGAATTTTGCAGCTAGCGGGTCTCGGCTTGGTAGCTGCCTTTCGCTATCCATCTGTTTTTCGGCAGATAGATATATAGTATGGATCATATTTAGCACTGTTTAGTACTAGTGTACAGGAGGTTTATCATGGCTAATGAAAACGAAATCGTAAAAAATGGTTCTTCGCTCGGTGCGATTCGCATCGCAGACGATGTTGTCGGTGTCATCGCGGGTCTTGCTGCAACGGAAGTTGACGGTGTTGCAGGTATGAGCGGCGGCATTGCAGGCGGCATTGTGGAGATGCTCGGCCGCAAGAATTTCTCCAAGGGTGTCAAGGTCGAAGTCGGCGAGAAGGAAGCGGCTGTTGATCTTTTCATCATTGTGCAGTATGGTGCTCGCATTCCAGATATCGCACTTGCTGTGCAGGAGAATGTCAAGCATGCGATCGAGACGATGACAGGTCTGGGCGTCGTCGAGGTGAACATTCACGTCCAGGGTGTCAGCTTCCCGCAGGAAGAAAAAGAACCGGAAGAAGCTCGCGTACACTGAATGTAGAGGTAGACGATGTCTTTTTTTAGTCGTTTCTTCATTTTCTTTCTCGCGGTGGGTGTTCTTGCACTTTCCCTATCGGAAATCGGTATCTTCTTGGGGCTTATTCCTCCGGGAATCTGGGTGAATGAGCTCCTCTTTGCAGCCGGACGGATTGAGACACTCATCGCTGCAATCCTATGTATCTTTATCGCGTTCAACCTATTCGGTGCAGTCTTTTCACGCGCAGATATGGAAGATCGCGTGCGTGGTGAGCTCCTTCTTACATCAAACGAGATGGGCGTCGTCCACGTCTCTGTCGATGCTGTAAGACATATGGCAGAAGTTCTGGCATGCGAGATGTGTGGCGTTATCGATGCAAAGGCGAGGATCCGCATGAATCGAAAGGATGCTTCAGTTCTGGGGATTGAGCTCAAACTGATCGTCAGCACAAAGACGAACGTACCCACACTTTCAGGCGAGCTTTCCAAGCGTCTTGAAAAAAGGCTTAACGATACCTTGGGACTTACGGACGTACCGATTCATATTACGGTGGCTGGGATCTCGAATAAGAGACCAAGCAGCAGACAGCGCGTTGTTTGAGGTAGGGCGAAAATGTTAAAATTGGATGATGTATGTAAGCAGGTTTCGTCTTTCTTTAGAGGGCTGTCCAAAAAGACAATAGGCTGTCTCTTCGGCATTCTTTGCGGTGCAGCTATCCTCATTTTTGGTTTTTGGAAGATTGCTTTTCTTTTCATTTGTGCACTGATCGGATATTCCATTGGAAGTAAGTCGGATCAAGACGAGAGCATTATGGACAGCATCATGGGCTTTCTTTCCCGTCATTTCGGCAAGTTGTGATGGATGTTGAACGTAGTGTTTCGGAGATATTCATAGGATAAAGGCAGGTAGGAATGAGTCGGAGACAGGCAAGAGAAGCAGCGCTTCAGGCACTTTTCCAATTGGACTTGAATGGCGAAGAAAACATCGCAGAACAGGAGAAGTACGAGACCCTTGCCGTTGATATGGCGCTCGGTGAAGCGGAACCATTAGGAAAGAAAGATCGTGCCTATGTGACAGAAGTCGTCCATGGTACGCGGGAAAATCTTGTCTCGATTGATGCGGATATCGCTGGGGCTGCGAAGAACTGGAAGGTCGCACGCATGGCAACGATTGACCGCAACCTCGTTCGTTTGGCGCTCTATGAGATTTTTTATGCCGAAGCAACGCTTAGCCCAGGTATTGCTATCAATGAGGCCGTCGAACTTGCAAAGAAGTTTGGTTCGGACGATTCAGGGCGCTATGTCAACGGAGTTCTCGGTGCTGCTGTAAAAAAACACGGAGAATAGGTGCGCGTGGTGCGGCTAGCGCTGCATACTCCTAGAAAATATAAAATGTGCCGGACACTAGTCTGGCCTTTTCTTTTTCTTGGCAAAAGCAGAAAAGGCGATAGTTTCTCTGATCGGAGACAAGGTGGGTGAGGATGAAATGTCCTTGTTCGCTTGAGGAGGATGCGTGATGTCGACAAATTTTGAAGAAGTATGGAGCGAGCGCCGTGAATTGATAGAAGAGGCGCTGAAAAAAGAACTTCATGAAGGCAGAGAACTCGATGCGACACTGACGAAATCCATGGAATACAGCCTTATGGCGGGGGGGAAGCGCCTTCGTCCAATTCTTTTAATGGCAGCAGCAGATGCCTGCGGCAAAGATGGACGGGCATTTATCACATCAGCATGTGCGCTTGAAATGATACATACATACTCTCTCATTCATGATGACCTTCCGGCAATGGATGACGACAACCTTCGACGTGGAAAGCCGACAAACCATGTGAAGTTTGGTGCGGGCATGGCGACGCTTGCAGGGGATGGACTTCTTACGATGGCATTTGAGGTCTTGACGAGAGAGAAAAATGTCAGACCAGAGACGATTCTTTCTGTCATTCGCGAGGTCAGCGTTGCGGCAGGTACATCGGGCATGGTCGGCGGTCAGGCTATAGATCTTGAGTCTGAGGGCAGGCGTATAGACTTGACATGTCTTCGCAGGATGCATATGGGAAAGACCGGTGCGCTCTTTCGCGCGGCTCTTCGCACAGGGGCAATTCTTGCGGGCGCAAGCGAAAAAGAGCTTGCTGCGTTGACGCAGTACGCAGAAGCCTTCGGTCTTGCTTTTCAGATTACAGATGACATCCTAGATGTAACGGGCAGCGAAGCGGAGATCGGCAAGCCGGTCGGCAGCGATAGGCGAAATGAGAAGTCGACATATGTGACGTTGACTTCTCTGGCAAGGGCACAGGAGCTTGCAGATGAAGCTATTGAATCGGCACTTTCTGTCGTTGAAATCTTTGGCGAAAAGGCAAGTTTTTTGCAAGATATCGTTCGCTTTCTTAGCCATAGAAGAAGTTGAACAGCAGTTGACGGAGTGAGATTATGAAGGCAGAGCGCGGCCAAAGTGACGATATTTTAGGGCGCATCAATGCCCCTGAGGATATCAAAAAACTTTCGAGTGCAGAGATTGAACATTTGGCAGCAGAGATTCGAGAGTTCATCATCGAGACCGTCGCGAAAAACGGCGGTCATCTTGCGCCGAGTCTCGGTGTCGTTGAACTGACACTTGCTTTATACAGTGTCTTTTCATTCCCAGACGATAAATTAATTTGGGATGTTGGACATCAGGCATATGCACATAAGATCCTGACGGGAAGGCGGGATGCATTTTCTACCCTGCGCATGAAAGGCGGCATTACGGGTTTTCCCAATCGGATGGAATCACCTTATGATGCTTTTGGCGTCGGTCATGCGAGCACCTCGATTTCAGCGGCACTTGGCTATGCTGTTTCTCGTGATCTTCAGGGCGGCAAGAGTCATGTCATTGCCGTCATCGGCGACGGCGCGCTTACGGGCGGCGAGGCATATGAAGGGCTTAATCATGCGGGTGATCTCGGCAAGCGGCTCATCGTTATTATCAACGACAACCACATGTCCATTGACAAGAATGTCGGTGCGATGAATGAATACCTTGCGCGCTTTCGCATTGCGCCCGAGTATCAGCGGGCGAAGAGTGATATTTCAAGTCTTTTAAAGAGCATTCCGCATATCGGTGAGACCGTCTATAAGACAGCGAGCCATATTAAGGATGGTGTGCGTGCCGCACTGGTCGAAGGCAATTTCTTTGAAGATATAGGCTTTCGCTATATCGGTCCGATTGACGGACATAACATCCATTTGATGACCGAGGTCTTTCTGCGTGCAAAAGAGATGGAAGGACCACTTCTCATTCATGTTTTGACGAAGAAGGGGAAGGGGTACACGCCAGCAGAGGAGTCACCGGAAAACTATCACGGCATCGGAAAGTTCGACCGTGCAACGGGCGAATGTGTGAGAAAAGAAAAAGCGGCACTATCTTATACTTCGGTCTTCAGCAAAACGTTGATCGATCTTGCAAAAGTAAATGAAAAGATCGTAGCGATTACGGCTGCCATGCCGTCGGGAACAGGACTTAAGGCATTTGGTAAGGTATATCCAAGTCGTTTTTTCGATACGGGCATTGCCGAAGAGCATGCGATGACATTTGCCGCGGGAATGGCGGCAGATGGGCTTCATCCCGTCATTGCACTTTACTCGACCTTTGCACAGCGGGCATTTGACCAAATGATTCATGATGTCTGTCTGCAGAACCTTTCCGTGACCATTGCGCTTGATCGAGCTGGGTTAGTTGGGGAGGATGGGCCGACACATCATGGCGTTTTTGACCTCTCCTACCTTCGCATGATGCCGAATATGACAGTCTTTGTCCCAAAGGATGAGGAGGAGCTTCGCTATATGCTTGCAGCAGCTGTCAAGATGGATGTGCCGACTGCAATCCGTTACCCGCGCGGCGCGGGTCTTGGTGTGCCGCTTACGCATATATATAAAGAAATTTCCATTGGGAAAGCGGAGATCCTTCGCGGGGGTAGGGATGTCTCTCTTCTTGCACTCGGTACGATGGTTGAAACAGCAAGAAAAGCGGCGGATATTTTGGAAGCATCGGGGATTTCGGCAGAGGTCGTCAATATGCGTTTCTTAAAACCCATCGACACTGTATGTATCTTGCAAGCAGCGAAAAAGACGGGATACATCGTGACGCTGGAAGAAAATGTTCTTGCCGGTGGTTTCGGTTCTGCTGTTGCAGAGACATTGGCAGATGTCGGAACTTTGGCAAAGCTCTTGCGCATTGGCTTGCCGGATGCTTTTATAGAACAGGGAACGCGTGCAGAAGAGCTTACAGCGCTCGGCATGGACCCAGCGTCTGTGGCGAAAAAGATCGAGAAATTTTTGAATGAGCAGCTGCCGAATCAATCTTAGACAGTTGGGCGGTAATACCGTATGTGTTCAAAGGTAGGATAAAATGAGCAAGGAAAGACTGGATGCACTTCTCGTCAGTCGGGGGCTTGCTGGCAGCCGCGAGCGTGCCAAGCGCATGATTATGGCGGGTGAAGTCCTCGTTGATGAGCAGAAGATCGACAAGGCGGGGACGATGGTGAAAGCGGAAGCAAATATCCGTCTTCTTGGTTCAGATATTCCTTATGTCAGTCGTGGTGGACTGAAACTCGAAAAAGCGATGAAGGCCTTTGAACTCGAGATGATGGGAAAACGTGCGGCGGACATTGGTGCATCAACCGGCGGTTTTACAGACTGTATGCTGCAAAATGGAGTTTCACGCGTCTTTGCCATTGATGTCGGTTACGGTCAGCTTGCATGGAAACTTCGAAATGACGAGCGCGTTGTGAATATGGAGCGCACGAACATCCGCCATGTAACGCTTGCGGATATTGGCGAGCCGCTGGACTTTGCCTCGATCGATGTCGCCTTTATCTCGTTAGAAAAAGTTCTGCCCATCGCCTATGCCCTATTAAGGGAGGGCGGCGAGATTGCGGCACTTATTAAACCGCAGTTCGAAGCAGGGCGCAGCCTTGTTGGGAAAAAGGGAGTCGTCCGTGACCCTGCGGTGCATCTGTTGGTTATCAAGAAAGTCCTTGTCTTTGCAAAAGAGACAGGCTTTCTTGTGAAGGCATTGACATATTCCCCTGTCAAAGGACCGGAAGGAAATATCGAATATCTTTGCTACTTGAGCAAAGCAGTGGGGGGCTCTCTCGTAGACGATGAGACGATGGCAGCCGTCGTCAATGCGGCACATGATGCGCTGGATAAATAACAAAGATTGATAGAAAGTGGGCGATGGATAACGTGGAAGCATGGAAGGTGTTAGAGTGCTAAGGATTGCGGTTTTGCCGAACGCAGAGAAAACCGAAGCGTTGGCACTGATCAAGCGGATCATGTGTTTTTTTGAAGATAAGCCGGTCAAGATCATGCTTCCCATGGATATCGCCCGTTTTTACAATTTGGATGATTACGGTATTTTTCGCATCGACGAGGAGCCGACGGATCTCGCACTGAGCATCGGTGGTGACGGTACACTGCTCGGTGTTTGCCGCCGTTACGATACAAAAGGCGTCCCAGTCTGTGGCATCAACATCGGTACGCTTGGCTTCCTTGCAGATATTGAGACGGATGAACTTGAGATAAAGTTAGCGAAGATTCTCTCAGGAGACTATCGCATCGAAAAGCGTCTGCTGCTTTCTGCCTATGTGCTTTCCGGTGAGGAAAAGAAACTTATCGGTCATGCGATCAACGACGTCGTGGTCACGAAAGACGGCGTTGCCCGCATGGTGAGTCTGGGGCTCTCCATCAACGATACGAAGCTTGCGGACTTTCGTTCGGACGGTGTCATTGTCTCAACGCCAACGGGATCGACGGCGTATTCGATGTCTGCGGGAGGCCCCATGATGAATCCGAACATTCAGGCGCTTCTCGTGACGCCAATCTGTGCGCATTCCTTCTTCATGCGGCCGATTGTTATCGGTGAGAATGACAGGGTGCATATCGTGATTGATTCTCTACAGCACGACATCATCGTGACGTTTGATGGGCAGTACAGCGTCAGGCTCTTGCCGGGCGATTCCGTCCTTGTCAAGAAGTCAAAGCATCAAGCGGGCATTGTAAAATTTGACGATAAGGATTACTACGAAACAATTAAGAGCAAGCTCTGGAAAAATAAGGATAGATCCTAAAAACTCGTAAAGAAAGAGACGGAGCATATGCGTAATAAAAGGCTTGACATCATCAAGGACATTATTTCTCACGAAATTATAGAGACACAGGACGAGCTTCTTAACGCGTTGGAGGGACGGAACATTCGCGTGACGCAGGCGACGATTTCGCGTGATATCAAGGAGCTTATGCTCATTAAGGTGCCGACGGGGAGCGGACACTATCGCTATGCCATGCCGTTTGAAGGGCGCAGCAGCTATATTTTCACCAAGGAAAGCATGGCGCGTGTCTTCCGCGATACGATTCTTGGCTGTGATTATAGCGAGAATATCCTTGTTATAAAGACACTGCCAGGGGGAGCAGGTACCGTCGCGTCGGCACTGGATTCCTGTGACTGGCCAGAAATCATCGGAACGGTTGCGGGCGACGATAATATTATTGCCATCGTCAAACCAAAGTCTGCTGCGGCTGCCATTATGAAGCGGTTGAATAAGTTTTTGGAGTAAGGGAGACAGCGCTGCATTTGCCGCACAATTTGCGGGAAAAAGAGGGGGAAAGTCTGTGCTGCAGTCATTATCGGTCTGGAACTTCGCACTTTTGGAGCACGTTGAGGTCAACTTCGGTCGTGGGCTAAATATTCTGACCGGCGAAACGGGTGCAGGAAAATCTATACTGATCGATGCCTTGGGTGCGGTTCTTGGCCATCGTATCACGGTGGATTTTATTCGGACGGGATGTGACGTACTTCGTGTTGAAGCTGTCTTTGTTTTTGAACATATTCCCAAGGATTTGCAGGTGTTTTTGGAAGAGCAGGCACTGGAATTTGACGAGGGCAGGCTTGTCATACGCCGTCAGTTGAAGGCAAATGGCAAAGGACAGATATGGATCAACGGCAGTCATATGACACTTGCTGCTTTAAAGGCACTGGCGTCGTTCCTCATCGACATTCATGGGCAGAACGAGAATCTCGCACTTTTACGGGAAGAAAATCATCTTGTACTGCTGGGCAGTTTTGATGAGAAAATCGAATCGTATCTTGACGTATACCGAAAGGAATACGACGCGTGGCGTGAGGTCTGTAAGGCGTATGCAGTGCGTGAGAAAGCATCGCACGATATAGAAAGCCGCATAGATATGCTGCGCTGGCAGGACAAGGAAATCACAGATGCTAAGCTACAAGAGAATGAAGATAAAACTCTGGAAAGAGACATCGAACGGCTCAGTCATGCGGAAAAAATCTCGGATTTTATCGAAGAATCCTACAACCTTCTTGACAACGGAAACCGCGAGGGCATCGGTGTCCTTCCGGCACTCGCGCGCGTTGAAAAAGATTTGGGAAATATGCTTCGTTACGACAGTTCGCTTGAAAATGCATGGAAGATAGTCAGTGATGCCTATATTTCTTTACAGGAAGCCTCCTACGAGCTTCGTGATTACGGCGAGCAGATAAGTTTTAGTCCGGAAAAGCTCAATAAACTTCAAACGCGAATGGATACGCTTTATAAGCTCAGGAAGAAGTACGGTGCGACGGTTGCCAATGTGCTTGCCTACCAGAAAAAGCTGCGTGAAGAGCTCAGCCGTCTGGAAAACTATGATTCTTCTATGGATGCGATGAAGCGAGAGATTGCGAAGCGCTATCAAATCGTGAAAGAAAGGGCGGCGGCAGTGACAAGGGCGCGTGAAGAAGCGGCGAAGTGCTTGGGAAGCGCTATTGAAGAACAGCTCTATGCGCTCAGCATGCCAAAGGCAAAGCTTCGCATTGCCGTCGAAGCTGCGGAAACTTATGGAAAGACAGGGCATGATGTCGTCCGTATTTATTTTTCTGCAAATGTTGGTCAGGAAGAAAGGCCGCTGCAAAAGGTGGCGTCGGGCGGAGAGCTTTCTCGCATTGCGCTGGCTATCAAGTCGGTTTCGGCAGCACATGATGGCGCTGCCACGAGTATGGTATTTGATGAGATTGATACGGGCATCGGTGGACGCACGGCGCAGATGGTAGCTGAGCGTATTGCATGCATCGCACATTACAAGCAAGTGCTCTGTATCACACACTTACCGCAGATTGCAAGCATGGCAGACGAACATCTTTATATCGCAAAGAAGACAGAAGGCGACAGTACTGTGACATGTGTTCATACGCTTGTGGAACGTGAGCGCATCCGAGAGATCGCCCGCATGGCATCTGGGACAGAGATCACAGCGGCGTCGCTTGATAACGCGCAGGAGATGGTAAAGCGCGCAAGAATCAAGAAACAAATGCTGTGCCAAAAAATCGTATAGAAAATATCTGCAAAGGCGATAGACGGAAAAGGAGGCGTTTTTAGTGAAAAGTGAGGAAAACGAAAAGGATTTAGTTGAGACGAAGCGCAGCGGAAAAAGCGTATATGACGGCAGCCTCTTGCACGTCATATGCGATACGGTAACACTTCCCAATGGGAAAACGGCAACACGCGAATGGATAAAGCATCCGGGCGCCTCTGCTGTCGTGCCTTTTCTGCCGGATGGAAGCATCATTCTCGTCCGTCAGTATCGTTACCCCATCGAAGCTGTAACGCTCGAGATACCCGCGGGAAAACTCGATGCACCGGATGAAGATCCGATGGATTGCGCAAGGCGTGAGCTCTCCGAAGAGACGGGGTATGATGCGGGTCATCTTGAAAAGCTCGTGACAACTGCGACGACCGTCGGCTTTTCAAACGAGAGGATTCATATCTATCTCGCAGAGGAAATGACGGCTGGAAAGCAGCATACGGATGCGGATGAATTTATCAACGTCGTTCGTATGCCGCTGAAAAAAGCTGTGGAACTGGTGAAGGACGGAAGTATATGCGATGCGAAATCTATGGTTGGCGTCCTACTTCTCTGGGAACGCGAGCAGGCAAAGAAATGATATAGGAGTAAAATATGTTTGACTTCGATATTATGAGTTTTATCGCCGGGCTGCCGGGGCTCATATTGGCGATGGCAGTGCACGAGTATGCACATGCACGCGCCGCGGTCGCACTCGGCGATATTACACCGCGCATGACGGGACGGCTGACGCTTAATCCACTGGCGCATATCGACCCCATCGGTCTTTTGATGCTCATCCTTGCCCACTTTGGTTGGGCAAAACCTGTCATGATTAACCCGCGTAACTTCAAGAACTATAAGCGAGACGATATTCTTGTATCCCTTGCGGGACCTGCAGCAAATCTCCTCCTCGCTTTTCTGACACTGGTTGTGCTCCTCATCTACAGTAAATTCTTCGGCCGCATGAGTCAGGGAACGTACCTTGTCCTTCAGCTTATCGTTCTTTACAATATCAACTTTGCGATCTTTAACATGATTCCCTTGCCGCCGCTGGATGGTTCACATATCCTAAAGCACTTTCTTCCAGCTCGCTATGCCTATCGATATGCACAGATTGAGCGATACTCCTTCTTTATTCTCATCGTATTCGTCATGACACCTGTTCTGACCTATATCTTGATTCCGCTGCAGCAGTTGGTGTGGTTTATCTTCCGTATGATACTCATGCCTTTTTTCGGCTGATTTGAACGATGTCTGATTATGAAGTAAAGCTTGAGGCATTCAAGGGACCGATGGATCTTCTTATGCATCTCATTGAAAAGAATAAGATCGACATTTATGACATTCCGATTGCTGAGCTTACGCAGCAATACCTTGCCTATATCGACAAGATGCGCGAATTCAATATGGAGGTTGCAAGTACCTTCCTCTTGATGGCGGCGACACTCCTTCAAATTAAATCGCGCATGATGCTCCCTAAGCGGGTACAGGAAGAAGATGAGGAGGAAGATCCGCGCATCGAACTCGTCCGCCGCATTCTAGAGTATCGAAAATTCAAGACGGTCAGCGGTCTTTTAACGGAGATGGCACAGACGGCAGAGCGATATATCGCGCGCGAACCGATAGACCTTCCTGTCCGGCGCCTTCCGCCGGGCAATCTTTCGCTGGCGGAGCTCATGAAGGCATTTCGTGCAGTACTTGCCGTCAAAGCGGATCTTTCGATTCCTTCCGTGCTTGTCACAAGCGATTCGTATCGCATGGAGGACAAGATGGAGGATATCTTGTCTCTCCTTCAACGAAACGGCAGTCGACTGCTTTTTTCAGAGGCATTTCTTCACGGCACAAGGAACGAGTGCATCGCGTCCTTTCTAGCGCTTCTTGAACTTTTGAAGCTTCGGATGGTCACGGTTTATCAGAGCAGAAATTTTTCGGAGATCTACATCGCCATGAGAGAGGAGGCATCCTGATGGGAGATTTACCGCTGAAAGAGCAGGACAGTTTGTCACTTCTTAAAAAAGAGCAGGGCAAGACAGTGGATTCTGATGTTTTGGAAGCTGTTCTCTTTGCTGCGGGCGATCCGATTTCTGCGGAGGAGCTGGCGAGTATCCTTCAAACCGATATCTTTACAGTGCAGACTTCATTGATATGCCTTTCAGAAACGCTTGCAAAGCGAAAGAGCGGGCTGGCGCTTCGAAGTGTTGCGGGCGGCTTTCAGCTCGTCACGCGCCCCGACTTGTTTTATGCTGTCGAGCGCCTTGGGCAGGTGATCGAACGGCGTCTTTCCGCACCGACGATGGAAACGCTTTCCATCATTGCCTTCAAGCAGCCGATTACAAAGACCGAGATTGAACAGATTCGTGGTGTTCGTACGGAGCGCGCACTTGCCAAGCTGTTAGAGCTTGAACTGATTCAGGAGATGGGGCGGAAAAAGGTCGTCGGTCGGCCGATTCTTTACGGCACGACAGATAACTTTCTGCAATCCTTTGGTCTCGCTTCACTCGATGATCTTCCAAGCCTGCCGACGAGTGAAGAAGCTATTAAAGATCTGGACCCTGAACAACTTGCATTGATACAGGGGGATATAGGAGAAAAAGATGCAGAACTTATGGGGCTTGCCGATGCTTCTGAAGAAACTGCAGGAGCATCAGCGGACGAGACGAAAGGCGGCAAGCCAGAAGAAGCAGAAAGAGATTCTCTAGGAAAGAACGAATAACGGAGGCAAAACCTTGGTTGAACTTTTAGCACCGGCGGGCAGCGTCGAAGCTCTTCGCGCTGCTGTAGAAAGCGGTGCGGATGCTGTCTATCTCGCAGGTGATCATTTTGGTGCACGTGCTTATGCTGGTAATTTTGATGCGGATGGTCTTCGCGAGGCCATCCGCTACGCGCATCTGCGGGATGTTCGCATCCATGTGACGGTCAATACCATCGTGCGCGACGAAGAACTTCCCCTGCTGCGAGAGTACCTTCGTTTCTTAGATGAAGTGAGGGCAGACGCTGCACTGGTGCAAGATCTCGGCGTCGCGCGAATGGCTCGCGAAGTAGCGCCGCATCTTCCGCTTCACGCAAGTACACAGATGAGTGTATCGAACCTTGAAAGCGTTCTAGCACTAGCGCACATTGGTTTCTCACGCGCTGTTCTTGCGCGTGAGATGTCGCTTGAAGAAATAAGACATATTTGCAAGCACTCGCCCATCGAGATTGAAACCTTCATGCACGGTGCACTCTGTGTCTGTTACTCTGGTCAGTGTCTCATGAGCTCGATGATCGGCAGGCGCAGCGGCAATCGCGGCCGCTGCGCGCAGCCCTGCCGTCTGCCCTATACGCTGGTGGATGCGGATGGCAAGGATGTATTAAAGGAAGAAGCCGGGGACTACCTTCTTTCGCCGCGTGATTTCAATACGATTGACGCATTGCCGGAGCTTATCAAGGCAGGCGTAACATCGCTTAAGATTGAAGGACGCATGAAGCGCCCGGAATATGTCCATACGGTGGTCGATGCCTATCGAAAGGCGATTCATTCTTTTTATGCGAACCATTATACCATTTTAAAAGAGACGCGTGATAATTTGACGCAGATCTTCAATCGCGACTTTACAACGGCTTACCTTTTCGGAAAGCCCGGAAAGAATATGATGAGTGACCGTCGTCCGAATAACCGCGGTCTTCTGGTCGGGCGCGTGGCAGATTATGACCGCGAAAAAGAGCGCGTGACGGTGAAACTTCAAACGAGACTTGTCGTCGGCGATGAAGTGAATATTTGGGTCAAGGTCGGCGGCCGCGTGCAGACGAAAATAGAAAATCTCTTTACAAAAAAGGGCAGTGTGCAAAGGGCAGAGGCAGGCGAGATTGTCTCATTCCAGATTGCGGGGCGCGTCAGCAGGAACGACCGCATCTTCAAAATCTTTGATGCCGCACTCATGGAAGAAGCGAAAGCGTATTATTCAGGCGGTGCTCCGATCCGCCGCTTACCTGTGAAAGGCGAAGTCTTTGCGGATATTGGACGACCGCTTGAAATCCGGTATGAGGATGAATTGGGAACTGTCGGCATCGGCAAGACCGATTTTATCGCAGAATCTGCTAAGAGACGTCCCCTCACAAAGGAAACGGTAGAAAAACAAGTGGGACGCCTAGGTTCCTCGCCCTTTGCACTAACCAGTCTCACAACCAACCTTGGAAAAAACATTATGGTGCCCGTCAGCGAGATCAATGAGGCGCGGCGCAGAGCCGTGGATATGCTGGAAAAGGCGCGTCTTTCAAAAATTACACGGGAACCAGGACGGTATGATGACGAACAGATTGTACGAAAAGCAGCGCAAAAGCAAGCGCATCTCGTGGTTGCCGTTGATACACTGGCAAAGATAAAAACTGCACTTGATGCAGGTGCGGACAGCATCCTTTTCGGCGGAGAGTCTTACACGCACACGCGTATTACGGCGGGAGATTACCAAAAGGCGGCAGAGCTTGCGCGAACTCGTGGGGCACGCATCGACTTTTCGACACCGCGCATTGTCAAGGACTCGATGATGAAGGCGATGGAAAAGCTCGTTTGTGTGTTTGAAGATATACAGCCTGATGCCATCCATGTACATAACATCGGGATGCTGTCTCTCGTGCGTCGCTTGACGAGTCTGCCGATTCACGCGGATTATTCGCTAATTTCCTTTAATAAGGAGACATTGGCTTTTCTAAAAGACTATGGTGTCAGCGAAGCTACGGCATCGCCTGAACTCAATGTTGAGCAGCTGGCAGAGCTGGTGCATCAGAGCGTACTGCCACTCACGGCAATCGTTCATGGCAGGTTGGAACTTATGATTTCAGCATACTGCATCATGGGCAGCTTCCTTGGCGGTGTTGATAGAGGCAAATGCTCCATGCCCTGCGTGCGTGGGACGTTCTCGTTAAAGGACAGAAAGGATGTGTCCTTTCCACTTCGAACGGATGAATTTTGCCATATGCACGTCCTCAACAGCAAGACGCTTTCGATGCTTCCGCATGCAGGAAAACTGATCGAAAGGGGCATCAAGACGCTGCGAATCGAAGCGAAGGCGATGACAGAGAGCGAGATACAAAAGATCGTCACCGCTTATAAGGAGCGTATGAAGAAGCGCGGAGAAGATACGGAAGAAGAAAAGGCACAGATTGCGCGCCTTGAAGGCAGGGACATCACACGCGGACATTATTTCCGCGGCGTGCTTTGATTTTACTCGAGTTAGGAAAGGGGCAGATATGCTCGAAGAATCTTTTCATATTTTAGAATACGAAGCTATCCGCGAAAAGCTCGCTGCGTTTGCAAGCTCCTCTCCGGGCAAGGAGCTTGCAAGAGTGCTAACACCGTCAAGCGAGGCAGAGGTCGTCCGTGACCGTATGGCAGAGACGGAGGAATCCGTTCGCATCTTTGCGATTGCCTCACCGCCTCTCGGTGGATTTATGGACATTCGTCCTGCACTGAAAACCGTGGAGAAGGGCGCTTCTCTCGATCTTCCTGCTATGACGGATATTATGAGCACACTTTACGCTATGCGGAACGTTAAGCAATTTTTTAAGGAATCGGAAGTTGAAGCGCCAGTATTGAAGGAGCGGGCGCATTCGATCGAGATCTTGGGACAGCTCGAAAGATTGCTGGAAAACACGATTGACGAGCACGGCAGGCTTCGTGACGATGCGAGTGTTGAGCTTCGCCGTATCAAGCAGGGGGTAAGTTCGGCGCAAAGCCGCATTAAAGAACGCATCGGAAGCATTCTTCATGCGCCGCAGTATCAGAAGTTTTTTCAAGATATGATCGTCTCCGTTCGCGATGAGCGTTACGTCATTCCTGTTAAAGCAGAGTACCGCCCGCAGTTTCCCGGCATCGTACATGACCAGTCGGCAACGGGCTCGACACTCTTTATTGAACCGATGGCCGTCGTCGAATTGAACAACGATGTCAAACAGCTGATGCTTCAAGAGCAGCAGGAAATTCGCCGTATCCTCCGTCATCTGACGTCAGAAGTAAAGAAGAACACAGGTGTCTTAGGTGAGAATCTTGCCATCCTCGCCTCTATCGATTTTGCCTTTGCCAAGGCAAGACTGGCGAATGCGATGGGAGCAACGCTTCCGTATCTTAATGAAGATGGGAGGACAAAGCTTCTCGGTGCGCGCCATCCGCTCATCGATGCTGAGGAAGTCGTTCCCATCGATATTGAGATCGGCGAGAAGAATCGCATGCTGCTCGTTACGGGACCAAACACCGGCGGCAAGACGGTTTCGATGAAAACATTCGGGCTTCTAGCACTGATGGCACAGTCTGGCTGCTATCTTCCGGTAGAAGCAGATTCTGAAATCAGCATTTTTCAGAACATCTATGCAGATATCGGCGATGAGCAGAGCATCGAGCAAAGTCTCTCGACTTTTTCTGCACATATGACACATCTGGTTGAAATCTTGAAGCGTGTTGACAGAAATGATCTTTTGCTTCTCGACGAGATAGGTGCAGGAACGGATCCAGAAGAAGGTGCAGCGCTTGCCATGGCAATCCTTGAGCGACTTCTTGAAATTGGAACCGTGACGATGGCAACGACACATTATTCAGAGCTCAAGACCTTTGCCTTTACACACGATGGCATCGAGAATGCCTGTGTGGAGTTTGATATAGAGACGCTGCGTCCAACGTACCGTCTCCTCATCGGCATGCCTGGTGCGAGCAATGCCTTTGCCATCAGTAGCCGCCTTGGACTCTCAGACGCGCTGATCCTTCGTGCCAAGCAGCTTATCGAAGCGGATCACGCGCAGTTTGAGCATGTGATCAACGAACTCGAGCATGAAAAGCGAATGTTCGAGGAGCGAAATGCCGATATTGCCGAGCGTCAGCGCCGTATAGAGCAGCTTGAGCAGAAGGTAAATCGCATGCGCGAGGAGCTTTCTGAAAAGAAAGGCAAGATGATAAAGAAGGCGCGCGATGAGAGCGCTGCCTTAGTGCGCCGTACGCGTCGTGAATCAGAAAACATCATCAAGAAGCTCAAAGAGCAGTTTGATGATCAAGGAATTCAGGCACGGCAGAAGGCGATGCAGGAAGCAAGGCGCCGTTTGGCGGAAGCGGCCGCACGTACGCGCCCTGGCATCATGGGGCAAAAGGGCGTTGGAAAGCCTATTGACCTCAAGACCATCGCATGTGGGGATATCGTCTATGTCAAACGATTGGATCAACGTGGTACGGTAACAGCGATCAAGGGAAAGGACATTGAAGTTGCGATCGGCAGTCTGCACATGAAACTTCATGCAAGAGAATGCACCTTTCTCGGTCATGCGGCAAAGGCGCAGGATTCTTCAAAGATGCAGAATATAGGCGGGCGCGGCAAGCGTTCTTCCGAGAGCTTTCTTCAGAAGACACAAGCGATCGGCCGTGAAATAGATATCCGTGGCATGATGGTCGATGAGGCGGAGATTGCCCTCGGGAAATTCATCGACGATGCTGTGATGGCAGGTCTCAGTCAAATCCTTGTCATTCATGGAAAGGGGACGGGTGCTCTTCGAAAGGGCGTGCATAGTTACTTAAAGCGTCATCGAAATATAGAGAGCTTCGCTTTTGCTGATATGGGAGAGGGGGGAACAGGTGCAACCGTCATATCGTTGAAATAACATCACTTCATAGGTATGCGCACAAGTCTTGTTAGAGAGCTTTTTCCATAGTATTTTCAAATTCTTCTAGGAAACCATAGGTTTTTTATGTCAGATGTGGTAAAATGAATAGTAATTTACCCATTTATCAACAGGGATCGCCCGCGTTCGGGTAAAAGAGGCAGGAGGTCTCGTCGTATTTTAGGAGGAAACTGCATGGAACAAGGGGCAAGAAAACCCAGCCCGCAGAAACGTCCACAGAAAAAAAAGACTTCGCGTATGACAAGGATTGTCATCGGATTTTTTCTTGTGCTTTTTGTTATGATCGTGGGGATCGGCGGTGGCTTTCTAACTGCCAGCATGAATACGAAGCCGGATCTTATCAATGACTTTCGTCCGCCGGCATCATCGCAGATCTATGATATCAATGGCAGGGAGATTGCCAGTATTCACGCGACGGAGAATCGTATACCGGTCAAGCTTGATCAGGTACCAAAGAATCTTCAGGATGCCTTCGTCGCTGTCGAGGACAATCGCTTTTATGACCATATGGGCATAGATCCACGCGGCATTATACGTGCCGTTTATGCCAATCTCCGTGGCCGAGAAGTCACGGAAGGCGGATCGACCATCACACAGCAGCTGGCAAAGAACGCGTATCTCACGCAGGAACGCACGCTGAAGCGTAAGATTCAAGAAGTTTTCTTGGCCATTCAGCTTGAGCATCAATATACGAAGCAGGAAATTTTAGAGCTCTATCTGAACCAAATCTATTTCGGACAAGGTGCGTACGGTGTGCAGGCAGCGGCAAAGACATATTTTGGTAAAAATGTCGAAGATCTGACGCTGAGCGAGTGTGCGATGCTTGCCGGGCTTCCAAAGAGCCCCAATTATTATTCACCGCTGAATAATCCAGACGTTGCAAAGAAGCGTGAAGTCACTGTTCTCGATCAGATGAAGCGATATGGTTATATCACGGCATCGGAAGAGGAGCAGGCGAAAGAAGAGAAGCTCAATCTTGTCAAAGCGCAGCCAGAGAATAGTGGGCAGACAGCGTCGTATTTTGTCGATTATGTCACGCAGAAACTCATCGATAAGTATGGTGCAGACGCCGTCTATAAGGACGGGCTTCAGATCTATACCTCGCTGGATCTAGATATGCAGCAGGCGGCAGAAACCGCGATGAAGGAATTGCCGGATGTACGTGTAGACAGCAACGGTGTACAACAGCCGCAGGGAGCTATCGTCGCTATTGATCCACATAACGGTTATGTGAAAGCGATGGTCGGAGGCCGCGGCACGGATAAATTCAATCGCGCAACGATGGCAGAGCGTCAGCCGGGGTCGGCATTCAAGCCATTTGTCTTTGCGGCGGCACTCGAAAATAATTTCACGCCGTCGAGCATTATTGAAGACAGCCCTATAGACATCGGCGGATGGTCGCCGCAGAATGCGGATCGGCGTTTCCGTGGAGCCGTTGCACTCAAGGATGTTGCGCGTCTGTCGATCAACGTTCCGACGATTAAGCTTGCACAAAAGCTCGGCATAGAAAAGCCGATTCATTATGCGCAGGAAATGGGTATTTCGACCTTCGTCCTTGAAGGCGCACAGAATGATGGCAATTTGTCGACCGCAATTGGCGGACTGACGAGAGGCGTGACGCCTCTGGAGCTTGTCGCAGCCTATGATACTTTTGCCAATAAGGGCGTTCATGTGGATCCTGTTATTATCGTGAAAGTGCTTGATCGCAATGGCAAGGTGCTCGAGGAGGCACAGCCAAATCAGAAGACGGTCATCAGCGAAAACAGTGCATGGGAACTCACAGGTATGCTTCGAGAAGTCATTGCACATGGTACGGGTACGCTGGCGGATATCGGGCGTCCAGCTGCGGGCAAGACGGGCACGACGAGCGATTATCACGATACATGGTTTATCGGTTACACGCCGGATCTCGTCGCAGGTGTATGGGTCGGAAACGATGACAATACATCGCTTGGCGGCGGTGGTGGTGTCCTGCCTGCTCGGATATGGAATATCTTCATGTCAAAGGCACTTGCTTCAACGCCCGTAAAGGATTTTGAACCGCCTGCAGAGGAGCAGAAACCCGCGGATAATGGTGACGGCAATGATAAAAACGGCGGTGGAAGCCAGAGCAGCAGCGATTCTCCCAAGAAGCAGGGCAGCAATAAGACGAAGTCGAAGCAGGGCACATCGAATGACACAGGCGGCGGAACGCCAGCAAGAGAGGCACCTGCAGCATCAGCGCCATCAGCGTCAGAGACATCTCCATCCGGAGGAACGTCTGCCGGGGCGCCGAACATGGCAGGCGGCAGCTCGAAAGGGCGTAATTGACCGAGAGTTCGTTAAATAGAAAGATATGACATAAAGAATATGCCAAGCACTTGAAGGAGAGAGATTGTTGGCAAATGTTTATGATACATTAGTCGAGCGTGGCTTCGTTGCGCAATGTACAAACGAAGAAGAATTGAGAAAGCTCTTTGATGAAGAGCAAGTCACCTTTTATATCGGTTTTGACCCGACGGCGGACAGCCTGCATGCAGGCCATTTCATTGCGCTTATGGCTATGGCACATCTTCAGCGTGCAGGGCATCGCCCCATCTGCCTGGTCGGCGGCGGTACAGGTACAGTCGGTGATCCTTCGGGACGCACAGATATGCGGAAGATATTGACCGACGAAGACATTGCACATAACTGCGCGTGTTTCAAGAAGCAGTTTCAGCGATTTATCGATTTTTCGGACGGCAGAGCGCTGATGGTTGACAATGGCGAATGGCTTAGAAAGCTCAATTATATTGACCTTCTTCGGGATGTCGGCGCCTGCTTCACTGTCAACCGCATGCTGGCTGCTGAGTGCTACAAGCAGCGTTGGGAAAAGGGGCTGACATTTCTTGAGTTCAATTACATGATCATGCAGGCTTACGATTTCCTAGAGCTAAATCGCCGCTATAGCTGCAGGCTCGAGATGGGCGGCGATGACCAATGGTCGAACATCATTGCAGGTGTCGAGCTCAATCGCAGGAAAAATGGCACGGCCGTTTATGGCTTGACGAATCGCCTGCTGACGAAGAGCGATGGCAAGAAGATGGGGAAAACGGCGGGCGGTGCGCTCTGGCTCGACTCTGAAAAGACGAGTCCCTACGAATTTTACCAGTATTGGCGCAATGTCGACGATGCAGATGTCGAGAAGTGTCTGGCATTGCTGACGTTTCTCCCCATAGAGGAAGTTCATCGTCTTGGCAGTCTGAAAGACTCTGCTATCAACGAGGCGAAGGCTGTTCTTGCTTACGAAGTCACAAAGATCGTTCACGGCGAAGAGGAAGCAAAAAGGGCAAAGCAATCAGCTGAAGCCTTATTCGGCGGTGCCGGAAGCGCGGCTGACATGCCGGAAATCAAGGCGGCTGTCGGCGAGAAGCTCCTCGATGTCTTGATGGCGAATAAAGTCTTTGCATCGAAGGGAGAAGGGCGTCGTCTTATCAAGCAGAATGGTCTCAGCTTGCATGACGCAAAGGTTACAGATCCAGATTATATTTTGTCAGAAACGGATTTTGCAGAAGGACATGCCATCGTCAAGAAGGGCAAGAAGAAATATTACAAGATTGTCCTGTGAATAATTGTCTGAGCCCTATATTTATGTTAAGATAGAACAAGTAACGCAAGTGAAGGAGCGATAAACGAATGTCAGGACATTCCAAATGGGCGAATATCAAGCGCAAGAAGGGCGCGAACGACGCCATTCGCGGGAAGATAACGACGAAGATCGGTCGTGAGATCACGATTGCCGTTCGTATGGGCGGCGGCGATCCAACGGGTAATATGCGGTTGAAGCTGGCGCTTTCGAAGGCAAAGGCGAACAATATCCCGAAGGACAATATCAATCGCGCCATCCAAAAAGGCCTTGGCGCGACGGAAGGCAGCAATTATGAAGAGCTGATGTACGAGGGCTATGGTCCAGGCGGCACAGCGGTGATGCTCGACATTCTGACGGATAACCGCAATCGCACGGCGGCAGATGTCCGTCATCTCTTCTCGAAGTACGGCGGCAATCTCGGTCAGGATGGCTGCGTCTCTTGGATGTTCAAGCAGAAGGCGGTCTTTCTCGTTGAAAAAGAAGTCTTTGGTGATGAAGATGAGCTTATGGAGATTGTTCTCGACGCCGGCGCAGAAGATATGAAAGCGGAAGACGAGATTTTCGAAATTACAGCAGAGCCAAATGCTTTCGATGCTATTGAGCAGGCACTTGCTGAAAAAGGCATCGAGACGGCTTCTGCGGAAGTCACAATGGTTCCGGATACGACGGTTGGTCTTGCAGGAAAAGATGCGGAGAAGATGCAGACGCTGATCGACGCACTTGAGGACAACGATGACGTCCAGAACGTCTACACGAATTACGAATCGGACGGAGAATAAGCATTTTCCCCATGGTTTCTAAAAACGGTCTTTGCGATGGGAAGCGGAATTTTTCCCGTAAAGACCGTTTTGCTATGAAAGGAATGCATGATAACACTTGGCATTGACCCCGGAACGGCGATTTGTGGATACGGCTTCGTCGAAACGGTCGGCAGTCGTCTTCGGCCTTTGGCTTATGGCTCGGTCTTCACCGTGCCGGAAATGCGCATGGAAGAGCGTCTGATGAAGATTTACGATGCGCTTGATGCACTGATTAAAAAGCACAAGCCCGAGGTCATGGGCGTAGAAAAGCTGTTCTTCAATCGGAATGTTACAACGGCGATTCCCGTCGGTCAGGCACGTGGTGTCGTTCTCCTTGCAGCAGCGAAGAACAGTCTTCCCATTGTAGAGCGAACGCCGATGCAGATTAAGCAGGATGTGACGGGCTACGGCAAGGCGACGAAGGAGCAAGTTATTTACATGGTGACAAAGCTCCTTCATCTGCCGCATCCGCCAAAGCCGGATGATACGGCAGATGCGCTCGCCATTGCCATCTGTACGACGTATTGTGTAAATAGCATGCAATGGAGAAATGCACTATGATTGGTTTTCTTCGCGGCAAGGTGATCTTCCTCTACAAGGACTCATGTATCATCGATGTGGGCGGTGTAGGCTACCGCGTCTATCTCACGGGCATGACACAGCAGAAAGTCCATCGGAAGGAAGAAGCTGCGCTCTTCATCTATACGAGTGTGCGGGAAGATGCCATTCATCTCTATGGTTTTTTCTCACAGGAAGAATACGATCTCTTTTTGCAGCTTATTTCGGTCTCAGGTATTGGCCCCAAGGTTGCTGTCGGCATTTTGTCTGTCATTACGGTGACAGAGCTCTGCCATGCAATTTATGAGAAAAAGACCAGTCTTCTGACTAAGCTGCCGGGGATTGGAAAGAAATCTGCTGAACGCATCATTCTCGAGCTGAAAGACAAGGTGCACATTACGTCAGATGATGATGCAAAGGATGAAGCGGCAGAGGATTATAGTATTCCCAAAGATGCACAGGACGAGGCGGAAGAAGCTCTTCGCTCGCTTGGCTACAGTTCGGCTGAGATTGCTAAAGTCATTTCGAAAGCAAGGCACAAAGGAAAGAAAACGGAAGATATTATCAAAGCGGCGTTGGTGCTTTTAGGGCAAGCGTAGTGTAGATTTTGTGCGGATGAAAGAAGAATGAAAAGGAGGGGTATCATTGGATCTCGAGGAAGATGAGGAACGTATCGTCTCGATGGACGAACAGATACAGGACGATTGGCAGTACAGCCTGCGTCCTCGTAAGCTCGTCGAATACATAGGGCAGGACAAGGTAAAGAACAACCTGTCTATTTTTATCAAGGCGGCGTTGAACCGAAAGGAAGCCCTCGACCATGTGCTCCTTTACGGACCTCCGGGGCTTGGAAAGACGACGCTTGCGGGCATCATCGCAAATGAGATGGGGGCGAACTTTCGTCAGACATCGGGGCCTGCTATCGAGCGTTCGGGGGATCTTGCGGCACTATTGACGAATTTGCAGGAAAATGACGTGCTCTTCATCGATGAAATTCACCGCCTGTCGCGAACGGTTGAAGAAGTGCTGTATTCCGCTATGGAAGACTTTGCACTCGACATTGTCATTGGCAAGGGGCCTAGTGCACGTTCCATCCGTCTCGATATTGCGCCCTTTACCTTGATCGGTGCGACGACGAAGGCCGGAGCACTTTCGGCACCGCTTCGTGACCGATTCGGCGTCATCTCGCGTCTCGAATACTATACCCCGGGGGATCTCATGCACATCATCAAGCGTGCAGCGGAAATTCTCGAGATTTCCATCGAAGAGAACGGTGCGCGGGAGATTGCAAAGAGAAGCCGCGGTACACCGCGCATTGCCAATCGCCTGCTGAAGCGTGTGCGCGATGTTGCCCAGATTGAAGGAACAGGTGTCATCACGGATGTAATGGCAAATAAGGCGCTTGCACTTCTGGAGGTTGATCATGCGGGGCTCGACCAGACGGATCGCCGTATGCTCGACACGATGATTCGAAAATTCGCGGGCGGGCCTGTAGGGCTGGAAACACTTGCTGCCGCCATCAGTGAAACGACGGATACAGTGGAAGACATCTATGAGCCGTTTTTGATTCAGCTGGGTTTCCTCAACCGAACACCGCGCGGACGTGTCGTGACGGAAGCGGGTTACGCGCATATGGGGGTAAAAAGCCGGAGATGTGATGACGGTGTCTTTTTGCGATACGATAGTTCGTATGAGCGATAAGGCGCGGCGGAAAATTGATTTTTCATGAGCAAAGGATACAGCTATGAACTTGCTTTTACATATGTGCTGCGGTCCGTGTTCTTGCTACCCGGTAAAGAAACTCAGGGCAGCCGGCATCGAACCCGTTGGCTACTTTTTCAATCCGAATATTCATCCCTATAAGGAATGGGAGATGCGCTATAAGACCGCAGAAGAGTTCGCAGAGAAGGTCGGCATGAAGTTTTGTGGAGACAAGCATTACAGACTGCGGGATTTTCTGAAAAAAGCACTTCCTGCCGAGACAGAACCAAACGGCCGCTGCCGAATGTGCTATACATGGAGGCTCGAAGAAGCTGCTCGTTTTGCCGCAGAAAACGGTTTTGATGCCTTTGCATCAACGCTGTTTTACAGCATTTATCAGCAGCATGAGCTCATGAAGCAGACGGCAGAGCATTTTGCCAAAAGCTATGGTATTTCCTTTTATTACGAGGATTTTCGTCCCGGCTGGCAAGAGGGAATCGATATCAGCCATGCGTTAGGGCTTTATCGTCAGCCCTACTGCGGCTGCATCTTCAGTGAAGAGGAGCGTTACAGCCGGGAACTGCGCAAACAAAAGCGAAAAGAGAACCGTGCAAAAAAGAGAGCGCGTCTGGAAGCAGAAGCCCAACTTGCCGCAGAAGCTATGCATATCTTGCATAGGATGCAGGCGTGATTTGTTGGAAAACACCATGGAGTTATATGAGGGAAGTATAGCATGTTATTGACGGATTTTGATTACGATCTTCCGGAAGAGCGCATCGCACAGACGCCGATCGAGCCTAGGAACGCATCGCGGCTCATGGTGCTTGACCCTGTGAAAAAGACTATTGCGCATCAGCACTTCTACAACCTCGGTGCCTTTCTCATGCCTGGCGATCTTCTCGTCATCAACGATACACGCGTCATTCCCGCACGTTTGATTGGGCATCGTCCAACAGGCGGTAAAGTCGAAGTCTTTCTCCTTCGCCGCATTGACGCAAACGATTGGGAGGCGCTGGTAAAGCCTGGAAAGAAAGCGCGGAAGGGGGATATCGTTCATTTTAGCGATGAACTCTCCTGCGAGATTATCGATCATACGGACTTTGGCGACCGCATCGTTCGCTTCCATTATGAGGGGATTTTCGAAGAGATACTCGATCGCCTCGGTGAGACGCCGCTGCCGCCATATATTCATGAAAAGCTTGCGGATAAAGAGCGTTACCAGACAGTATACAGCCGTGTCAAAGGCTCGGCGGCTGCACCGACGGCTGGACTTCACTTTACAAAAGAGCAGCTAAAGGAGCTTGAAGTGAACGGTATCAAGCTCGGTTATGTTACGCTGCATGTCGGACTCGGCACTTTTCGCCCGGTCAGCGTAGAAAAGATTGAAGAGCACGAGATGCACGAAGAGTATTATTCCATTCCTGAGGCGACGGCACAGCTCATTCGTGAAACGAAAGCAGCGGGGCACCGTGTGATTGCCGTCGGTACGACCAGTATCCGTACGCTTGAGTCTGCAGCAACAGGAAAGGGTGAGATTGCAGGTAAATCGGGTACGACGAATATCTTCATTTATCCGGGGTATGATTTCAAAATCGTCGATGCGATCGTTACGAACTTTCATTTGCCAAAGTCGACACTTATCATGTTGATCAGCGCGTTTGCCGGGCGAAAGTTTGTTCTTGATGCCTATAAGACGGCAGTTCAGGAAAAGTATCGCTTCTTTTCTTTCGGTGACGCCATGTATATAGCAGCGCAGCAGCCAAAGGAAGAACGAGACAAAGAGCTTGTAGCACTGGAACAAATACACGATCATAAAGAAGGATAAAGTTCTGTACGAATTACCCGTGCAGAACTTTTTGAAATAGCGGATAGTATTCTTAAAAGTTGTTGTAATAAGAAAGTTTAGTTATATCTCTTTCTTTTTTGTATTAAAAGGTCTATAATGTGTATTGTATTCAAGTTATAGAATTCTTATCATGAAAGAGGGAGGTCAGTGGGCTTCTTTGAATTCTAAAAATTAGTAACTTTGATAAAACTTATTGGTAGATTTTTCTCAAAATGAGGTGAGTGTATGTCAGAGCCAGTTACGACAAATCCCTTTATCATCATGCTGATTAACATGACGGTTGTGTTTTTTGTCCTAATCGTACTCGGTCTTGTCATTCGGTTCATTCACTATATTGATCCGACCGTCAAAAAGAAAGACAATGTGGTAAAGACACCGACACCAACGTCTAAGCCCAAGCCGGCTGCTGTAAAAACAGAGCCCTCTAAAGAGAAGGGGCTGAACCTTGAGGTCGTCGCCGCCATTGCGGCCGCAGTTGCCATGGTGGACAGCAGATACAAAATCAAAGCTATTCGGCCGCTGCCGCGTGAAGGCTGGAAGAACGCCGGACGCTTTGGCCATGATTGACCTATCTGTAAGTAAAAAGGAGGAATCCTTGTGGAACTCATCCATGCATTTTCCGTTTCACTGCAGGCCGTTTGGGCTGACAGTGGTTTCATCGCCTTTACGATAGGCAACGCAATCATGATTCTCGTGGGGCTTGTGCTCCTTTACCTTGCTATCGTTAAGGAATTTGAGCCGCTGCTCTTAGGTCCGATTGCTTTCGGCTGTATTCTCGCAAACTTTCCAAACACGGGTTTTTTAGAAGAGCCAGGACTCATGCAGGCGATTCATTATGGTATCGCCAATGAGATCTTCCCGCCGCTGATTTTTCTCGGTATCGGCGCGATGACGGATTTCGGTCCGCTGATCGCACGCCCGCAGACGCTGCTCCTCGGTGCGGCGGCACAGATTGGCGTTTTTATTGCACTTGTCGGTGCCATGCTCCTCGGCTTTACAGAACAGGAAGCAGGGGCAATCGGTATCATTGGCGGCGCAGACGGTCCGACGGCGATTTATATGACCATCCAGCTTGCACCACATCTTCTAGGCGCGATTGCGGTTGCGGCGTATTCCTATATGTCGCTCGTCCCGCTGATTCAGCCGCCTATTATGAAACTTCTCACGACGCGGCGTGAACGTGAGGTTCAGATGGAACAGCTTCGCCCGGTGACAAAATTTGAACGACTTGCTTTTCCCGTGGTCTCGGCGATTCTCATCAGTCTGCTTCTTCCGCCAATCGCTTCCCTTCTCGGCATGATGATGCTTGGCAACCTCATGCGTGAGTCGGGCGTCATGGATCGTCTTTCCGATACGGCGCAAAATTCACTCTGTAACATCGTTACGATCTTCCTTGCAACGGGTACAGGGCTCACGATGACAGCAGATTCTTTCCTGCGTGGGCAGACGCTTCTCATCATTGCGCTCGGGCTTATCGCTTTCATCTTTGGCACGGCGGGCGGTGTCGTCTTCGGAAAACTCATGTGCCGTGTCAGCGGCTGGAAAATCAACCCGCTGATTGGATCGGCTGGTGTCAGTGCTGTACCAATGGCAGCGCGCGTCAGCCAAATCGTAGGAATGAAAGCAAAGCCGGGCAATTACCTTTTGATGCATGCCATGGGGCCGAATGTCGCAGGCGTCATCGGAACGGCAGTTGCTGCAGGTACGATGCTTGCCATGCTAAAGTGATATTTCGTATATATATCGTATGGAAATAAAAGAGCCTTTCTCTTTAGAGCGAGGCTCTTTTATTTCGTTTTCTTAAAGGTATGCTATAATAAAAGCAAATGTGCAACTTAATCTTTTTGCATGGATCTAACCGGAGGTTTTATTATGAAGATTGCGGTTTTTGGTGTTGGCGGTACGGGCGGCGTACTCGGCGGTTATCTTGCAGATGCGGGGCATGATGTTTCCTTTATCGCGCGTGGAAAACACCTCGAAGCAATGAAGGCACATGGTCTCACGATTCACACGAAGCATCGCGGCGATATCGTCGTGCCAAAGGTGAAGGCATATGCGCAGGATACGTATGAGGATACGCCCGACATTCTCCTCATTTGCGTGAAGTATTACAGCATCGACGATGCCATTGCATTTGCGCACCGCGTCGCAAAGAAGGAGACGCTTGTCATCCCCATCCTCAACGTTTTCGGCACAGGCGCTGTCATGCAGGAAAAGCTGCCTGGGCTGACCGTGCTGGACGGCTGTATGTACGTCTTTGCCAAGATTGCTGCTCCGGGGGTTATCGAGCAGCCGCAAAAAATACTTCGTGTCTTTTACGGTTTCCGTAAGGGACAGCAAGTGGCGGAAAATGAGATTTGTAGGGCAAAAGCACTGGAAAACAGCATGCGCAAAGCAGGTATTCACGCGCATTTTACGAATGAGATCGAGCGTGATGCCCTCGTAAAGTTCAGCTTTGTCTCGCCCATGGGGGCAACATGTCTTTACTTTAATTGTAAGAGTGAAGGTTTTCAAAAAGAAGGAGCAATTCGTACGATGTATGTCGGTTTGATCAAGGAGATTGAAGCGATCGGCAAGGTGATGGACATTGATTTTGATCGCGATCTCGTGGCAGAGAATCTGCGCTTGATCGATGCCTTTGCTCCGGGGTTGACGACTTCGATGCAGCGCGATGTTGCTGCGGGGCGTGTTTCGGAGTTTTCTGGTCTCGTCACGCGCATTACGGCGCTTGGCAGAAAGTACGATGTTCCGACACCGCTCTACGACAAGATTGCAGCATGGGGAAAGGCACATGGCGTGAAATAACGCGTTAGAACGCTACCACAAGTAAAATCTGTGGCAGCGTTCTTGTTTTCACTACACTGCCTGTCGATTGACCGATGTACTTGGTAGGTGAGATTCTCGCAGGTTTACTTATCGTTGCTTCTATGCTATGATTGCTACATATGAACAGTTCGAAGGAGATTCTTTTTTATGGCAGTTTTAGAAATAAAGAAGGCGGGCGCTCCCGTTTTGAAGGAAGTTTGTCTTCCCGTAGAACGTGTGGATAAGGGCATTCGAAACTTGCTCGATGATATGGCAGAGACAATGTATCAAAATGACGGTGTCGGACTTGCTGCGCCGCAAGTCGGTGAGAAAATTCGCGTCGTGGTCATCGACTGTCAGGATGACCACGGACTCATCGAACTCATTAATCCCATCATCAAATTTCGTGAGGGCGAGGCAGTGGATACAGAGGGATGCCTTTCCATTCCCGATATTTTCGGTGAGGTGAAGCGTTCGGCAAAGGTGAAGGTCGAGTTCATGAATCGTCGCGGCAAAAAGCAGACGCTGACGGCGACCGGTCTTCTTGCACGCTGCATTCAGCACGAACTGGATCATCTTGAAGGTCAGCTTTTCATTGACATTGCAGAGAGCATCCACAGGGGGAAACAGGCATGAAGGATTTCCGTGTCATTTTCATGGGAACCCCGGACTTTTCTGTGCCGTGCCTTGCCGCTCTTCATGCTGCGACGCATGTGCTCGGCGTCGTTACACAGCCAGACAAGCCGCGTGGACGCGGACAGAAACTCACGGCATCGCCGGTCAAGGCATGGGCGGAAAAGAACGGACTTCCTGTCTGGCAGCCGAAGAAGGTCAGGGAGACGGCATTTGTGGATTTCCTTAAGGAGCAGAATCCAGATCTTATCATCGTCGTTGCCTTTGGACAGATTCTCTCGCAGGACATTTTAGATATTCCACCGCTCGGCTGCATTAATGTACATGCGTCGCTTTTGCCTGCTTATCGCGGAGCGGCGCCGATGCAGTGGTGTTTGATGCATGGTGAGAAAAAGACGGGCGTCACGACGATGTTCATGGATGCAGGACTTGATACCGGCGATATGCTCCTCAAAGATGAATTTCCCCTTGGAGCAGATACGACACTTGAAGAAGTTCATGACGGATTAATGAACCTTGGTGCGAAACTTTTGATAGATACGCTGGCGCACATCGCTGAAGGGACGCTGACGCGTACGCCGCAGACAGGCGTGTCGAGCTATGCACCGCGCATCGAGAAAGAGATGGTGCATATTGCATGGGATAAACGTGCATATGAAATTCATAATCTCGTTCGGGCTGTTGACCCTGCGCCGGGCGCCTTTACGTTCTTAAACGGCAGAAAATTCAAGATTTGGAAGACGTGCCCTTTGAAGTGCAGGGCGAAGGAAGCACCGGGTACGATTGTCGAGGCAGATAAGAAAAAAGGTTTTGTCGTTGCGACGGCAGATGACTGCATCGAGATTTTAGAGCTTCAAGCACCTGGAAAGAAGCGTATGTCAGCAGCTGAGTATCTAAATGGTCACGGTATTCTATTTCCGGCAAAGTTTGAAGGCTGAACATAAGATGATGGGCGAGAAAGAAAAAATGGAAAAGAACGAGGTGAACAGGCTTGGCGAATCCTTTCGCGCGACAAAGCCTCAAAAGCGTGTCTTTATCGGTATGCTTTTGCTTTCGACCGCTCTTATGGCCGGTATCCTTTCCGTTATCTGGTATATCGGTGTGCCGGGGCTCGCTAGGATTCAACCAGCGCTTCCTTGGATTTTAGGCGGGGTTTTGTCCGTCATAACGGTTGTAGCTTTTCTCGGCATTTTCAACATGGTGCTCGCCGTTGCGGGGCTTCCATACCTTCCTCTCTTACAGCGACAGGTGTATGAGCTCATCAACATGCTCTTTCCCTTTGCGGTGCGCCTTGGAAAACTCTTTGGTATCTCGCGCCGAAAACTGGAAGGCTCCTTTATTCAAGTCAGCAATCTGCTCTTTGCACGCATGCACATCCGCGTGCCGGCAGACAGGCTTCTGGTTATAACGCCGCATTGCCTGCAGCTTGCGAAATGTCCGCATAAAGTGACACGCGATCCAGATAACTGTAAGCGCTGCGGTGGATGCGATGTCGGCGAGCTTGTGAAACTTTCACATGAGATGGGCTTTCACTTCTTCATCGCGACAGGCGGCACGCTGGCACGGCAAATCGTCTATAAGACACGACCAAAAGCTGTGCTTGCCATCGCCTGTGAGCGCGATCTTATGAGTGGGATTCAGGATGTCTATCCGCTTCCTGCGGTCGGTGTTCTGAATATTCGTCCCAATGGACCTTGCTACAATACACACGTTGACATGGCAGAAGTTCGCGCGCAGCTTGAAAAAATCATTCTCGTGAAGAAAGAACATGGCAAAGAAGGAAATAACAGTGCAAAAATCGCAGAGCTTTCCAACCGACAGGAAGTGAACGCAGTGCAGGATGAGGGAGAGAATCCACATGGACAAAGCGCGTGAAGCAGCAGTACGCGTCCTCTTTGAGGTGCACGAGTTAGGGGCATATGCCAATGTTGCCCTTGGAAAAGCATTAAAGGCAGGGCGGTTTACGGAAACCGACCGGCGTTTTTTGACAGAACTCGTTTACGGTGCGGTCAAGGCAGGCGATACACTTGATTGGATGTTAAAGAAATACATCACGCGGCCGCTTTCGAAGATGCAGCCGACCGTGCGGGAAATTCTTCGTCTGGGTATCTATCAGCTGTTTTTTCTCGACAAGGTACCGCCGTCTGCTGTTTGTAATACTTCCGTTGAGCTCGCCAAATGCATGGGATTTCTGCGGCTGAGCGGCATGGTGAACGGTATTCTTCGCACCGCAGTGCGCGAGCCGGAGCGTGCGGCGTTTCCCGAAGGAAAAGGAAGGGCGACGGAAGGGCTTGCCCTTCGTGCCATGCATCCTTTCTGGCTTGTGAAGCATTGGGTCAAAGAATTTGGCTTTCATCAGACGGAAGCCCTTTGCCTCTTCAACAATGAAGAACCTGTGCTTTCTCTGCGCGTCAATACACTTCGTGCGACGCGGGATGACATCATGAAGCGTTTGGCAGTGGAAGGTGTAAAGGCAGAGTCGTCATCATGGGCGCCAGAAGGTATTCGTATTCTATCTCATGGCTCGCTGGATGCGATGAAAGCCCTTCAAGAAGGATATGCACAGGTGCAGGATGAAAGTTCGATGCTTGTCGCACATATTTTGCATCCAAATAGGGGAGATTTTGTCATAGATGCCTGCGCTGCCCCCGGCGGCAAAGCGACGCATATTGCAGCACAGATGGGAGATGCTGGGCACATACTTGCCTGTGATATTTATGAGCATAAACTCGCCCGTATTCGAGAAAATGCAAAGCGGCTGGGTATTACAAGCATAACTCCCGTGCTCCTCGATGCTAGGGAAATCGGTGCGCATTATGCGGGAAAGGCAGATGCCGTTCTCGTCGATGCGCCGTGTTCTGGTTTTGGCGTCCTTCGCCGGAAGGGGGATGCGCGGTGGCGAAAGACTTTAGGGAGCTTAAAGGAACTTCCAATCCTTCAGCTTGCGATACTGGAGAGTGCGGCAAAAGCGGTAAAAACAGGAGGGACGCTCGTTTATAGCACCTGTACAATCGAGCGGACAGAAAACAGAGATGTCATCGAATCTTTCCTTGCAGCACATGAGGAGTTCATGCTTGAAAAAGCGGGAAACTTCTTGCCGGAAATAACGGAAAGCGTGCAGCTGCATCGAGAGGATGATATGATACAGCTCATGCCTCATGTTGACAATACCGATGGTTTTTTTATCGCGCGGATGAGAAGACGCTAATGCATTAAAGCCTTCCTTATGGGAAGGCTGAACTTTCGTGAAGGGAGAAAGGTTCGTGAAGAAAACCGACATCTTTGGTATGACTGTTGCGGAACTTCAGGATGCGTTATCGCCGTTTGAGATACCTGCCTATCGTGCAAAGCAGATGGCAAAATGGATGTATCAGGCAGGTGGGCAGGATTTTTCTAAGATGACGAACCTTCCAAAAGACCTTCGGGAAAGGCTTGCCGAAAAATTTGTGATTGGTATGCCGAAACTCAAGCGTCGGCTGGACTCGAAGGACGGTAGGACAACGAAATTTCTTCTGGAGTTTTATGACGGCATTGCGGTGGAAGCCGTACTCATGCGTCAGCCGTATGGCATTAGTATCTGTGTTTCTACACAGGCGGGATGCAGTATGGGCTGTGCATTTTGTGCGTCTACGCTCCACGGTCTTACACGCGATCTTACGGCAGGAGAAATCCTTTCTGAAGCCGTTTACATCAATGACATGCTTCGCGTAGAAGGTGAGAAGGTCAGCACCTGCGTCATCATGGGAGCGGGAGAACCGCTGATAAATTACGACAACGTACTCGCCTATGTTCATCGTCTGCATGACCAAGATATTTTAGGTATGAGCTATCGAAGTATCACACTTTCTACCTCTGGCATTGTTCCTGCCATGTATCGTCTGGCAGACGAGGGCATACCGATTTCGCTTTCGGTTTCCCTGCATGCGCCGTATCAGACGCTGCGAGAGCGCATCATGCCGATTGCAAAGAAATATGCTCTCGGCGATGTCGTTGCGGCAGCGAAGCATTACGCAGATGCGACAAAGCGTCGGGTGACGTATGAATACATCTTAATCGATCATCTGACGGATGGAGAGGAAGAAGCGAGGCATCTTGTGAAGCTTCTGCGCGGGCAGTTGGCAAGCGTCAATCTCATTCCCATCAATCCTGTAGAAGAGCGCGGGTTGCTTCGGCCAAGTGCAAGGCGTATCGATGCTTTCGAACGATATTTAAGGACGCATCATATCGAGGTTACGCTTCGCCGTGAGATGGGAGCAGACATCAACGCTGCCTGTGGTCAGCTTCGAAATAAGTATCTTGGCAAGGAAGCGGAGACCATAGGTGTGTAGCGTAAATTGCGTAGAGAAATCGAGAATGTTCTCTTTTCTCTGTGAAATTTTCTTTTTCTCTGCTATAATAAAGAAGTTGCTGGTTCGTTCTTTTTGTATCCTATTGTAAAGAAGGATGTTATCCATGGGACTATGGAATATGGAGAATTTCCTTTCCAGTCATTTGGAAGGTTTTTTTAACAGACATCTGGGCGGAAACGTCGAGCTGGTCGAGTTAGTCGCTCGCATCGAAAAAGAAGTTTCTCAGAAAGTAAAGAAAAGCAAAGACGGAAGAACGGAAGAGATTCCGCGTTTGTATATTTTTCATCTCTCGACGGACGATTACCATCGGCTCTGTTCTGCGCGTGTCTTTGACGCACTCTACATTGCGGTCGAAAGGATGATTATTCACCTAAACCTTGCGCTTGAAGGAAGGCTGTCCATTCGCATGGTGCAGGATTCTGAAAGAAAGCTCGGCTCCTTTGCACTTAAGAGCTATTATTCTATGGCCGAGGCTGGTGAACCGGATACGCTTGTTATCGAACGAACGCATATCTTCCGCGAACTTACGCTGGATAGGACAAGTACAGAGTCTGAGCGCAAACTTGCGGTACTCGAAGTTGTCGAAGGTGTCGACACCGATATGACGCTTGAGATTGGAGAAGGACATACGAGCATCGGCAGGCAGGAAACGAATGATTTCATATTGACTGATACGAATGCTTCGCGTTGCCATGCCTATATTGACTACGAAGATCACCGCCATGTCATTCATGATGCGGGGAGTACAAATGGGACTTTTGTGAACGGGAAACGTGTCCGTAAAGCCATGCTGCAGCCGGGGGATCGAATCCGGACGGGCGAGACCGTTTTCCAATATGAGGTGATCTGATTGCCTGCCACAGCATTATTCTTTAAGATATTGCGTATCGTGCTGGAATACGGCGTCCTTTTCTGGCTCGTTTGGTTTTGTGGACGCGTTGTGCAGAATGTCTTTCGTGACTACACACGAAAAATGCGTGAATCACAGAAGGAACCTCTGCCAAAAGAAGCGTTTCTTATCGTTGCGGAAACGGAAGAACCCTCGCTTTCTGGAAAGCGGTTTCCTTTTTCGACCGAGATTTCCATCGGGCGTGGGCAGGATAACGACATCGTCATCCCAGAAAGCTATGTGTCCAATCATCACACCACTATCTATAAGCACGGCAGCCAGTTCGTTGTAGAAGATCTTGGCAGCAGAAACCATACATACGTCAATGGAAATCTTCTTACAGGGCGCGCCTATCTTCGCGTAGGCGACCTCATTCGTGTTGGAATGGTCACCCTTCAGTTTGAGAGGTGAGTTCTATGTGTAATTCGGAAAATTGCACGGCAGCATTGGACAGCCCTTCGTTTTCTATTCCTGTCATTGGCAGGAGCAGAATATCAATGGCGACGGATGTCGGACGCGTGCGGTCGAGCAACGAGGACAGTTTAGCCGCCTTTCCACCGGGGATCTTCGTCGTAGCTGATGGCATGGGCGGTCATGCAGCGGGGGAAGTGGCAAGTCGGCTTCTCATACGAACGGTACATGAAAGATTAAGGGGAAGTGAGAGGGCGCCCGGTGAGCAGGAACTTCGCGCGGCAATCGAGGATGCCAATGAAAAGATTCTTGCGCGTGCGGAAAATATCCCAGCATATCAAGGCATGGGGACGACGGCAACCCTGTTTTCCATAGCTGAGGGGGGCGCACTGTCTTATGCACATGTTGGCGACAGTCGTTTCTACATCCTGCGCGATGGGAACTTCAGCCAAGTGACGCACGATCATTCCTATGTAGAAAAGCTTGTCGAAGAAGGCGAGATTACGGAAGAAGAGGCACGCAGTCATCCACAGAAAAATGTACTTTTGCGTGCCGTCGGAACCGAAGAGACTATCGAGGTCGATACCGGTAGTTTTACGCTTGAGGCGGGCGATGTCCTGCTTTTAGCCAGTGACGGTCTTATGAATATGGTGAGAGACGAAGGGATTCAATTGGTACTATCCGGAAGTGAAGAGGATAAGGCAGAAAGCCTTGTGAAGAAAGCAGTGGAGGCCGGCGGCAAGGACAATGTGACGGCAATCGTCGTGGAGTACGCCCCATGAGCACACGGAGCTTGCTTCTCGCACCTATCGGACTTCTCATCTCGGGGCTGGGTGTCCTCTATCTTAAGGCACATCCTGTCATCGGGACGGTTTCCCCCGCGATGCTTCTAGGACTTTCATATCTTCCATGGCTTGCGGCTGTCATTTTATTTTCCATCCTTGTGCAGGCAATACTGATACGAAGAAAGCTTGACATCATGCTCTTTCCCATGGCGTTGATGCTTTCGAGTCTGGGGATTATCGAGATTGCACGGCTGAAACCATCGCTTCTCATCGTACAGCTGCGATGGCTGCTTCTCGCCATGCTTCTGATGATCCTTGTCATTCGCTTTTCTCAGGTGATCCGGCGCATCTTGGCGTATCCGTATATCCTGGGGCTTTCCTGCATTGTGCTGCTCATTCTTCCGCTTATCATTGGTACGGAGATCGGCGGCAGCAGGAACTGGATTGTCTTTGGTCCCATCTCGGTGCAGCCCTCAGAATTTGGAAAGATACTCATCGTTTTCTTCCTCGCTGCCTTCCTTTCGGATCATCGGCGCGTGCTCTCGCTTCCGGCACGGCAGCTCCTCTTTTTAAAACTCCCGCCTGTGCGTTTTATCGCGCCGCTTATCGTCATTTGGGGCATTGCCGTTCTGATGTTTGTCGTGGCGCGCGATCTTGGCTCTGCGCTACTGTTCTTTGGCATCGCGACGACGATGACATTTATGGCGACGGGGAATAAATCGTATGTTTTTTTGTCGCTTATCTTTGTGACAGCGGCATCCATCGTCAGCTATAAACTATTTAACCATGTGCGCGTACGCTTTGACATATGGCTGAATCCATGGCAGGATCCAAATGGCATGGCGTATCAGATTGTGCAGTCGCTTTTTTCCATTGGAACAGGCGGGATTTGGGGTGCGGGTTTTGGCTTTGGTCATCCGGGCTTCATCCCCGAGGTACATACGGATTTTATCTTTTCCGCTGTTGCTGAAGAGCTCGGGCTTATCGCAACGCTCATGCTGATGGTCATATATATCTGCCTCTTTTGGCGCGGCACCATGGTTGCACTTTCCTGCCGCATGGAAAAGGATCTGCTCGTGGTTGCAGGTTCCAGTATTCTGCTCTTTATGCAGGCTTTTATCATCATTGCGGGTGTCACGAAGTTCATCCCGCTGACAGGCATCACCCTGCCGTTCATCAGCTATGGCGGCAGTTCGATGCTGGCCAGCTTCTTCATCTTAGGGACAATTATATCCTATACGAGGAGGGATGCCGATGACTGACGCAAAATTAAAAAAGCAGGTTCTTCGCGTCGCCCTTTTTGCACTCCTCGTCTTTATGGCACTCGGCTGCTACCTTATCTATCTGTCAAGCTATGAAGCGGACGATCTTGCACAAAATCCGATGAATCCACGGGAAGCAGCAGCGCGCTCTGACATCATACGCGGTTCAATCCTGGATCGAAACGGCAATATCCTAGTGGAGACAAAGTCGGATGGTACCCGAAGCTATGCGATGGGGGAAGTCATGGCAGCGGTTACTGGATACAGTGGATCTGAAATCGGCAGTGCAGGCATTGAGGGACACGAAAACCGCGCACTTCTCGGTTTAACAGAAGATATGGGGCGTATGGGTCCCGTCGCACAGCTCCTGCAGTCCGATCGCGGCAATGACGTCCAATTGACCGTGGATGCACGTATTCAGCAGGCGGCGTACGAAGGGCTGGGCGGCTCACGTGGTGCCGTCGTTGTCATGGACGCACATACCGGCGCGATTTTAGCCATGGCGAGCACGCCCTCCTACGATCCGAACAACATTGAAGCAACGTGGACGTCCCTCAGCAAGCAGGTGGATGGCGCACTCTTAAATCGTGCGGTGCAAGGGATGTACCCGCCGGGCTCGACGATCAAACCGATGATTGCAGATGCGGCACTTACAGAGGGCGTTGCTACGGAACGCGAGATCATCAATTGTACGGGCGTCCTTGATGTCGGCAATGGTTTTACCATCAGAGAGTACAATAATGAGGCTCACGGACGTGTGAATCTCCGTCAAGCACTTGTTGAGTCCTGCAACATTACCTTTGGTACACTCGGCATGCGTCTTGGTGATGATCGGCTCGCGCGCACGTATAAGCGCTTTGGCTTTTCTGAAGGGGTTGGCGGCGACATCTCTATGGAGCCTGCACATTTGCCGGACTTCGGTCATTTGACAAAGGGCGATCAGGCGCAGGCATCGATTGGACAGGGCACTCTTCTGGTGACGCCGCTCAACATGGCGCTCCTTGCTGATGCATATGCCAATGGCGGCAAGATTATGAAGCCGTACCTTGTACAGGAAGTCCTCTCGCAAAGCGGGACGGTTCTCAGCAAGACGACGCCAGAGGTCTGGAAGACAGCAACTACCCCGGACATAGCAGCGACGATCGATAGCTACATGGAGGAAGCCGTTCAAAAGGGCACGGGGCGTGCGGCATCTGTCAAGGGAATTCGCGTGACAGGCAAGACCGGTACGGCAGAAACAGGACACGGCACAGACCATGCTTGGTTCATAGGCTCGGCGCAGCTCAAAAAGCAAAAAATTGTCTTTGCCATCGTCGTTGAAAACGCGGGAAGCGGCGGCAGATATGCCGCCCCCATCGCGAGACATATCATACAGACGATGCTGGAAAGCGACGCTCATTGAGGTAAGAAGCAGGAGTCTTTTGCATAGAGATTTAAACGGATAGTGTATAAGCACGGTGATGGGAGGAAATGAAATGAATGAACGTGTGCTCGACCAGCGTTACAAGTTGGAAGAACTCATAGGCAGTGGAGGCATGGCAGATGTCTACAAGGCCACGGATATGCTTCTGAAGCGTCCCGTTGCCGTGAAGATACTGCATGATCAATTTCGAAGCGATACGGAATTTATCAAGAGATTCCAGAAAGAAGCGCAGGCAGCAGCACGGCTCAGTCACCCGAATATTGTCAATATATACGATGTCGGCGTCGCGGATGATGCGCATTACATCGTCATGGAATATGTACCGGGGACGACGTTAAAAGATCGTATCCGCGCAGAAGGACATCTTTCAGAAGCAGAAGCGCTCAACATTGCGCGAGAGATCGCAGAAGCACTGGCAAGCGCACATGCAAACAATCTGGTTCATTGTGATATTAAGCCGCACAATATCCTTATGATGCCGGGCGGACATATTAAGGTCGCTGACTTCGGCATCGCGCGTGCCGTGACGGAATCAACGATGACGTACAGCGGTAATATCGTGGGCTCTGTACACTATATTTCCCCGGAGCAGGCCAGGGGCACGATGATTACGCCGCGTTCCGATGTCTATTCTCTCGGCGTTGTTCTCTATGAGATGCTGACAGGAAAACTTCCTTTTAACGGCGAGACGCCGGTCAGCATTGCAATGAAGCATCTTCAGGAGAAGCCGAGATCCGTACGGGAACTGAATCCTTCGATTTCGCTGGCTACGGCGATACTCGTCGAGCGTGCGATGAGCAAAGAGCCCGACATGCGCCCTTCCGGCGAAAACCTCATACAGGAAATTCGCCGTGCGCAGGAATTGCTGATAAAGGGTGCGGCAGGAAATGAAGGCGTGGCAAATGCTCCGGATGCAGAGGCAACGCAGGTACTTCCGCGCATCACGAACCAGCCTGTAGCATCCCATACGGTGCCGCATGGAGCGTATGAGGAGGAAGAGCGTCCGGCGTATAAGTCGAAAAAGTTCATCATTGGTCTCATTGCCGTCCTCATCATGGGCTTTTGCGTCGGCGCCTTTATGAGCTATGGAAAGTTTTGGAGCTCGAATGAAGTCGTCGTCCCAAATGTTACGGGAAAACCGCTGGCACTTGCACGACAGATTCTCGAAGATCAGAAGCTTCGCGTCGATGTTGTAGAGGTGTTTGATACCGATACCCCTGCAGGGCAGGTGGTCAGCCAAAATCCAGCAGCAGGTGCAAAGGTCAAGGAAGATCGCCTCGTCACCATCAAGGTCAGCAAAGGCGGTGAAGACCTAGAAATGCCGGATCTTGTTGGTCTGTCAAAATCCGATGCAGTAGCGAAGGTGCAGAAGATGGGGCTGAAGATTGGCACCATTTATGAAAAGTATTCGGACAAGGAAGAGGGAACTGTTATATCGCAGGATCCTAGAAGCGGTGCGAAACTTCACCGCGGCGATACAGTCGATATTACGGTCAGCAAGGGCAAAGAGACAAAGAGCCTCATGGTACCAAACGTCGTTGGTGATTCTTTGGAAGGGGCAGAATCTACCTTGCGCGCAAGGGGGTTCAAAATCGGTTCTGTGACGAAGAAAGAAAGCCCAGAGCGTGCGGGCACTGTCATCAGTCAGTCACCAGCCGCGGGAGAAGCGGAGGAAGGAAGTTCTGTCAGCCTCGTTGTATCAGAACAGCCGGAAAAGAGTAAGGAAAAGACTGCACCGAAGGATACGCACGAAACGACGGGCGATGGGACTGCACCGTCTCAGGGAAATAATAAAGGGAAAACAAAGTGATAAATGCTGCGCAAATAGGTGAAGGCATTGTTCATAAGGCGCAGAACAGCTTCTTTTATGTGAAGTTGGAAGAGGAAGATACCATTGTCGAGTGTAAATTGCGCGGTAACAGCAAGCGCTTTCGCCGTGAGCGGGAAATTGTCATCGGTGACCGTGTCAGCATTTCCTTGCTTGGCAGCAGAAAAGGTGTCATAGAAAGGCGCCTGCCTCGCACAAGATTTCTCAAACGGCCGATGATTGCAAACATCACACAGGTCGTTTTGACCTTTGCTGCGGCAGCTCCTGATTTAAGCAAAGTGCTCTTAAATCGCTTTCTTATTTTAGCCGAGTCTTCGAAGATTCCTAAAATCCTTATAGCCATCAATAAGTCTGATCTTACGGCAGCGACGGCAGAGAGTCTTGCGCCTTATGAAACCATCGGATACGATATCCTTGCGGTTTCAGCTGTGACAGGTAAAGGCATTGGCGTATTAAAGGCAAGGCTTGAAAGGGAGATGACGGTCTTTGCAGGACCGTCGGGTGCTGGAAAATCCTCATTGATGAATGCAATGATTCCGAAGCTCGAGCGAAAGACGGGCAACGTCAGCGAGAAGATAAAGCGCGGCAGACATACGACACGTGCAGCAGAGCTCATTCCTTTTGGAACGGGCTGGGTCGTCGATACGCCAGGTTTTAGTGCTGTCGATATAAAGGATATACATGCGGATACATTGCCAGAGCTCTTTCCCGAGTTCCATTCTTACCTTGGCAAGTGCCGCTTTCAGCCGTGCAGCCATACGCATGAGCCAAACTGTGCGGTAAAGATGGCAGTCGACGATGGAAAGATACTTTTAGAGCGCTATAGTGCATACCTTGAGATGCTTGCTGAAATCAACGTATGGAAAGAGAAACAACGAAAGAGGGAATACCGATGATCAAAGTAGCACCATCCATCTTATCCTCGGATTTTTCGCATCTTGCGGAAGAAATCCAAACCATTCAATCCGCAGGCGCTGATATGGTTCATATCGATGTCATGGACGGGAGTTTCGTACCCAATATCACCATCGGTTCGCCTGTTGTCAAGAGTCTCCGGAATACGACGAATCTCGATTTTGACGTGCATCTCATGATCGAGCATCCCGAGACACAAATCGATGCTTTTGTCGATGCCGGTGCTGATATCGTCACATTCCACGTGGAAGCGACACATCATGCGCATCGCGTTATTCAGCAAATTAAGTCCCGCGGCGTCCGTGCAGGTATCGCTGTGAATCCAGGAACAAGCCTTGCAATGATCGAGGAAGTCTTGGGCGATGTTGATATGGTGCTCGTCATGACAGTGAATCCAGGATTTGGCGGGCAGCGCTTCATCGACTCACAGCTTGACAAAGTGCACATGCTCTATCATACCATTGAGGATATGGGGTACGAATGTGATATCGAAGTTGATGGCGGCATCAATGCGAAGACGTCGGAACTGGTGCGGGAAGCAGGCGCAAATATCCTTGTCGCAGGCTCTGCCGTCTACGGCGCCGATGATATACAAGCGGCAATCGATTCGATACGGGGATAAAGGCATACTAAAAGCATCTTGTATTTTAAATCTCGTCCATTATCGGTCACTTACATAGAGGTATTCAAATGGAAAAAGCGGTTGTCCTTTTGTCTGGCGGGCTCGATAGCTGCACTTGCATGGCTGTGGCAGCGGAGGCAGGGTATGAGCTCTATCCGATCAGTTTTAATTATCATCAGCGCCACAGCATAGAGCTCGAAGGTGCGAAAAAGATTGCCGCACATTACGGTGTCAAGAAGCATCTCATCATCGAGACGAACATGGATGCCATCGGAGGTTCAGCACTTACTGATGAGCATATAGACGTGCCCGATGGTAATACTGCGCGTAAAGACATACCGGATACCTACGTTCCTGCGCGTAATCTGACCTTCCTATCGTACGCGCTTGGTTACGCAGAAGTCATTGGCGCAAACCATATTTATATCGGTGTGAACTCGGTCGACTACTCGGGCTATCCAGATTGCCGTGCAGCGTTTATCGAGAAGTTTCAGGCACTGGCAGACTATGCAACCGCGGCGACGGCAGTCGCAGGAAAGAAGATTGTAGTGGAAACACCGCTTCAATCTCTTTCTAAGAAAGAGATTGTCCTTCTTGCGACGAAATTAAAAGCACCGCTTGCGCTTACGCACAGTTGTTACAAAGGCGGTAAAAAGGCATGCGGTGTCTGCGACAGCTGTAAGCTTCGCCTGCAGGGATTTGCCGAAGCAGGTGTCAAAGATCCTATTGCTTACGAGGAGAGACCTGTTGTATGAAGGATGTCCAAAGTACGATGGATAGTCGTGGCATTGCGATACAGCGCGTCGGCATCAACGATGTACACCTGCCCTTCCTCATCAAGGTGAAGGACGGGGGCTTTCAGCAGGTTCTGGCAAAGATCCGTTTTACTGTTTCACTCCCCATGCAGTTTAAGGGAACGCATATGAGCCGCTTTATCGAAATTCTCATGCCTTGGAGCAGAAAACCTTTGGCAGAGCCTGAAATGGAAGCCATGCTCAGCGATGCTTTGATGCGTCTCGATGCACAGTCGGCAGAAGTCGAGCTCGCTTTTAAATATTTTATTCGAAAAGAAGCTCCTGTAACGGGAAGAGAAGCTCTTCTTGACCTCAATTGTGTCTTTCGCGGCACGAAGGCGCGTGGAAAAAGGATGACCTTTGAGCTCGGCGTCGACGTTCCCTTTACTTCACTTTGTCCATGCAGTAAGGAGATTTCCGATTACGGTGCCCATAACCAACGTTCGATTGCACGTGTATGCGTTCGGTATAAGGAAGGCTTTCCCTGTATCTTTATCGAAGATCTCGCAGCATGTATCGAGCAGGAGGGTTCCTCCCCCATCTATCCGCTCCTGAAGCGTGCGGATGAAAAATTTGTTACAGAAAAGGCATATGAGAATCCGAAGTTTGTCGAAGATATCCTGCGTGATATCGTCCTTACCCTTCGAAAGCTCAAGGGAATTGCTCACTTTTCTGTCATCTGTGAGAACTTTGAGTCGATACATAATCATAATGCCTTTGCCGCACATAGTGAGACTCTTGCCTAAGGGATAAAGAGCTAGGAAACTGGAAAGAAGGATTGCATGAACAAGATTTGTGTACGTTTCATCATGCTGATTCTCCTTGTTGTCGTGATTTCCGGCGTCGTCATTGGGACGACCGTGGATATCAATACACTGAAAAATTTGAATGCGTTTAAGACTTGGTCTGTTGCGCTTGCCCTCTGTTCACTGGTGCTCGGGCTTTTTTTCGATGGAAGCCGTCTGATGCATCTCGTGGAGATCGCACATGAAAAAATCACCTTTTATCAGGCCGTGCAGGTCATTTTTGGCAATTACTTTCTCGCGCTGCTGACGCCTGGGGCGACAGGAGGCGCTGTAGCGCAGATTATGTTTCTCCGCCATGCGAATGTGCCGACGGGCAAGGCAACGATTCTCATCATCGTGCGGACACTTCTTTCCATCTTTTTCCTCGTTCTCTGTATGCCGTTTATCTTTATGCACGATTCCGGCATCATCCCCGGCGTTTCAAACGTGATCCTCATGGGTATCACGCTGACCGCGTTTGTTGTCATAGTGCTTCTTATCCTCTGGATGCGGAGCGGTTTTCTCGATCGCATCGTCCTTTGGTTTGCTAAAAGGCTCCGCCCAAAGAGACGAAAGAAGGCGTTTGCTTTGATGCGTGATACAAAGAGCGCGGTTGAGTTTCTCGCAGATTCGCCGAAGGCGATGCTTATCGTCTTTATAGAATCAGGATTAAATCTCCTCTTTATCTATGCAATCGTGCCGTGCTTATTGCTCGGTCTTGGCGTCACGGATGCTGACTGGTATTCCATCATGGGGCGTATGATCTTTCTCAACATGCTGCTGTATTTTATGCCGACACCTGGCGGCTCTGGTATTGCAGAGGGCGGCTTTGTCTATCTCTTTGCCGATACCGTGCCTGCGGGAACGGTCGGTATCATTGCCGTCAGTTGGCGCCTTATTGCAGAATATCTTCCGTTCCTTGTCGGTCTTTACTATACCTTGACGGTCTTTGGGCGAGATTTTCTTCATAAACAGACCGTTTCGTCAGCAAAGTGATGCTCGAGGTTCTTATGGTGGAAAGAAGGCTGAAAGATGATAGAAGGTGAAATGCGTTTTGGTTATACGACGGGCGCATGTGCGGCAGCGGGTGTGATGGCAGCGCTGCTTTTTGAGAGAGGAGAGCCATGGGACACAGTCACCTTTCCGGCACTCGACGGGACGATGCTGCATATTCCCATCAAGACAGTAAAGAAAGTTGACGACGGCATCTGTGTGGAAGTCGTGAAATTTTCGGGAGATGATCCCGATATTACCAAAGATGTATCTGTCTTTACAACAATTCGTCATATCGAGGGCGAGGTCAAGTTTCTTGCAGGCAAGGGCATCGGTATTGTCACGAAAAAAGGACTGCAGGTACCGGTTGGCGAGCCGTCCATCAATCCAGGCCCTCGAAAATTAATTCGCCAGGTCATTAAGGATATGACGGGGGTTGACGGCGGGCTCTCTGTTGAAATCTCGATTCCCGCAGGTATTGCGCTTGCCAAGCAGACGCTGAACCCTGTGCTCGGCGTTGAGGGCGGTCTCTCTGTCATCGGCACGACGGGAGTTCTTCGGCCGATGAGTGAAGAGGGATTCAAGAACTCACTGGTTCCACAGATCGATGTTGCGCGCGAAGCAGGATATGATACGCTTGTTTTCGTCCCTGGCAACATCGGCGCGCGCATTGCTGCGGCTTGGGTACTTCCGAAAGGTGCCATCGTTGAGACGAGTAATTTCATTGGCTTTATGCTAGAAAAGGCAACGGAACGCGGCATCAAGCGCACGTTACTTCTCGGGCATATCGGAAAACTAGCAAAAGTTGCAGCGGGCGTATTTTACACGCATAATCGTATTGCAGATGCGCGGCTGGAAACCATCGCGGCATATGCAGCTGAAGCGGGACTTTCCATGGAAAAAGTAGGCCGTCTGCTGGCAACGAATACGACGGAAGATGCGCTGACCATTCTGGCGGAGGCAAACTTAAAAGATAAAGTTTGTGCGCGCCTTGCCGAACGTGCGGGTATCCGCTGCGAGCGCTATCTCTTTGGCAAGATGCAGATCGGCATTGTCATGGTGACAATGACAGGTGAAATCCTCGGCATGAACGATACCGCACGGGAAATCGGTCGAAGACTTCATTGGAAGCTGGCAGATGACAAGTGGGAGGATGTGACATGAGTGAAAAAGTGCAGGGTAAAATTATCGTTGTTGGCATCGGTCCCGGCAGCTTCGATTACATTCTTCCCGTTGCGAAAAAATGCATAGAAGAGGCAAATGTTGTCGTCGGCGGCAGTCGTGCGCTCCAGACCTTTGCGCGTGACGATCAAGAGCAGATGACAATTCAGGCGAACATCGACGCCGTACTCGCCTTCATCCGCGAAAAAATGCGGACAGAAGACGTCGTCGTCATGGTGTCGGGAGACCCAGGCTATTACTCTATGCTCGATGCTCTGCGCCGAACCTTTCCGACAGAGAGCATCACCGTGATTCCCGGCATCAGCTCGATGCAGCTGGCTTTTTCGCGCGTTGCACTTCCTTGGCATGAGGCAAGGCTGCTTAGCTTTCATGGCCGCGTACCAAAGGAAGAGATGCTGCGCTATGAAAAAGGAGCAGTCTGTGGCATGTTGACCGATGGAAAACATAACTCCCATACGATTGCAAGAGCCTTTTTAAACCATGGCTGGCCGAAGAAAACCCAGCTCTATATTCTTTCCCGTCTTTCCTATGAGGATGAACGGGTGATAGAGACGACATTGGACGGCGCAGAAAGAATAGAAAAAATCGGTCATGGCATACTGATTATCGAAGATAGAACGAATGAAAGTGGAGAATAAAACTTTGCAGTAGGTAATCGTATTTATAAGAAAGGTGAGATGGTAGCTCTTGGAGAAAACATTCTTGGGCATTCCGGATGAAGCATTTATTCGCGGGAAGGTACCGATGACGAAGGAAGAAATTCGTATTCTAGCCGTTGCAAAGGCGCACATTGCACCGGATGCAGTCGTCGCTGACATCGGTGCAGGGACAGGATCTTTTTCCGTTGAAGTATCGCGCCTTGCACCGCGTGGAAAGGTCTATGCCATTGAGCGAAAGGGCGAAGCGGCGGCACTCATTAAAAAGAATGTCGAAAAATTTGCTCTTAGCAACATCGAGGTGATAGAAGCAGAAGCCCCTGAGGGCATGGAGCAGCTTCCTGTGCTGGACGCTGCGATCATTGGCGGAAGCGGCAGCCATATGACAAAGATCTTGGATGTCCTTACGGAAAAGGTCAAAGCGGACGGCCGCATCGTCATCACCTGTATCGCTGTGCAGTCGCTGATGACGGCGATCAATTACATGCGCGCACATGAGAAAATATATAGTTACCATGCGGTGCAGGTACAGGTAACTCGTCTGGAACAAGTTGGCCCGTATGATATGGCAAAGGCGATGAATCCCATTTATATCGTTACTTGTGTGAAAGGAGAAGTATAATGGTACATATTGTAGGCGCAGGTCCTGGCGACCCGGAACTTATCACGATGAAGGGACATCGCTATCTTGCAGAAGCGGATGTCGTTATATATGCAGGATCGCTCGTAAATCCAGTACTTCTTGATTACTGCAGGAAGGATGCTAAGATCTATAATTCGGCAAAAATGACGCTGGAAGAAGTCGTGGATGTCGTCAAGAAAGCGGAAGCGGAAAAAAAGATGACTGTCCGCTTACACACGGGGGATCCCGCAATTTACGGGGCTATCCAGGAACAGATGGATGCCTTTGAAAAATTGGGCATTGATTTCGATGTCGTTCCCGGTGTCAGTTCCTTCCTCGCAACGGCCGCGGCTCTCAAGCAAGAGTATACACTTCCTGGTATCTCGCAGACCGTCATCGTCACGCGCAGCGAAGGGCGGACGCCCGTCCCTGAACGCGAGAAGCTTCGCGCGCTCGCCGCGCACCAGTCGACGATGTGTATTTTCCTATCGATCATGATGCTTTCCGATGTCGTCGAGGAATTGATAGCAGGCGGCTATGCACCGACAACGCCGATTGCTATCGTACAGCGGGCATCTTGGCCGGAACAGAAGATCGTCCGCGCGACATTGGAGACAATTGTCAAGGAAATCGAAGGTAAGAACATTGACCGCACGGCGATGATCGTCGTTAGTCATTGCCTTGGTGCGGATTATGAACTTTCGCGTCTCTATGCGCCGGAATTCAGTCATATGTTCCGGAATGCATCGAAATGAGAGCCTGCATCTTTGCTCTGACGCAGGAGGGTGCAAGACTTGCCATGCGCTTGAAACGCGTGATGGATGGTGCGAGACTGCTGCTCCCCGAAAAGGCGAAGTTGTGGACGGAAATAGAAGATACGGCAGAGTATTTCCCTCGTCTGGGCATGGCGGCAGCATCTGCCTTTCACCGCTACGATGCACTCGTCTTTGTCATGGCGACCGGCATTGTCGTGCGAACCATTGCGCCGCATATTGTCAGCAAGCTCTCGGATCCAGCAGTCCTTGTCTTTGATGAAAGGGGAATGCACGGCATCAGTCTGCTTTCAGGCCATGTCGGCGGAGCCAATGCACTTGCGCGGCGGCTTTCGGCAGCTATCGGCGCAGATCCTGTCATCACGACGGCGACAGATGTCGAAGAAGTCACGGCACCCGATGCTATCTCGTCGGAACTCGGGCTGTTTCCGGCACCGAAGCGTGAGATTATGCGCATCAATGCGTACCTTCTCATGAAGGACGAAACGGGAAAAAGGCGAGAAGTTCCCTATTATGTGCAGCGTGATATGAAGCATGCGGCTTTTTACAAAGATTCTCTTCTTGCATGCGGTATCCAAGTGCGTGTTTTCAAAGGCGCGAAAGAGGAGACGATTCCCTTACGGCCTGCTGTCCTCTTGACAGATCGCATCCGAGAAGATACAGAGGGCATTCTCTTTCTTCTGCCGCGCCGCTTGCTTGCAGGCGTTGGCTGCCGGAAGGGAACGACGAAAGAAGAAGTTCTGGCGGCGCTTGGGGAAGCATGTGAATCGGTCGGACTCAGCAAGATGCGCATAGACGCTCTTTCTAGTACGACTTTCAAGAAAAACGAAGCGGGACTTATCGGAGCGGCAAAAACACTCGATGTTCCGATTACATTTTATAACAACGAAGAAATGCAGGAGACAATCACGCGTTATCGCCTTGCCGAATCCGCCTTTGTGAAAGAGACAATCGGCATTGGAAACGTGTGTGAGGCAGCGGCACTGACTATGGCGGGCGCCGTGGGCGGGTGCTTTGCCCTCCTGAAGACAAAGCGAAAGAAAGTGACGGTAGCTTTATTATGGCAGAATTTGGAAAGATCACAGTCATCGGCATCGGTCCCGGCAGCATGGAAGATATGACGCCGCGCGCAAAGAAGGCAATCGAATCTGCGGACGTCATCGTCGGCTACAATACCTATATCAAGCTTATCGACGCGCTGCTCGGTGACCGCAAGGTCATCGGTACGGCGATGATGCAGGAGATCGACCGCTGCAAGATGGCAGTGGAAGAAGCGCAGAAAGGCGCAGAAGTCGTCGTTATCTCCAGCGGCGACTCAGGCGTCTATGGCATGGCGGGACTGGTTCTCGAGCTTATCTTGGAGCTTCCAAAAGCGGAGCGTCCGACCTTCGGCGGCGTCATTGCGGGCGTCTCTGCCGTAAATGCGGCGGCATCTGTCCTCGGCGCACCGCTCATGCATGATTTTGCAGTTATCAGTCTTTCGGATTTGCTGACTCCGTGGGAAAAGATTAAGAAGCGTGCAGAAATGGCGGCAGAGGGTGATTTCGTCATCGCACTTTACAATCCGAAAAGCAAGAAGCGTGCGGAAAACATCGCCGAGATTCAAAACATCCTCTTAAAGCACAAGTCGCCGGAAACCCCGGTCGGCATCGTGACGGGGGCGAGCCGTGAGGGCGAAGAAAAGATTCTATCGACATTGAAGGATTTTACAGAAGAGGAAATCAATATGTTTTCTCTCGTCATCATCGGCAATTCTGAGACGTATGTCAAGGATGGCTGGATGATTACACCGCGCGGCTATGCCAAGAAGGAACGGGCATGATTTTTGTCGCAGCAGGAACGAGGGATGGACGAGATCTGACACAGCTCCTGGTAAAAAAGGGGTATGAGGTGACGGCGTCTGTCGTGAGCAGCTATGGAGAAAAATTACTTGAAGCGTGCGGCAAACGCCTTGTCATCAATGACGAGCCGCTCGATGAAGCAGGACTCATACGTTATATCAAGGCGCATGATATCCGCCTTTTCGTTGATGCTAGTCATCCTTATGCGGTGAATGTTTCGCAAAATGCTATGGCAGCGACGGAAAAGTTAGGAATTCCGTATATCCGCTATGAACGCGATATCACAGAGTTCCCTTATGAAAAGCTGCATATCGTTCACAGCTATGAAGAAGCGAGTGAAGTCGCTGCGCGTCTTGGAAAGAATGTCTTTTTGACGACGGGAAGCCGTAACTTGCAGAAGTTTGTAGGCGCGCCGGCACTCAAGGAGGCAACGATTTTTGCGCGCATTCTGCCGACGGCAAAGGTATTGATAGATTGTGAAGCCATGGGGCTTACGCCAAGGCAGCTCATCGCTATGCAGGGACCCTTTTCAAAAGAACTCAACCTTGCCTTCTTCAAAGAGAGTAAGGCAGATGTTGTCATAACAAAGAACAGCGGAACGATCGGCGGAACGGATACGAAATTGATGGCAGCGAAAGAACTCGGGCTGCCTGTCGTGATCATCGACCGTCCGAAGATCGCCTATAAGAATCTTGCGCATACCTATGAAGAGGTTCTGCGCTTTATCAAAGTACAGAACTAAGGACTTTGTGCAAGGATGCAAAAAATTGTCAGAGGAGGAGTATGGATGGATTTTATTAAGAAACCGATGGAGATTGAAAACCGCAGCATGGAGATTATCGCGCCGCATCTTACGCAGCTGCGTCTTACGCCTGAGCAGACAAAAGTCTATTCTCGTATCATTCATGCAGCAGGTGATGTCGAATATGCGCCCATCATCAAGATGTCGGACGATGCCATTGAAAAGGGAATGGCGGCACTGAAGCGCGGCTGTGATATTTTTACGGATGTTGAAATGGTTCGTACGGGGATCAATAAGAGAAAACTCAGCTCTTTTGGCGGCGAGGTTTATTGCCGTGTAGCCGACCCTGTGATTGCAGCAGAGGCAAAAAAAGCAGGCATCACGCGCTCCATGCAGGCGATGCGCTCCTTCGGCAAGGCACTGGACGGCAACATTGTAGCGATTGGCAATGCGCCGACCGCACTTTTTGAAGTTCTTCGCCTTGCGAAAGAAGAAGGCATTCGCCCCGCACTGGTCGTCGGCATTCCTGTCGGCTTTGTCGGTGCGGCAGACTCTAAGGAAGCGCTGGCGAAAAATGACATAGTGCCATTTATCACAGTCGCGGGCACGAAGGGCGGCAGCCCGATTTCCGCGTCTGTCATCAATGCGATGATGTATCTCATCGACAACAGACGCGATTGACAAAGATTTTTGTAGACTTTCCCGGCAGGAATTTCTGCCGGGAAACAGAGGGAGAATGTCATGCTTCAATCGATACCACGCATTGTCATCGCAGCAACGCAGTCTGGTTCCGGAAAGACGACCATCGTGACGGGGCTGTTAACGGCGCTTCAGCAGCGAGGCATCAATGTACAGGCATTCAAAGTTGGTCCTGACTACATCGATCCCGGATACCATCGTCTTGCCAGCGGCCGCCCGGGATGTAATCTTGATACTTGGCTTGTCAATAAAAGCGATATCGCCGCGCTTTTTGCCATGGAGTCTGAGGGGACGGATATTTCCGTCATCGAAGGCGTCATGGGGCTTTACGACGGTGGGCGCGGCGGCATCAGTTCAACAGCAGAGATGGCAAAGCTCCTTCATGCACCTGTCGTCCTTGTCATTGATGTAAAGTCGATGGGAGCATCAGCGGCAGCGATAGCAAAGGGATTCCGCGACTATGACCCCGACGTGGCCTTCAGAGGCGTCATCTTAAACCGTCTTGGTTCAAAGACGCATGAGAAGATGATCCGCCAGGCGATGAAGGAGATTGGTATTCCCGTCCTCGGTGCGATGTATCGAAACGAAAGGCTCGCGATGCCGGAGCGTCACTTAGGGCTTCTTCCCGTCGAAGAAAACGAAGAAAAGAACGTGCTTGGGGTCATGGGAGAAGCGGTTGCTTCTCAGCTCGATCTCGAAGCCCTTCTTCACATCGCCTGCCTTGCCGAAGAAATCGATGTGCCGAATTCGCTCCGAAAAGAAGTTCCGAAAAAGCCAAAGTGCCGTATTGGAATTGCACGTGACGAGGCATTTTCCTTTTACTATTCTGCAAGTATCCGCTTTCTTGAGCAGCTCGGCGCAGAAATCATCCCGTTTAGTCCGCTTTATGACCAGCGTATTCCGGCGGTCGATGGACTCATCATCGGCGGTGGATTTCCTGAAAGTTTTGCAGACCATCTTGCGATGAATACAGATATGCGCACCTCCATTCGCGAAGCGGCGGAAAAAGGTATGCCGATTTATGCTGAATGCGGCGGATACATGTACTTAATGGAAAAAATGAAAGATTTTGAGGGAAAAGCGCACGAGATGTGCGGTGTTTTTCGTGGCACAGCTGCCATGACGAAGAAGCTTCAGATGGTCGGTTACGTCGAAGCGGAGCTCCTTACAGATGGCGTTCTAGGAAAAAAGGGCATGAAGCTCAAAGGGCATGAGTTCCATTTTTCCGAAGAAGAAAAGGGTGAGAAGCAGCGTCCCTATCGCTTTCATAAGATGCGGAACGATGACGAGTACAATGCCGGCCAGCAAAGGAGAAACGCCATCGGCAGCTATCTTCATCTGCACTTTCTCGGTTGTCCGGAAGCAGCGAAAAACTTCGTGGAGGTATGTGAAATGTGGGGCAGATAATCCTTGTGACAGGAGGGGCGCGAAGTGGAAAGTCGAGCTTTGCAGAAAAGCTTGTCAGAGAAAAAGGAGAGCGCATTTCCTACATTGCAACAGCGCAAATCTTTGATGAAGAAATGCGTTTTCGCATCAAGCTTCACCGAGAGCGTCGTCCAAAAGATTGGAAGACGTATGAAGCACCCTTTCATGCGGAAAAGGCGCTAAAGAAAGCGGTAAAAGATTCCGATACCATTCTCTTTGACTGCATCACGGTTTACCTCAGCAATCTTGTCTGTGCGAAGAGCGTTGCTGAACTTGCAAAGGAAGATGCGCTTTATACAGAGGCAAAGGCGAATATCCAGGCACTGATCGATACCGTGAAGGCGGCAAATGCGACGGTGATCTTCGTTACCAATGAGGTCGGTGCGGGCATTGTGCCGGAAAATCACCTTGCACGCATTTACCGCGATCTTTCAGGAAGCGTCAACCAACAGCTTGCGTGTGCGTCAGATGAAGTCTATGCGGTCATATGCGGCATACCGATGCAATTGAAATAAAGGAGACAGGTATGGCAAATTCCATCATGCTCATGGGTACGAGTTCTCATGTCGGCAAGAGTATCATCACGACGGCGCTCTGCCGGATCTTTTATCGAAAAGGCCGAAAAGTCGTGCCGTTCAAGGCACAGAATATGGCACTGAACTCTTATGTAACAGAAGAGGGGCTTGAAATGGGACGCGCTCAGGTCGCACAGGCAGAGGCCGCAGGCCTTCGTCCGATGGTCGATATGAATCCCGTTCTATTAAAGCCCACAGGAAATTCTTGCTCACAGATTGTCCTTGCAGGCAAGCCAATCGGCAATATGAGTGCGAAGGAATACCATAAGGGCTATTCGCTCAAAGCCTTCGATGAGGTGAAGAAATCCCTTGCAAGGTTAGAGAAAGCATACGATACGATTGTTATTGAAGGTGCGGGGAGCCCTGCTGAAATCAATCTCAAGGCAAATGATATCGTCAATATGCGTGTAGCAAAACATCTCCATGCCCCCGTGCTTCTCATCGCCGATATTGACCGGGGCGGTGCGCTCGCCTCTCTCGTCGGTACGCTCGAATTGCTCGATGAAGACGAGCGAGCACTGGTGAAGGGTTTGATCATCAACAAATTTCGCGGTGATGTGACACTGCTCTATCCTGCCGTCGATTTTCTCGAAAAGAAGACGGAAAAACCCGTGCTTGGCATCGTGCCGTATATCGAAGCGATGGGCATTGAAGATGAGGATTCTGTCTCGTTGGAGGAAAGGAAAGAGACGGTAAATAAGGACAAGGCGCTTGACCTTGTTGTCATCGAAGTGCCAAAGCTCTCAAACTTCACGGACTTTGATGCGCTTGCCGAAGAGCCGGATGTCTCTGTGCGCTATGTGCATGATGTGTCAGCACTCGGCACGCCCGACCTCATCATTCTGCCGGGCTCAAAGAATACGACAGAAGACCTTCTGCATCTGCGCGAGACGGGTATGGAAGCGGCGATTCGCAAGGCACACGAGGCAGGTACGCCAATCGTCGGCATATGCGGCGGTTATCAGATGCTCGGCGAAGCCATTCACGACCCGCATCATGTCGAATCGGATCGTCTCGATACAAAGGGGCTTGGCTATTTGCCGCTTGAGACGACTTTTGCCGAAACAAAGCGCACGACACAGGTAAAAGCGTGCAGTCACTTTCACTTTCTTGGGAAAAAGCTTTTCATGCAGGCGCTCTATGGCTATGAAATTCATATGGGCGAGACGAAGTTCACGAATGAGACGGCAGATCCTTTTACGATTACGATGCGCAATGGTGAGAAAAACGATGTTGCTGACGGCGCAGCAACGCAGGATGGAACTGTTTGGGGCACATATATCCACGGCATTTTTGACGAGGACAAGTTCCGCCGTGCCATACTGAATATCCTGCGTGAAAGGAAGGGGCTGATACCGCTCGCTGTTTGTACGAACCGCAGGACGGAAAAAGAGCGTGCCTACAACCACTTGGCAGATGTCGTCGCCAGCAGCCTTGATATGGAAAAGCTGGCAAAAATCATGGGTGAACGTGCATGATGATTGCCGTACTCGCCTTTCTTATCGATACGGTCATAGGGGATCCAAATTCCAGGCTTCACCCTGTTGCACTCATAGGAAAGTTCATTTCGTTTTTAGAGCATCTTTTATATCCTGAAAAGGCCGGAAGTACGAAAAAACTTGCAGCGGGCGGCGTGCTTGTCGTTCTCGTCCTGTTGGTGACTGGAATTGTAATATACGGTATCGTCTATCTCTCTGCCTTTATTCGCTTTCCATGGGGAACAGAACTGCTGCAGGCGTTTCTTCTTTCCTTCACCATATCACCCAAAAGTCTTGCACAGGCAGGACGCGAGATCTTCACGCTCCTCGTCCATCAAAAGCTTGGGAAAGCGCGAGAGAAAGTCGGCTGGATCGTCGGTCGTGATACGGATAAACTCGATGCACCTGAGGTCGTTCGTGCGACAGTTGAGACGATTGCCGAGAACACGAGCGATGGTATCATTGCGCCGCTCTTCTTCTTTGCCATCGGCGGCGTGCCGCTTGCGATGCTGTACCGCGCGGTCAATACTATGGATTCTATGATCGCTTATAAAAATGATCGCTATCTCTATTTCGGCCGCATTGCCGCACGACTGGATGATGTGCTGAACTTCATCCCGGCGCGTATTACGGGCATGCTCTTTATTGTCAGCGCCATGATTCTGCGCTTTGATGCGCGTCATGCGCTTGTCATCATGAAACGCGACGCCAGCGGGCATCCGAGTCCGAACGGCGGTTACTGCGAAGCCTCCTTGGCAGGCGCACTCCATATCCGTCTCGGTGGATATAACTCGTATTTTGGCAAGAAGACCTTCCGCGCTTACATGGGCGATGCCATTGAACAGCTGGCGGCAAAGCACATCATGGAAGCGATTCGCATGATGTATACGGCGACCGTCTTCTTTCTTCTTATCATCTATGCCATCGCCGTCGTGATGGCCTACAGAGGTTTTTTATGAAGTCATTTTTGATCGGTCTCCAATTTTTGACGCGCATACAGCTGATGCGTCAAATGGATTGGACGGCGGAAGATTTTGGAAAGAGCACGCGGTATTTTCCTCTCGTCGGTGTCGTTCTCGGCATTTGCTACCTTGCGCTTGCATGGCTCATCTATCATGTCATCGGCAGTGGTGCGGCATCGGCTGTCCTTCTAACCATCCTGCCGATTTTCCTTACGGGCGGGCTTCATTGCGACGGCTTCATGGATACGATGGACGGTGTTTTTTCTGGGCGTGAACGCGAGCGGAAACTCGAGATTATGAAGGACAGCCGCGTCGGTTCCTTCGGCGTTGTTGCCTTTGTCTCGCTCTTTGCACTCAATGTCTCGCTTCTCTTCGATATGAAGCCGGATTTTGCCATGCTCGGGCTCTTCTTAATGCCGATCATTGGACGCCTTGCGATGACGACGGTCATCTCTTTCTTTCCCTATGCACGGAAAGAGGGCATGGGGAAAGCCTTCGCGGATAGCGCTGATACAAGGACGTTTCTTTCCGCACTCGTATTCGCGGCAATCTTCATCCTGCCGAATGGAGAACTCGCTGCTATCGCCCTCAGTGTCGGGCTGCTCTTTGCTTTTGTTTTTGCATCCTTCGTCAAGGGTGAGCTCGGCGGATTGACCGGCGATGTCTACGGGGCGACAACGATGCTGACGGAAACTCTTGTTCTCATCGTCATGCTGATTGCTTCACATTGGATGGAATCGCCGGAAATCCTCTGGTTGATGCTTTGTTAAAAGCTGCAATAGAGTAAAATTTTATAACTTGCGTATGAACGGAGAAATACTGTATGGAACGGTTTGAGCACGGTGGTAATGTTTACGAAGCTCCGCCTGAAGGTGGTTGGATGGATTTTTCTGCAAACATCAATCCGCTCGGGCTTGCGCCAGCTGTACGGGAGGCAATTCGCTCCGGTATTGAAGGCATTGTAAATTATCCAGATCCCGCAGCACGGGCGTTGACAGAGGCCATTTCGCGCCACTATTCGATACCAGCAGCAAACATCATTCTCGGCAATGGTGCGACGGAGATATTCTATCTGTTCTTCCACATGGTTCGTCCTAGGCGCGCTTTGATCCCCGTGCCGGCATTTAATGAATACGAGCGCTCTGCTCGTTCTGCCAAGGCAGAAGTAAAGTTTCTGCTGCTTTCTGCAAAAGATGGCTTCACACCTAGAATCTCAGGTATTATCGACGAAGCAAGAGAAGGCGATGCCGTTATCCTCGGCAGTCCAAATAACCCGACGGGGCGCATTCTCACACGAAAAGATACAGAAGTTCTCGCGGCAGGCCTGAAAGAAAAAAAGGCATGGCTTCTCATTGATGAATCCTTTTTGGCCTTTCGAAAAGACAGAAAGCAGCATACGGCGCATGGACTGGAAAGTCGCTATGAAAATCTTCTCGTCATTGAATCGCTGACAAAATTTTACGCTATTCCGGGGCTGCGTTTGGGCTTTGCTTCGGGCGGTGAAAGCATGATCCTACATCTCAGTGAGGGAAAGGATGTTTGGAACGTCAACCTCTTAGCCCAGCTTGCAGGCACTGCGGCTTTATGTGAAACGGATTATCAAGAAGAGACGCGCAATGTCATTGATCAAGAGGCGCACTGGCTCTATGAAAGGCTCAAGGGTATTGCAGGCATCAAGCCCATGGCACCAAGTGTCAACTTTTTTCTGCTCGATATCCGCGGCACGGGAAAAGAGAGCGGCGAATTCGTTGTTCTCCTGAAGGAAAAGGGAATCCTCATTCGCGACTGCGCGAACTATCTTGGGCTTGCGGCAGGGGGTTATATCCGTGTTGCTGTTCGCAGCCGTAGAGAAAATGAGTGCTTGGTTCAGGCGTTGGAGGCATGTGTATGATACGGTTATTTCTCATTCGTCATGGCGAAACGGCATGGAATGTTCTCGGTAAATACCAGGGACAATCGGACATTGCACTTTCTGAAAATGGCATCGAGCAGGCAGAAAGGCTTGCGGCAAACTTTCCAGCAGACAGCCTTGACAAAGTTTACACCAGTGACCTCATACGCGCAGCAGAGACAGCGCAAATGGTCGCAGGGCGCTTCGGCATCCCTGTGAAAAAGTGCAGGGATTTTCGCGAAATTGATTTTGGCGATTGGGAAGGTAGGACCTATAAGGAAATTGCCAGCCGCTGGCCGGAAGCCATGGCGAACTTTTTCCGTCATCCGGATATCTTGAAAATACCAAATGGTGAGACCTTTCAAGAGCTTCAGATCCGTGCGATGAAAGCTCTGACGCATATTCTTTCCGACAAAGAAAACGAAGGAAAAAATGTGGCAGTCTTTGCCCATGGTGCCATCATCCGCACTATGTTGGCTGGTGTTCTCGGCATGCCTCTCGCTAATTTATGGCGTATTCGCCAGTCTAATACTGCCGTCAACAGCATCCGCTGCGACGATGGCTTTCCGATGATAGAGCTGCTGAACGGCACATGTCATCTTGAGAGAAAATCGTCACATTGAATTTTCCTGCTAGAGGGGTCAAAATGGAAGAGAGTATAAAGATCAAGGGTGCGCGGGCACATAATCTCAAGAACATCAACGTGGAGATTCCCCGGAATAAACTAGTCGTTATTACGGGGCTTTCGGGTTCGGGCAAGTCTTCGCTTGCCTTTGATACCATCTATGCAGAGGGACAGCGGCGCTATGTGGAGTCGCTGTCTTCTTATGCTCGGCAGTTTCTCGGGCAGATGGATAAGCCGGATGTCGATAATATTGACGGACTTTCGCCGGCAATCTCCATTGATCAGAAAACGACGAGTCACAATCCGCGCTCGACGGTGGGCACAGTAACGGAGATCTATGACTACTTGCGCTTGCTCTTTGCGCGCGTGGGACATCCGCATTGTCCGCGCTGCGGGAAGCCTATCGCACAGCAGTCCGTTGATCAGATGATCGACCAGGTGAAAGCGCTGCCGGATAAAACGAAGCTTCTCGTTATGGCACAGGTAGTGCGTGGGAAGAAGGGCGAGCACAAGAAAATTCTCGCGCATATCCGCCGCGAAGGATATGTCCGCGTGCGTGTTGACGGCGAGGTTTTGGATGTCAATGAGGAAATTAACCTCGAGAAGAACAAGAAACACACGATTGAGGTGGTTATCGACCGCCTTATCGTGCGTGAAGGTTTTGAATCGCGTCTTGCAGATTCCTTAGAGACAGCGCTCAAGCTTGGTGAAGGTGTGGTATATATTCAGGTCGTTGACGATGAGCTCATGATGTTCAGCGAGAATTTTGCCTGTGTTGACTGCGGCATTTCGCTGCCGGAGATCACACCGCGCATGTTTTCTTTCAACAATCCTTACGGCGCATGTCCTGTCTGTACGGGGCTTGGCAGCCATATGGAGTTTGATGAAGAGCTCGTAGTAGATCCGGAACTTTCAATTTCAGACGGGGCTATTATGCCGCTGTCAAAAAATAAGCATGCTTATGCGATGAAGGCAATGGAGGCGGTGCTTTCGGTTTATGGCAGTGCGCTTTCGACACCTTGGAAAGAGCTTTCAAAAAAGACGCAAAAGGCACTCCTATACGGGACGGGAACAGAGCGCGTTTCCTTTTCCTACACGAATATGTTCGGTGAAGAAAAGACATACTTTGTACCGTTTGAGGGCGTCATGCCGCTGCTTTCGCGCCGCTACCAAGAGACGGATTCCGACGATATGCGTGCATCGTATGAGAATTACATGACAGAGATTCCCTGCAAGGCGTGTCATGGTGCTAGATTAAAGCCAGAGACGCTCGCGGTAACGATTGAGAAGAAAAATATCTTCGATGTGACGCAGCTGACGATTCGCGAAGCCTTTGATTTTCTCAGCACGATATCGTTTTCAGAGCGTGAGCTTAAGATTGCACAGCAAGTCGTGAAAGAAATACAAGAGCGCCTGCGCTTTCTCTTGAATGTCGGTCTCGATTATCTGACGCTTTCGCGTGCAGCAGGAACGCTTTCGGGCGGCGAAGCACAGCGCATCCGCTTGGCGACGCAGATCGGTTCAGGGCTTCAAGGCGTGATTTATGTCCTCGACGAGCCGAGCATAGGGCTGCACCAGCGAGATAACAATCGGCTGCTTGCGACACTGAAGCACCTGCGCGATCTCGGCAACACGCTGATCGTCGTCGAACATGACGAAGATACGATGTATGCAGCAGACTATATCATCGACATCGGCCCTGGCGCCGGAACGAATGGCGGAAAAGTCGTCGCTGCGGGCACAGTAAATGACATCATGAAGTCGAAGGCATCGATGACGGGGGCGTACCTCTCGCGCCGGCGCTTCATTCCTGTGCCAAAGAAGCGGCGAAAGGGCAATGGAAAGTTCCTCGAAGTCGTCGGTGCAGCGGAAAATAACCTCAAGAACCTTTCTGTCAAGTTTCCACTCGGGACGCTGACGCTCGTGACGGGCGTTTCGGGGTCAGGAAAGTCGACGCTTGTCAACGAGATTCTCTACAAGGGCATAGCTTCGCAGCTCTATCATGCAAAGGGAAAGCCAGGAAAGCATAAGGGGATTCTCGGGCTGGAGAACATTGACAAAATCATCGACATCGATCAGCAGCCCATCGGGCGCACGCCGCGCTCAAATCCTGCGACGTATACGGGCGTCTTCGATGCAATCCGCGATCTATTCAGCCAGACAAATGCATCGAAAATGCGTGGCTACAAGGCGGGGCGCTTCAGTTTCAATGTGAAGGGCGGGCGGTGCGAAGCATGCCGCGGCGATGGCATTTTGAAGATTGAAATGCACTTTCTGCCGGATGTCTACGTTCCCTGTGAGGTTTGCAAAGGCGCACGATACAACCGTGAGACACTTGAAGTACGCTATAAGGGAAAGAACATCTTTGATGTCCTCGATATGACGATTGATGAAGCGTGTGACTTCTTTAAGAACGTGCCGCGCATCGCCAGAAAGCTTCAGATTATCAAGGATGTCGGACTTGGTTATCTAAAGCTTGGACAGAGCGCAACGACGCTTTCGGGCGGTGAAGCACAGCGCGTGAAGCTAGCGACAGAGCTATCACGCCGCTCGACTGGACGAACACTTTATATTCTTGACGAACCGACGACGGGACTTCATACGGCCGATATTCACAAGCTGCTCGATATTTTAGAGAGACTCGTCGAAGGCGGTGATACGGTCGTGGTTATTGAGCATAACCTTGACGTCATCAAGACGGCAGACTATATCATCGACCTCGGGCCTGAAGGCGGCGATAAGGGCGGCACGATCGTCGCGACGGGAACGCCGGAGGAGATTGTGAAGGTCAAGAACTCCTATACAGGAAAATTCTTGAAGTCATTGCTGGACGAGCAGAAATAATAAGATAAAAGACGCTATCAAATGCGCAGGAGCGAGTTCGATAACGTCTTTTTATTTTAAAATAAGAATATTTGTTATCTTTTTTGACATACTCCCCACGGCTAAAGCCGGGGGATTCTTGGATGCAAACGGTATTTGCCTGCTTGAATGCAGGTCTTACGATACCTCTCCAAAGAAGGTCGATGCCCCAACCTTCAAAATGTTCTTTGCGGCATTTCTGTCCCGATCATGAACGGCACCGCAATGTGGACACG